>Ga0256901_1000419_pt1 | contig 24027 bp, 25 predicted proteins | sample MC6MC0689MT_FD_190200 | JGI IMG/M metagenome (GOLD analysis project Ga0256901, IMG submission 190200) | Metatranscriptome of enriched soil aggregate microbial communities from Iowa State University, Ames, United States - MC6-MC0689-MT... | ecosystem: Environmental > Terrestrial > Soil >... | reverse complement strand
GCATAAGTAAGGGGCGTGCAGCCTAGCAGCGCCGGGCCGTCGGCGCGCGTGCCGCAAACCGGAATCTTATTCCTTTTGGTTCTAAGTAAAGCCGCTCGGCGCCGTGCTGGGGCCGACCATGCCATTTGTGGGACCGGCACCAGTCGCGAAGCCGCTGGGCCTCCAGATCACTGCAGTTACCGTTCACCCAGCATCCCGGCTTCGCGGCTGACGCCGCTTGAGTCTGCCGGGAAGCCCTTGCCGAGCATGGCCCGGCACTACCGTCCACCTTCCTTGGGCGAATCCAAGGGGAAGGGTTCGCCTTCAGGGGTGGTCAATCTGATCCGGCCGCTGCGCCCGCTGTACCCGCTCCCGGTGCAGCAGGTACAGGCCACTGGCGACGATGATGGCCGCGCCCAGCCAGGTCCAGCGATCCGGCAGCTTGTCCCAGAGCAGCAGGTCCCAGCCGATCACCCAGACCAGCCCGGTGTATTCAAGGGGCGCGATCATCGAGGCCTGGCCCAGCTGGAATGCCCGGGTCAACGCGATCTGCCCAAGCGCGCCAGCCAGCCCCATGCCGGCGATCAACGCTGCGTGCTTCCACTGCAGCGGCTGCCATTGGGGCCAGGCCAGGATGCCAGCGCCCACCGCCATGATCAGCAGGAACCAGACCACCATCGACTGCGGGGTATCAGTGCGGGTCAGCAGGCTGACGGTGACCGCGGCGATCGCATAAGCGGTGGCGGCGACCAGTACCATCAATCCGGGGAAGGAGATGAAACCGTCCACGCCCGGCCGCAGCACCACCAGTACGCCGATCAGACCGATGCCGATCGCTACCCAGCGTCGCGGCCCGACGTACTCGCCCAGCAGTGGCACCGACATCGCCGCCACCAGCAACGGCGCCACGAAGTAGATGGTGTATGCGGTGGACAGCGGCAAGGTGCGCAGCGCATAGACGAAACAGCCGATCATCACCATGCCGAGCACGCCGCGCAGCAGGTGCAGGCCCCAGCGCACCGGGATCATCGAACGCGGGCCTGCCGTGGCAAGCACCCACACCAGCACGAACGGCAAGGAGGCCGCGCCACGCAGCATGGTGACCTGCAGGGTCGGATAGCTGGATGACAGCATTTTCATGCCGGCGTCCATCAGCGAGAAGAAGGCGACTGCCGCCAACATCCAGACGATGGCGCGCGCGGGGGACTTGATCGGGGACATCACGTGATTATCCGCTGCGGACGCCTCATTCGACATCCCCAATCAATGCTGTATGTTCAGCACCGATCAGGCTGGAGGTCGCATGTCCTACTTCCCATTGCCCCTGCGCCAGGCTGCTGCCTGCCTGCTGTTGTGCACGCTGCCGGCCCTGGCCATTGCCGCCGAGGTTCCTGATGCCCGCGCCCTGGCGCAACTGGACGGCTTCGCCCTGGGCCTGCACAGCGCCGGAAAATTCTCCGGTGTGGTGCTGGTCGCCAACGCCGACCAGGTGCTGCTGCACAAGGCCTATGGCCCGCGCGACGAAACCAACACCGAACTCGCATTGCAGGTCGATGACCGTTTCAACCTTGCATCGGCGGGCAAGATGTTCACCAGCGTGGCCATCCTGCAACAGGTTGCCGCCGGCCGGGTAACGCTGGACACCACTCTGGGTGCGGTATTGAAGGACTATCCGAACCGGACGTTCGCCGACGCAGTCACTGTGCGCCAACTGCTGACCCACAGCGCTGGCGCCGGCGACATCGACGAGCTGTTCGGGACGCAGCACGCCGCTGACCGTGCCAGGCTGCGCAGCCTGGCCGACATGGTGGCCCTGCACGGCCAGCGCGCACCGGAGTTCGCGCCCGGCAGCCAGCAGAAGTACGGCAACTACGGCTACGTCCTGCTTGGACGCATGGTCGAGGTGCTGTCCGGACAGGATTTCGAGGACTATGTACGGCAGCACGTGCTGCAAGCAGCCGGCATGACCCGTACCGGCTTCGTTGATTGCAGCGATCCGGCCGCGGACCTGGCCCGCGGCTACGTCGAGGTCGACGGCAAGCGCATCAGCAACTGCGCCACCCAGCCCAACCGCGGCTTCGCTGCCGGTGGCGAGGTGGGCACCGCCACCGACATGCTGCGCTTCGTGCAGGCGCTCAATGCCGGCAAGCTGCTGCCACCGGCCCTGTTCGCCGAGGCCACCCGCACCCAGCGTGAATTCATGGGCCTGGGATTCTTTGCCACCGGCTATGGCCAGGACGTACCTGCGCGCGACTTCCGCTGGGGCCACGGTGGCAATGCCGATGGCATCTGCAGCGACGTGCGCCATTACCCGCGCACCGGCGAAACAGTGATCGTGCTGTCCAACAGCGAAGCCCCCGCCTGCTTCGCCGTGGCAGGCCTGCTGCACGCACAGTGGGAAGGTCAATAGGAGCGCCGCGGCCAGCAGCATTCATATCCTGTCCAGTCACTGCTCATACCCCGCCCTGGCAACACCTGCTTCGCGGCCTACGCTGCTGCTGGCGGTTCGGTGGCCTAGAATGCCGTCTGTTCTCACAGAATTGGAGCAGGCCCATGCCTTCCTTTGACGTCGTATCCGAAGTTGACAAGCACGAGCTGACCAACGCCATCGACCAGGCCAACCGCGAGCTGTCCACCCGCTTCGATTTCAAGGGCGTGGCCGCCTCGTTCGAGCAGGATGGTGACAAGCTGATCAAGCTCACCGCACCCACCGATTTCCAGATCAAGCAGATGGCCGACATCCTCAAGCAGCGCCTGGGTGCCCGCAACATCGATTTCCGTTGCATGGAGTTCGGTGACATCGAGACCAACCTGGGCGGCGCGCGCCAGCAGGTGACGGTCAAGCAGGGCATCGAGCAGAAGCTGGCCAAGCAGATTGCCGCCAGGATCAAGGAATCCAAGATCAAGGTCGACACCCAGATCAATGGCGACAAGCTGCGCGTCAACGGCAAGAAGCGTGATGACCTGCAGGAAGTAATGGCCCTGCTGAAGAAGGGTGACTTCGAACAGCCGCTGCAGTTCGACAACTTCCGCGATTGATTGACCCGTGCTGCAGCAGGCTCAACCGCCCTGCTGCAGCTTGCGGTACAGCGTGGTGCGCGAGATCCCAAGCTGCCGGGCCGCGGCGCTGAGATTGCCTCCTTGCGCCGCCACCGCCTCCCGCACCGCCTGTGCGCCCTGCGCGCGCAGCGACGCTTGCGCTGGAACCACCGCCGCCACATCCACACGCGTACTGGCGCGCAGCGGCAACGGACCACGCAGGTACTGCAGCTGCAAGGCGCTGTCCGCGCTCAACTGCACCCTGTGCACCGGCCCGGGCTGCAGCAGCCGCCGCCGCTGGTGCACGCTGGCATGGGCGAACACGTCCTCCAACGTGAGCATCGGCAGTGCGCCAGCGCGCGGCAGCCCCAGCAACCGCCGTGCCACGCTGTTGGCAGCCCGCAAGCGGCCGTCCTCACGTACCGCCAGCAGCCCCTGCAAAGGCGTACCAAGCCAGCGCGCGTCATGCTGCAACGCCAGCAGGTGGCAGCCACGCTGCTCGTGGATCAACTGGTTCTCGATGGACAGCGCCGCCTGGCGGAAGCAGCCACGCAGCAACTCACTGTCGCGTTCGCCGATGCCGGTGATGTCCAGCGCCCCCAGCGTTTCCCCGTCGACGCCGTGCAGCGGCACGCTCAGGCAGTAGACCGAGGAAAACTCATCCAGGTAATGCTCGTTGCCACGCACCAGCGCTGGTGCGTCTTCGGCCAGTGCGCACGAGGGCGCGGTGGTGCCGATATCGATCTCGCGCACCTGCCGCCCCACCTGGATGGGACGCAGCACCGCGACGTCGGCCAGCCCATGCTCGCGCTGGGCAATGATCAAGCCCTCGCGGTTGACACAGAACAAGGTCCAGCGGCGGCCCCCAAAGGCTGACCACAGTTCGTCCATGTCCTGTCGCACGCAGCGTGCAAGCAGCCGGTCGGTGGGATCCTCCAGGCGCAGCCTGCGCTGCGCCAGCGTGGCATAGTGCGGCCGATGCTGTGGGCGTACGCCGGCCTGCCGTGAGCGCTCCCATGAGCGCAGCAATGCCGGCGCCAACAACTGCGCCGGCACGTTCCCACCCTCGGCAAAGCGCTGCCGCGCAGCGGCCAGGCGTTGCTGCTGTTGCACGAGCGTGGTGGCCATGGGCGTCCTCCAGACAACTGCCCACAGCCTACACCCCACACGCATGCTGACTGCGCCGTCGCGGACCCGATGGGCCGCGACGGACCGTTCCATCAGCCGATATTGAGGATCGGCTTCAAGGTGATGCCCTTGGTGCTGTCCTCCGCCGCCTGGTTGATCTGTTCCAGCGGGTAGAACTTCACCAGCTTGTCGAACGGGAAGCGGCCTTGCTGGTACAGCTGCACCAGCTGCGGGATGAACACCTTGGGCACACTGTCGCCTTCGACGATGCCGCGGATGCTGCGGCCGCCGAGCAGCAGGTTGTTGACGTCGAACTCGGCCTTGGTGCCCAGCTTGGGCGCACCGACAACACCGATCACGCCCAGCCCGCCCAGTGCCTCGATGCCTTGTGCCAGCACCTCCGGGCGACCGGTGGATTCAAGCGCGAAGTCAGCGCCACCTCCGGTGATTGAACGCACCGCCTCGATCACATCCACCTCACGGCTGTTGATCACATGGGTAGCGCCCAGTTCCTTGGCCAGCTCCAGCCGCGACGGCACCACATCGATGGCGATGATGGTGGTCGCGCCGGCCACGCGGGCGGCCATCACCGCACTCAAACCGACCGCGCCCGCGCCATAGGAAGCGAAGCTGCTGCCCGCGCCAACCTTGAGCGAGTTGATCACCGCGCCGGCACCGGTCTGGATGCCGCAGCCCAGCGGGCCGAGCAGCTCCAGCGGTGCATCGAGGGGCACCTTGATCGCATTGTTCTCGCGGCTCAGTGCATAGGTCGCAAACGAGGACTGGGCGAAGAAGTGATCGTGCAAGGGCTGGCCGTGCGGGTCTTGGATGGCGGTGCTGCCATCCAGTTCGCCACCGCCGAAGTTCAGGCCGAAGAAGTCCTTGCAGTACGCACCATGCCCACCGCTGCAGGGATTGCAGTGGCCACAGGCACCGTAGGTGAGCACCACATGGTCGCCGACCTTCAGATCCTTGACGCCCGGACCCAGTGCTTCGATCACGCCCGCACCTTCATGGCCAAGTACTGCCGGCAGCGGCACCGGGTAGTACTGGTCACGCACGATCAGGTCGGTGTGGCACAGCCCGGTGGCAATCACCCGTACCAGCACCTCGTCGTCCTTGGGTCCGCGTATGCGCGCTTTCTCGATGGTGAACGGCTTTTCTTTCTCACGCACCACCGCAACCGTGATGTCGCGCAGTTCTGCAGATGCACTCATGGGTTTCTCCTGTTCAGAGCGGATAGGCCGGGGCTTCACCCTTGACGGTGAGCCATTGCCATTGGGTGAATTCCTCGATGTTGGACGGGCCACCGATGCTGCTGCCGTTGCCGGAGGCACCAACGCCACCGAACGGATTGATGACTTCGTCGTTCACGGTCTGGTCGTTGATATGCAGCAGGCCGGTGCGCAACTGTTCGCCCAGCTTCAGCGCGCGGCCGACGTTGCTGGACACGATCGCCATCGACAGGCCGTACTCGCTGTCGTTGGCCAGCGCTACCGCGTCGTCATCGCTGTCGAACGGCACCACCACCGCCACCGGTGCGAAGATCTCTTCGTGGAACGCCGGATTGCCGCTGCCGACATTGCTGAGCACGGTCGGCTCGAAGAACAGGTCGCGGTAGCCACCGCCTGTCTCCAAGATGGCACCGGCCGCCTGCGCATCGGCCACCACGCGCGCGGCATGGTCGCGCTGCTGCGCATTGATCAATGGACCGAGCGCGACATCGGCAGTCGCCGGATCGCCGACCTGCAACGTCCTGGCCTTGGCTACCAGCTTCTGCAGGAACTGCGCGTAGATGCCACGTTGCACCAGCACGCGACCGGTGGCCATGCAGATCTGTCCCTGGTGCAGGTAGACGCCCCAGGCGGTGTTGGCGATGGCCAGGTCGATGTCGGCATCATCGAGCACGATCAGTGAGTTCTTGCCACCCAGTTCGAGCGAGACTTTCTTCAGGTGCTTGCCGGCCGCTTCGCCCACCTTGCGGCCTGCGGCGGTTGATCCCGTGAACTGGATCATCGCGATGTTCGGGTCGCTGGTAAGGGCCGCCCCGGCTGCGCCGTCACCCGGCAGCACATGCAGCACGCCGGCCGGCAGCCCAGCCAGCTCGAACAGCCGCGCGATCACCAAGCCACCACACACCGCCGTGCGCGGATCCGGCTTCAACACCACGGCATTGCCCAAGGCCAGTGCCGGAGCCACCGCACGCATGGCCAGGTAGAGCGGGAAATTGAATGGGGAAATGACCCCGACCACGCCCAGCGGGCGGCGCCGCGCCAGATTGAGCCGGCCAGGCTCCGAGGGCAGGATTTCGCCAATGCTGCGCGAGGGCAGCCCGGCGGCCTCATGCAGCGACTTGGCGCTGACCTTGGCCTCGAAACCGGCCTTGAGCCTGGTCGAGCCGGATTCGCGCACCAGCCAGTCGATGATCTCCGCACCATGCTCCTCGGCCAGGTTGGCAGCACGGCGCAGCACCTGCGCACGCACCTCGTGGTGGGCGGATGCCCAATCGCGCTGGGCCTTTGCGGCAGCGGCAGCGGACGCCGCCACCTGGTCCGGGTCGGCCATCGCGATGCTGCCCAGTGCCTTGCCGGTGGCCGGTTCGATGACCTCATGGGTGGCTGGGCCTGGCTGCCATTGGCCATCAAACAACTTGTCCACCCACAGCGCGGGAGGGAGGAACGTCTGGGTTGTCATTGCCGGTACTCCTTGCATCGTCTGTATTGATATTGGATACCCACGCCCGGCAGTTGCCTATTAGCCGCTGGTGGCATTCCGTTAACTGATTGAATGGCGTCAACTTTCAACCATGCATGGTGTCCAGTTTGTGGACAGTGAACGGCGCGCCGATGACAAGCCGAAGCAGCGCATGCGCCGGGCCACTACAATCACCTGCCAAGCCAGCCTGCGTGCCCGCCATGAACGACACCCACAACGATCCCATCGCCGTCACCCGCAACTGGCTGGAAAAAGCGGTGATCGGCTTGAACCTCTGCCCGTTCGCCAAGGCGGTCTACGTCAAGCAGCAGGTGCGTTTCGTACTCAGCGATGCCAGCACCCCGGAAGCACTGCTGGAACAGTTGGTGGAAGAGCTGCTGCTGCTGCGTGAAACCCCCGCCGAGCAGGTCGACACCACCCTGATCATCCATCCGGACGTGCTGACGGATTTCCTGGAATACAACGACTTCCTCGACAACGCCGATGCGGCAGTGGAAGCACTGGATCTGCAGGGGATCCTGCAGGTGGCCAGTTTCCACCCGCAGTACCAGTTTGCCGGTGCCGCGCCGGATGACGTCAGCAACTACACCAACCGTGCGCCCTACCCGACGCTGCACCTGCTGCGCGAAGACAGCGTCGAGCGCGCGGTCGCTGCGTTCCCGGACCCCGATGTGATCGTGGAGCGCAACATCGCCACGCTGGACCAGCTCGGCGTGGACGGCTGGCATCGCGTGTTGGCCGGTGGTGAGGGCAACACCTGAGTGACACCAGTAGTGCCGAGCCATGCTCGGCAGGGACCCACCTTTGTAGTGCCGAGCCATGCTCGGCAGAAGCTTTACCGGTGAGGCCACTGCCGAGCATGGCTCGGCACTACCGGTGGGGCTCAGGCCACGCTTGCTGGCAGCCATTGCTGCAGCAGCTCGCGCACGTCATGCAGCGAGGCGGTGATGTGGTGGCCGTAGCCACGCACCTCGTCATCCGGCTCCAGCAGGTCCGGAATCTGGATGGTGGTCATGCCAGCAGCCAAGGCAGCGCGCACGCCGGTCGGTGAATCTTCCAAGGCCAGGCAATGCGCAGGCGCGATGCCCAATCCGCGTGCAGCGTGCAGGTAGATGTCCGGCGCCGGTTTGGAATGGACGACATCGCTGCTGGTGGCAATGAACTGGAAATACGGCAGCAAGCCAGCCGCCTCCAGCTTGCGCTGGGCCAGCGGGGAACGTGTGGCGGTTGCCACGGCGCGCGGGATGTCGTGCTGCTGTAGCAGCTCCAGCAACTCGATGATCCCAGGCCGCAGCGGCACACCGGCGTCGACGATGCCGGCATAGCGCGCATAGGAATCAGCCAGCAGCGCGTCGGTATGCTCAAAGCCCAGCACGTCGGCGAGCTTCTGCCGGGTGGTCGCGTCGGATGAGCCGATCAAGGACAGCAGCAGACTCCGCGGCAGCACATGACCGTGGCCTTGTGCGACCTGTTCCAGACAGCCCATCAGCGCGCGCTCGCTGTCCAGCATCAAGCCGTCCATGTCGAACACCAGCGCCTGCGGACGGGCCAGCAATTCCATCAGCCCTGCTCTCCAAACAGCACTGCCAGGTCAGCAGTGTCGAGCTGGCGCCACTGGCCTTCCGCCAGATCATCCAGGCCCAGCCCGCCAATGCGCGAGCGGTGCAGCGCCTGCACATGGTTGCCCACCGCGGCGAACATGCGCCGCACCTGGTGATAGCGACCTTCATGCAGCGTGAGCCGCGCCGCGCGCGGACCCAGCACGTCCAGCTCGGCCGGCAACAAGGGCTTGTCATCGGATTCAAGCAGCAGCGTGCCGCTGGCGAACCGTGACCCTTCGCTCCCGCTCAGGTCGTGCGCCAGCTGCGCTTCGTAGACCTTGTCCAGCTTCGACTTTGGCGACACGATCCGGTGCAGCAGCTGGCCGTCATCGGTCATCAGCAACATGCCCGAGGTATCACGATCGAGGCGGCCGACGCTGGACAACACCGGGTCGCGGTCGCGGAAGCGCTCCGGCAACAGGTCATAGATCAAGCGCCCCTGGTCCTTGGTGGAACAGGTGTAACCGGCCGGCTTGTGCAGCATCAGGATCAATCCCGGTGGCGGATCGAGCACCTCGTCATCGATGCGGATGTTGTCGTGCTCGACCTTGTCATCTGCATACAGCACATCGCCCTGGGCATCGGTGATGCGGCCTTCGCGGAACATCTGCTGCACCTGCTTGCGGCTGCCATAGCCGAGGTTGGCGATGTGCTTGACCAGCTTCATGCGCGGCCCCGGGTGCCAACGATGACCTTGAAACCATCGCGTTCGGCGGCAACCCGCACTTCACCAAAACTTTCGGTGAGGATCTGCTCGTAGGGCAGGTGGCGGTTGGCGACCATGAACAGCTGTCCACCCGGGCGCAGCGACTGCGCGGCCACCGCGATGAAGCGGCGGCCGATGTCGGGGCGGTCTTCGCGCGCCGGGGTGTGGAACGGCGGGTTGGAGACGATGAAGTCGTAGCGGCCATCAATGCCGGCGGTGACGTCCTGCCAGCGGAAATCCAGCTTCACCCGCTCGCCAGCCTCTGCCAGGTTGTGGCGGGCCAGCGCCAGCGCGCGCGACTCGGCTTCGTACAGGTCCAGCGCGGTGACCTTGGGGCAGCGTGCCAGCACTTCGGTCGACAGATAGCCCCAGCCAGCGCCCAGATCGGCACCGCGGCCGGCCAGATCTGCCGGCAGCTGTTCCACCAACAAGGCCGAAGCCGGATCGATGCGATCCCAGGCGAACACACCGGGGCGGCTCAGGAAGCGGCCGTCGACGATCCTGCGCGGCGCATCCAGCGCTGCCCAGCGCTTGTGCAGCGCCGCGTCGTGCTTGCCCTCGGCCGGCACCGACCAATACGCACGGCAGTGGTTCTTGGTGAGTTTGCCGCCCAGCCCGGCCAACTGCTGCAGGTCGCCTTCGCCGGAACGGGCGCCTTCGTTGTTCGACTGGCAGGCGACGATGATGCCGCCCGGAGCCAGTTTACCCAGTGCCTGGGCGAACAAGGCGCGGGCTTCGTCGCGCTGCCGCGAGGGCAGCACCAGCACCAGTGCGTAACGCTCATCGGACTGCTCCAGCGTCTGCTCGTCGCGCACTTCCCAGCCGCTGCGCTGCAGGGCCTCGGCGAACGGGCGGAAGCTCTGCGCGCAAACCAACTGGGTGCTGTCGGCATGCTCGCGCAGCGGCCAACCATCGCGGGCGCGCAGGAACAGGACCGGCCCCTGCGGCCAGCGCAGGCCGGCGGAGGAGAAGGGAAGGAACAGGGTTTCCAGGGGGGCGTCGTGCGGAGCAGGCATGCCGATGATTCGTCTAGCGGGCCGGCCATTCTACCGGGCCGGCAGCCAGCACCGGGGACGGAACCGCCAGGGGCTCAGGCGTCAGCCGGCAAATGCAGCACATCCAGCACGCTGTCCAGCCAGATCACGTGCTGCTGGCAGGCCCGCACCAGGTCATCAAGGCGCACCGTGCCATTGACCCCGGCCTGCTCGTTGGCGTCGGCGTAATGCTCCAGGGCCGGGCGCAAAGCCACCGTGCCGGCCACGCGGCTACCGTCCTTGAGCACGAGCATCACCCGCGCCTGCTCCGGCAACTGCCGCAGCAGGACCTCCAGTGCGGCGATGCTCAGCGGGTCGGAGTAGACGTGGGGCGCGTACAGGGGCATCGAGGTGTCCGCGGGTGATAGCGGTCACATTAGCCGATGTGCCATGTGAAACCTGCGCAAAAATTCATGCCGGCGGCCGCGCGCCGCGGATCGCCGTGACCAGCTGGGCGACGCTGTAGGGCTTGGCCAGGTGGCCCTGGAAGCCGCCGGACAGCGCCCGGCGCCGGTCATCGGCACGGGCAAGCGCGGTCACCGCCACTGCCGGCAACTCCGTGCCCGTCACCCCAAGGGTCTCGCGCAGCATCTGCACCAGTCCATAGCCATCCATGCCGGGCATGCCGATATCGCTGATCACCACGTCGAAGGCGGTATGCCCGCGCATGTCCAGCAACTCCAGCGCCTCGGCGGCGGTATTGGCCGTCACCACCTGGGCCCCCTGCTCTTCAAGCACCCGCCGCAGGTAACCCAGCATCTCCGGCTGGTCCTCGACCGCCAGGATGCGCAGACCCTGCAACGCATTGGCCGCCACCACCTGGTCGCCGATCCGGCCGCGCTGGACCCGACGCCGCGGCTGGTTGCTGGCCTGCCTGACGTGGAACTCGGGCAACCGCACCTGGAACGTGGCGCCCCGGCCCTGGCCATCGCTGGCGGCCGAAACGGTGCCGCCGTGCAACTCGGTCAATTGCTGGACGATGGCCAGGCCCAGGCCCAGGCCACCATAGCGACGGGTGGTGGTGCCATCGGCCTGGCTGAAACGGCTGAACAGGTGCTTGAGGAATTCCGGGGCAATGCCATCGCCATCGTCCTTCACCTGCACGACGTAACAACCCTGCTCCTGCCACAGGCTCACCGCCACCTGCCCCTCCACCGGGGTGAACTTGATGGCGTTGGACAGCAGGTTGGACAGCACCTGGCGCAACCGGGTGGCATCACCCAGCACCGGACAGGGCTGCGCAGGCAGCTCGACCACCAGGGTCTGCGCCTTGCCATCGGCGACCAGCTCCTGCGCGCGTACCGCTTCGCGCACCTGATCGGCGAGATCGAGCACCTCCACCTCCAGCTGCACCTTGCCAAGCAGCATGCTGCTCAAGTCCAGCATGTCCGACATCAGGTTCTTCTGGGTCATCGCGCTGCTGGCGATCACCTCCATGCCCTTGCGCATCGGATGGTCCGGCTCCATCCGCTGCAACAGCAGCTCGCTCCAGCCCAGCACGGTGGTCAAGGGCGTGCGCAACTCGTGTGACAGCGTGGCCAGGAATTCGTCCTTCATCCGTGCCATGCCTTCGGCGGTATTGCGTGCCGCGCGCTCTGCATCGAGCAGCTCCTCACGTGCCCTCTCGATCTCACGGCGCTCGGTGATGTCCGGACTGTTGCCGGCCAGGCCAATGAAGCGGCCATCCGGTGAAAAACGCGGCACGGCATTCATTTCCAGCCAGCGCCACTGGCCGTCATGGCGGCGCACGCGCGCGTTGAAATGCAACTCGCGCTGCTCCGCCAAGGCGGTGCGCAGCTCGTACTCGAATGGCACGACTTCATCGGCGTGCAGGAACTGCCGCCACCATTGCGCGGCAAGTTCGCCGCCCGGGGCGGTACCGAAGAACGTGCCGAACGCCGTGTTGACGAAACGCACCTGGCCCAGGTCATCCAGCACCCAGACCGGCATCGGCAGGCCATCGGCCAAGGCACTGAAGCGCGCTTCGCTCTCGGCCAGTTCGGTCTCGATGCGCTTGCGCTCGGAAATATCGAAGAACAGCACGGCAACGTGATGCTTTTCCGGCACGCCGATGCGCACGGCCTCGACCGAGTACCAGCGTTGCAGCTCGGGTACTTCGCGCTCGAACTGCACGGTCGTGCCCTCATGCGCCACCCGTCCCAACACCTGGAACCAATACGCTTCGATGCCCGGCAGCACCTGACGGATACGCAGCCCGGTGATGTCGCCAAGCCCGGTGATCTTCTCGAATCCCGCGTTTATCTTGCGGCAGATGAAATCCACCGCTTCACCGTGTTCGAACACCATTTCGACCACGCAGAATCCGCTGCCCACCGCGTCGAACATCTGCTGGTAGAGAAACGCATTGCCCAGGTCGTCATTGACCTGGTCAGTTGGCGGCAATGTGGGCGGACGACGGGGATCGGGCATTGTGGATCGAAGTTGGGAAGCCACGGTCGGGATGGTGAGTACGGGCGCCCAGTCTGCGCATCCGGCGATACAAGTAGCGTGATGATGAACCCGCCCGCAATCCCTGTCAGCCCAGTGTGACGGCCCGCATTGCAGCGCCTCGCCGCCGGCCCCACACTGGGCTCATCCACCCCGTACCTCCGGAGTACGTCATGAAAACCTTGACCGTCACCGGCCTGGCCCTGGCCTGCCTGCTTGCGGTAGGCGGTGCCACTGCTGGCCCACGTACCGTCACCGATCCGGAAGCGCCGCGTGCGCTGGCCGCAGAGGGCCCGGTGCAGGTGCAATGGACCGATCCGACCCAGTTCACCGAGCTGCGCTACAGCCGCAACCGGTGGGATGCCGAGCGCGGCAACTGGGTGCAGACGCTGGCCGATCACCTGCGCACGCAGGCCAGCAAGCAGTTGCCTCCCGGGCAGAAGCTGGACGTGACCATCACCGACATCAAACGCGCCGGTGACTACGAGCCTTGGCATGGCCCGCGCCTGGATGATGTGCGCGTGATGCGCGACATCTACCCCCCAAGGATCACCCTGCAATTCACCCTGACCGACGCCACGGGCCAGGTGATCGACCAGGGCGAGCGCAAGTTGGTCGATACCGGCTACCTGCTCAACAGCAGCATGCCCAACAACACCGATCCGTTGCGTTACGAAAAGCGCCTGCTCAATGATTGGGTGCGCCGCGAGCTGCAGAGCGATCGCAGTACCGCCGGGCTGTGATTCGCGATTGACGGATGCAAACAAAAAGGGCCGCATTGCGGCCCTTTCTGTTTCGCAGGTAGTGCCAAGCCATGCTCGGCAGAGGCTCTATCGGTAACGTCCCTGCCGAGCATGGCTCGGCACTACCGGGGCACGCAAAGGCCTCACTCCGACAGATACACCCGCGGCGTGCGCTTGAGGCTGCACGGCAAACGGTAGGCGCTGGTATTGCAGCGCGGCGCCAGCTCCGAGATGGTCGGTGCATTGCCCCACAATTGCACGATGCTGCCACGTGCGGCCTGCGGATGATCGGTCAGGTCAATGGTCAACATGTCCATCGACACGCGGCCGATCAAACGACCGGGAACGCCATCGATCAATACCGGCGTGCCATTGGGTGCGAACTGCGGATAGCCGTCGGCATAGCCCATCGCCACCACACCCACGCGCGTCGGCTTCTCTGCCACGAAACGCGCGCCATAACCCAGCGGTTCGCCGACGGCGAGTTCGCGCACCGCGATCACCCGCGACTGCAGGGTCATCACCGGGCGCAGCTGCGCGGCATGCGGGCTGGGCTGCGGGTACAGCGGATCGGCACCGTACAACATCAAGCCCGGGCGTACCCAATCGCTGCGCACCTCCGGCCAGCCCAGCAAGGCCGGCGAATTGCACAGGCTGGTTTCACCGGCCAGACCTTCGGTTGCACGGATGAAAACATCCAGCTGCTCACGGGTGCGGTTGCTGTCCAGCTCATCGGCACGTGCCAGGTGGGTCATCAGCACCAGCGGGCCGACCTGCGGCAAGGCGGTGAGGCGCGCATGCGCGTCGCGGAATTCCTCCGGCGACAAACCCAGCCGGTGCATGCCACTGTCCAGCTTGAGCCAGATGCGCAGCATGGCATCGGTCTTGAATGCCTCCACCGCTTCCAGCTGCCACGTCGTAGCCACCACCACCCAGAAATCGTGCTCGACGATCAACGGCAGTTCGGCCGCGTCGAAGAAGCCTTCCATCAGCAGGATCGGGCCACGGATGCCGGCCTGGCGCAGTTCCAGCGCTTCTTCGATGCAGGCCACGCCGAAACCATCGGCCTCGTCCTGCAGCGCACGTGCGCAGTTCACCGCACCGTGGCCGTAGGCATCGGCCTTGATGATCGCCAAGGCCTTGCCACCGCCCAACTGGCGAGCCAGCCGGTAGTTGTGGCGCAATGCGTCCAGATCGATCAGTGCCTGTGCCGGACGCATCAGTGCTGGCCCTTGCCGTAACGGAAGATATCCAGGCCTTCCGTGCTGATCTGCGGCTTCTTGCCGCTCATCAGATCGGCCAGGTAACGGCCCGAACCCGCCGCCATGGTCCAGCCCAGGGTGCCGTGGCCGGTATTGAGGAACAGGTTGCGGTACGGCGTTGCGCCGATCACCGGGGTGCCATCCGGGGTGGCCGGGCGCAGGCCGGTCCAGAAGCTGGCCTTCGACAGATCGCCGCCGTCCGGGTACAGGTCCTTGACCACTTTTTCCAGGGTGGCGCGACGGCGCGACTCCAGCGACAGGTCGAAGCCGGCCACCTCGGCCATGCCGCCCACGCGGATACGGTCTTCGAAGCGGGTGATGGCGATCTTGTAGCTCTCGTCGAGGATGGTCGAGTTCGGCGCCATCGCCGCGTTGGTGATCGGCAGGGTCAGCGAGTATCCCTTCAGCGGATACACCGGCAGTTGCATGCCCAGCGGGGCCAGCAGCTGCGGCGAGTAGCTGCCCAGCGCGAGCACGTAGTGGTCGGCGGTCTCCAGCTTGCCATTGATGCGCACGCCGGTAATGCGGTCACCATCGGTCTGGATCGAGGCAATGTCCTGGTCGAAGCGGAACTCGACGCCGGCCGCTTCAGCCAACGCGGCCAACTTGGTGGTGAACATCTGGCAATCGCCGGTCTGGTCCTCGGGCAGGCGCAGCGCGCCGACCAGCATCTCGGTCTTGCCAGCCAGCGCCGGCTCGACCCGGGCGATGCCCTGGCGGTCCAGCACTTCGTAGGGCACGCCATATTCGCGCAGCACCTGGATGTCCTGCGCGGCGGCGTCCAGCTGCTGCTGGGTGCGGAACAACTGGGTGGTGCCGAGCTGGCGGCCTTCGTAATCGATGCCGGTGGCGGCGCGCAGCTCATTGATGCAATCGCGGCTGTAGTCGGACACCCGCACCATGCGCGCCTTGTTGACCGCGTAGCGGGCCGAGGTGCAGTTGCGCAGCATCTGCCACAGCCAGCGGTACTGGTTGAGGTCACCGGTCGGACGGATGGCCAGCGGCGCATGCTCCTCGAACAGCCACTTGACCGCCTTCAGCGGCACACCCGGTGCCGCCCACGGCGAGGTATAGCCGAAGGACAGCTGGCCGGCGTTGGCGAAGCTGGTTTCCAGCGCCGGCGCCGGCTGCCGATCCACCACGGTGACCTCAAAGCCGGCCTGCCGTAGATACCAGGCACTGGTCGTGCCGATCACACCGCTGCCAAGCACCAGAACGCGCATTTTCATTCTCCGGACCACATCATTCCCTGCGCACTGGGCAACAGGGGCTAGGAACCGCGCAGTATATTCACGGTCAAGCAGTTGTTTCCCCTGTATTAGCTTGCCGAATCAGGTTAATTTCCCGTTTCGTTCATCAAAAGCAGAGCCGCCATGGCCACCCGCAGCCGCGAACTGGACAAGATCGACCGCAAGATCCTGCGCATCCTGCAGCAGGAGGGCCGCATCTCTTTCACCGAACTGGGCGAACGCGTCGGCCTGTCCACCACGCCCTGCACCGAGCGCGTACGCAGGCTGGAGCGCGAAGGCGTGATCACCGGCTACTACGCGCGACTGGACCCATCCTCGGTCAAAGCCAGTCTGCTGGTGTTCGTGGAGATCAGCCTGGCCTACAAATCCGGCGACATCTTCGAGGAGTTCCGGCGCGCGGCACTGAAGCTGCCCAACGTGCTGGAATGCCATTTGATGTCCGGTGATTTCGATTACCTGCTCAAGGCACGCATCAACGAAATGGCCTCCTACCGCAAGCTGCTGGGCAGCACCTTGCTGACCTTGCCGCACGTGCGTGAATCGAAAAGCTACATCGTGATGGAAGAGGTAAAAGAGACCTTGTGCCTGCCAATAGCAGAGTAGTGCCGAGCCGTGCTCGGCAGGGGCTCCACCGGTGATGCCCTTACTGCCAGGCATGGTTTGGCACTACTGCTTGAGCCCCTTTCCCGCTTGCGGGAGAGGGGTTGGGGCGAGGGTGGCTTTTCGCTGGTAAGGCCCCTGCCGAGCACGGCTCGGCACTACACGGAAGCTGTATCGGTGACGTCTCTGCCGGGCATGGCTCGGCACTACTGCTTGAGCCCCTCTCCCGCTTGCGGGAGAGGGGTTGGGGTGAGGGTGGCTTTTCGCTGGTAAGGCCCCTGCCGAGCATGGCTCGGCACTACATGGAGGCTGTATCGGTGACGTCTCTGCCGGGCATGGCTAGGCACTACTGTTTGAGCCCCTCCCCCGCCTGCGGGAGAGGGGTTGGGGTGAGGGTGGCTTTTCGCTGGTAAGCCCCTGCCGAGCATGGCTCGGCACTACATGGAAGCCGTATCGGTGACGTCTCTGCCGGGCATGGCTCGGCACCACGGGGTCAGCGTGTGCCTGCTGGCGGCGGCACCACCTGCTGGCCAACACCGCTGGGCACCGTGTCGTAATAGCGATTCGTGCGCGTATCCAGCACGCGGCCCGGGCTGGTCTGGCGCATGTGTGGCGCCGGCCGGCCTTCGCTGTCGTAGATCGGACGCACGGACGGCGGCGGGGTGATCGGTTTCGCCTTCGGCACCGGTTTGGGCTTGGTGACCGGCCGGGGCGGCTGCGGCCGCGCCTCCTCCTGCCGCTGGTCGACGGGCGCGGCAACCGGTGATCGCGACGGCGGTGGCAGCGTCACCGGTCGGGTCGCGGTTGGCGATGGCGGCTGTTGCAGTTGCGCCTGCGCGTACGCCGGCACGACCGACAGCAATGCCAGCGCCAGATATGTCATCCGTTTCATCAGCATCTCCTGTTCTCCAGTGGCCGAGCATGCGCGGGCAAAGCTTGCGCCGCAATGAATGCGCCCTTGGACTGGCCCCTGCCCGCCCCTACCATTGATACCTGCCCCACGGATGCCATGCCATGACCGCCTTCGACCTGACCCCTCCCAGCACTGCCCAACGTGATGCCCTGATCGCCGGGCTCAGCGGCGAAGAACAACGGGTACTGCTGCAGCACGGTACCGAGGCGCCATTCTGCGGGCTGTTCCTGGATAACAAGCGCGAGGGCGTGTACTGCTGCCGGCTGTGCGCACTGCCGCTGTTCCGCTCCAGCACCAAGTTCGATTCCGGCACCGGTTGGCCAAGTTTCTTCGCCCCGTTCGATCCGGCGCATGTGCGCGAGATCCGCGACATCAGCCATGGCATGATCCGCACCGAGATCGTGTGCGCGCGCTGTGGCAGCCACCTGGGCCATGTATTCCCGGATGGCCCGCCCCCCACGTTTGAACGCCATTGCCTGAATTCAGTGTCGCTGGCCTTCGTCGACAACGGCCAGCCCTATCCGGACCCGCTGCAACGTGGCGGCGCCGAAGCGCAGCTGGCAGCGTAGTGGACGCAATATCGGGCTCTGTTCGGCAAGCGCACCAACGGTAGAGCCCAACCGAGCATGGCTCGGCTCTACAGGGGCTGCTGCGCCCACCTACAGATTTTCCGCTGACGGCCGACAACGGGATATCCCCTCCCCGCGTCTGCTCCCATGCTCATCATCGTCGGCCTGCTGGTTGTCATCCTTGCCGTTCTCGGCGGCTACGTCGGCGCCCATGGCCGCATGGCCGCGCTGTGGCAACCCTACGAGCTGGTGATCATCGGTGGCGCCTCGCTCGGCGCGTTCCTGATCGCCACCCCGTTCAAGACCGTCAAGCAGACCCTTGCGGCCACGCTCAGCGTGTTCAAGGGCCCGCGCTACAAGCAGCAGGACTACCTGGACGTACTCAGCCTGTTGTATGAACTGCTCAACAAGGCCCGTCGCGAAGGCTTCATGGCGCTGGAGGAACACGTCGAGAAGCCGCAGGACAGTGCAGTGTTCGCCAACTACCCCAAGGTACTGGCCGACCATCACCTGTTGGACTTCATCACCGACTGCCTGCGCCTGATGATCGGCTCCAACATCGAGCCGCATGAGCTTGAACCGCTGCTCGAGCTGGAGCTGGAAAAGCACCACCACGAAGCCATGGAACCGGCCCACGTGCTCAACAAGGTGGCTGATGGCCTGCCTGGTTTCGGCATCGTCGCCGCCGTGCTGGGCATCGTCATCACCATGGGCTCGATCGGTGGCGACATCAAGGAAGTCGGCGCCCACGTGGCCGGCGCACTGGTCGGCACCTTCCTCGGCATCCTGCTGGGCTATGGCTTCGTCGGCCCGTTGGCAGCCGCGCTGGAAGCCCGTGCAGAGCAGGACGCACGCATCTACGAATCGGTGAAGACCGCATTGCTGGCCTGCCTGCGCGGCTACAACCCGAAGATCGCGCTGGAATTCGCCCGCAAGACCGTGCCGTCGGCATTGCGTCCGGGCTTCAGCGACTTCGAGCAACACCTGAAGTCGGTCAAGTAAGGCTCCTGCCATGACCGAGACCAAACCCACGGTGATCGTACGCCGGGTGAAGAAAGTCCAAGGTGGCGGCCACCACGGCGGTTCGTGGAAGGTGGCCTATGCCGACTTCGTCACCGCGATGATGGCCTTCTTCCTGGTGCTGTGGCTGATGGCAGCCACCACCAAACCCGAGCGCGCGGCGATCTCTGAGTACTTCCGCAACCCCAGCCCGCTCAGTGGCACCAGCAGCACGCCGGCACCGGGCATGGCCGGCCCGGGCGGCGCCAGCACCTCTATGATCAAGCTGGGCGGTGCCACCGATGTATCGCGCGGCAACAGCAATGACCCCTTCCAGAACCAGCAGGAAGCGGTGCCCACGCCGGTGCAGGAGCGCGAACGCGACAAGCAGCGGCTGGAAGCACTGAAGCAGGAGCTGCAGGAAGCGATCAGCAAGAGCCAGGCGCTGGAGCCGTTCAAGGACCAGCTGCTGCTGGACATCACCCCGGAAGGCCTGCGCATCCAGATCGTGGACAAGCAGAACCGGCCGATGTTCGACCTCGGCAGCGCGCGCCTCATGCCGTACACGAAGACGATCCTGTTGGAGCTTTCGCACTTCATCAACCAGGTTCCCAACCACATCAGCCTCACCGGCCACACCGACACCACCGCGTATTCCACCCAGTTGGGCTATGGCAACTGGGAGCTGAGCGCGGACCGCGCCAATGCCGCACGCCGTACCTTGCTGGAAGGCGGCATGGAGGAAGTGAAAGTCGCACGCGTGGTCGGACTGGCATCCTCGGTGTTGTTCGACAAAGCCAATCCGCAGAATCCGATCAACCGCCGCATCAGCATCGTGGTGATGACCAAGGAAGCTGAAGCCGCCGCGCTCAATGAGACGGCGACCCTGCCACTGCCGCCGCCCACTGCGGCCGTGGAGGTGGATGTGGTGCCGTCGGTGGTGGATTGAGGGCGGTGATCTTGGCTGCGGGCTGACGGCCTTACCCGTCCCCAACCCTCCCCTTCGCTGCGCGAAAGGGAGGGGGCTGTTCCTGCGGTCTGCCGAAATCCTGCCGTCGCCAAGCTTCTGCCCCCTCCCTTTGCTGCAGGCAAGGGGAGGGTTGGGGAGGGGTAAGCTTCGACTGATCAAACGCCAAATCGGCTTGGCGCCTACAATAGGCATCGTTTTCAATCAGCCGAACCTCATGTCCAAGCTCTCCAAAGCCAAGCGCGACAAGCGCAAGAAACAGGCCCCGCGCCGCCCGTTCGCCCGCCTGAACGCCCAGCAGCCGGTCCAGAACCACGCTGTACTGGTCAACGAAGAAGGCCAGGTAGTGGCCGCCATCGGCCTGCAGGGCAACGAATGGCTGCTGGCCATCGGTGGTCAGACCATGGGCAATGCCGACAACCCGGTGCCGATGCTGGCCATGCTCAAGCACCTGGCCAATGTGCAGGAGAAGGAAGGCCGCAAGGTCACCCTGGAGTACTCCGCAGCGCTGCAGCAGATGATCGACGACCTGGCAGCCGACGAAGGCAAGACCGCCGACGATTACCTGGCCGGCCTGGTTGCCGAATTCGAGGGCGTCGAAGGCGAAGAAGCTGCGGAAGCGGCTGCAGAGGACGTCGCAGACGAGGTTGTCGCGATTGCCGAAGAAGTGCCGGCTGACGACGACAAGTCCAAGGCCTGAGTCCAAGGCCGGACGTGACGGTCTATATCGACGATGCGGTACATCCCTGGCGCGGCGAGCGCTGGGCGCATCTGATGGCCGACACCTTGCCCGAGCTGCATGCGTTGGCGCAGCAGCTCGGGATTCCGCGCAGGGCTTTCCAGAACCGCCCCAGCGGCGTGCACTACGACGTGCCTGCCCCGCTCCGTGAGCAGGCGATTGCACTGGGCGCGCAGGCGATATCGCGGCACACCGATCGCGCGCTGGTGCGGCGGGTGATTGCCAATGCGCGGGCGCTGTACCAGCCCTGATGGATGCACCGTAGTGCCGAGCCATGCTCGGCAGAAGTTTCACCGGTAAAGCCCTGCCGAGCATGGCTCGGCTCTACCGTTGCTGCTGGCTCAGAACGGGTCACTGCCCGGGCGCACTTCCACACCAAGCAACGAGCACAACGCCAGCATCGCTTCGTCGTCGCGGCTCAGTGCCACCCAACCGGCATAGGCGTCGCCACCGGTATTCCAGTTCCACACCGTGTAACCGTGCTCGCGCAGGCGGTCATGGGCGGTGGTCATCAGGGTCGGAACGTCGAGGTCATCGGTGAAATCTTCGTCGTCGAAGTCACCGCCCCAGGCGATGCCCAGGTTCCAGCGTGCGGCCATTTCGTCCAGCGCGGCAACGAAGGAATCGGTGTCTTTCCAGTCCACGTAGAAACCTGAACGCCAGTCGATGGCATCCTTCAGGTCCCACAGCCATTGCTCGTCGGTGGCATCTTCCTCGTTGCCTGCGCGCGCTTCGCGCCAGGCGTCGAACTGCTGCAGTGCTGCGTCCTCGTCGCCGGGATTGATCAGCCACAGCAGGTTCCAGACCCGCGCCGGATGGTCATCTTCGTCGAAATCCGGCTGCAGTTCGTCGGAGTCTTCGTAATCGGCGCTGTTGTCTGGCATGGGGCTGTTTCCACTTCGTGATGCCGCGCATTCTGAGGGCAGTGGCGCGCCAGCGAAAGCCATCCAGCCGCCACAGCGGTTATCCTTGCGCCCCGAAAAGGCCGCGGTGGCCTTCAATGAAGCAGTGACATGAGCGATACCCCTCCCGATCATCTGGCGATCAACCCGCAGAGCCCGTTCCACGACGCTGCCGCCCTGGAGCGCGGTATCGGTGTGCGCTTCAATGGCATCGAGCGCGATGACGTCGAGGAATATTCGGTTGCAGAAGGCTGGATCCGCGTACAGGCTGGCAAGTCCCGCGACCGCCGCGGCAACCCGATGACCTTGAAGATCAAGGGTACGGTCGAGCCGTATTTCCTTGAATTGAAGAACGTTTAAAAGCTTCAAGAGCCTGCCCTCACCCCAACCCCTCTCCCGCGCGCGGGAGAGGGGCTATTGCACTGGCAGCCGACGCGATACGAGCTTCTCCCCTGCACGCGGGAGAAGGGCTGGCGCACTGGCAGCCGACGCGATACGAGCCACTCCCCTGCACGCGGGAGAAGGGCTGGTGCACTGGCAGCCGACGCGATACGAGCCACTCCCCTACACGCGGGAGAGGGGCTGGTGCACTGGCAGCCGACGCGATACGAGCCCCTCTCCCGCGCGCGGGAGAGGGGTTGGGGTGAGGGGAAGCTTTTAACGAGCAAACCCCCAAAACCACCCTCAATCCCGCTGCCGGCTCTCCAGCAGGTCGAGGTTGCGGATCAGCTTGCGGGCGATGTCATCGGAGACCTGGCCACGCCGGGTCAGGCGGAACAGCTCCTCACGCTCGGCGTTCAAGCCAGCCGTGCGCAGGCTCCGGTAGGCCTGTTCCATGCGCCGCACCTTCTCCGGGTCTTCATCCGGGCCTTGGCCCTTCTCCAGATTGCGCTGGTACAACAGGCTCACCCGCGCCGCGGCATCGTTGAACAGCTGCACGGCCGTGGTCGATTGGCCCTCCACCAGTTCCTGGCGTGCTTTCTCAACCGCCGCCAGCGCCGCCTTCGACGAGGCCCGCCGGGCCAGGTCTTCCTCGCGCCGGCTGCTGTCGTCCTTGGGCAGCTCCAGGCCTTTGAGCAGGCGTGGCAGCAGCAGGCTGGCGCCGACCAGCGACACCAGGATCACCGCCGCCGCCAGGAAGATCACCAGGTCGCGCGCCGGGAACGGTTCGCCGCCGGGCACCATCAGTGGCAATGTCAGCACGCCGGCCAAGGTGATGGCGCCGCGCACGCCGGCGACCGACATTGCCAGCACCACCCGCCACTGCGTGGTGTTTTCCTTTTCACCACGCATCCGCGCCCGCAGCAGGTTCCAGCGCAACGACAGCCATACGAAGGCCAGCCGCAGTGCCACCAGCATGGCGTTGATCGCCAGCACGTACACCAGCAACCACCATGCGCTGTGGTGGCCGGTGACCGACATGGTTTCCACCGCACGCTCGACGATCCCCGGCAACTGCTCGCCAAGCAACACAAAGATGATGCCGTTGAAGGTGAACTGCACCATGTTCCAGACCGCGTTGCGCTGCACGCGCATGCTGCCGCTGATGCGGCCGGTCTGCTCCACGTAGCTCATGGTGATGCCTGCCGCGACCGCAGCCAGGATTCCCGATGCATGCAGCTCTTCGGCCAACAGGTAGGCCGCGAAGGGGATCAGCAGGTTGACCAGCAGTGCCGCACCGGGCTCCTCACCGAAGCCTCGCCACAGCCAACGCTGGAACGTGGATACGCCCCAGGTCACCACCACACCAATGGCAAGGCCGGCCAGCGCGACCCACAGGAAGGTCAATGAAGCCTCCGCCAGCGAGAACGAACCGGTCATCACCGCCGCAACCGCGAAGCGGAAGCAGACCAGGCCCGATGCATCGTTCAACAACGACTCGCCTTCCAGGATATGCATCAGCCGCTTGGGAATTGGCACGCGCGAAGCGATCGCGCCGACCGCCACCGGATCGGTCGGCGAAATGATCGCCGCCAGCGCGAAGGCCACAGCAAGTGGCATCGCCGGGATCAGCCAGTGGATCAGCAGGCCGGCACCTACCACCGTGAACACAACCAGGCCGAAGGCCAGCTCAAGGATCGCGCCCTTGTCGCGGAACAGGCCTTGCTTGGGAATGCGCCAGCCGTCCAGGAACAGCAGCGGCGGCAGGAACAGCAGGAAGAACATGTCCGGTTCCAGCGCGTGGCCGCGGTTGAAGACACCGGAGATCAACGCCCCCAGGCCGATCTGCACCAGGGGCAGCGGCAGCGAGAACGGCAGGATTCTGACCAGATAGCCGCTGGCGACAACGGCCACCAGCATTGCCAGGACGACTTCAATCGTATGCATGCGTGTTCCAGAAATCGGCGCGGGTGCAACCACGGCGCCACATACCCGGAAAAACTAGCACAGCAGGCGCGTCCTGCGGTTGCGATCGGCCTGCTTCAAGCCACG
>Ga0256901_1000418_pt1 | contig 24060 bp, 31 predicted proteins | sample MC6MC0689MT_FD_190200 | JGI IMG/M metagenome (GOLD analysis project Ga0256901, IMG submission 190200) | Metatranscriptome of enriched soil aggregate microbial communities from Iowa State University, Ames, United States - MC6-MC0689-MT... | ecosystem: Environmental > Terrestrial > Soil >... | reverse complement strand
CGCAGCTTCCGTTTTAAATCCCTGATTTTTCAGGTTGATAATGCGTTGTCTCAATTTCTCTCCATATTGCTGTAGTAAGTCATATTCAATAATTAGGTGCCTGTATGCTAATTGTTGTTTTGTGGGAATGTTTTGACCGAATAGTTCTATTTCAAAATCTTGTGTTACAAAGTTGGCTACAATACAAAAATTACCGTTAATAATCACTTCTCTTATTGTAAAGTTATGTTCACTGGCAAAATTGTTTTCAACTATTTCAACAAATTCTTTACTGCTGTTAAAAAAGCATATAATGTCTAAATCACTGCTGGCTACATCAATTGTAAGTGGTATTGTACCTACCAGTATCGGGTCAAATTTTTTTAGTTTTAATAATATCTTATAGTCATTCAATGTAGTGTATGCCTGCCTTTGTCTGTAGGTACCATATTTCAAATAGGCTATATTCTCAAAATCCATAATAAAAGTTTATGTTGTATATAGTTGGCTTTGTAATTCTTTAAAATTAATAATTTTAGCAGTAAACTAAAAAAGTAAATAACGATATGTTGCTTGTAAACTGGTCAGATAAAAACAATTTACAAAAGCTTGTCGCTGGTTTTTATAAGTCTAAATCGAATTATTCTTTTACTTCAAAAAATCTATAATTAGCTCAGCGGTTTCATTTGGTTTTTCTGAAAGAATAAAATGTCCGCAATCTTCTATTTTCTCAACTTTAAAGTCTGTTGCTACATTTGGTAGCCAAATCTTCAGCATCTCAAATCCACTGCCTCCAATGCCAATCACAGGTAAATTTAGCTTACTGTATGTTTTGCTGTCTTCAATATCCTGTGGTATTGTTTGATACCACGCATTAGACGCCCGTATTGCATTTTTTTCGTTATAGGCAGATGTGTAAACCTCTCTGTCAAATGTTGTCATGCTGTTGTGGTTTTTTAACAAATTATCAAAAAGCCAGTCTATTATTACGTTCATCTTACCTTCTAAAAGTTGTTCAGGTAGTTCTTTAACCTGATTAAAGGCAAGCCACCACGGATAAACATAATCTGCTCCTAAAATCGGTAGCATAGGCAGGTTGTACATACCCGCATCAGGATGGGGTGTATCAAGCATGATAAGTTTTGAAGTTTTCTCCGGATAATTAACAGCGAAGCTATACGCCACGTGAGCTCCTATATCATGTCCGGCAATATGTACTTTTTGCAAGCCTAAATTTGTTACTAGTTCGTATACGTCTTTAGCCATATTCCTTTTATCATATCCGTCCAAAGGCTTGTCAGATTGTCCCATACCTCTCATTTCAACAACAATTACTTGATAGTTTTCAGCCAGTGCAGGCATTATCTTGTGGTAAGCCCACCATGTTTCCGGATATCCCGGAATTAACACTAATGTTTCACCTTTTCCACCTGTTAAATAATGTAATTTTGTGCCGTTTACGGTAGCGTAATTGCTTAAAAAATTTGGGACTGATTCAATCAGTTTGCCTATAGCTGAATGTACTGTTGTTTTCATGTTGTTTAAATTTACTGATGCTGTTAAGGTATTTGGTATAGCTAATGTTGCCAGCATTAAACTTCCCTTTTTTAGTATTGCGCGTCTGTCCATATCAAATTTATTAAATTCTTAATTGTCAGAACAAAGCTAAATAGTAAATTTGCTACCAGCAAGTATGTAGTATACTGCATACTTTCATATTTATAGAAAATTTAACATATGATGTTAATTAGTCAGTTATCTAAAGAAACGGGGATACCCGTAGGAACGATTCGTTTTTACGAAAAAGCGGCATTAATCAGCGGGGAAAAAAAGAAGGAGGTTACTACAAATAATTATGTGTATTATGGCGAAGATGTAATAGATAAACTAAGGTTTATTCAGATGGCGAAAGCGGTCGGATTTACATTATCAGAAATTAAAGAGGTTGTAGATGCATGGTATCAAAAGCTAATTAGCAAAAAGGCTAAAATAGAAGTACTTGATAAAAGATTGCTTGAAATAGCAAAAAAAATAGACGAACTAAAACAAATGCAGAAACAGATTAAGCTGTGTAAAGAAAATATTCAAAGGGAAAAGGGTAAGGGTAAATAAGGGTAAGGGTAAATAAATGTTACGTTTTCTGTGAACTTTGTTGGTGAAGAAAGAATTCGTAATTCCCTCACTTTATCAATTAAGTGTAAGTAAATAGCAGATATTACAACATTCTTTTTCAATTTTTTTGCTTTTATATTAAAGTTTATGATATGTATTTGCAATTTTTAAAGTAAAGCGAAATACATTAAAAAAAGAGGTTGAAGTAAGAAACTTGCAACCTCTTTAATAACCAAAAAAACACTTATGAATTCAAATATAGTGAATTTATCTTTTGTGTTTTATTAATTTAATTATAATTCTTATACTTTTATGTTACTGACTAAAATCGATAAAACGCTATCATATAATTTGGTACCTCAATAGTCAGATAATTAATCAAAATCAAAAAAATCAGATAGAAACGATTTCTTTTTTCGGGGGTATTGCTGATCGTATTTTTCCTTACCGTTATAATTTCCATCTCGGCTTTCATAACGCTCTTTGTCATTAATTCTTTCAGTGTGCTGGCTGTAACGTTCTCCCGGCTTCTGACTAGATGCAAACTCCAGCAGTTTGTCTAATTCGCCTCTGTCTAACCATACACCTCTGCACGATGGGCAATAATCTATTTCAACAGTTTGCCTTTCGGTAATCCGCAGCGTTTCATTACAATTGGGACATTTCATAGTTATTAAGAATTAGTGTTTTTAGCTTTCTCAAATTTATGAAATTAAACAATCTAAAGATTGTTGAAATAGCTAGTTTATATATATTTTAACACCAAGGTTTACCATACTACTCTGTAGCATAGTATTTTTTTCGCTCACATTTTTTATTACAATAAACGTTACAGTCATACATATTTTTAATATAAGTTTTTTTTATAAATGTAAAAATAATGTAAAGGAATGTTTCAGAATAAATTTGTTTTATATATTTGCATAACTAGTTATGTAATTAATTATGTTTAAAAGCTATAGAATGCAGAATACACAAAGAAAAAAACTTGCAGAAGAACATGAAAAAGCGCATTGTAACAAATGTTCAAAAGCGGCAGCTTATGAAAATGTATAATGCAGTAACCGAAAATGTTGGAAAACAAAAAAATTAGCCTGCACATCACTCATAGCCTTAATGGAAACAGAAAAAAGATAAAACGTAAGTTACCTTATAATAACTTAACGAATACTCAGAAAGTAATAAGTAATCAAATAAACCAAACAACAAAAATAGTATGTCAGTCCATACAGATGATAAAAAGAAAATAACCACGATTCAGCTCAAAAAGATGAAGCGTAACGGAGAAAAGATAAGCATATTAACAGCTTATGACTATTCAACGGCAAAAATAATAGATCAGGCAGGTATCGATGTGATCCTTGTTGGCGATAGTGCTTCAAACACCATGATAGGCAATCCTACAACCTTAGCCATCACACTAGATGAAATGATATTATATGCAAAATCGGTGGTAAACGCAACAGAACGAGCATTGGTCATTGTCGATATGCCTTTCGGAACCGTAGCAGGCAATCCGTTAAAATCCCTTGAAGCCGCCATTCGTATGATGCGTGAAACAGGAGCAGATGCCATTAAGGTAGAAGGCGGAGCAGAGATAAAAGAAGATATCAGAAAAATAATTCATGCAGGTATTCCCGTAATGGCACATTTAGGCTTAATGCCACAATCTATAAACAAATACGGAACGTACGCCATTCGTGGCAAAGAAGAAGCAGAAGCAAAGAAACTTATTGAAGACTGTCTTTTAATGGAAGAATTGGGGGTATTCGGGATATTGCTTGAAAAAATCCCTGCAAAAGTTGCCACCGAAATTTCTGAAAAATTAACGGTTCCTACAATTGGTATCGGGGCAGGATCGGGAACAGACGGACAGGTATTGGTTATTCAAGACGCAATGGGTATGAACAAAGATTTTTCGCCCAAATTTTTAAGGCGGTACGCTGACCTGCAAACAATAATAACGCAGGCGGCACAACAGTATATTGCCGATGTAAAAACAAACAAGTTCCCAAACGATAAAGAAAGTTATTAAACGCAAAAAAGATAAAGAAATGGATATTTTCAAAAAAACAGGAAAAATGGCGTTGGGCAGCCGCTTACGTTTACTTACAGCAAAAGTAACCGAAGATGCCGCTAAAATCTACGAGCTTTATAATGTAGATTTTTCACCGAAATGGTTTCCCGTATTCTTCGTACTTTATGACGAAGGAGCAAAAACCATCACCGAAATAGCCGAACTAATCGGGCATTCCCAACCATCCGTTACAAAAATTGTAAAAGAAATGGCAAAAGCAGGATTGGTTAAAGACAATCTCAAATCACTAGATAAGCGTAGGAACATTGTAGGGTTAACACAAAAAGGAGATAAAATAGCTGAAAAAGTAATAAAGGTACAATGTGCCGATATTGACGTTGCCATTGACGGCATCATTTCCGAAGCCACCCACAACCTTTGGGAAGCATTGGAAGAATGGGAGTTTCTATTGCAGCAAAAATCAATCTTCAAAAGGGTGCAGGAACAAAAAAAATTGCGCGAGAGTAAACATGTTCAGATTGTGGAATATCAACCAAAGTATAAAGAAGCTTTCAAATTCCTTAATGAAGAATGGATTTCCAAGTATTTTGAAATAGAAGAAACCGAGACAAAGGCATTAAACAATCCTGAAGAGTATATTTTGGGAAAAGGAGGAAAGGTATTTGTAGCTTTATATAATAACGAACCGCTCGGAGTTTGTGCTTTAATAAAGATGAACGACCCCGACTATGATTTTGAAATGGCAAAAATGGCGGTATCGCCAAAAGCACAAGGCAAAAATATGGGCTGGTTATTGGGGCAAGCGGTTATCCGTTCAGCAAAAGAATTGGGAGCTTCCAAATTATACCTTGAAAGCAACACCCTTCTGAAACCTGCCATCAACCTGTATTACAAAATGGGCTTCCAGAAAATAGCAGGACGACCAACACCATACAAAAGAGCCAATATTCAAATGGAATTAGTATTGAACGATAAAAAACAAACAAAATGAAAAATGTAGTAAAAAAAGAAAACGGCGTACCAAGACAGTTCTTAGGCGTTTATTTCGTAGTGCTTTCCATTGGTAAAGATACGATGGTGGCAAAGATGCTTTACAAAGCAACCGATTTTATACCGTTTCACAAACACCCGAACCAACAAAGCGGTTATGTCATTTCGGGCAGATACAGACTTAAGTTTGGCAGAGAAGAATATTCATTATCCGAGGGCGACACCTATTCTATTCCAGTCGATGTGGAGCATTCCATTGAAATCATAGAAGCTGGCGAAGTCGTGGACGTATTCAGCCCCATAAGACAGGATTATTTGTAACATAAAATAGAATATAAAATGTACGAAAATATAAAACAGAGCTTTGACAAACAAGGTTTAATGAAAACGTTAAATGCTCAACTGGCAGAAGTAGAAAACGGAAAGGTAAAAATCACCTGCGCGTTTTCGGAGGGATTGACACAGCACCATGGCTTTTTCCACGCAGGAGTAGCCACCAGCATTGTAGATAGTGCCTGCGGTTATGCAGCCATGACGATGATGCCCGAAAATACCGAAGTATTGAGCGTTGAGTTCAAAATCAACTTTATGAAACCTGCAAAAACAGACAAGCTCATTGCCATTGGTAAGGTGTTGCAATCGGGCAAAACACTGACCATTTGCGAAGGATATGTTTACGACAGCAACCAAGAAAAACTCATAGCCAAAATGACCGCAACAATGATTGCCGTACAACAGTAACAGTCCTTTATTACCATAAAAATCATTGGTTATACCGCCCGGTCGCTCAATATTATTTCAATGGCAATAAAAAAAAGTGTTATATTTAAGAGTATTGTGATTGATGGCAAATGCTGTTTATGTAGCTTACCGAATGGTGACTATGCACCACCTTTTTATATTGGCTGTGCCATTGCCGTTTCGGTACATTCGTATAGTATATATACAACAAATGACAAAGAAACACAATAAAAAAAACAAAAATAACAGAAAGTCAGACAACTTTCCAGATACCGTACAAACTTATAATCTTATTATGACACAAAAAGTAGCTATCATCTATCAGACAGAAACACCACCGGCAAAAAAGGCATTATTAAGCCGATGAAACCAGGCGGATATTCAGACAGTGGCGGTGATATTGCCTATTCACTCCAACAACAAAGCATCCCTATTATAACACCTGTTCAAAATCCTAAAATAGCAAGGGATCTGGATTGGGTATTTCCAGACACAATTGCAGGAATACAATCAGCCATTGATAAAGGAGCCACCATTATCTGGCTCAATACCGTTTTATACAAAGGGCATCCCATTGAAGATTTTATTAAAAAAGGTATTTCAGTCGTCGGCCAGATTCCAGAAGATGTAGACTTATATGATGATAAGTTTATTACAAACAATTTACTTAAAACAAACGGCCTGCCTATACCAAAATCTGCCATCATAACGCGCGAAAACGTGAGCAGTTATCTGTTGGACTTTCCTTTCCCAGTGGTAGCAAAGCCTCTTCGTGGCAGGGGAAGTCAGGGCGTTTCTGTCGTAAACAGTAACGAAGCACTAACAGTCTTACTCCAACAAATGTTCAGATCCAAAAGCTATGGCGAAGCCTTGTATGTAGAAGAGTTTTTATCGGGGCAGGAAATTACCATTACCGTAATGCCAAAGGGAACATATACCATCAGTGGAATTACCGAAACAAAGAACGATTATTGGGCTTTACCGCCTGTAAAGCGTTTCAATCATCATAACGGTATTGCCCCCTATAACGGAACGGTTGCCGTAATCAATAATAGCGAGGTGCTTACCGATGAAGAATTACAGCAAACCGCCATCAGAAAACTTTGCAAACAATGTGAGCAGGCTGCCAAATTAGTAAATGCAAAAGCACCCATTCGTATCGATTGCAGAGCCAATGAAGAAGGTAAATATTTTCTGTTTGACCTTAATATGAAACCAAATATGACAGGTGCTTCACGTCCGCACCGCCAAGAACAGGATAGTCTAACCGCATTGGCAGCGCGCAAAATTGGATGGAGCTTTGACCATTTGATACTTAATATGCTTCATCAGCATTGGAAAGAATAACAAGACAATCAAATTTCAATGATCTAAATGGCCTATATTGAATGCCTTGTCCTAGCATAGGTTACGTAAATACTTCGTACGTTTATTTGCCTCATGGTCAATTAATGAGTCCTGAAATATATTGTCATTGTGTGGAAATTATGAAGCATCAGAAATATGATTGCAGTCAAAATAAAAAACCAACGTCTATAGGGGAGATTGAAATAAAATGAATTTCCAATCAGTCTGATTCCTGTTAGCCATAACAATGGAGTATATGCAGGTGCCATAAATCCAAAAACGTTAGTACTAAATCTGCTGTCAGGAAAGTAAATCAAGACAAGCCAAGAGGCAAAATATAATATTGTCCCACCTACATATAAAATAAATCCCCGTTTCTGTTTAAATGTTGAAATACTTAGAGGCATCAGTAAAGTAAGCATGAAAATCAATGTCCTTGAAATATTTTCAGCATAGGTCAGCAAAGCAGGAATGTCTTTCCAAAATATATCGGGTTGAAAGTCTTTGGGCAATTTATTTGTCAAGGCAATATTCCATGCCATAATTGGTAGTGTCAAGAGGAAACAGTTAAGGGGATATTTTTTTATAGTTTCTAAATTCATTCTATCGCCATTGTGTTGTGTCTGTTACGCTAAGTTATCTTACACTTCACGGTAATGTTTTGCGTGTATAAGAAGTAGCTAAATAAAAAGCATTTCACTTTCAGTTTGGTACGCACTTTTATTAAAACAACAGAATCTTGATTTAGCACTGAACCACTATCTTTATACATGAAGTTAGTGGCTGGCATTCTTGTCAATTCAATTGTTTCGTTTTCTTCCATTTTCGTATTCTGTCCTTTGCGTTTTTGAATGGTGAAGAAGTATTAAGCTGTATCATTTTTCCAAAAGTCCATTTGTCATACCAAGCCATTTCATAAAGTTCTACATTCGTTTTACTTTTTGTAAAATTCTTTAGCAGAGTCTAAGTTGTCTGATGGCAAAAAGAAATTGTCGTAATTACTAATCATGCTCATAATTTTTCGTTTTTTATTTGTGAAAGGTCAAGTCCCATTTTAGTAAATTCTTTTTGTCCTTTTTCCGTGATATAAAAATGTTTATTTATGGGCTTATCTTTAGCTATCCATTTTTTCTCAATAAATGTTTCTAACAATAACTCGCCAAGTTTCCCGCCAATATGCTCAAAACAAAGTTTTGCTGGTTTAATGTCTTTAGTTGCAGTCATTTTTTAGTTTTTTGCCAAAGATATTGGTTTCTAGACTGGTCCGAAATGATATTTGTCACTTCTTAGATCGTTATTTATACTTGCCAATAACGTTAAGCCGCTAAGCGAGGTTGCGTCAAAGCGGACTGAATTCGCTCTGCCAAAATATAAAATTCTTCGTGAGCACCAAACGTCCGGCGACTTAAAATCAACAATTTTTGGTAATCTATCATTAGTGTTGGTAAAATTTGAAACTCTTATAAACCCTGTATTTATAAACCACAAAATGGTTTATTTATGTAAGTGGCTTAAAACGTTTAAAAATGACAAATGGTAGTAACTCATGTATCAAACGTATTCATGAAATTTTAATGCACAGAATATTAAACGTAGCTACCATACTGGATAATGCAATGGAGATCCCGAAGACAGATATTCCCATTGCAAATAATACGGTAAACTAAACAAATTTTACAGTTTTTATTTAAATCCTATTATTAGTTTACGGTTTATATTTAATCCTGTAATTGGTTTACAATTATAGTGTTTTTTTAATAATAGTGAGGTGATCGTTTGCAGAAATAATTCAATTTTCCGATTTATCGCTAGAATGATTAAAGACCAAGAAAAGCAGCCAAATTATAGTATGCGACAAGCTGCTTTATATTTTTTTACAGTTGTAAAAACAGCAAAGCTTACAGTGACGGTTAATTCTGCTATTTTTTTTATATTTACAGAATAGTAAGTATACAATTTTAAAGTTTTAAATGCATTTTTTTATGAATATTAAAATGAAATGAATTCGTAAGTGAAGAGTTTAAAGAATATAATGATCAGGGCGCAGCATAAATAATAAACGCATGAATACAACCTGTAAAAACTGTAATAACGAATTTAACGGCAATTACTGCAATAATTGCGGCCAGTCGGCAAAAGTACACAGAATTGATGTTCATTTTCTTATGGAAGATATAGAACACGGCATTCTGCATTACGACAAAGGTATCGGTTACTCGTTAAGAAGGTTGTTCGATAAACCCGGTGCAGAAATCCGTAATTATATTTCAGGGAAAAGGGTAGGGCACTTTCGTCCGTTATCTCTGGCTATTATTCTTGCAACGGTATATGCACTGATCTACCATCTGGCAGATGTTAAAATAACAGGTACCAATGATGGTGAATCAATACAGCATTTAGAAAGGGTAATGAAGTATTATTCTTGGTATGTTTTATTTACCATACCGGTATTTGCCTTTGCAACAAAAATCACTTTTAAAGTAAAACAGTTAAACTTCTGGGAAATAATTATTTTTGAAGCATTTAAAAGCAGTCAGCGATTGGTGGTTCACATTTTGTTCCTTCCGGTATTTTATATGCTTTCTGCGCATACAGGTTTTATTTCAGTAGCAAACTATGCCCTTTTAACGCTTGATTTTATGTTGATTTTATGGACGAATACCCAATTCTTTAATCATCTTAAATTATCGCGTGTTGTTGCCAAAAGTCTTTTGGCATACCTTATTCATACATTAATAATATTAGCGTGTTTGGTAATTCTGGTTCTTTTAGGTAACTACCTTTCTGTTACTATTATTTAAATTGATTTAGAACAGTTTTTAAATCTGTAGTGTCCGTAACAGTTGCTCTCGCGTAGCAACCATTTTTATAAAAAGCAGTAACCTAAAAAACGCATCGCGGTTGTGGTTGTAAAAGGCTACTTTTTTGCTTTTGTACCAAAAGGGCAGCGTTTAACCAGATAGCTTATCGTGTTGTGATATGAATCTGCTTCCGATCCGAATGCTTGCCTTGACTGTGAATAAATGGTAGCTCCAGTATCGCTGTAAAAGCTAAGGTCTATCTTTGTATCATAGTCGGTTTTAACGGTTGCTGTGTTAGAGGTGTAAGTACTTCCAGAAGCTTTTGCCGAATCTTTGTTTTTGTCTTTTGTCTCTGTTGCTTTACCGTTGTACGTGGTAACACCGCTTTGGTAGGTAGACGATCCCTTTGTTGTTACAGTTGCAGTACCGTATACCACATATTCAACCCCAAGCAGTTCTGCCATTTCGGTAGGTGTTTTAGAATCTCTGGTAGTATGGTGTAAACCGGCTTTTGCAAGCAGGCTGTTGGTAGTCATTAGGTCTTGTAGCTGTAGTTGTGTGGTATTTGTTTTTAATGCATTGTAGGTATCTGACTGTAGTTGCTGTCCCATCGCTACAGGATCAAGTGCGGCTTCGTTTGTAATATAGTTAAAAGGCAATACTGCTATTTTTCCTTTGCGTTCTGCGGGAGATACGGTAGGTAGTTTTTCGGCCGATGCAGATTGGTTGAATATTTCTTTGCGTCCGCTTTCAAACACTATTTCGTTTATTTCTGCTTTTTTAAACTCATACTCCAAACTTTCTCCTTTATAAATAAATTTAACGGCGTCATCTCTTACGGCTATAACTTTTCCTTCTCTCTTTTCGCCGTTCAACATGGTAATTTTATCTTGCGCATGTACGTCCATAAAGCAAAGGTTCACTAAGAACAGTAAAAACATGATTTTTGTGGGTAGTAATTTCATAATTAATCTGGTTTAAATGATTGGTTTAATAGTAGTTGGGATTGCTGTATTATCGTAAAATTAATAATTTTTTGGCTACATACAGTATGTAAACAATAGTTTTAAATAGGTGTATTTTAATTTACAATAAGATAATCTTATATTGTTTTTTTAATTATGTAGCTGTAGAAAGCTGTTGCTCACTTGTCTTTTTACTAATTTCCAATTTCATTACTGCTGTTTCCAGCTTAAGCTTTATAATTGTTTAACAAATATTCCCTTACAGAAACTCCTCCAACATACCAACCGCCTTCAACTTCTCATTACGCTCATTTGTGCTAAACCGCAGAATAGGAAGTGGTACGTACCAAGAATTAAGTCCTTTATTTTATCTTTTAAAAGAAGGTATTTACGCTAATTTCCTTCAAAATCAAAAGCACAATCACTCATTTCAGAGAAATCCAAAGCGGTATTTAAGCTTTAAGCGAGATTCAAAACGGTGCAGTCTTCGTTAAAACACATAGGGTCGCGTTAGCGATCATTCCGATAGGTTAGGCTACAAACAAGATTTTGACCGCTAAAAGCTTGACCGCAAAAAAAGATTTTTGGTACTTTTTATCTTTAAAAATCGTAAGATTCACGACTTCCAAGCAGTAAAATAATGCCTGGGCGTAAAGTACAGCGAAACCGAAATAGATATATTACTGAAATAAAGATATCGAAGTAGAATATTTCTATCATTCCAAATTTCCGTCAGTTCTAGCCCAGTCGAAAATAAAAAGAAGTATATATTAAAAACCCGTTGCTATTTTCTAAACCTTTAACGCATCAATCAATGCGGCATCTTCATTTTCTTTCCATTGATCGTTTTCCAAATGGGCATTTTTTAAGGTATTGAATCGCTCTAATTTTTCTGTATCACCTTCTTCTCCGCTAAAATAAGGAAATACATCTGCAATAGCTGATTCTGATATAGCAGGAATGGTATAATCGCCCATGGTGTTTTTCATGACTATAACGGTATTGTCGAAGGCTTCTTTTACGTCATTGGCCTGTATCAGTAAATAAAAATTTGTTTTTCGTTCTTTACCGCTTTCTTCATCATAAGCCAATAACGAAATTTTAGATTTAAACCAACGGTCTGCATTTTCAAATGGATGAATTTCTGCATAATTCGCCATAGTAATGTTGGTAATCTTAAATTCTTCACTAATAAAAGCTTTCATTTCCTCGTTTATTCTCTTTTCGGCTTCTGTATACGTTAAAGCATCAACTAAATAGGGTTCTGTAACTACCTTTTGCTTTCCGGTTTCATCTAATTTTCTATATTTTACTTTACATTCGTACCACGTTGCACTCATCTCTTTATTTTTTTAGGATGGCAAAGATAGGTGTAAAAGCGAAGAAGTAAAGTCTGTTTTTTAAATAGATATTCACAATTTAATGTGATTCTTTGGGTAGAACAGATAAAGGTAACAAATTGCAGTGTTTTCCCTATTTATTCCCTTTTTCCCATTCCCATAAATCCCCGGTCACTGAGCCTGTGGTTGCTGAGTTTACCGAAGCATCGAAGTATGTTTGCCCAGAGTGAATTTCAATTGGTAAAATATATATAAGTTCTTCTTTGCTGTCTGGATTGATGATAGTAGAAAAAAATATCAAAATAAACAAGGTTTTCTTTCGGTCGTAACCGTTGTTTATATAACATTTAAAAATATATATATTATTCTTTTGTAAACTCAATCTGTGCACCTCCCTGAAATAAAGTCATTGTTTTATTTTCGGGGTTAAATTCAAATTTTGCACCTACTTGGTCATACTTAAATTTATCTTTATCGGTTGCTTCTAACGGTAAGGCTGGCTGGTTTGTTCCTTGTGCAAATAATATGTTACCATCTTTGGTTACGGTAACTTTTAAGGGGGTTTGTTTAGACCCATATACTCCCAAATACTTGTCAAGATCATTTGAAGTTAAATGGTAGCTGGTGAAAGTAGGTATTTCGTATGGTTTGTTGAAAACAGCACTTAGTACGGCAATAGAAATATCATTCGTTTTAAAATTTGTCCCGTTCGAGGTTAAGGCATACGATATTTTTTCGTCGACAAAATGTGAATAGACCGATGTAAAACCATCTATTCCACCAGTATGCCCGTATCCGATATTTTTGTAGAAAGGAATTTTAAACAGCCCTATACCGTAACCATCATTAATAGTCATCATCAGTTCAAGGTTGGCAGCTTTCAGAAGTTTTCCTCCAAATAAAGCATCAGCAAATTTTGTCAGGTCGGTTGGAGTAGAGATTAGCGCACCTGCTCCTAATGGTATGGTATAATCTGTCTCTGTTTCGGGTTTCCAGGTTCCAACATAATTATATGATTTGGTTTCGTTAAGGCTTGTATCAACCTTACCAAAAACGTATGTATTTGTTAAACCAACAGGTTTCACAATGTATTTATTTAATAACTCGGAAAACGATTCGGAAAACGATTTTTCAAGAATGTAGGTTAAAATAACGTAATTAGAATTACTGTATTCTGCTTTACTGTCAGGGGTAAAGTCACTACCACCTTTAGAAATAATCTCTATCATTTCTTTTTCGGTTTTCGGTTGTGTGTTCCAGCTTAAATAATCGTCATCGTTTGTGAAATTGTGTATTCCACTTCTGTGATTTAGCAACTGCTTTACCGTTATCTTACCGGAATTCGGAATGGTAGGAAACCACTTGTCTATGGTTTGGCTTAATTCTAATTTATTATTTTCAACTGCCTTTAAAACCAAAACTGCCGTGAATGATTTTGATATAGATCCAATTCTGTATTTTGTTTTATCGGTTGCTTTTATCTTTCGCTCTACATCTGCAAAGCCTACAGATTTTTTATAGATAATTTCCCCGTTTCTTGTAACACTCAAACTCCCCATGAATTTGTCATTTTGTTCAAGTGCTTCAAAGTAACTGTCTAACTTTTTCTTGTCAAATGTTGTTTGTGCAAGGCTTAAATAACCTAACGCAAGAAATACTAGTGTGGTTAAAATACTTTTTTTCATCATTATCATGTTATTTTAGTTTGATTATTAGAATAACGCTAATTCGGTCAGTCACGAATATAATAATTTTTTCCTAATTCGCTGGTCAGTGAGTCTGCGGTTGCTGAGATTATCGAAGCATCGAAATACCGAACTGACCCATTCCACAATTCCTTTATTACCTAAACAAATTATCAGTTCAAAAAAAAAGGACTGCCCCATCAGAGACAATCCCTCTTAAGTTAATAATCGTTTTTCTTGTGGAACCATTTGGCTGCCACTGCCAGCAGTCTGCCAAACAGGTAGCTCGTCAGCGTACCTATAACTGCCAGCGCAACAGTCTTAAATACATCTGCCTGTAAAAGGCTGTACGAACACGAAAGCAGCATTCCGCCCATAAACCAGTTCCTGCCTTCAGCCATTGCCTTCTTTTTTAACCGCAGCTTTTGTGTCATCAACAGTGATCTGCGATACTGCCGACAGCACACCTCCGGCAACTGCCAGATAACCTGCAATGTTTACCACTGCTACCGGCAATCCTATCGGCGCAGTTAAAATAGTTCCTGCTACGGCTGCCAGTACAAGTCCTACGGTACGCAGAGTTTTAAAGAATTTGGGAGTCGGTGCCATTGCACGATCCATTACATTATTGTTTTCCATTTTCTGAAGTATTAGAGGTTACACATAATTTAATTTGTCCGCTTGTACGGTACGGTTCCAAGGCGTCTGTAAGTACCTGTAGTGCCTTTCTCGACAGTATGCCTTTTCCCTCGCCTGTAATTTTGGTTACCGGTGCAATACAGCCCTGCAGTTCCTTCTGCGCATCGTTCGCTGGGTGTATCAGTATGCCGCTGCGGTTGGGAACATCAAGCAATACAAAGTGCCATTTGAATTTCTCCGAATATCTTTTTCTCAAAATATAGGTTCCTTCAGGTATGCACGACATACGCTTTTTGTTTTCGCGCCAAGGCAGCTCAATGGTATAGGCTATGTGCTTTCCGTTCAAGGTAAGCTCACCACACACGGCCGTTGCCAGATAAATACGTTTCAGCACCAGCATACTACTGCTTGCTAAGGTTAACCACAGCCAGCGCGTTATACGAACCGTTGTTCAGCATATAAAAAACACCGTTGATTTCTTGGTAGAATTCTACACCCAAAAGCAGTACCAGCGGCAGTGTACTTGCTGCCGTAAGTGCCAGATCAAGAGTTACCGGAGCCAGTGACGTATTATCCCACGGAATTTCTGCCGTTCCGGTATAAGCCGTCAATGAATTTCCTGCTTGGAAATCCACTTCCGAAGCACCCGCTACAATCTTAAAATGAGTGGTTCCTGCCGGCGCACTGATCATCTGTTCGGGAACAAGCTCTGGAAGTTCCACACTCACAGCTCCAGACGCACGGTCAATTGTGGCATTGTACGGTACGTAAAGCGTATTGCTTAAAAGCCCGTTGCTGTTAAACTCGAATCCGCGCAACAGTTCAAAATTCCCTTCAACCGGAGTACGCTCCCCACGGGCATTAACCGTATCGGTCTTAATAATCGTCATCAGATCCTTAACCAGCCTGCTTACCACACGTTTGTCCGACGTATTGTTCAGCATGGGTCTGAAAGCACTGCGCAGATACTTCCCGTAAGTACCGGCTCTGCCAAATTCACTTCCGTTTTCACGGGTGCGTTTAAACGCAGGATCTTTCGCCATACGCTTTTTGTCTATCCCGCCTTTTTCACGTGCCAAATGTCCGTCTTTGGTCTTGTAAAAGGTAACACCTCCCAGGGTTCCCTTAATCTTAAAAATGCCGTCTTGTGAAGCCATAATTTCTAATTTTTTAAAATGAATAAAAATGTTTGTGGTTCCTTTTTGTTGCAACAGTTGTAGGATTACCTGTGACAAAGGTGTGCATAAAACAATGTGAATATTTTCAGTCCGTTCCAAATGGCATCACATGGCATTAAGTGACTATATAGGGTCATATTTTATAGTTAAGGCTTTTACAAAGCAATGAGCCCAAAGTTCTTTTTGGGTATTTGGTTAACTCCTATTTAAGCTTTGACTGATTTTAATAAATACCGAATTAATATAGTAAATGGTCTATATACTAGCGGTATGAGCTTTTTATTAGCCTGTCCCGATTCTCGGGAAGTGTCGAACCAATGCATGAAGCGTAGGCAGATCGGGGTGCAAAGCACCGTTTCGATCAGGTAGCTTCAAAATTGAATTTCGACCAATCAAAAGGTCGCCGCAATAAAAGATTTTTGGTACTTTTTATCTTTAAAAAGTACAAAGAAACCGAAAAGTTTCTACTAGTTGAAATGGAGCATTATTAAAGAAAATAATCACGTAACCACGATAATACAAACAATAAGCCCAAGCACTTTTTGGACTATGTATTGAAGCCCCATTTTTACAGTTCGAAACTGAATGAAGACTAAAGATCATGAGAAGAGGTATATCATTAAATACTGAAAAATACCTTTTCGAGGAGGCTGTGGGGGTAATTCTAATTATAAACCGTTCATACTATTACCGAGAATCAAAGGAGTATTTTTCAATCAGAACAAAATGGTTAACATACCAGCGGTATTAAGCTTCAGGCGAGCGTCAAAACGGTGAAGTTGACGGTTAAGACCCATCGGGTCGCGAAGCGATCATTCCGATGGGTTAGGAAACAAATACGATTTTGATCGTTAAAAGCTTGACCGCAACAAAAGACTTTTGGTTCTTTTAGTCATAAAAGAACAGAAAATCCAAAATGTACTAATCAAGAACAATGGAGAATGATAATCATTAGGGATCTTTTACCTCTTGCAAGATTCACAACTTTCAAAATGTAAAATAAAGCATGGATGTAAAAGAAGAGAATCAAAAACAAAAATGTAATTGTAAAAACCAGAATGATTATTAAAAAACATAAACCTTTAAGGTTATCAAAAACCTTAATACTTATATCACTTGCAAATGAAAATGCTAACAAAAAATCCTCTAAATTTTTTTATCCCAAGGTGGGAAAGCATCAATGCAGAGCAGACTTATTTAGCAGAATAAATAAGCAATTATGAACATCAATCAAACCTTCGAACTCAAAAACGGTAACCGCCAATACAACTATTTAAAATACATACAGTATCTGCAACAGCAGGGGCGAATTCTGTATGGCAGCAGTTACCGCATCCACCCGTCACAGAGACAGCAGTTATACAGACTGTTAGTTTACGCAACAGCAAACAAAGAAGAATGCGCACTATACGGAATCAACCTTCAGAAAGGATTATTGGTTACCGGACCCGAAAACAGCGGTAAAACCAGCCTACTGCATTTGCTGAAACCATTTTTTCAAACCAACCGACAGTATATCATACGCAGCAGTAGGGAAATAGCGTTTTGTTACGAAAGATTTGGCACACATACGGTACAACAGTATATTTCTCAAGATGTACCGTACTGTTTTGATGACCTGGGACTGGAACAATTTAAGTTGGATACAGAAGTGATAAAGAAATTGTTACAGTTTCGACTACTGCATGCAGCAGATAATACCCACATTAGTACCCGATTGGATAAAGCCGCGCTTGTAGAAAAGTACGGCAAAGATTTCACCGAATTGCTCTACCGTAAGCTAAACCATATAGAATTTACCAACTCGTTTAATTTATAATGAATAGCTATGAAAAAGCACGAAGTAAGACTGTGTATTTATCCTAAAGACATCCAGCGCATCACCGGTAAAAGCTACCGGCAAAGCATCCGTATTCTAAAAGCGGTACGGCAACTATTTGATAAACCCGAAAACAGCTACGTCTCGGTTACCGAATTCTGTATATACAGCGGATTACCGTATGAGGAAGTTGCAGCATTCCTAGATTGAATATAGTAACCCGATTCAATAAATTAAAATTCGTATTAATTATTTTTCTTCAACTCATTTACCTCCTTTTTCAATTCCTTAAGCATCTCAATAATCTGTTGCTGATCGGTATTAAAATCTTCTTTTGTAAACTCTTCTGTAGCAATGCTGCAGGCATATTCCCATATCTCAAAAATATCTGCAAGCGGTATGCTGTAAGGCTCGTAAAAAAGATTGTCTGCAGCTACGGTAACGGCTTCTTCTTCAGTTTTTACAAGCCTTTTATAGGTAATACCCTCGCTTCGTGTAACAAACAGATAGCTTTTTCCCTTTTTCAGATCGGTAGCTTTTTCAAGATATTTTCCAATAATAAATGCTCCGTCTTTATAGGGAGGCATCGAATCTCCTTCAACTTGAAAAGCACGGTAGGTGCCCGCTCCCAGAAAGGGCAGGGAGATGGTTTGTAGGTTTTCAATATATTCTGGATCTGCATAACCGCTCAAATATCCCATTGATGCTTTATGTGGAATAATCTCAATAATATTCTCTCCATTATGATGCACTTTAACTGGCAGCAGTATACGGTTGTCAGGCAGTTCCATAATTTCTCTCAGCGGAATTTTACGCAGGTCGGTAGAAACCATCAGATCAATACTCACATGAAAATACCTCGATATCTTAATAAGCAGTTCCACGGGCGGCTCCGATGCCCCGTCTTCATACTTGGCATACCTGCCGCGGGTAATCACAAGGGCGTCTGCGGTCTTTTGCTGTGAGGTACCTGTTTGACTTCTCAGGTAGCGCATGTTTTCTGATAAAATAGACATTGCTATAATTTTTAGCAACAAATATAATTAATTTTGATACATCACGTACTAATTTTGTTTGGATAAAATACACATAAAATGGAACGGGCAATTGTACATATGGATATGGATACGTTTTTTGTATCGTGTGAACGGTTGGGAAACAGTAGTTTGCATAATATTCCGGTCATTATCGGCGGGGGCGATAGGGGCGTGGTGGCATCGTGTTCGTACGAAGCCCGATTTTTCGGAGTCCGATCTGCAATGCCCCTTAAAATGGCACTCCGTCTGTGTCCCGAAGCAAAGGTGATTAAAGGCGATATGGAAAAATATTCGCTGCTGTCGCGTACCGTTACCGAAATCATTGAAGAAAAAGCACCCGTGGTCGAAAAAGCAAGTATCGACGAGCACTACCTGGATATTACGGGTATCGATAAGTTTTTCGGAGCCTATCAGTGGACGCAGGAACTCATGCAGTCGGTCACCCGCCACACGGGGCTGCCGGTTTCTTTTGCCCTGTCGGTAAACAAAACGGTGGCTAAAATAGGTACGGGCGAATCCAAACCTGCCGGCAGAATCGAAATTGCTCCAAATAGTGTACGCCCGTTCCTCAATCCGCTTTCCATAAAAAAAATACCCATGCTGGGCGATGCCACCTTCCAGCTGCTTTCCCGCATCGGGGTGCGCCAGATCCATACATTAGCTGAAATGCCTGTAGAGGTACTGCAGCAGATGATCGGTAAAAACGGCATCGAGTTGTGGAAAAAGGCAAACGGTATCGATTTCTCGCAGGTAGAACCGTATACCGAACGCAAGTCGGTCTCAACAGAACATACCTTTGACCAGGATACCATAGACCTGCACATGCTTCACGCGTTCATCAGCGGTATGGTAGAAAAACTGGCGTACCAGCTGCGCTGCGAACAGTGGCTGGTTTCAACCGTGGTGGTAAAAATCCGCTATGCCAATTTCGATACCGAAACAAAACAGGCGAAAATCGCATACACTTCTGCAGACAACATCCTTACCAAAACGGTGCGTGAATTGTTTGAAAAATTGTACAGCCGCCGTATGCGCATACGCCTCATCGGTATCCGTTTTACAGGTCTGGTACGCGGAAACCTGCAGATCAATTTGTTTGAAGATACGCAGGAAATGGCTGCCCTATATCAGGCAATGGACCGTATCAAGAACCGTTTCGGATACGATAAGGTGGGGCGTGCCGCCGGTTTTAATTTTACGGCTAAACAAGCAAAGTAACCATGTATATAAACTGTCATTCCTACCACAGCCTCAGATACGGTACCCTTTCGGTAGACGATCTGGTTTCACAGGCACAAATCTGTAATGTAAAGGTGCTTGCGCTTACCGATATCAATACGGTAACGGGTATTTACGATTTTGCAAAAGCATGTAGAGAGGCAGATATAAAACCTGTTGTTGGAATGGAATTCCGATCAGATAATCGTTTGCATTATATCGGGCTGGCAAAAAACCGTTCAGGCATCGGCGAAATGTGCAGGCTGCTTACCGCACACAACTGCGATGGGGCTGAATTGCCGTTAAAAGCACCGGAATTTGAAAACGTATACATTATTTATCCTTTTTCAAACCGTCCGGAGGCACTCAGTGAAAATGAGTTTATTGGGGTTAAACCCGAACAGTTGAATTTTCTCATTCAGGAAGAATGGCAGAAATACCTTCCAAAAATGGTCATTTGGAGCCCGGTAACCGTCTCTGGAAAAAACCAGCACAACCTGCACCGCATCCTGCGGGCAATTGATCGCAACGTTATCTTGTCAAAACTGTCCGAAGAAGATTTTTGTACCCTGAACGAAACAATGCAGCCGGTAGATGAGCTGTTAAGGCTGTATAAAAATCATCCCGAAATTATAGCCAATACAGAGAAAATATTAGAAGATTGTCATTTTGAATTTGTTTATAGAACGCCGAAAAACAAAAAGCATTTTACAGGAAGTAAGGAAAGTGACATTCAGCTTTTAACGCAACTGGCAATGAGCGGACTCAAAAAAAGATATGCAGAAAATGATGAGGTAGCTTTTCAACGGGTGCAGAAAGAACTAAAAGTAATAGACGAATTGGAGTTCAGCGGATATTTCCTTATAACCTGGGATATTGTCCGGTATAGCAGCAGCCTTGGACTTATGCACATCGGCAGGGGCAGCGGCGCCAACAGCATCATAGCTTATTGTCTGGGTATTACCGACATCTGTCCTATAGAACTTGATCTGTATTTTGAACGATTCCTGAACCTGAACCGTAAAACCCCGCCCGATTTTGATATCGACTGGAGCTGGCAGGACCGCAATACCATTTTAGAATATATTTTCAAAAGGTACGGCAAAGACCATGTAGCCTTTTGCGGCACCAATGTAGAATTCAAATACCGCTCTATTTTCCGTGAACTGGGCAAGGTGTTCGGGCTCCCGAAAGACGAGCTCGATGCGCTGGCAAAAAATCCAATGGAACGGCACGACGATAATTCGGTGGTGAAACTGGTGCACAAATACGGAAAAATGTTGGAGAAGTACCCCAACCAGCGCAGCATGCATTCCTGCGGCATTATTATTTCCGAAGAACCAATTACCAACTATACCGCACTCGAAATGCCGCCCAAAGGCTTCCCAATCGTCCAGTTCGATATGCACATTGCCGAAGACATCGGTTTCGAAAAATTCGATATTCTCAGTCAGCGGGGTATCGGAAGCATCAACGATGCCGTAAAGCTGATCGAACAAAACAGGGGTGTAAGTGTAGACATTCGGGATACGTCCATCTCTAAAAACGAACAACAGTGTAATGAATTCCTGAGCCGCGGACAAACAATCGGCTGTTTTTACATCGAATCTCCTGCCATGCGGGGGTTACTTAGAAGGCTTAAGTGCGACAATTATAAAACGCTGGTGGCGGCATCGTCCATCATCCGTCCGGGGGTGGCGCAGTCTGGTATGATGAAGGAATACATCTTCCGGCACAATTATCCCGATAAATTCGAGTATTTCCACGAGGTTTTTGAAAAACATTTGGGTGATACCTATGGCATCATGGTCTATCAGGAAGACGTCATCAAGATCGCCATGCACTTTGGCGGACTTGCAGCAGCAGACGGTGATATCCTCCGGCGGGCAATGAGCGGTAAGGGGCGTTCGTTGGAGGCATTGCAAAAGGTAAAAGATAATTTCTTTGCTTCATGTACAGCTAAAGGTCATAGCGAAGCGTTAAGCCACGAAGTTTACCGCCAGATCGAATCTTTTGCAGGCTATTCGTTCTGTAAGGCACATTCTGCTTCTTATGCCGTGGAAAGTTACCAAAGCCTGTACCTCAAGGTATATTATCCGGTAGAATTCATGGTGGCGGTCATCAACAACATGGGGGGCTTTTACCGTACCGAAGTCTACGTGCACGAAGCTCGTATGTCGGGTGCCACAATTTTAAACCCCTGTGTCAATAACAGCGAATACCAAACCACGCTCTATGGAACAGATGTGTATCTGGGTTTTATGCACCTGCAGGGACTCGAAAATAAGTTGGGCGAACACATACCCGAAGAACGTAAGCGCAATGGTGATTATAGTTCTCTGGAAGATTTCATCCGCCGCATACCTATTGGTATAGAAGGGGTGCAGTTGTTAATATACATAGGCGCTTTTCGTTTTACCGGAAAAAATAAGAACGAGCTATTGGTACAGGCACGCTTGCTTTTGGTGAACTTTAAACCCGAAAACCGTAACCTTACCCTGTTGCAGGAACCGGTAAAAGAGTTTAAACTTCCTGAGTTATCCCGATCTCGGTTTGAAGATGCTTTTGATGAAATAGAATTGATAGGTTTTACGGTATCCTGCACACCTTTCGATCTGTTGCAGACAAAACACAGGGGTGAGGTTATGGCTAAAGAGCTTACAAACCACCACAAAAAAGAAGTAAAAATGCTGGCATACCTTATTTCGCGTAAACACGTACCCACAAAAAAAGGAGCTATGTTCTTCGGTACCTGGATCGATGTGGAAGGAAACTATTTCGATACCGCCCATTTCCCTGATTGTCTGCAGCAGTATCCCTTTCAGGGTGGCGGTTGTTATTTGTTGTTGGGCAGGGTAGAGGTCGATTATCATTTTCCTACAATAACGATACTTAAAATGGCAAAAATGCCGTTCATCCCCGATCCTCGCTATTCGCATGATGCCGATAAAGCATACAATGTCCACCAACAGATAAAGGAAGACGTTTCCATGACACAGCGCAAACCTTACCCGCAGGAACATGAAATAGGTCTGCCACGACGTAAGATCAACGAACAGTACAACATAAAAGATATAATGAAAAACAAAGAATAAACAATATATGAAGCTTTTTAACGATACCGAGCTGTTTGTAACCGATACTCGGGGAACTTGGCAGTTCAAGCATCGAGTGAAAATAGGATACAAAGCCTGTGTCGCTTTGGAGGAAGTTTAGCATACAACGGTGAATAATTCTGTTCGATTTTAATAGAAAACTAAAATGTACTATTAACTAAGCGGTATGATCTTTTAAGCGAGCGTCGAATAACTGCATGAAGCGCAAGCTGATCGGGGTGCAAAGCACTGTTTCGATCAGGTAGGTTCAAAAGTTCAATTCGACCGTTTAAAAGATCGCCGCAAAAAAAGATTTTTGGTACTTTTTATCTTTAAAAAGTACAGAAACCGAAATGTATCATTTACTAACAAACGAGATCTCAAAGCTGGATATTTCTACCACTCCAAACCCCGTAAGTTCGAGCGGTAGTCGAGAACCAGTTATCATGTCACAATATTCTCTATCTAAAATAAAAACACAATACTGTAATTCACAAGAATCAAAAGCGGTATTAAGCTTTAAGCAGCCTGTCCCGATTCTCGGGAAGTGTCAAAAAGGTGTAGTTGTCTTTAAAAATACATTGGCTGGTCGGTGAGCCTGTCGAACCGCGATGGGTTAGACAACAAACAAGATTTTGACCGCTAAAAGCTTGACCGCAAAAAAAAAGATTTTTGTTTCTTTTGATCTTTCAAACCATAAGGTTCACGACTTCCAAGCTGTAAAATAAAGTGGACGTAATAGAGCGTAAAATCATCGGGGTGTGAAACACCGTTTCGATCAGTTAGCGAACAAGGAAAAGTTCAACCGTTTTTGAGCTGAGGCAAGATCAAAAAGAAAAGATTTTTATTCAAGCGTTACTATTTTGTTTTTGTTTTCATGATTACTTCGCCTTTACCTATGACGGTAAAAAGACTATTCAGTTAGGCTCGTAGTTGATACTTTTTATCTCTAAAAAGTATGAGGAAACCGAAATATATCTATCACTAACAATGGAGATTTCAAAGCCAAATATTTCTAACACTCCTAATCCACGTCAGTTCTAGCCCAGTCGAGAACTCTGCGGTAAGTGATCCTG
>Ga0256901_1000412_pt1 | contig 24277 bp, 19 predicted proteins | sample MC6MC0689MT_FD_190200 | JGI IMG/M metagenome (GOLD analysis project Ga0256901, IMG submission 190200) | Metatranscriptome of enriched soil aggregate microbial communities from Iowa State University, Ames, United States - MC6-MC0689-MT... | ecosystem: Environmental > Terrestrial > Soil >... | reverse complement strand
TTTATTAAAATATGATACAACAAAAATACTAATTATATTAGTATTATTGTTAAATTTGAAACTATAAATATTAGCAGTATGATGTTGTCAAAAAACTTGAAGTATTTAAGAGCACAAAAAGGGATATCACAGCGCGAGATAGCAGCAGACTTAACCATTACACGCGCTAGGTACGCGAAGTACGAGGAAGCCCTCTCAGAGCCTCCGATAGAAGTCTTATTGAAATTATGTCAATATCATCAGATCAGTATCGATACACTGATTACGGTAGATTTGAAGAATTTGGATCAAAAAACAGAGCTAATTGAAAATAGTTAGAATAATTTATATCGCAAAAAAGCCGTACTATTTTTTAGGTAGTACAGCTTTTTAGCTTAAAATGTATCATTAGAGTTCCAGTACAGTAAGTACAGGGAAATGGTCTGAAGGAAATTTACCGGAATAAGTATCTGTCAAAATTCCCCATTTATGACCTTTGAAATGTTTGGATACAAAAATATGATCAATGATCGTATTATGAACAGGGAATTTTTCACCTGTCCGAAAACCATTGGAGCTTCCATTTAAAGCATAGGGCATGCTTACCATATGATAAGTATCTTTCAATAAATCAGATGTTGCTAAACTCTTATACCATTCAGAATAGCTATCGCCATTAAAATCACCCATAAGTATAACTGGCTGTTCTTTTGCGATTTCAGTAATCTTTTTTAATATTAACAAGCTCGATTCTTTGCGGGCTAATATTCCGCGATGGTCGTAATGAGCATTGAAGAGGAAGAACGACTTTTTAGAATCTTTATCTTTTAGCTGTATCCAAGTACATATTCTGATGTTGGATGGCGCGTCCCATCCTAGACTTGGTCTATCTGGAGTTTCAGATAACCAAAAGTCGCCTTTACTGACCAGCTCAAAACGGTCCTTTTTATAATAAATTGCCGCATGCTCGCCCGCAGCTTTACCGTCATCTCGTCCTAGTCCATAACGTTCAAATTGAGGGAGTTGCTTACTAAGGTCATCCAATTGATTCTTTAATGCTTCTTGTGTCCCAAAGATATCAAATTCATGAAATTGGATTAATTGCGCGATCGGAGTCACTCTGTTTTTCCAGCGGTCCAGACTATCATTAGGCGTATCATAGCGAAGATTATACGTCGCCACGCGCATTTTTTGAGCCTGAGCAGTTAATGTAACTGCCGAAATCATGAGGCAGAGCATGGTTTTGATATAGCGTGTTTTCATATTTTTTCTAAATATTCATTTTACTAGGTTAAGCAGCAGACCTACTATTGCCAGAAAGGATAATTTTTCAAATTTTTGTTTAAAACAATCGCATTGCTTGGTATTGGATAGTAGTACTGTCTGCCGTCATCATACCAGGTACGTGTTTGCGCTTTAAACCACTCCAGATGTTTATCTGCAGTTAACGTCTGGTAGTTAGTCGCTGGTCCACCAATAGCTATTTTTGCAACTTTGGCTCCAACCGTTACCGAAGGACCTTTATTATTGCCATCATAGAAGATAACATCTACATTGCCGTCGCGATCCAGATCCATCGGTTTGTCCAATTCCGGAATATAGATACCGGACCATTCTAAAGAAGCCATGATATGACCCGCATTCCATCTTTTTAGATCATTAAATCTAAAACCTTCAAGCGCCAGTTCAACTTGTCTTTCACGTCTTATTTCTAGCAGTACAGGGTTGTCGATATCTTTAAAGAATTTTTCTTTGATGTAAGTATCAATCACTGTCGGTAATTGCGAGGTACCTCCTGTAATACCTGCACGCGAACGTAGTGCACCAATAGTTTTTTGCCAGTCGCCATCTGTAATTTCACCCAATTCAGCACGTGCCTCAGCATAATTAAGCAGTACTTCTGCATAGCGCATCAATGGAATAGCATTCGTATTTAGCTGGCCATTATCATATTTACTTTCATCAAGTGTATATTTTATTGGCTGATAACCTGTGTACGAATAACCATTAAAATTTGGTGCTGCTGGTTTTCCATCTATTTTATAGCCTGGGGTACGGATCAGCTGAGATAAGCGGTAATCTCTATTTTGACACTCATCATAAAACTCTTGTGTATTGTATCCTGTTCTATTCGTATACGGAGTACCATCTCGGTTTAATATCGTATTGATAAACGGTCTTACAAAACTATAACGTGGGCCATAGGTCGGAGAAGTCCAATACCAGTTCGCAGAACTTAGGATGGCCAGGTTCTTATTAAAAGCAATAGCTAGCATGACCTCTTGAGTAACTGCAGCATCACTGACAAAAAGCTGACGTTGCGATAGTTCGGGGCCTTTAGCGGTATAGATACTGTGCGGTCCCTTTGTCATCAGTTCCTGAGCGGCATCCACCACCTGTTTATAATATTTGTTTGCAGTTGATGCTAAGCCCAGCTCAGTATGGTATTTACGAAATGAAGCTTCAAAAAGTGCAATTCTTGTTTTCAGTCCCAGAGCAGTCCATTTCGTGATCTCGGAACCGTCTGTAGAGGAGCTGGTCTGTATATTCGCGTAGGCATAATCCAGATCTGCCAAAATATGATCCATCACTACAGTACGGTCTCCGCGGTCACCATATAAGATATCGTTGTCAGTAATTGAAAGAGCCTTATCCACCCAGGGCACATCGCCAAAACGAGTGACCATTTTATAGTAAAAGTATGCTCTAAAAAAGCGAGCAACAGCATTGTAATGGTTACGACTTGTTTCCGATACGTTTGACCGGTTATTGCTTGCTAAAAAATGATTGATATTTCTAAGGTTCTTCCAATCCCATCCAGAACTTGTCTGTGCCGTATAGGCATTCAATTTTAAAAAATTGTCGAGGTTATTGACAGCGCCATAATCAGACATCTGGTCCAATCTGTAGGCATCAGAAGAAGAAGGCAGATCATTGTAAAATGAGATCGAATAGCGACGGAGTCCTCCCTCGGTTCCAAATACGTCTTCTTCTAAGGCTGACGATTCCGGAAATTCATTTAGCTCACAGCTGTTGCATAAAGCCAGTATACTTAATAAATAGAATATCTTTTTCATGTGTGTTTTTTCTTAATCGTTGCATAATGCTTCTGATTATCCAGAAGCATCTTTCTAATCATAAATGTTAAAAAGTGACTGATATACCTAAGCTGATTGATTTCATGGTCGGATAGTTGAAGCCATCACCAGCATTGCTGTCGCTGATATCCGGGTCGGATGAACCGATATTGCTTACATCCAGATCGCGTGTATGCTTATAGAACGGTGACCAGCTCCATAGGTTTTCACCCGATAGCGAAGCTTTTATATCCTGAAAGCCCCATCGTGATACGATAGATTTAGGAAGACTATATCCAACTTGAATATTTTTCAGTCTAATGTAACCCACATTTTGTAAGTAACGTGTTTGAGGCGTTTCTTTGATAGACTGGTTATAGCCAGCGTAGCGGGGTAGGTAAGCACCTTTGTTGTCCTCAGTCCAGTAGTTATTTAAGTGCCATTCCGGCAGATTATTGTACGGTCTATTATATTGTCCCCAGAAAATTGATTCATTGCTTGGATACCAGTTTTGACGGCCTACTCCCTGAAAAAATGTGGACAATGATATGCCGTTCCAGTCCGCATTAAAGTTAAATCCATAGATATACCGGGGATCCTTATTGCCGATGATTTTTTTATCACCATGATTGTCTAATGTATTGGTGCCGTAATCGATCTTCCCGTCACCGTTTAGATCTGCAAAACGGACATCGCCTGGATACACAATACCAGCACTAGACGATTTGATTAAAATCTGCTTTGCGGCATTGTCAATCTCCGCTTGCGATTGGAACAGACCTTGAGTTTCGTATCCCCAGATTTCACCGACTGTTTGACCGGCATAGTAATCGCCTAACGTACCCGTTAGATTATTGTATTTATCGATTTTAGATTTATAGTCAGCTAAGGTTCCTCTAATACTATAGCGCAATGATTTACCCGCCACATCAAATCGATTGTTGTAAGAAAGTGTAAGTTCATAACCATTTGTGGTCATATCAGCATAGTTTCCTTTAGGAGATGTAGCACCAAATATATCCGGCAATGTCATGCCTACAGTAAACATATCAGTTGTTTTACGTGTATACATATCGGCTACCAATTGCAGTTTACCATTTAAGAAACTCATATCCACCCCAAAATTGGCAGTGGTCGCGGTTTCCCAGGTTAGCTGATCGGGTAGTACTACCGGTTGCTGCGTATAGCGTGGCCGTTCACCGTTTATGATACGGTCAGAAGTACTGATGTTATAAATCTGTAAAAAGGAATAAGATTTAATATTACCATTCCCTAAAGAGCCGTAAGAGCCTCGAAATTTCAAATCTGAGATAATTTCAGGATTTACAGACCAAAAATCTTCCTGCGATGCTCTCCAGCCCAAAGAAGCAGAAGGAAAGAACGCCCATTGCGAACCTATCGGGAATTTGGAAGAGCCATCATAACGACCGTTCACTTCAAACAGATAGCGGTCTTTGTAAGCATAGTTAGCTCTAAAAAATAATCCTGCGATCCGGTATTTTTCATAATTACCAGAAGCAGTAATGGCATCCCCAAGAGCAAGATTAATATTGCTGACATCATTGGTTAATAGTCCATTTTTAGAAACATCAACACTTTCTCTTACCTTTTGCTCATAGTTATACCCAATTAACCCTTTAAAGTAGTGATTCTGTTTAAACGTATTCTCATACTCCGCATAGATATTTGTAAATAAGTTACGTTCTTGAAGCACATACTTTGATATATCATTATACTGGGTTGCCAGCTGAAGGATTTCACCCTCCTTTATACTATAGGGAATAGGAATACGTATTCTTGTCGCCACATCATCCTTATTCATAAAAGTGAAATCTCCCTTTACTCTGAACGTGTTGTTGAAAAATTTAGTTTCAAAACTTGTTGTATTACGCAATAGACCATCATCGGTATCTTTACCATTTTTACTCATGATAAAATCTCCCACAGAATACGCCGCAGAATATGAAAGCGTTCCATCAGGATTGAAGATAGGAGAGGACGGATGCCCTTCATCGGCGATGTTACGCAGAATATTTCCGCCTTCACCAACAGTCATCGGGATATGGTACTTTTTGGCCGAATAGTCTAAATTATTAGCGATACGTAACCAGTTGGTCACCTGTATGCCTCCCTTTGCTCTTAAATTAAGACTTCTAAATTTATCGGTATTATAGCGATATAGACCATCGTAGCCATAGTATCTTCCCGAAAGGTAAAAATCTGTTTTTCCAGAAGATCCATTGATCGCGATATTATGGTTCTGAGCCATCGTATTATCCTTGATCAAAGCTTTATAATAATCTTCATTGCCATAATACACGTAATTTCCATTACCATCGACAGTCACCTGTTCCTGAATACCGGCATCATTGCGCTTTTTAAATTCTTCCAGCCAGGCCAGTGAAAAAGGTTGTGTCTTGTTCATCTTACTCGGAATTGATGAATAATTATTCCAGGAATTGTAAGCCTCCGAAAAATGGGATGCATAGGTATAGCCGTCCGTTACAAATTGAGGCGTTGCGGTCGGCTTCTGGCTTGCCAGGGAACCCGAATAATTGACAGAAGTGCGACCCTGTTTTGCTTTTTTTGTACTGATAAGTACTACGCCAAAAGTACCCCTCGATCCATATATCGCAGCCGATGAAGCATCTTTTAAAACAGATACAGACTCAATGTCATCCGGGTTTAAATTTGCAGGATCACCTTCCACACCATCAATCAGAACAAGAGCAGCTCCACCCTGACCAATGGAAGTCGTGCCGCGTATGTTAAAACTCGCTGAACGACTCGGTTTGCCATCGGCCAGATTGATATTTAAATTTGGAACAGCACCCTGTAGCATTTGCGTTGCATTAGCAGCCATGCGTCCTTCAAACACTTCTTTGCCGACCATATCGACAGCTCCAGTAAGATTAGCTTTTTTTTGCGTACCGTAACCCACAACAACAACCTCGTCCAGTTGAGAAGAACCTTCTTCCATTCGGATCAAAATGGAGTTATTGTCCGCAGGTTTAACAATAAAATTATTTTCCTCTTTGTTTCCATAACCGACGATTGAAAATCGAATGTTATACGATTTACCAGCTTCAAGGGATTCAAATAGAAATAGTCCCTTAGCATCTGTGGCGGTATTGGTGATCACTTTGTTCAGAGAATCGGTGACCGTAACAGTTACGCCAGACAGGAGCGAACCTGTTTGGCTGACGACAGTTCCTTTTACACGACCTTTTTGTTGCCCGTACAGCGGAGATGTAAGCACAATGCTCCCCAGTGCGAAAATCAATGCTCGTTTTTTTAGGTGTTCGTTAATTTTCATGTTTATTTTAAAAAATTAGTCAATATGATTTCACGTAATACATTAATTATACTTTGTCTATCCAAGGAAATTTCAGTGGATCAGCTCATTAATTGGAAGATTCAGCCTTTCTGCTCACATAGTAAGTAGATTGCTCTTTTCTATATTCAAGCTCGTTTAGACCACATAAAATATGTAGGATATTTTCGATGCTTTCAGATGCCTCAAAAGCACCGGTAAAGGTCAGTTGATTGACGTTCACACCGTCATATATAATTGCAACCTGCTTTGCTTTTGCGATTGAAGCAAATACCGTTTTTAGATTTTCTTTTTCAAAATTCAGGCTTGAAGAAGTTGCTGCTAACGATACAGCAACGCTATGCTGCGGAATAGGATCCGTATTCTTGATAGGACTTTTTGCTTTTTTTGAGATTTTCCATTCCAATAGCTGGGTCATATTATTGATGACGATCTGTTCGCCGGCACGCAATACCGTTTCATGAAATCTGTGCAAACTTTGGGCTGTAGGAGCTACTCGGATAGATCCTTCTACCAGATGAATATTGGTCTCTTTATTATTTTGCCCATCAATGATAAAGACTGTACCCAGAGCAGTAGTTGCTATTCCATTTGAGACAACCGTAAAAGGTCGGTGTTTATCTTTTGTAACATCAAACTTTCCTTTTCCGGTTAGAGAAAGCATACGGGAGGTATCCGTAAACTGAGGGTTATAAGTCAGGGAACTATGAGGAGATAAAGTGACGCTTGTACCATCTGGCAATATATGTCTTACAAATACACTCGTGCTGCTCACAATCCGCTTTTGAAGGGGTAGTACTGTGACCGAAGTATGAACAAAATCCTGTTGATTTTTCCAAATAATCGAGACTCCACCTGCAACGAGAAGTAAACTTGCCGCTATTTTGACAATAATACGGGATAGCGATTGTTTTTTACGAGCAGACTGGTCTCCGATAGTCGTGATGAGACGGTCATAAACTTTCTTTTTTTGTTCTGGGCTTAGTCTCTCCGATAAAAGAGTCGGCTGATCAAATTCCTCTTGCAGTTCCGCTTTGAGTTCATGATCTTTTATTTCGAGTTGGTCGAGTAATTGTTGTTTCTCCTTTGGAGAAGCATAACCGGACCAAAATTTCTGTATAAGTTGCTTCGTATTCATATCGTTGGTATAAATACTAGCAATGATGGTTTAGGGGATGAAATTTTGGATTAACAAATGATTAAGATTATGTAAATTCTAAAGATGCTCGGTATAAAAGATCACCAATAGTCCCAGTGCAGTATATGGAGCCTCATTTTGGATATAATCTTTGATTGCACGGTTAGACTGTTTCAGATAATCTTTAACAGAATGACTGCTTATCCCCATTATTTTTGCGACCTCATCCGCAGATCTCCCTTCAAATCGACAAAGTTTAAAAACCTCCCGTTTCTTTTTTGGTAATTTTTCAACCGCCTGATGGATCATCCTGATTTGCTGTTCATACAGATCTTCATCAATCACATCTTCATTTTCAAGTTGTAGGTATTGATCGTAAGTATCCACACTTTCAATAGCTTCTTTCACCTTTTTCTTAAGGAAAGTAATGGATTTATTATAGCTCACCACAAATAGCCACCCAGGAATTGATTTTTCATCCACCAGCTTTAGTCTATTTTGCCAAAGTGCAGTAAATACCTCTTGCAATAAATCCTCAGCACATTCAGGTCGTTTAACCAAACGCAGAATATTAGCGTATACAGCATTTGCATATGTGTCATACAACTGTGCAAACTTATGCATGTCGATAGCAATAGGTTGTTGTGAGGTATCTGTAATTAGAAAGTTATCCATAGCAGTACATGTATTTGGCAGATCGTTTCAGGATTTACAATCGCAATCCATTTTATGGAAGACAAAGCTATCCAATCAATGCTATCAAGATGTAAAGTTGTCATTAAGGAAATGTTAATCTATAAAATTGAACGCCAAAGGAAAAGAAATACCCGTATCCTAAAAAAAATAACTATGTTTATTCCATTGAATACAAAATAAACGAATGAAACGAACAGCATTACTAACCTTACTTTCTATTTCCACCTTTACCACTGCAGTTTTTGCACAGCAGGATTCCATGATGTTAGATAAAATCTATCATGAATCTTTCTATCAAGGACAGGCTTACGACAATTTGCACTACCTCACAAAACAGATCGGCCATCGTATTGCCGGATCACCTGCGGCTGATAAAGCTGTAGTCTGGTCGAAAAGCCTGATGGAAAAACTTGATTTCGACAAGGTATACCTACAGGATGTAAAACTCCCTTATTGGGATCGCGGTCCAAAAGAAAAAGCCTACATAGTAGGTTCAAAGGAGTCTCTAAATATCCTCGCTTTAGGAGGTTCAGTAGCCACTCCATCCAAAGGGATAACAGCCGAGGTTATTGAAGTCCAATTGTTAAGTGATCTGAAGAAATTTGGTGACCAGGTACGTGGAAAAATTGTTTTCGTCAATAAACCATGGGACGAGTCTATCGTAGAAACTGGTGTTGCATATGGACTCAACTCAAGTCAACGAAGCCGCGGTCCAGCTGAGGCTGCTAAATTAGGAGCAGTAGCTTACTTATTTCGATCTTTATCATCATCCACAACTGATGACTATCCCCATACAGGAGGAACAGGTTATGTCAAAGGAATCGATAGTATTCCTGCTATGGCAATATCTGCGACTTCAGCCATTAAGTTGAGCGAAGCATTAAAAACCAATCCTCACACAAAAGTTTATCTGGAACAGCATTCCGCTTGGAAAGGAATGGTGCAGACACACAACGTTATTGCAGAATGGAAAGGTGCAGAATTTCTTGATAAGATTATCACGATCGGTGGACATATTGATTCTTGGGATGTAGGAGAAGGGGCACACGATAATGGAACCGGTACTATGGGGACTTTAGATGCGATACGTACTTTGATGGCATTAGGATATAAGCCTAAGCACACCATCCGTTTAGTATTTTATATGAACGAGGAAAATGGAGTGCATGGTGCATCAACCTATGGACAGGTCGCTAAAGATAAGCGGGAACAGATTGTTGCCGCAATAGAAAGTGATGCTGGTGGATTTGCACCTAGGGGTTTTGACATTAAAGCATCTGCCGAAAGGGTTGTGTGGATGCAACAACATTGGAAGCCTTTATTTGAACAGAAATTCTGGGTATCACGTTTTTTACAGGGAAGTCCGGGAGTAGATTCAGGAGTTTGGGGACAGCATTTTCCAAATACCGTAATGTTCAACTTTAGACCAGATCCGCATCGTTATTTTGATCTGCACCATACGGCAAAAGATGTCTTTGAAGCCGTCGATAAACGAGAACTGCAATCAGGAGTAGCGGCTATTGCCTCTTTGCTGTATTTAGTTGATCAACAGATAGAACAGCTGTAAGAGCTAAACAATAAATAGAAAGGGAGCCAAACTGTAATATGGCTCCTTTTTTTACTTGATCGTTTGGTGTAAAGCAATTCTATTTCCCTCGCTATCTTCAAACTCAGCAACAATAAAACCAAGTAAATCATTTATAGTTTTTGGATATAATATTTTTCCACCTTCCGAAATAACTTTTTCAAGTGTTGCATCCATATTTTGCGTCTTAAAATAAATAATAACACCCTGTTTGGTAGGTGTATAGGCATCACCTTTAGCCAGCGCTCCAGAAATACCACCACTAGCTTCCTCAAAAGGGAAAAGGGACATTTCATAACCATCGATGATTTCTTTTTCGAATTTAAAATTGAATACTGCAGTGTAAAATTTCTCCGCACGATTTAGATCATGGACTGGAATTTCAAAGTAGATCACTGGGTTTGTTTGGGACATAAGGGTATTTTGTTTGGTAATATATTATTGTTCTTACTGATTTGAAGAAGGGGCAAGTAGCACTGTTTTAATTTACCTGTAGCAAAATTAAATGCTTTAGTAGAGATTTCATCCAATTGGTCAGTAAAAGAACTGTGCAAAGCCAACATTAACATGATTTGTATTGAAATGTATTTTTTTTATAAAGATTCTGCATGGATGTTTTCTAAATTTTTACTGACCAATTTAAAATAGCGTCCATAACATCGATCCAATACGGTTTATCATTGCCCTGCTTATTGTTGATCTCAAAAACTGTAAATTCAATATTCACAATTTTGTTTTTTTGAGCAATGGTTACTTAAAATAAAAAAGCAGATAAAAGCAGAGTTTGCATTTAAACACATATTGGATTATCTGTCTAAGATAATAGTTTTTCCAATTTTTTAATTCATATTGTTTTACTAATATTGATCATGGAACTTTTTATAATTACGACTTATAATGATTTTAAATATTTCTCTCGAGCAATACTTTTGAAATTGGAATATTTTCAAACTAGGTTCTAACGTAAGGGTTAAGGTTTTTGATAATAATCAAAATGAGATATTCGAAATGCTATTTTCTAAATTGAGCAAGTAAGCATAAGGTTATTTAATAAGTGATAACATATAATCCTCTTGTCAAAAACTAGTTTAATTATATTAATTTTATAGGACAAAGTTATGCCTCTGAAATAATCAATTGAGCAACTTGGCATTTTAAAGATCCTATATACACACGAGACCGTTGATCTGGTTTGGGAAAATATACGATTTTGCAAAAAATCAAATTCTTTTTCGAAGCCAGGTTATAATTAATAACTTTATTTCAAATGAATCAAAAATATCTACTTACATTACTTTTGCTTAAATTAAGCCATTTTACCTACGCACAATTTGCAAAAATTATTGATAAAGATGGCTATGTAAATGTGAGGAAGCAAGCGACAATTACGAGCGACATCGTTTCAAAAATCAATACAGAGGAGATTGTGTATGCATTTCCCGATGAAAAACTGCGAGATTGGGTTATTGTTGACTATACCGATCGTCAAAATGAGAATATTACTGGATATGTACACCAATCTAGGATTAAACTAATCGAATCCTATGAAAAGATCCCAATTAAATCCTTTAATGATAGCATTGCAAAATTTATATCGAAAGATGTTTCTGTGGAAATTAAGTCAGAAAAATTTGATTACAAAAAAAATAAAAGATACTTTTCATCGACAAAATATGAGGATTATATGGTTGAAGACAAATTCAAAGGGCAACAGGTCTGGGGCACAGATGGTACAGTTCCTGCAAGCCATTATACATCCATAACAGCTACGATAAAAGGAAGAAATATCCAGATCCCAAAAAAGGAAATTGAGAACTTATTTAATGTAAATAATGAGTTTGCAGGATGTTACTATGACAATCTAAATGATACTTTATACATCACTATTCTCAATGGTGATGGAGCGGGAGGGTATGTTGTATTGTTTAAGATAGAAAAGGGGATCTATAAAGCTAGAGTTGTAACAATGCCCTTTTAGCATAATCAGGGAAATTTCAGTTTTGAATAATACGCACAAACGACGTCAGGCATATAAAAAAATAAATAAAATAGGTAATCATAAAAGTTGCTATACTTATCACTTCATTAACCAAATAAAATGAATAACATCAATAAATATTTTTACCGCTCTTTTATTTTCATTTTCATTTTAGTCCCGACGCATGTATTCTCCCAAAGTATTAAAAATAAAAACAAGTATACTTACGAGGTAAGAGAAGAAAAGGGGGACTTAAATTACGATGGTAAAATCGATAGAGTAACTGTAAAAATGGATACTATAGATGAAACCAGGCCGTTAAGATTGCAAATTTTCTTATCTCAACCTAACGGAAAGCTAGCTTTGACGGCATCCTCAGATAAAATTATCGAACCGCAGTATCCCACCGAAAACCAAGGCAAGTTTAATGGCTATCAAATTCCTAGTTTCTTTATAGAAAATGGAATATTAAAAATGTGGAGTGAAATTAAAGGTGGAAATATTACCTACCACTTCAAATATAAGAAAGGGAATTTTGAATTGATTTATGTCGATAAGCTTATATACAGTGCTACCAAAGGTTATATTGATGAAAATACGATATTCACAGAAACTAAATTTGACTTGATTACAGGTATTAGAACCGAATCTGATGAAAAGTTAGGATCTACTAAACCGCTGGCGGTTCGAAAAAAAAGAGTTTTAATAAGACCTTTACCCAAAATACAAGATATTAAATTTTCTGATAAAGATCTTTATTAATTATATAACAGTTTTACCCGGTATAAAAATAGGTGATGGTGCTATTATAGCTGCAAATTCTACCGTCACACGTGATGTGGAGCCCTATTCGATTGTAGGGGGGAAATCCTGCAAAACTCGTTAAAATGAGATTCTCACAGAAGAAAGTACAAGAGCTTTTAGACTTGCAATCGTGGGATTGGGATATTGAAAGGATAACCGAAAACCTGGAGTATCTTACTAAAAAGTTAGAAGAGTAAAAAGGGGCCTTGTCTCGGTTAGACTTTCGTTTTTCACTCTCCAAATTTCAGTCTCTATTTTTAGTTCAGATAGCCCTAGTGCTTATATTTAAGCGATTATAATTAAAAGTTGACCCGACTCTTTTTCTTCTCCGGAAGTCCATTCTTAAACGAAGGAATTTGGACTGTCAAAAGTGAATATTCCAATTTTTCTATAGACTTCATTCACATCCTAATGCCAGATTTTTAAAAGAATACAATATATGTATCACAGATATTGTATTAGGCAAACAAACTCATTTCAGTAAAAAACGGAAGCTAAATGAACATACATCTTGGGTATGTGCCATAGTGGTCATTGAATATAAAAGCAGTAATAAAGATTTTTTCTATCTCAACTCTATCATAATAATGATACCTATTTGATGGTTTATAATTTAAAGGTTCTTTATGGTAATATAGCATGTACATGTAGCAATATTGACTTATAATATTATATAGATTTACAATATTATTGTACTACAATATTGCTTAAATACTGTATAGTTACCAATTAGATATTCGTATGTACATCTTATGGGTATATAATCTGATTTATAAATCTTTATCCTTTATTAAGGAAGAATGCATTACGCAGTTAACTGTTTTCGATGTGGAATCTGAAATTATGTTTGATAAAAAAATACAAAGATCAGGAGTTGGTTTCATTGTTGAAAGTAAGTGGGGGAGTCAGCGATTACTCTCAATTTATGAAAAATTCTGAAAGGGTTTTTTCTTTCAGCTCTGGATTCGGGGTGTTAAAATGAAAGTGGAGAACTCGAGTGCTTATTTTCTGATGGATACGCGATATAAGGTCAGCTATAACAGGAATCTGAAGGTATATGGATGAAGTCCAAAATTTATGTAACTCCGAAAAAAAACAAAATCGTACATATGACCAATACAACCATTAAGGCCGTAGGCCTACTTTTCAGCAGTACATTTCTATACGGCTGTTTACATGCACAAAATTACACATTAAGCTCACCACAATCGATTTTAGATGAAAAAGAAATTGCAGCAGGAGTACTCAGACTAAATGTAGATATCTTAAAAGATGATATTCGTTATGCTGTTGAATACAAAGGTCAGCCAGCTATTTTGGCTTCTCCCTTAGGTATGGTGGTAGATAACCAAAACTTAGCGAGCGATGTTACCATATTAAATGTTAAAGATACGCAACATGACGAAACTTATAAGAGTCGTGGCAATCACGAATTCAATCGCGATCATTATATCGGTAAGACTTTCGAGCTGAAGCATAATCCAACCGGTCAGGTTTTCTATTTAGATACCCGCGTTTACCCAAGCGGTATAGCGATCAGATACCGCTTTGAAGCAAAAGAATCCCGTGCTATCTATGATGACAAAACAACCTTCCAATTTCCACAGGGTACAAAAGTATGGTATTCCAGCGGACCCTTTCAGTATGATTGGTTGCAACAGTATCAGCACCGTGATCTAGCAAAGATCGAAGGCGAGCTATTGGCACCGCCACCTACTTTCTTATTGCCCAATGGCGTTTATGCCTCCATTACAGAGAGCAATCTGTTCAATTTTCATGGAGCTGTCCTGTTCGGAACAAAAGCCAATCAGGTCAAGTTTGGTTTTGTGGAAAACAAAGGACATGTGGTTACTGGAGCTAAGATCGGACTACCGGCCAGTCAATACTGGCATGAGAAAGTGACCGGACTTCCCTGGATCGCAAAACCAAATACCGATTCGAATGAAATCGTATCTCCATGGCGTGTGCTGACCATCAGTTCGGACCTGAACGGCCTAGTTAATAATGATATGGTCAGCAATGTTGCCGATAAACCAGATCCAAAGCTTTTTCCGAAAGGCATGGATACCGAGTGGATCCATCCAAGCCGTTCCATTTTCACCTGGTTACGGGAAGGGGGAGAGGAACGGCTAAGTGTGGAGACTCATAAAAAATATATTGACGATTCCCCTGCTTTGAATATTAAATCGCTGGTTATAGACGATGGATGGGAAAAATGGGGATCAGAGAAAGGAAGCACTAAAAACAAATGGCAGCTGTTGCAGGAAGTCACAGACTATGCTACAGCAAAAGGAATAGATATCTGGGTGTGGAGACCCGTAGCACCGCGTTATGGCAATGGTAGTGACATCGGCCTAAATTTACCCTCAGAACGTCGTGCATTTATGAGGAAATGTGCAGAAATAGGGGTCAAAGGCCTAAAGATCGATTTTTTCCACACAGAAAATGAATACACCGTTAACCTAATGGAAGACATCTTGATAGATGCAGCAAAAGAAAAACTGATGGTCATTTTCCACGGCGTGAATAAACCGACTGGAGATTCGAGAACCTATCCCAATCTTCTAGCAAAAGAAGCAGTAAGGGGTTTAGAAACCGTTGGCGGAGAAAATTCATGGGCTCCAGGACCACCGTGGCCATATCACAATACCGTTATTCCTTTTACACGTTGGTTAGCAGGGCCTGCAGATTATACCCTGCTCAATTTTAGAGCCTTTTGGCCAGGAGGAACGAGCTATGCGCATCAGCTGGCTTCCATGTATATCATGACTTCACCATTTTTGATGTTTGCAGCAGATATTGAAGATCTGCAATCTTCTCCAGCGCGGAGTTTTATTGAAAGTGTTCCTGTGGAGTGGGACAAAACAATTGTTTTGCCGCAGAGTACTATTGGAGAATTAGCGGCATTTGCAAGAAGAAAAGATGATCTCTGGTACCTCAGCGTGCTGCATGGTGAGGGAGTCAGATCAGAAACTTTTTCACTTGACTTTTTGCCCAAAGGCAAATACAAAATGGAACTCATTCAGGATAATCCAGATGATGCCAAGAAAATCATAATCAAAGCATCAGTGGTGACATCTAAAAGTAACATTAAATACGATTTTATATCGGGGGGTGGTTTAGTCGCCCGTTTTATCCGTCAATAAATTTAAATAAAGCGTCCGTTATATAACGGACGCTTTATTTTGTGCAAAAACAAATTGATTTACCTGTCTTAATAACTTTCGTAAGAAAGAAAATATTACCCGAAAGGTGATAGATTAAAAAATGATAATCCGTTTTAAAATATAGCCGATTGAAGCCACATGTATGCACTTTCAAAGTACCATTTCCAGTTTCATGTTAGCATTTAATTTTGAAAGTTTTTGTGTTGCCTGATAACTTTCCTGAAAAGTATGCCTTTCATGGCAGGATTAATTTTGCAAATCTGAAGTATAAACCACTAATTCCAAATCTTTGTTAAAGGTTATAAAAGAAAAATCTGTGCTTATATTATTACTGTTATAACGGATGATTTCGGCCGACTCGAAGTCACTTAATGCTAACGCATAACTTGGATCTTTTTGTACCATTAATACATTCTTGTAAAACAATACATAACCCAAAAGGGGTAAGTGCGTGTTCATTTGACTGTTCAGATAGTTAGTGTAGAAAACGATTGAGCGTTCGTCACTAAAATCTACTTCAAAATCCACACGTTGCTTAGTAACCAAAATGCCTTCATTTCCGTGAACCGGAACTACAGCAATCGGTTCTGGATTGCCAGTTAGCATCGCCCAATCTGGAAGTGCATAAACAAATTTGTCGCTGTAATCAGCTTCTATTTTTTGTTTAGCGAAAGCGATTCCCTTTTGGATGATCGTGGGATCAATGTCATTAAATCTATTCATATCATATTGCTATTTGTCTAAAAATAGTATTCTTTCTGATTTTCACTTTCTTTTTGCGTTACTTTGTGCAGCTGCAGGTCTTGCTGTTAACACAATCGTAATGAAAATATTTTTTATCATCTACTTAAGTTTGGATAGGAAAATCAGAGATGTTTTCTACAAAATTACAGAGAATGGCTCACCTAGATTACCCCTCGAATCAGGGATATTGCAAAGAAATGTAGGAGGCTTAACTTAGCGCAAAGTTCTTCCTCTAATTTCAGCTCATGAAGTAAAATATTTTTTAGAGATACTTACAGAAAGAAATCAATTGGTTGCGTAAATGTTTCGGCTTTATTTATAAAGAGCCCCGAAGGGCTCTATCATTTCATCAAGAAGAATTATTTATGATAAAGTAATTAACTGCTGTTAATTTTACAGCTTGCAGAAGTTGGGGTATTACGTTGTATTTTACTTTATCAATTCTTTTAACTTTTCCTTTGCATTCGTGTTTTCCGTGTTTAATGCTAAACTTTTTTTATAATTTTCAATAGCTTTTTTAAGATTACCGTCCATCATATAAGCTTCTCCTAAAGAATCGTAAGCTTCATACGATTTCGGAAAAGATAAAATTTCGAGTGTGAATACGTCTATTGCTTTTTTATATAAACCTCTTTTAATCATCTCGTACCCTTTGGCATTCAGGTCGGCTTCAGATAGTTCTAATTTTGATTCTTTTATAAGAATTGCAGCTTTATCAAGACCCTTATCCAAACAAGTGTTGATCACTTTTTTTGTATAAAAATAAATATCGAGCTTTGGTGTTGAACCTGCAATTGTTTTTTCAATAAAAAAACGAGCATCTAAAAATCCCTGATCCAGGTCTTTATTCGTAAGTAGAATTACAGTATAATTTTGTTTGTCAAATATCCGCCATTCAGCACCAACACCAAAATGTCCGCCACTGTGGCCGTATATTCCAGATCCTTTTGCTCCTGCAAACTGCATTCCGTATCCATACCAACCATTTTCAGGTTCCTTTTTCATAAAATCTGTATACTTAGCATTTAAGAGCTTATTATTTTTAAATGCCAATGCAAATTTATACAGATCATTTATGGTGGTATAGCCTCCTCCCGCAGAACTACCCTTGACAGCACTCATAAAAAATGTTTTTTGTAATTGGTTTGGATAAACATCCGAGAGTGTATAGTTTTCTGCTTCATTTTCTATAATATGGTCAATATCAAAATTGCCCGTATTTTGCATGTTTGCTTTAGCGAAAATATGCTTTTTAATATAATCTTCATAAGGCATTTTACTCACAGTTTCTATAATTCTACCGAGCACAATATAGTTTGTATTCCTGTAAGAGAATTGCTCATTCGGCTTAAATTCCAACGGTTCATTTTCATATAAGTCGCTAAGGCTTTCTATTGTTCTAAATTTTACTTTAGAAGTATTCAAAAACTTATCAGAATAAAAATAATCAGCCAGCCCACTTCTGTGTATGAGTAATAATCTAATTGTGATAGAATCTCTTGCGACCTTATTTGGATAATTTGGGAGAAATTTTCCAATAGGATCATCTAAGGATAATTTTCCTGCTTGGATTAATTGGAATATAGCAACTGCTGTGAATGATTTCCCTATGGAAGCATAAGAAAACTTTGTGTCCGTATTATTTTTGACTTTGTGCCCCAAATGAGCAAACCCATAAGATTTCTGCAATAAAACATGATCATCTTTCGCTATTAAAACAGCACCGCTAAAACCGTCTAAAGAATCCAGATAGCTAACAATCTCCCTTGCTATAGTGTCTTGCGAAAAAGCGTTTTTATTATTCGTACAAGAAAATATAATGGTGACAACTAATAGTTGGATACATTTTTTCATTTCATATATGTTTTACAGTTTTGGGTAATTTTGTTTAATATTTCAAATAATTGTTTTAATTCTTGTTCTGACAATGAGTTTAATGCAATCTCTCTATTTTTCTTTATAACAGGATTTAGTTTTTTAATGATTTCTTTACCGTATGGCGTGATTTTTAACTCCGATTTTCGTTTGTCATCATCGTCAATAGTTTTTGTTAGATAGTTTTTGTTTATCATCAACTTAATTATTCGGGTCATTGATGCATAATCCTTAAAAACTAAATCGGCAATTTCAGATTGACTTTTATCCTCTCTGTCAATGATAATTAGAATCAAAGCTTGGTCCACAGTAATTGTTGGAACTATACTGGATATATTCTGTTGACATAATCTACGATAAGCTTTTATAGTTTCTTCAATGGAGTATAATACGGTGCTAGTTGGAGTTTCGAATTTCATATTTACTTGATATATCAAACAAATATAATTATTTACTTGATATATCAAGTAATTTTAGAAGATAAGATCACGTAAGTGTTAAGTATCGCTATGAATGGGGTTATTCATTATTATCTATTCGAGATTGATTTAATATAAACAAAATTTGATCAAAGTATCACGCTTTTTAAAAGCTTGTAAATCAAGAATATTTTTAATCTCTTAATAAGTGTTAGCAACATTGGTTGATAGTTTTCAATGATTTCCATTCGTGTTCAATGTTTTCCATCAATAAAGCGTTGTCAAATTGTATTGAACCCGTTGGAAAGATGTCTTTATTTTCGAAAAAACTTGATTTTACATTTGCTACTTCAAGCGGTTTAACTTCCCATTTATACGTTTCAAGTTTTAGACCGTCAAAATTTTTTCCATTAGGGGAGTAGCCAACAGATCCGTTCTCAAAAAATGCTGAAACATTTTCTATAGTTTCAAATATGGAGTTATCGTTTAGCTTATGGTTCAATTTTGCGTCAATCTCAATTATTGTATGATCAGAACTCACAAAGTCAATGTGAAAATGATTGTTTTGCTCTTTCACATTAAAGTTTGCTAAATAATGCTTTCCTGGAAATATTTTTCCTCCAACAAGTGCGTTTAGTTTTAAAGATGTATCACGCCTTGGAATATAAACACCTTCTTTAGTTTTACCATTTTCATCCCATTCAACAGCAATTCTATGAGCTCCGTTTTCAGAATTTACGCCGATGAAATTCGGAAGTCCTTTTGGTTTGATGTTTTTAAGCCTTATCAGGCAAATGCCAACTATTGCTTTTCCTTTATAAATCTTTGGCCGAAAAGGTTTTGGTAAAATTTTCTCGACAAACTCCGGCTCAGCAACATAGTTTACTAATATTCGTCTTTCAATTATTCCGTGAATTGTTGGGATTCTCATTTTATATTGCGTGTTTTGATACCATTACTACTAATATTAATTAGTTTATAAACCAAGACCTATTGGTAAAAACACCACGTAGTTACACTTAGTTTTAACTTGTCCGTTAGAATTGAAAGCAACAATAAGAAATAGGGGTGTTAAAGTATATAGCCATTTTAAATATGACAACTATAAGCCTATTTCATCTGTTTATAGCTTACTTAATTCCAAGACTAAACTTTCCCAGTCGAATCCAAATTCTGTAGGAATCAGTTTCCCTTCTGGTGTAAGGATGTATTTGCTTGGATATCCACGGACTTTATAATTTTGTTCTACTTTAGAATCGGACATCAGTACCGGTATTTCATAATTATTGTTCGTTAAAAATCGTTGCACTTTTTCTTTTGTATCACTACAGGCAATGCTCATAAAATTAATTTTGCTCATTTTATCCTGCTTTAGTTCCAGGTAATACTTGTTTAGTTTTGGCATTTCAGCAACACAAGGACCACACCAGGTGCCCCAAAAATCGACGACGGTCCATTTTCCAGCCAATTGCGCGGATGAAAATTCTTTATCCTGCATATCTTTTAGCAAAAAGGACGGTGCATCTGCAAGTTTTGAAATAATCTCTTTCTTGAAAAAATCATTGAAACTGCTCTCAGCATAATTTTCTCGATAAAAAGATGATAAGCTTTTAAAACTACTCGCAGGATTATTCAAAAACTCTTGTATATAGTTTTGTAGAGCCGCATCCTTTTTCCCCCTCTTACTTAATAACACCATATAATCGTCACTGTAGTTTTCTTTTGATTTTAAAAAGACGCGGTCATAAAAAGTTCCATATTCCTTTTCAGCCGAATTTTTTGGAGAATAATAGGCCGCTTTTTCCAAAAACAGGAGCGCCTGATCTTCTTGGTCTACTGGTGTCTTTTCATACGCCAGATAATATGCATAAGCTAAATGAGCTTTTTGTAGGAAACGTTTCTTATTTGCCTCGTCTTCATACAGAGCTGTAATTTTATCGATTATTATTTGCATCGTCTGTGCATCATATCTACCATGTTCAGAAAGGATCTTCTGAATCAAAAGTGCATAACGACTGGCATTTCCTTGATTCCAGTAATCATTATCCATATCGAGCACTTCATTTTGGATTTGCTTAAGGCTATCTATATTCTGAGTCTGCATTGCCTTTGCCCATAAGTACATTGGTCTAGCCGCCACTCGCTCTCTCTCGCTAAATTGATTGGCAATAAGATCGAGCTTTTGCAGAGCTGAACTGTTTAGAGACATGATGTATTGACTTAGCGTTTGTTGTAGATATTCGAATAGTTGCTTATCATTCAGGAGTGGTATGATTTCCTTAAAGTCATTGTCTGAGATATTATCGAATGAAACTTTGTTGCTCAGATGGTAAGTCCCGGCCAGCAACTTTGGAGATATGGATGATAAAGCATCATAATACTGCTTATCTCGAAAGCTTTGCAGATGTCCCAGTTTATTTTTAACGTAATCACGATTTCCTGCATATTTCGCTTCGTATAGCTCTATATACCGTTGTAATTTAATACTATCTGTTTTATCATTTGTATTTATTGCATTGCTCCAATAGCTACCTTTTACGAGCATATCATAATAATCATTTTCAATCGCAGCTGCAGTATATTTGCTCGCACGTTCTATTGAACTGGAAGAGTGGCCGTTTATCTTTTTGCCATTCGCATCTAAAAATGAATAGTTAGCTATTCGATTTTCATCTCGTACAAGGTGGGTTTTAGGATCAAAGCTGGTACTTCCTTCCGTTGTTGAAGAGCTGTCGCTTTGCGAATAGTTGACGGCAATTTCAGACTTATTCTGTTTTACCATATGGTATACTAGACCATTTTTTGTGATATCAGATTTCTTCAATGCATTTTCATCCGAAGATGATAATGCCGCAAAATAGAGAGATTGCAGCAGGTTACCGTATTCTGAAAATGTATTGGTTAAGGCATTTTCAGCAATATCATCTTTAATTTCCCATGCAGTAAGTTGCTGTCTTATCTCATCCTTCCATTTCAGCGTATCTATGCTTACTACTCCCTTATTGACTGTAAATTGCAAAGGTTTTGTCAAACCATAGATGTCGGAGATCGCGGCTGTCGAAGCCAAGAAATTTTCCCCTTTGTTCAGGTCTTCAGTAGAAAATATACGGTCTCCATTTTTACTTTCAAAACCAGTTACGCGCAATTCCATAAGATCACCTTGGCTGGCTACCTTCTTTAGTTTTATTAATGCTATATAATAGGTTTTTTCATCAGCATTTCGGTTGTAATTGCTGTTTTTTTTTACGATATAATGAACGGTTGGCTTCTTTTGTGCCACAGCCACTTGTACACACAAACTGACCACTAAGAGTAAGTACTTCATCGGTTAATTGGTTAAATTACTCTAATGTAAGAAAATTAATTGAAGTAGTTATTTACCAAGTAATTTTTAATTACTCTAGTGGCGTATGTTTTCTTTTGAGCTTATTTAATGATTTTGTTTACCTGTTTTTGGGGTCTTAGTTAGTTCTGGAATGAAAACCAGATAGTCATAACCTTTTATAATTCTTTCCAGCGTTAAATCCTCCACTTTAAGCTTCTTTTTAGAAATAGCTTGTTTCAGAGGTCTTAAATCATAGGTATACCAATTGTCATCTTTCACAACGGTTAAGAAAGGTTTATATTCGTCTAAATCAGCCAATGTTTCACCTTCACCCTTTCCGATAATCATAATATGCAATGAGTTGCGGTAATTTGCCTCTTCAATATTAGACACTAGGTTTCCAATATCAAATACTTCCATTAAACTCTCTCCTTTAGGCATGTGATTAGCACCATATTTGAATAGATTCTTTTTGTCTTTCCATTCAGGGAGTTTTTCAAGAATCAAGTGTTTCAAGTATTGAATTCTTAAAGGATGAATTCGATTTAAATAAAGTTCTTTGCTTAATTTGAGTGCTTCAAGTTGCTCTTTTTCGTTTGCTGATAAATTTAGAGCGCTCAGTGCGTCCAATTTAGCCTGACAATCATCAGAGAACAAATAGAATGTGGTGTTGTGTTTTGTGTCATAGGCAGCCGAATTAGCGATCATCTGCTTATAAATTTCTATTGCTTTATTATTTTTGGATTTTTTACTCAGTTCAGAAAAGAGTAACTGGTCTGAAAATAAACTAATTTGTTCAGCTCCATATATCTTGATGTTCTGCTGAAGTATGTTTTTATACAAATCAAACTCAGCCTCACCTTGTAAAAAAGATAAAGCAGAACCGTTTTCATTGCGGAATTTGTCCAGTTCAGCAGGGGATAAGGATTTAATTTTTGTTGATATGGTATTGATTGTATAGGGATCAATTTCCATAAAATAGTTATCGAACTTAATACTATTTACAATCGCATTTGTAAAGTAAGGGATTTCACTGGTGAAATGGTATTCGCCCAATAACACAGAATTGTTTTTGCTGATTTCACCCTGAAGGGTAGTCCATCCTTTTCCCTCGAATGCGTTGCTATTATTTTTTTTAAAAGTGAAATAGTTTTTTTGAATTAAGCTATCTATTAGTGAGGTTTGCGCATAACTGAAATTGGCAATAAAAAGGCTTAGAATAAGGAGTTTGGTTTTCTTCATATTTTTTTTAGAAAGATACAACATATTGATAAAATATATCACTACTTTTCATCGATGCATTTTTTTTTTAAAACAGGTTGATAAGATCAGGTTGTCAATCTTTTTATTAACTAAGTTTTAGTCAAAGTCAAAGTAAAGTTGAAATATCAAAACTCTTTGCTTTAGAATAAAATTAAAATTAGTTAATTTTATTGGATGGGAATAATACAACAATATCTACGAATAGACCAAAGTACTTTACTGCGTTATCTTGATAACAGTCAGTTATTGGAAGATGACCTTTTTTCTACTTCTAATTCTGAAAAAACAAACCTATTAGACATCGGTAAAAGCTGGGATGGCTTGTTTTACGTTGTTACAGGTGAACCCTTAAATAATTACAAAATAGTGCCCCCACCTTTGCAATGGCTAATATTTGGTCCCAATATACTTGACGTGGAACAGGATATGGGATATGGCCCTGCGAAATACCTTACGTCACCCCAGACTGAAGAATTATTAGAAGCTGTGAATGACATCTCTGAATCCTCTTTATCAGATCGATTTGATGCCGAAAAAATGAATGAGGAAGGTGTTTATCCTGAATTTTGGGAAGATCCTGAAGCGCTAAATTATCTGATTCAGGAATTCCGCAAATTGAAAGAATTTTTGCAATTAGCGGTAGCAGAAAATCAAGCTGTGATTACCTTCCTTTGTTAATTTTATTTTAAGGGCCAGAAGCTATATCAGCATTTTTCTCGCCGCTCCGAACATCAATAAGTACAAGATGCTGTAAAAATAATAGCAAATCGAATGGAATATCTTATTATTGTTTAACTATTTTGTCTTTTTACGACCATTTCAAATGTCTTTTCATATTTTGGTTTAATTATAAATTGTTAAAGAAAATATGATTATAAAAAGAGATTTTAATC
>Ga0256901_1000411_pt1 | contig 24346 bp, 24 predicted proteins | sample MC6MC0689MT_FD_190200 | JGI IMG/M metagenome (GOLD analysis project Ga0256901, IMG submission 190200) | Metatranscriptome of enriched soil aggregate microbial communities from Iowa State University, Ames, United States - MC6-MC0689-MT... | ecosystem: Environmental > Terrestrial > Soil >... | reverse complement strand
GATGGCGAGGCTGATCATGTCCAGCTGTTGGTGGAGTACCCGCCCAGGGTGGCCGTCTCCAGTCTCGTGAACAGCCTCAAAGGCGTTTCCGGCTGCCTGTTGCGTAAGGAGCGACCCGACATCAGGAACCGCTACCGGAAGGGTGTGCTATGCTCGCCCTCCTGCTTCGCCTCATCCTGTGGCGGTGCGCCGGTTTCCATTGTGCGCCAATACATCGAACAGCCGCAGACACCGCACTGAAAACCAGAATCAGGGACGGCTATGCCGTCCGCGCTATCCTTCCCCACCCTGAACGGCGGGGCTTGTTGCACACCGGGTCAGAATGCCCATTGCGTGCAACAGGCACCGCTTCAGCCCGCAGTCCCGCAGAACCGCCCGGTTAGTCGAACAGATGTGGGTTTGCCGCTTCCCACACCAGAAGGCGCCTGATGATTTTCCTGCGTTCAGGCCCTACAGACTTCGCGTAATACAGATGTTTCACATTCTCCCCCCAGTCGCTGCGCCTGCTGGCTTTAAACCCCGACAGCAGCCGTGTTTGCCTGGTCATCAGACCGCCTTCACCGGTTCTGGTATGCGCGCCACTCTGTGCGGGCGCAGCGAAATAATTCGCTGTATCTGTCCTTGTATGGGCATGCCGGTAAAATCCGGGCGGTAAAATGGAATCCGTGTCTCTGCTGCTGATATGGTGACCAGCACCCATCGGTAATGTCTGCTTTGCCTCAAACAGACGCCGGTGCAAATCAGCAAATAAACCCTCATTTTTTCGCATCTGCTTCAAAAACATCAGGCTGGAAAAGAAGCAGTCCCCCCCGCTCTTCTGAATCGTGCTGAACAGGAACAGTCGCTTTCTTGACTCCGTGTTCGGCAGTCGCCCCGCAATATACTGTTCCATCTGCACAGCAGACAGTCCGCTCGTCGGATCCAGAACGATAACCGACTCCCGTCCGCGCGCGTCCTTAAACAGCGTCGCCGCTACACAATGTCCGGCCCCGGTCAGTTTCACGACAAACCGCTTGTGCCTCTCCCGCGGGTAACGGATATACCCAAACCGGGCAGTCAGTTCATGGGCAGTCACGTAGTCGGCATCTAACCCTGGATGCCGTTCATTGTAATAGGATAATATTATTTCAGCATTCAGATGATCTGCCGGTTCAATGTCAAATCGCCGCCCGTCCTCAATCAGCTTATTAAGCGGAGTACTGTGTAAAAATACGTTGCTGCTATGATCCATTCGGAAATACTTTAAAATAAATGATAATAATTTAAGAGACTGTCGTGCTGAAATACACACGACCAGTGTGGTCAGATCTGCCCTTATCGATCCGATGGCGCCTGACAGGCAATGCATACGCCGTGGCTGCGCTGCACTGCCTGCTGTGGTTCTGTACGGATATCCTGCGCCCGCCGGGCGATTTACACAGCGCAATCACAGCGCCGGCACCGATTCCGGGGGGAGCGGACAGCAGAACAGGATCTGACGGTCTGACGCCACGATACAACGCCGGATGCCAGCAGACGAACCCATGATCCCGTGTGCGGCCTGCGAACTGTCGCTGACGGCGCGGCGAATGACAAAGACACCTGCGGCGGCGACTATATACGGCAGTCACAAAAATCAGCTTCAACACCCCAGACCCCACACCCCAGACCCCGCACCGAACTCAGCCACAGCTATAATCCACAGTGGGCCACCAGGGAAAATCCCTACTAGTCATGACCCGGATCTGGGTCACTTGTTCGCACAGAACCCGACACGCAAGCAGCCGTCGTGCTCATTTTGGACGGCGCTGGCCGCCTTAACCCTCAGTCTTTACCTGGCCTGTCTTTTGTCCGCGGCCCGGCCATCACAAGCACCAGTGCGGAAACGCAGGCGGCAAAGCCGATAATTGGCAGACAGGCACCAGCAATCGTCATAACAATATCCGGTTCCGATGGTGAATCCGACGACCGGTTAAAAACATCCATTAGAAACATAAATATAATTAAAGATACAGTATATAATCCAGTAAGAAATATGAACAATCTCGTTGATTTTAAAAGATACATCATGTAAACCTTTTGTAAAATTAATATTTATTACTTCATTAAGTATGCAATCATGAGGCTTTCAAAAACGTCCTCTTTGATCTTCAGATAGTGTCTCTGCAACCGATACGCAACCATTTGCCCAATACAAGCAGCTCACGTTTTCTTCAACGGACCGGAGAATATGACGGCTCTCATCAACGATATTTCCGCTCCGGGTCCGGCATCCACCGCAGTGCCGCTCAGACATACCGCCCGGCTGAACGCGCCAGACTGGCCGTGGCAGCCAGGTTCAGATGATCCGAACCTCAGTCAGTATCGATATTGTCAGGGATGAAAGGCTTCGACAGTGAGAAAGATATTGTTTTGCGCTCTTGCAGCGGGACTGATGATCCCTGTAAACGTCAATGCACAGGACGCCGATCGCTGGGCCGGCGAATATAGTGGTTCCTCCGGATGTATGCTTGAAGCATCCCAGTGCTGGCTCGATATCAGACAGACCGGCAGGAAGACCTACAAGGTCGATCTCATCGTCGCCGAACAGCTCGATGACGATAAGGTAAAGTGCAAAATTACCGGGAAAAGCTTCAGCCTGGATGAAGACGGCGCACTTGTGGGAAAATGGGAAGGCCATACAGCAAAGCTGACCCGGGATTCGACAGAGAATGAGGGCATCACCGTCAATGGTCAGCGCTGGAGTGATAAAATGGCCTGCGGATTTCTCGTCGCTCAGGAACAGTTCTTCATGATTGGCGATTAGCACATCACCCATGCCACGGAAACCGCCACACGCATGTTCTGCCAGTTTATAGGTCAGAACATGCGAAACGCCCGTCATCGGAAACCTGTCTGTGCAGCCCGCTTACAACGATCCGGCGCCGCTCAGAGCCAGAGACTGGAAATGCCACAAGAGCGGGCGACCACTGCACGCCTGCAGGGGCGTCCAATCCGAATGCCGCCCAGCCCATTCATGATCATTCTGCTGCCATTCTCCGGATCAGTATCTGCCCGGGCTGTCAGACGCTGTGCGCGCTCTGTTGACGACGGCGTTTCAAACCAGCCGGGAGAAACGCGCAGCACCTGCACGCCCTTTGGCGATATTTCCTTCGACAGACCCGCACCCCGGGTTAATCCGTCTCGTGTCGGCAAAAGAACCGCAGGCAGTCCCTGCGGCAGGCATACACCCGCCCCCGGCAAAGACCATGTTGCTGGCCAGTCCGGCGATCAGCACCGCCCCGTTTGCTGCTCAGATTTACGGGAAAATGGCCTGGTTAGCTGTGCACGCAGATAACGCGTTTCAGAACCGTATTCGGATAAGCCTGGTCATGAATGTGGAAATGCGTCGTTCCGGCTTTCTCAAAACCCTGCCTGAGATAAAAAGCAATCGCAGGTGTATTCCCGGAATTGGTCGTCAGCCACACCGATGGCGCGCTGAGTGCCTGCGCATACCGGAGCCCGTGCTCCAGCAATCGCTTTCCCACCCCTCTGCCATGGTGGCGGGGCTGAACATACAGCGTGGAAATCTCCAGGCTGGAACAATCCGCAACAGGCGCTGCGCGTCCATTGCTGAGCCGGATAAACCCATCGGGGCCATCCTCGTTTTCTGACACGATAAAATGCTCACTGGAATCCTCCAGCCAGCGCGCAAACCGGCTCGCGGTAAATTCAGCCGGCGCGTAATCAGCAAAAAAGCTGCTTACGCCCAGCTGCATAGGTTCCCAGCCAGACCTCCATCGAGATGGCCGCCAGAATTGAAGCGTCAGACGGACGTGCAATGCGCAAATTCCCAGTGTCGGCACGCCCTCTCTCCGGATCACCGGACATCCTCACCTCACGCCGTTGCAAAATACCACTGATACGATGCATCCACCGGGGCGATGGCCGTTGAAAAAACAACATGAATACCCGATCCCGCTAATCCTGTTGCGGGGCCGCCCGCCACCACGTAGCGATTATCGTTGGTCCTCAGCGCAAAAACCTTGCCGCAGACCGCGGGTTCAAGCGTGAATATCATCCGGTCGCCGTCAAACGCGTTGGCAGGTCCGTCATGACCGTAAAGAAGACCATTATAGTCCGAATGATCGGGTTGATAGTACAGCGTACCACGACTGCTGCGACCCGTGTTGTTCAGCTTGCACCGGCCATTTTGCAGCGGCTCATATTTCCAGCAGAACACATCCTGATCGCTGACAATGCTGCGATCGCCTGAGAGCGCGGTAACAGTCCGGTCATCTGTCAATGCCGTACTGTCGTTCAGACTGAGATAAGCGCAATAGGCACGATTGACGATATAAACATCGCCTTTATTGCTGTCCATCTCTGACAACGAAACTGCGTTTGGTATTGTCTCAACTGAATTCATTATACTACACCTGCACAAATGGTTTTTAAAAATGTAATTGTAGGAACATATTACATCATTACCGGCCGAATATGGCGCGAGAATGGTAATCGCACCATAAAGGACCTATTTTTTACTTTTCTTCAGAAGCTGTATTAAAAATTAACCTGCAATATACTGTTAACTAAATGCACAGAGCAGAACACAGCTCTGCTCACCGGATTCAATCGAAAACGGTGAGCGCCATCATCGGGGCCAGTCCATGAACCGACACGTTACCCTATCCTACCACAGCATAAATCAAGTAGAAATATACAACAAATTGGAGATACATCGATCACGAATAATATTATAGAATACGATATATTTCATAATCAGTTGCTATATATCGGATAGAATGCTTATACAGAATAATCTTGTTTAAGCCGGTGCAGAATAATCTTGTTTAAGCCGGCTTGATTTAGTTGAAAGAATATTATTCCAGGCGATTGAATTACGCAATATTCTGGCATCCCATCAATGCTGGCAATAACCACCATGCACCGCGTCCCGCCGTCGCGCTGCTCAGGCCGCCACTGTCAGCGCTGACGCCACCGATGGCCGGCCGGCACCGGATCTCCGGCATCCCGGCAGGGTCAAACCCGCGAAGCGGTAACAACCTGTGTCGCTCAGAGTTGGATGCACTTTACGAAGAACGCCATGGATATACTGACCGCCAGTATACGCAACGATGAACGACCAGCCATTGCCGAATGTGGCGGTGAAGCGGATGAAAAATTACCCTCTGCCTTGCAGCAGACGGCAACACCAGCCGAAACGATCATCTGGCGCAGGCGGTCGCCGACCTCATGCGCGCGGTCCATGCCGCGCAAAAGTGGCACCGAAGCTGAATTCCCACCCCTGATTCTGAAGCCGGACGTCTGCAAACAGTCCTCGGGGACAGCTTTCCCGCCAGTGATCCCGTTGCGGTGACAACCCCGGTCATTGCTGGCGAACCCGGCGCATAAATATCGCAGCATCGGCTTGCCTGCCACATATCAGCACCGAGAGCGAAGCAATACCAGTCCGGTGCAGCCCTGTCTTCCTCCCACAAAACTGGACTGATGCCCGACTGCGAAACATGCAACTCTGCCGGTGTTCTGCCACCCCCGGCGAGACAGTCTAAGCCCTGATGATTGCGTTCCTGCATCACCGGGGCTTTTTTTAACCACAACTCAGCATCCGCGCCGTCCAAAGGCGCTGCCAGCCCGCATAAACGCCCGTGATACCGCTCTGCAGACGGCAAGCGTGAAAGGTCAGCCAGTCCACAGACCAGGGCGTCGCGACGCCTCCCGCGCAAGTACGCAATCGATCCGGCCCTGCCTGATCAGACTGAAGCCGCTTCCGCTGCAGGGCTGCGCCTGCGGCCGGCTGCCCGGCCGGGAGACCGCGCAGCCGGGCGTTTGCGAGCTCTGACAGGCCGTCAGCAAAAGCGCACATGCGGTTATAAAAAGCATAATATTCATTCTCATTATCCGATGTAATCAATCCGCGAACCCGCTGGACTGCGTCTGTCGCAACATGCTGACCCTCAGCGCGCGCCCCCCCAGCGCCCTGATACCGGCTCAGTCCCGCATCACACGCTGCTGATCCTGACGGGCGACATGCCGGTCCTGCCCATCGTTCTGCGTTACCCGGTCAAGCGGAAATCGTTGCGGGCGGGAAAACGAACTCGACCAGATTCCCGTACGAGCGACTCTCGCCTCTTTCTCAAGCTCCCGATAACGGTCACGCGGAATTCCGGTTACAATATTTTCACTGACAACAGCCTGCCCCGCACGCAATGCTTCCGCTGCGATGTCGGAACCACTCACGTTACACAGCCCGACTGCAATCTTGTCGTGCCTGTTGAGAACTTCGCACTCAACGCTCTGTCCCAGTGTCCGCGACACAAGCCATGCCGTTGCAAAGGCACCGCAGGGCCACGGCGTTCCGTTATAGTAAGCAGATTGTGCGCTGGCGCAGCTCTCAATCCCAGCCAGCCTCACAGTGACAGGCGGATTGACATACTCAATTGTCGTCCCATCAATAACCTGAACAGCACCACGCAGCACGGCACCCGCTGCCCTGTCCGGTTTCACCGGACCTGTGGGTACCGCCGGCCGGACCACACCGCCCTGAACATCGCCTTCCGTCGGATCGAATATGGCATTGCTCGCAAATTCAACGAGAAAAACCGTGGATGTGGCCGCGAAGGCCAGCAAAGACACACCGTAAAACTTCATCGTATACAATTAATAAAACCAGTCACGCACACAGCAAAACAGCAAGCGAAAATTCAAAGGCCGGACCGCAGCGCTGACTGGCGGCCTTCAGGCCAGTCAGATTGGGACAATCGTCAGACACACCGGATTCTTTTCAGGCCGGTGCCCGTCACCACCATCCGGGACATGAACCGCTTCCCGACAGAGAAAAATGCCCTGCATTGTGGATCTGCCCCAGCCCGTGATCAATCAGGGTCGCACCCGGACCTGACCCATCCGCGCCCGCATCAAACGGGCAATAACGCCATTGCGTGCAGTCGCATAGTTGGTGACGACAAGTGTTTTCGGAGACCTGAACTCCGGCAGGATGTTTCATAACTGTACTTTCAAATGCGCTTTCAGGGGGTACGAGCGCATTGCGCGCGCACCGTAACTATTCCGGCCGCTGCTTCTGAAAACAAAAAACCTCCCTCAGGAAATGAAGAACTAATTCAGTCCTGTAGGAAGGATTCCGTTTTTTAGTGCTGCGTTATATGAACATTCTGCGCGCGCCCACAACTCCAACTTCCAGCGTGTAACTGTTTCGACAAACCCCGGATCTGCCCAAAACGCCCCGGACCTGACGCCAGGTCTTTGAGGCTGACGAAGCCGTTCCGGATCCAGGACCGGCCAGCACCGGACTGCCGGTCAGAGGACGCCACCACGGTTGCGCAGAACAGATTGTCCCCGGACAGGCAACTTGCCCCTTGTCATGCAGCGCGGTCACTGACCATGCCCTGACCTGTTGCGCCGGACTGGCAAACGTCAATCCATGCTCCTTTTGTCAGTACGGCAACGGACCATCAGCCTGTTCTGCTCGTTTTATTGATTGTCGGCATTCTCGGCACAGTATAAGGTCTGTCTTATTTACGATGAATAGCTTTTGACATCCGGGGAATGGGGGGCAATTCGTTGATTGATCAGTCTGTAATCACAGCAGACCCTGCGTCGCGTCGCGGCATATGGGGGTGGATTTTTTTTGACTGGGCGGCGCAGCCATTTTTCACGGTTGTGACCACCTTCATCTTCGGACCATACTTTATTTCACGCATGGCGGCTTCAGCAGAAGCCGGGCAGATCGCCTGGGGCTATGGTTTCGCAGCGGCAGGATTCGTCATCGCCGTTCTGTCGCCCGTCCTCGGATCGATCGCCGATCAGACAGGAGCCCGCAAACCGTGGATCGGATTCTTCGCGGTTCTGAAAATCGTCAGTCTGATGACACTCTGGTTCGCCGTACCAGGTGCCAGTCTGTTCTGGGTGTTGCTTGCCTTCAGCATCGCAATGGTTTCGGCAGAGTTTTCCATTGTCTTCAACGATTCAATGATGCCGCGTCTGGTACCGCGGGAAGAAATCGGACGCGTGTCAAACCTTGCCTGGGGACTGGGTTACCTCGGCGGCATGATTGTTCTGGTCTTCGTCGTCCTGTGTCTCGCAGCCTCGCCGCAGACTGGCAAAACACTCATCGGAATTCCGCCTTTGTTCGGACTTGACCCGGCAATGGGCGAAGACGCCCGTATCACCGGACCGATTGCTGCCATCTGGTATCTGATATTTGTGCTGCCGATGTTTTTCTTCACGCCTGATCAGGCCCGCGCAAAACCATTGCGTCAGGCACTTGGGAAAGGCCTTTCAGAACTCAGAGCAACTTTGGGCGAGGTCCGCCAGCGTCCCGGTATCGCCCGCTTTCTCATCGCCCGCATGGTCTATCAGGATGGCGTCACTGCGATTATCGCACTGGGTGCCGGTTACGCCGCATCCATGTTCCAGTGGTCGATCACCGAAATTGGTCTGTTCGGAATGATTATCAACGTTATGGCAATCTTCAGCTGTTTTGCGGCCAGCCGCATCGATAAGCGCTTCGGGTCCAAAACAATCGTCATGATCTCACTGGTTCTGCTGCTGGTCTCGTCCGCCGGCATCGTTTCAACGGGCCCGCAATATCTGCTGTTCGGTTTGTTACCGCTGGATTATACACCGGCTCAGGGGCTGTTTACGACCTCCGCCGAGCACGCCTTTCTGATCTACGGCATCACTCTGGGAGCCGCGTTCGGCCCGGTCCAGGCCTCGTCACGATCATGGTTTGCCCGCAGCATCCGGCCACAGGACGCAGGCCGTTATTTTGGTATCTACGCACTGTCGGGACGAGCCACAAGCTTCATCGGCCCGTTTCTGGTTGCAACGGTCACCGCAATCACACATTCAGCAGCAATGGGGATGTCAGTGCTGGTCCTGTTCTTTTCTGCCGGAATCGTTCTTGCTGCCAGAACACCCTATCCGGCCAGCGCATAAAAAGCGTTGCCTCCTCAACCCCACCTGATCTGCAGTCTGACCGCCGCCGGGCAGACTGCAGGGACGGGATTGAGCATCAGCGACCGCTCGACACATCCCTCGTCCCGCCCTTGCGTCACAACAATGGTCATGGCCTGCATTCTGACGGCGCAGGGTGGGATTTCTGAGCGACTTTAAGCCACTCCGGAGACCCGCAATCCTGTTTGCGAACCAGGCGTTGCCTGTGATAGCTTCGGGGAAACGGAAAGTCCGGGGGGAACATGGAGACGTCGACGCATCGCAACAGTCTGGACTTTGCCCGCTTCGTTCTGGCCAGTCTGGTGTTGTTCTCGCATCATTACGGATTGTCAGGCTTTGCCGCGCCCAAAGTTCCGCTTCTTGATATTTCCTGGGGGCGGTTTGCAGTATTCGCGTTCTTTGCCATCAGCGGTTTCCTGATGTACCGCTCACTGGCGCGGAACAATGATGTCTGGTTTTATTTCACCTCCCGACTGCTGCGGATCGTTCCCAATCTCGTCCTTGCAGTGATACTATCATCGCTCCTTCTGATGATCATTTTCAGCAATTACCAGAATGTCCAGGCTCATCTTTATTACATCAGAAAAGACGCCTTTTCGTTTATCGCCGAGCCTTCCTACTGGATTGAAGGTATCTTCACAGACCGTCCCGATCGTGGGGTCAATGGTTCACTGTGGACACTTCAGTATGAATTCTTCATGTACATACTGATTTTTTTCGTCTTTCTGCTGCCAAAGCGCGCTATCGGATGGGGGCTGATCCTCATTGTTGCGGTTTTTTCAGTGCCTGCCCTTCAGAGCCTTCACGCATCGCAACGCATTGCGACTTTTCACGTCAGTGTCGGTGACTTCTGGAAATGCGGATTTCATTTCATGACCGGCGCGCTTATTGCACATTTCTGGCCCGCGCTCTGGTCGAAAAAATTAATCGCAATCATTGCCGCAACCACCATCTTTGCTGCGCTCGCCATTGCAGCACCTGCCATGCGAAGCTGGATGCTGGCACTCGTCTGGCTGCCGCTTCTTTTGCTTTGCATGTCCCCCATTGCCAGTGGCTTCAGCCGTTTTGGTGACGCCAGCTACGGCGTCTATATCTATGCGTTTCCAATCCAGCAGGTGGCTATCATCATGATCCCCGGCTTCCTGGTCTCGATGGCGGTTTCTTTTGTTTTAACGGTCGCTGTCGGCTATGCCTGCTGGCACGGACTTGAACAGCGATGTCTGTCAATGCGTTCTGATCTGTCTTTGCGATGGCGCACGGCCAGTCGGCGACTTGCAGGTTCGACAAAAGCCCGGATATTCCGTACCCCTTAAATCTGCGCTGTGACCAGAACAGGGGCATACCCGTATAAAGATACTTGAGGCACCATCAGGCCTCTGATGACGCAAGCCTGCCAGCCGACAGGTTGTGGGAGCCGCACGGAATGAACCGGCGTCCCACAACGAATCCTGAGCGTAGCGCCTTCTAATCGACCTTAAACAGCGCGCGCGGATAATCTGTCAGACATTCGCAGCCATCGCGCGTCACAACGACGGTTTCTGAGATGACAACAACATGTTCTCCGGGCACATAGATCCCCGGGACAAGATGAAAGACCATGCCCTCTTCAATCACCCGCATCTCACCTGCGCGGATCGACAATATGTTGCCCTCTCCCCAGTCCGGCGCATAATTGAGTCCAACCGAATACCCACTGCGATGGCCGAGCTGATAACCCGAACGCGCAAAGCTGGCGACGTTTATCGCATGCAGCGCGTCGCATGTAATCCCCGGTCGCATCGCAGACATCAACAGCTCCAGCGACTTCAGCGTTGCAGCTTCCAGCTGCTTTAGCGCGCCGGTTTTCTCTCCGACAATGCCGGAGCGAAACAGAGGTCCTGCATAGCGCGCAACAACGCCGGGAAACTCAAATGCAAGTGTATCTCCTGTCTGCAGCGTCCTGCCCGACCACGTTGCGTGACCCAGACTGGTCCGCTTGCCACTGACAATAAACGGCGGCAATCCAGGGAATTCACCGCCATGTCCGATCAGACTGGACCAGACACAGGCAGCAATGTCATTTTCGTTTACCCCGCTGCCAGCCATCGCAACGGCAGCCCGCATGGTCTGGCTCGCCACATGCGCTGCCGCGCGGATTTTTTCGATCTCGCGCGCTGATTTAATCAGTCGCAGTTCCTCAACATAACCCTGCTCCACAACATCCAGCCCCCTGAGGGTGAAGTTGCGAACCAGTCGGTTATAGCGCGAGGCACCAACGAAACACGGATCCGTCTCCAGCGCGACCCGATGGCCGTCGCCAATCATCGCGAGGACCAGCTGGGTCAGAGACACAACCGGATCATCACTGTCTTCATAAACCACCGCTGTGCGGTTCCAGGACCGATAAAACGTGTTGCTGGCATCAATCGAACGCAAAACATTAACCGGCATTCCGGATCCCGCGACCACACACGCCTGCAGATACTGATAAGCGGGCGTGTCATGACCGGTCAGATAATTGATATTCTCGGGAGAGAACGACACCAGCACGTCAATGCCACTCGCAAACATTTTTGCGCGCAGCTTCTCAATCCGGGCCTCATATTCACTGGCGGGAAACGGGAGCGCTTCCAGCAGGTCTCCCTCCGCCGTAATGATCTCGATGCTGGATTCAATGGTGGGATTGGGTTGGTTCATGTTGGGTTTCACTTGCTTCAGACAGGAGTGGTTATTCGGACAGACCGGCGGATGGATTAAGCATTGGCTGTCATGAAAGACACAACCCGCTCCTGCTCCGGGATCGTACGGTCGAGGGTCTTCGGATCGCCATCAAAGGCAATCTTCCCACCGGCCATGAAGATCAGACGACTTGAAACTTTGACCGCAAAGTTCATCTCGTGCGTCACGATGATCATCGTGCGCCCCGACCGCGCAAGATCCTCCATGATCTTCAGAACTTCACCAACGGTTTCCGGATCCAGTGCAGACGTCGGCTCGTCAAACAGCAGGACCGACGGCTGGAGAGCCAGCGAACGGGCAATCGCAACCCGCTGCTGCTGTCCACCCGACAACTGATGCGGATACTTATCCCGGTGTGCCAGCATGCCGACACTTTGCAGCAACGAACTGGCTGCAGTTTCACGCTGCGCTTTGCTGCCACGTTTATGATAGGCCGGCGCTAACATCACGTTCTCCATCACCGTCAGATGCGGGAACAGGTTGAAATTCTGAAACACCATGCCGACGTCAACCACCTGCTCAACCGTGGGTCTGACTGGCTTCGTCCCTTCTTTAGCGCCGCTTAAAAACGGTTTACCCCGCAGACGCACAATTCCCCTGTCGAGCATTTCCAGGCCATTCAGACTGCGGATCAGCGTTGTTTTGCCGGAGCCGGACGGACCGATAATTGAAATAACCTCACTCTGACGCACCTTAAGATGAATACCGTCAAGAACCGTATGCGTGCCAAAGGCCTTGACGCCGTTCTCAAGCTCAAGCGCCATGGCCTCAGACCGCGCGCCGTCAGCCACACTGTGGCTTGCGGGGGCCACTGGCGCTTCGCCCGTGTAAAGCTGCGCTGTGCGCCTGCCCAGATCAAGACGCCGCTCCAGAAACTTGAGCGTGAAATCGAAAATCGTCACAATAAAAATGTAATAGGCCGCAACCGCGAGCATTGTCTCCAGAACCATGAAGTTCTGCGTGTAAAGACGCTGTCCAACCAGCAGAATTTCGGTGAGCGAAATCGCTGACACCAGTGAGGTCAGCTTGACGATTGTCACCATCTGATTACCCAGCGACGGAAGTGCAATGCGCAGTGCCTGCGGAATGATAATCAGCCGCTGGATGCCGTAAGCACCAAGACCAAGCGTCCGCCCGGCTTCACGCTGGCCTTTGCCAATCGACTGCAATGCCCCACGGTGAATTTCTGACATATAGGCTGTTTCAGACAGAACAAGAGCCACCAGCCCCGTGATAAACGGCGTCGAAAGCAGGTAGCCGGTCGACGGAAATATCTGTGGCAAATTGTAAACGAAAATAATCAGAACAAGTGTCGGCAGGCTCCGGAAAAACCACACATAGAACAAGGCGGGAATGCGCAGCAGACGGTTCGGAGACAGCCGGCCCAGCGCAACCAGGAAGCCAAAGAAAATTGCAAGAACACCCGCACACAGACTGAGCTGGCCCACCAGCAATGTGGCGTTCCAGAAATCCCTGCTCGCCAGCAGGCTGATGGTATAATTCCAGTCAAATTCCATTGCCGCCAACTCCCCGGCACGCGCAAAGGCAGAGCGTCCACCATACCGGCGGTCGCTGCTGCATTGTCAGATGATGAGATTAAACGGGCTGTATGCCCGCTTTACAGGATGCGGGCTTACTCGGTGCCCAGCGACTTGCGGATATCGGCTTCCGATGGCTCCGCAAGATTATAATCCGCCAGAAGTTTGCCGAACTCACCCGTCGCACGGATATCAGCAAGGCCGCTCTTAATGGCTTCGGCAAGCCCTTCATTGCCTTTCCTGACACCAAAGCCAATGACAATCGGATAGAGCATCGTCTCACTTGACACCTTTAACCGGCCTTTCGAAGCGTCAACTGCTGCTTTGCCAACTCCGGCATCAACAATCTGAACATCGACCCCTTTGGAAAAAAGGGCCTGACCAGCTTCCGCTGAGGTACCAAACTCCTGAATGGTAATCGGCTTATCGCCGCACTTTTCTTCCGACAGCGCGCGCATGGCCGGAAGCCACGCTGCACCCTGCTGCGAGCCAACCCGACTGCCACACAGATCCTCCGCAAGTCTGGGGGCGGCCGCACTGTCAGAACGGACAATCAGCGAAGCACCGGAAAGCGCATAGGGTACAAAATCAATGACTTTCGCACGCTCAGCTGTCACATAAAGCGCCGATGCGATCATGTCATACTTGCCGGAACGCAAACCCGGAATGAGACTGGCAAACCGCGTATCCAGAAACTCGACTTCCACCTTCATTTTGGGAGCGAGTAAGGCAAGAATGTCGGCATCAAACCCCCTGGCAACACCATTTTCAAGATAGTTGTAGGGCGGATAAATCAGATCCGAACCGGCCTTCAGCTTCCCCTCTTCCAGCAATGCTGCAGCCGGCGCTGTCATCGTCGCGACAACCAGTCCGGCCATACCCAGAGCCGCCGCCGCCAGAATTCCCGCCGTTCTTCTTTTGATAAACGCCATTTTCTTCCCCTTTTTTACAGATCACACACCAGATTACGCTTCAGAACCAGGGAGGCTATCAACACCGACGACACCAACCAGACCGTGCTGCTTCAGATCCCTGAAGATGAACGTCGTATCGGTATCCCGGATACCCTCATGTTTGATGAGCTCTTCGAACAGAAACTTGTAAACTTCCGACGCTGAAACAAAGCATGCCTTAATCGTGACATCATACGGCCCCGTCGAGATGATCACGCTCTCGACAAAATCATATCTGGCCACCGCCGCCGCGACTTCATCCAGCTTCGCGCGCTCAACCACAAGTCCAATGTAAACGGTCGTGGTAAAGCCCAGATCGGCCGGCGCCGCCACAGCCCGAACCTTCACAATCCCCTCGTGAAGAATGCGGTTCAGCTTCTTACGCGCCGTCGGCTCACTGACCCCAAGACGCCGCGCCAGATCGACAGTCGACATCCGACCGTCCTCCTGGAGCAGCCTGACAATCTTTTTCTCATCTTCATCGAGCATGCTTTTTTCTCCTATATAGCAAATTATCTCGCGCATATTTTTTGTCAATACAAAAATTTATTGTGCATTTGTTTTTGTTTTCCGTAACTCCACTCCACGGAGCCTGTCTGGCATGAATTTTTGAAGTCTGTCGCCACCACACCGCCGCTCACGGGCCTGATCAGGGCCTGCAGACGCAGCCCTTTACCGTCGAAGTCCTCTGCCGGAGACGGTGATAAACCCTGGCTGAACCGGCCCGGAATAAGAAGACGGGCGGCGGCCGGGTCGCCTTTGCTGTCGCCTGACAGGGCGCAGATTGCCCGCACTGCACCCAGCCCAACGCTGGCAGAAAACGTGCCTCCGCGACAATAAAGGACACACGCTCCCGCATTTTCACCCGCTCAGCCGTGCCAGCTCTTTTAAAGTGCTTTTTAGCGCCAAACGCAAAGTTTGCAGACTATTTTTTTTCTTATTGGAAAATTATTATTGACGAACACATCCGGAATGAAATATCGATACGCCATAAAACAAAAAATGGGGACGTGCACATGCGCGCATTGCTGGACCGTATTGACCGGAAGCTCGTGAAGCTTCTCTCCGACGACGCACGCGATGGTGCGAACCAGATTGCCGAACGCCTGGAACTCAGCCCCCCGACAATTCGTGCCCGTTTGAAGAACCTTATCGAAAGCAAACTGTTTCGGGTTGCAGGCGTTGTGAATGTTTCAGAACGGCCCGAACTCATTGTTGCAATTCTCGGCATCCACGCCAATGGACAAGGTCGCCTGAACGAAATTGCACGCAAAATGTCCGAACTGCCATTTGTGACTTCCGTCAGTATTGTCACCGGACGCTACGACCTTTTATGCGAAGTGCTGTTCGAAGGTGACATGGAAGAATTATATCGGGTGACAAGCGAACTGCTCCCCGGACTGGCAGAACCAGGAATCATTCAGGGCAGCGAAACATTCGTTGTCATGAAATCCCACAACAAATGGCTGAGCTTGCCACGCGGTGTGTGGGAAGATGAAGAGAGCGATAAACAAGCTCCATAACCAGACAAAACAATGGCCGCCCACGGCGTCGCCTTGCGCGGCCACGGCATCCTATTGCTCAATGAGGGAGAACTGAAAATGCTTAAGAAAATCCAGGCACTCATGGCCTCTGCTATGTTTGCTGCACTCATGGGAACAGCTGTACAGACGTCAGCGGCTCATGCCGGTACACTGGACGACATCATCGCACGCGGCGAATTGCGGGTGGCCGTTCAGACACAGGGACCGCCCTATTCCTTTATGGACAAAAATGGCAAACGGACCGGCAGCGCCATTGAACTCACCGAACTGATGGCCAGAGAAATGGGCGTCAAAGTAACTTATCTTGATTTCGACTGGGATGGTCTGATCCCTGCACTGCTGTCGGGCAAGGCCGACATTCTGGCAGCCGACATGACCGCCACCATGAGCCGGGCGACGAAGGTCGCCTTCACAAAACCATGGATCCACGTTGGCTCGGTCGCCTTTACCGCGGCAGGCGGTGATTTCAAAAGCGTTGAAGACTGCCGGAAGCCAGGAACAACCATCGCTGTCATCCTCGGTTCGACCGCAGAAAAAAACATGCCCAAATTTTTCCCGGAAGCGAGGGTGAAAGCCTTTAAGGGCGGCGGCACAGTCGTTCTTGATGCCGTTGCATCCGGCCAGGCTCAGTGTGGTGTGAACGACAACACGGCAGTCGCAGCCCAGGTCCAGAACTATCCCGAAGGCACCTTCCAGGTCTTCCCTGAAATGCTCAGCTCGGAACCTCTCGCCTATGCAGTGCGATATGACTCTCAGGATCTGATGATCTGGACCAACCTGTTCCTCGATAACATCACCCTCGACGGACGTCTGAAAGACAACATCGATTACTGGGTCAATTCCACCAAATGGCAGGCTGACCACTGACCAGACCGGGTGCGGTTCAATTGTCCCGCACCCTGATCAGGACCTGAATGCGATCGGTGAAACATGTTTGGCAATCTGAACTTACGCGTCATATCGGAATATCTGCCGGATCTCTGGCAGGGATTCCTCAATACACTGATGCTGTCGGCCGCAGGCTTCACCGGCGCGCTGATCATCGGCATCGTCGCCTGCGCGATGAGCATCCAGCCCGTGCGCTGGATGCGCAGCATCGGCGTCGCTTACATTGACCTCATCCGCGCAACGCCTTTGCTCGCGCAACTGTATTTCCTGTATTTCGGCCTGCCACGCCTCGGCATCATCCTTCCCGAAATCGTCATCGGCATCATAGCGCTGTCCCTTAATTCAGGCGCTTATGTCGCCGAGATCATCCGCTCGGGCATTCTTTCCCTGCCGCGCGGGCAGTTCGAGGCGGCGCTGAGCTCCGGCCTGACCTATCTGCAGCGCATGCGCCTCGTCGTTCTCCCCCAGGCCATCCGGCCAACCGTTTCTCCCATGATCGGACAGGCTATTGTGCTTGTAAAAGACTCGTCCCTTCTCTCCCTGATATCCGTCGTTGAACTCACGCGCGTCGGACAGCAGATCGCAATGGACCGGTTCATGCCCGTCGAGGGGCTTGCGGTAACCGCTGCCGGCTTTTTACTGATCTACTATCTGCTGAAAGCAGTTGCCGGAAGCTGGTCACATTTCAACCGACTGCCCGAGCGGTAACAGGAGGCACATATGTTTTGGTTTCAGGCTGAACGACTGTGGAATTTCTGGCCGGTCCTGCTGAAGGGCCTTGGCATGACCGTTTCCCTGTCACTGCTCTCTCTGATCATCGGCATGGCGATCGGACTTCTGTTTGGTGTGCTCCGCGCCAGTAGCAATCGATGGCTGTCCGCAATCACCGGCATCTATATCGACCTGTTTCGCGGTACGCCTTTCCTCGTTCAGGTATTCATCTGCTTCTTTATTCTGCCCGCAGTCGGAATCGAACTCTCCGCTTTCAATGCCGGGATAATCGCGCTCTCCAATCTGTCAGCATGTTTTATCGGTGAAATCATCGCTTCTGGTATCAAAGCGGTTCCGCGCGGTCAGCGCGAAGCGGCGGTCGCGTCCGGCTTCACATCCGCTCAGCAGCTTCGGCTCATTGTGATGCCCCAGGCTCTGCGGATCGTCCGTCCTTCTCTGGTCGGACAATTTATCCTGCTGGTCAAAGATTCCTCCGTCGTCTCTGCAATCGGAATCATGGATCTGACCCGCTCCGGCTGGATGATCGTACAGAACATTCCCAATGGTTTGCTGGTCTTCGGCGTCGTTGGTATCGGATACTTCATTGTCTGCTACCCGATGATCTATCTTTCACGCCGTATCGAACGCGGTACGCAATCCCCTATTCTGTAACCGGACAGGTCTAATGATTGAATTTCAGGGTCTGAACAAGTGGTTCGGCAGTGCACTTCACGTGCTCAACAATATCGACCTGCAGGTCAGCAAAGGCGAAGTCGTCGTCGTGTGCGGCCCGTCAGGCTCCGGCAAAAGCACACTGATCCGGTGCGTCAACGGGCTGGAAGCATTCCAGTCCGGAAAGCTTGTCGTTGACGGTATTGATCTGAGCGCCAAAGCGCCCGCCCTGCGCACTCTGCGTATGGAGGTCGGATTTGTTTTCCAGCAGTTCAACCTCTATCCGCACAAAACAGCGCTCGAAAATGTGACGCTTGCCCCCATTCATGTCCGCAAGCTGCCCGTCGCCGAAGCGGAAAAACGTGGCAGAGAACTGCTTGCAAAAGTCGGACTGGCCGATCGCATGAACAATTATCCTCACCAGCTGTCCGGCGGTCAGCAGCAGCGCGTCGCCATCGCACGCTCCCTTTGTATGCAGCCGCGGATCATGTTGTTTGACGAACCGACGTCTGCTCTTGATCCCGAAATGATCAATGAAGTGCTCGATGTTATGGTCGGCCTTGCCAGAGAAGGTATGACCATGATGGTGGTCACCCACGAAATGGGCTTTGCCCGAAGTGTCGCTGACCGTGTCGTCTTCATGGATCGCGGAGCGATCATCGAAAGCGGGAAACCCGACAGCTTTTTCAGAAATCCGGAAAATGAACGTACCCGCGATTTCCTGAGCAAAGTGCTCCACCACTGACGCGACCCGCTCGCGCAACGCAAACAGAACAAACTCCATGCAGCATCGTCAGCAACGCGGTGAACGGCTTTCTGTTGCCATTATCGGCGCCGGAATTGTCGGTTGCAGCACCGCGCTCGTTCTCGCCCGCGAAGGATACCGCGTTACGCTCTTTGGGAATGAAGAGCCCGGCGCAGGAACATCCTATGGAAATGCCGGAGCGATTGTCACCGGCTCGGTGACACCATCGGCAACACCTGCCGTCATCCGATCCCTCCCCGCCTTAATGTTCAGCCGGACGGCTCCGGCCGTGTTACGCCTGAACCATGCGGCCAGCGCTTTACCCTGGATAAAACGCTTTATTGCTGCAGGAACGCCAGCAGCCGTGGATCGCATTGCTGCCCGGATGTATCCGCTCGTCTCACGCGCGCTTACCGCGCACCGCGAACTCGCCTCTGACGCCTCTGCAGCCGATATGCTGACCCAGGAAGGCTGGCTCAAAGTCTATAGCAGCAGCAGGGAATATGAAGGTTCCGCACTCGAACGGCGGCTGATGAAACAGCTGGGCATCGTTCATACGGTTCTTGATCACCACGCGCTCCTCGAGCTTGAACCTGCGCTCAGCCCTGCCGCCTGCTATAAGGGCCTGTTCCAGCCGGAGGCGGGCAATGTCCGGTTCCCGAAACAACTCGCCCAGCGCTACCTCGAAACTGCACGAAGCCTCGGTGCAACGCTGGTCCGCGAGCACATCCGCACTGTGCGCCCCTCAGATCACAGCGGTATCACACTTGGCTCAGAATCCGGAAACCATGTGTTTGACCGGCTCATTATCGCCGCGGGTGCATGGTCTGCTCTGTTCACAAAGCAACTCGGTGACCGGGTCTGTCTCGAAAGTGAACGTGGCTATCACATCAGTTTCGGCTCCGGATCCGAAACGCTGTTACGCGGCCCTGTTGTCGTTCCCGGAAAGGGCTTTGTCTTATCCCCCATGCATGATGGCCTGCGCCTGATCAGCGGCGATGAACTCGCCGGACTCCATGCACCACCGGACTACCGGCGCATTCGTGCCCTGCTGCCCTCAGCGATCCAGACACTGCCGGCCCTGAAAAACCGGAGCCCCGTATCCGAATGGATGGGGCACCGCCCATCAACACCCGACACACTGCCGGTCATTGGCCGCGCAACGCGGTGCCGAAATGTTTTTTACGCCTTCGGACACGGCCATCTTGGCCTCACACTGTCCGCCGTAACTGCCCAGCTTATTGCCGATCTGGTCGGCGGGCGCACGCCCGCCATCGATCTGGCGCCATACAGTCCCGCGAGATTCTGAGACCTCATGTCTGCATTTCCAATCAATCTGACCACCCCTCCCTGCTTTGACGGGCCAGTCCCGGACGCCGTCGACGTCACCATTGTCGGTGGTGGCATCATTGGTGTTATGACCGCATGGGAGCTGCAAAAGCGCGGGCTGAAGGTCCTCGTTTGTGAAAAAGGCCGCATTGCCGGCGAACAATCGAGCAGAAACTGGGGCTGGATCCGCCAGCAAGGTCGCGATTATGCAGAACTTCCCATTATGATGGACACGATCCATCTGTGGAAGCAACTGGACCCGAAGCTGCGCAGAAAAATCGGATTTCGTCAGAATGGAATTACCTATCTCGCGCGAAACCGCAGAAAGCTCGAGGAATACGAGCAGTGGCTTGCCGGTGCGCGCAGCTATGGTGTCGATACACATATGTTGTCACGACACGACATTCAAACCAGACTCCCTGGCAGCAAAGGCTGGGTCGGAGGCATGACCACGCCCTCCGACGCGATGGCTGAACCGTTCGCTGCGGTTCCTGCACTCGCTCTGGCCGCGGCGGACGACGGGGTCATAATCCGCGAACACTGTGCCGTGCGCGCACTCGAGGTGACCGGCAATCAGGTTGAGGGCGTCGTCACCGAAAAAGGCACCATAAAATCTTCCCGGGTGGTCGTTGCTTCAGGTGCGTGGAGCGCCCTGTTCTTAGGTCTGCACGGCATTCGCATTCCACAGCTTTCTGTTCTGTCCTCCGCCATGCAGATAGAGACTTCAGCCGCACTGCACGACACAGCAGCCGGCGATGACCTCATTGCCCTGCGCCGGCGTGCGGACGGCGGCTACACTCTGACACCATGGGCCACCCATGACTTTTTCATTGGCCCCGATGCCTTCAGAAATTTCTTTGCTTATCTTCCACAGTTGCGGCAGGATTTTACAAGCACACGATTTCGTTTAGCAGCGCCGGACCACTATCCGGACGCGTGGCGCACCCCCCGGCACTGGAAAAGTACCGAAGAAACACCGTTCGAACGATGCCGCATCCTTGACCCGATGCCGAACCAGAAAGAACTCAACCGCGTCCTCCGGCAATTCTCCACGGCGTTCCCCGGTGCCGCAAACCCACGCATAGTCAGATCGTGGGCCGGCATGATAGACACCATGCCGGACGCGTTGCCCGTCGTTGATCAGTCACCGGTTGGAGGGCTGACCATCGCCACGGGAATGAGCGGTCATGGCTTCGGCATTGCGCCAGGTATGGCGCGCATTGTCGCCGATCTGGTGGAACTGCGTGAGCCCGCCTATCCATTAGATAAGTTTGCACTCAGCAGATTTTCACGGTGACCATGTTCGCTGTGATTGCGCTATATCCCCTCACAAAAGGTGAGGCCTGCCCCCTCTTTCAAACTCCGCAGCAGGCTTCCGCCATCCGGAGGCGGGAAGGGGGCGCCCCCTGAGCACGGCGAAGAATTTATTCTCCGGTCTGAGCACAGACCATGCGTTTGCAGCGTCCCCTGCACCGGACCTGCAAACGCCATACCGTTCCTGTGCTGATTAAAATCGCTTATGAAGGAAAAAGCGTCTGGATTGCCTTGGATAATCCTCAAGGCTGGCAAAAACTTCATAGCCCAGTCTCTGATAAAACTCAGGGGCCTGAAACTCGAACGTCTCCAGCCAAACGCCGACGCAGCCCTTTTCCACCGCAATGTCTTCGACCTGCCGGACAAGACGGGACCCTATTCCCTTGCCCCGTAATTCTTCCGGAACGAAAAGGATCTCAATATACATCCAGTCAAACAGAATCTCGGTCCAGATGCCACCCCGAACTTCGTCACTCCCAGGGTCTCTGATGCAAATGATCGAACGATCGACCTGTTTTACACCCACTTTGCGCGTGTTATCATCAATAAGCAGCTGGAGAAGCCTGCTCTGAATAACGCCGTCGCTGTCGTCAGCGTGCTCGAGTTTAATATCCATATCTTCACAAGTCCTGATAAAAATGGGGTAAGTGATCAAATGCGGCTGTTCCATACAAGTGGGACGACGCGCCATCAAGCGCGCCTGCAGCCGTGTGTCTTTTGTCCACGGTTAAACCTGACCTGCGCAAAGCACCCGCCGCCTCCTTTCAGATACGGTCAGCTCTGTATTCTGCAGTCGCAGCCTGAACCGGCATTCTGTTACCGGGCCGAACGTTCAGGAGGCCACAGGCTCCTGTACGGAAATTATGGCTTTATCGGGAAACCGCTCTGAAGCTGTGCACCCGCGACCACTGCAGTACAACCGCGGGCTCGTGTTGATACCGGTTGCTGCATCTCGTTTCGGTGGCATTTTGTTCGAATTGCGCTGCTGATATTCCCGCCGGTGTCGAATGGCTTCTGCGGATGGCGTAAAAGCCAATGATGGATTTGAACAGCGCATCGGTCAGTTGCTGACCTGCCTGCCAGCTATGCCGCCAGGTAAATTCGGCTTTGCGTTTTGCCGCTCGTTCGCAATGGCCAGCAGGCATCACTTCTGGCCAGAAGCGGGACAGTCATTTCAGGCAGGCCGCTCCTTTCAGCCGCAACCTCCCACCAGGAAATTCCTCCCAATATTAGACAGTGCTTCATTTGCGGCTGGACAGACCTTTCGAGGTTCGCTTAATTGTTTCAACGCAAAGCAGAATGTCATTCCGCCCTTTTCATCCGAAAGGAATATCGATGACCTTCCTCGCCGACATATTCCGGCAATCACCTGAAATTGCGCTGTTTCTCTCGCTGGCCGCCGGCTATTGGGTCGGAAAATTTCAATTCGGAAAGTTCCAGCTGGGCGGTGTCGCCGGATCGCTCCTTGCTGCCGTCCTGATCAGCCAGGCCGGGGTACAGATCGACAACGGCATCAAGGCAGTCCTGTTCGCACTGTTCATTTATGCCGTTGGCTTCGAAAGCGGCCCGCAGTTCTTCAGGTCGCTGGGCAGGCAATCGATCCGCGAGATCGTCATGGCCGCCGTTCTTGCCATCAGCGGCCTCGTCACAGTTGTGGTTCTCGCCAGGATCATGGGCCTGGACAAAGGTATCGCGGCGGGTATCGCCGCAGGTGGTCTCACGCAGTCTGCGATCATCGGCACCGCAGGTTCGGCGATCGAGAAGCTCGGACTGGCAGCTGACGAGGCGCAGCGCCTGCAGGCCAATGTCGCGATCGGCTATGCCGTCACCTACATTTTCGGGTCCTTCGGAGCGATCATCGTTTGCGTCAATATCCTTCCATGGTTCATGAAGCGGAGCATTCGCGACGACGCACTTAAAGCCGAAGCCGAAATGCTCAGGGGCGCACATGTCTACGGCGTCGGCGAAGCGCCTGCGTTGCCCGAACTGGTCGGGCGCGTGTACCGGATCGGGAAAGCAGCGGGCAAAACGGTCAGCGAAGCGGAAGCGCTTGCGCCAGGCGGCGCCGCCACGATCGAGCGCATCAAACGCGGCGGCAAAATCATCGGCATGGAAGCCGGGACGACGCTTCAGGCCGGCGACCTCGTTCTGATCGTCGGTCGCCGATCCGGAATCGTGGGACTGGAAGACCATCTCGGTTCGGAGGTCGCCGGCGCGGAGGGGCTGGAACTGGTCGTTACCACACGAGACATCGCTGTGCGCGGTCAGGAGTTTGTCAATCACACCGTCGCCGAGATACTTGCAGCCAGCAGCGAGCTCCGGCATGGCATCTACGTTCTGGCTGTAACCCGGGGCGGCAGCAAACTTGATATCACCAGCGACACCGTCATCAAGGCAGGCGACATCGTAACCGTGCATGGCGTACAGGAAGACCTGCAGCGTCTTGCCTCCCGCGTCGGTCCTGCCATCGTTCCAGGCGACAAGACGGATTTCGTCTTTCACGGACTTGGGGTTGCAGTCGGATTGCTGGTCGGACTCGCCGTTGTCCGCATTGGCTCGATCCCGCTGACGCTTGGTTCGGGTGGCGGCGCGCTCATGGCGGGCCTGGTGTTCGGCTGGGTCCGAAGCCGGAACATGACACTCGGTAACATGCCGACAGCAGCCTCGGCATTGCTCCGTGATCTTGGCCTTGCAGGCTTTGTCGCGGTGGTGGGTCTGCAATCCGGCCAGCAGGCCGTGCATACGATCATGCAGAGCGGGCTTTCCATATTTACGGCCGGCGTCATCGTTACGATCGTACCCCTCATCATCACGATGTTCGCCGGTCGCTATATCCTGCGGTACGACAACGTCGCTGTATTCGCGGGTGCCCTGACCGGCTCACGGAGCGCCAACCCTGCTTTCGGGGAAATCCTCGACAAGGCCGGGAACTCGGTTCCGACGACATCCTTCGCCATCACCTACGCCCTCGCCAACGTG
>Ga0256901_1000408_pt1 | contig 24455 bp, 19 predicted proteins | sample MC6MC0689MT_FD_190200 | JGI IMG/M metagenome (GOLD analysis project Ga0256901, IMG submission 190200) | Metatranscriptome of enriched soil aggregate microbial communities from Iowa State University, Ames, United States - MC6-MC0689-MT... | ecosystem: Environmental > Terrestrial > Soil >... | reverse complement strand
TTTTTGTGCCCGTTGGCATTGTTAGAACGCTGGCTTCTGTTATGGAAACCATGTATGCGCGTAGTAAAAAAACACCGCTATTGTACAAAGAAAGAGTAGGGGAGCTTACAGCACCCAATTGGAATTGTAGCATAGCCAATGCGCAGCAGTACCTGCAATATCAGCCCAAGTATGATTTGGAACAAGGACTGACCGAAAGTTTGAAATGGTATAAAGAACATAAATGGTTGTAAAGCGCAACAGTCGCATGTTGAGACGGTTAGCAGTCGCAACTATTGAAAATAAGGCAATCAATAATACCAATTAAACGTTTGTTTAAATTATCGAATTGTTACTATCTTTGCAGCCAGAATTTAAAAAAGGTTAACAAGCATAAAATATAAAGTATATGGATTTCCAAGTTGCAGAAGCAAAAGGTAAGTTAGGTATTTTGGTGCCAGGTTTAGGCGCCGTAGCTACAACTTTCATTGCAGGTGTAGAAGCTACCAAAAAAGGATTGGCTAAGCCAATAGGTTCACTTACGCAATTAAGTAATATAAGATTAGGTAAGCGTACCGAGAATCGCTACCCAAAGATTAAAGATTTCGTGCCTTTGGCCACTTTGGAAGATATCGTTTTTGGTGGTTGGGATGTGTACAGCGATAATGTATACGAAGCCGCTACTAATGCGAAAGTTTTGCATCAGCATGAATTGGATAGCATTAAAACTGAATTGGAAAAAATAACGCCTATGAAGGCTGTATTTGACCAAGACTATGTAAAGAATTTAGACGGCACCCACATTAAAGCAAAAGATACCAAATACAATTGGGCATTGGCTTTGATGGAAGATATGCGCAAATTTAAAGAAGAAAATAACTGCGACCGTTTGGTAATTGTTTGGTGCGCTTCTACTGAAAAATATATTGAGCAAGCTGATATTCACGAAAACATTGACTTGTTTGAACAAGCGATGAAAAACGATGACCCACGCATTGCACCTAGTATGATATACGCTTATGCGGCTATTAAAATGGGCGTTCCTTTTGCAAACGGTGCTCCTAACTTGTCTTGCGATATTCCTGCCTTGGTAGAATTATCAAAAGAATTGAATGTACCTATTGCCGGTAAAGATTTCAAGACTGGTCAAACATTGATGAAAACCATAGTGGCTCCAGGTCTTGCTGCACGTGCTTTAGGCGTAAATGGTTGGTTCTCCACAAACATTCTGGGCAACCGTGATGGTAAAGTATTGGACGACCCGGAAAATTTCAAAACCAAAGAGGTTTCTAAATTAAGCGTGCTGGAAGAAATTTTCCAACCAGAAATGAATCCTGAATTGTATGGTGATTTGTACCACAAAGTGCGTATCAATTACTATCCACCACACGGCGATAATAAAGAGAGCTGGGATAACATCGACATCTTTGGATGGATGGGCTACCCCATGCAAATTAAAATCAATTTCCTTTGCCGCGATTCTATCTTAGCTGCACCTATCGTATTGGATTTGGCTTTGTTTATGGACTTGGCACAACGTGCTAACATGAGCGGTATTCAAGAGTGGTTATCATTCTACTTCAAGTCGCCACAAACGGCTGAAGGGTTGAAACCAGAGCATGATATCTTCAAGCAATTGATAAAAATGCAAAACACCTTGCGTCACATGATGGGCGAAGATTTGATTACGCACCTTGGTTTGGATTACTACCAGGAGTTGGTAGAGTCTATGTAATTAATTAGCCAATTGGCTAATTAGCTAATTAGCTAATTTATGAAATTAATCGCTTCCATTTTTGGAATAGGATATATACGCAAAGGCGGTGGTACAGTAGCTGCCGCCTTTGCTGTACTTATGTGGTGGCTTTTGTTTGGCTATGCTTTTACTACACCGCAGCATGTATGGGCAATAGTGCTTACTGTGGCGGTTACGGCCTTGGGTGTTTACGTAGGTAATATTGTAGAGGCAGACTGGGGTAAAGACAGTTACAGAGTAGTGATAGATGAGGTGGCGGGTATGTTTATTACTTTATTATTCGTGCCCGTAGATTGGAAATGGTTGCTCATTGGTTTTGTGCTGTTTCGTTTTTTCGATATTGCCAAGCCTTTATTCATTAGAAGGTTAGAAGCCTGGAAAGGCGGCTGGGGCGTAATGATGGACGATGTGCTGGCAGGTATTTACGCAAACATAATGTTGCAAATAATTATTTTCTTTTGGCCATAGTAAAGGCTTTCAAGCTTCTTAATGTTTACATTTCTTAAAGCACAGGCATCATCTCTTATTTCAACGGCCGTTGACTTCTTAGTGACCTTTGTGCTTTCAGGAATTTTCGGGGTGTACTATTTGGTGGCCAACGTTATTGGCATTACCTGCGGGGGAATTACAAATTTTTTATTGGGCAGGTACATCGTTTTCTCGTCTAAGGAGAAAAAGGTAGAAACGCAGGCACTTAAATATGTGTTGGTTTGGATGGGGAATTTTGCTTTGAATATTGGTGGCGTCTATGTTTTTACAGAGTGGTTGCTTTTAGATGATAAAATAGCAAAAGTAATTGTATCCATTATTGTAGGCTTTAGTTACAACTATGTACTTCAGAAATTTTTCGTTTTTAAAAAATAGTTCAGTGAAACATCTTCAATACGGCAAATCATTGTCGTTGTTACTCATCTTCTCTTTGTTGTCTTTTTTTGCTTTTTCCCAAACCGTAATTACGGGTATGGTAAGAGATGCAAAATCGGGCGAGCCCTTGCCTTTTGTTGGGGTGTCTATTAAGGGCACTACAATGGGTACAACTACCGATGTTTTGGGTAATTATCAATTGCAAACATCAGAGAATGTCAATAAAATTCAGTTTACTTTTTTGGGTTATCAAACATTGATTAAAGAGTTTGAGATAGGACAAACACAAGTGATAGACGTAAACCTGAAGGAAGATAACAGAACCTTGGACGAGGTAGTAATTAAGCCTAAAAAAGAACGATACAGAAATAAGGATAACCCTGCGGTAGAATTGATAAGACAAGTGATAGCGCACAAGAAACAAAACCGTATGGAAAGCTACGATTTTGTGCAATATGAAGAATATGAGAAAATGCAAATGGCTATCAACAATACCCCTGAATCGTTGAAGAAAAATCCATTGCTGAAAAAATACAAATTTGTATTGGACAATGTGGATACCAGCAGGTTTGAAGGTAAAGCCCTACTGCCTATTTATATTGAAGAAAATATTTCAGACGTTTTTAGACGTAAAAATCCGGAGAGTAAAAAAGTTATAGTAAAAGGTGCTAAGCGTGTAAACTTTGATAAGCGCTATATAGACAGCGATAACATTTCAAAGTACATGAAGAATTTGTATCAGGATATAGATTTGTACGAGAACAATTTGTACTTGGTTACCAATTCATTCCTAAGCCCTATTGCCGATATGTCGCCTGCATTCTACAAGTTTTTCATAACCGATACGGTAAGTGGTGATGGTATAAAAATGGTGGAACTTAGTTTTTTTCCAAGAAACAAAACCGACTTATTGTTTGAAGGCAAGCTGTATGTAACCCTCGATGGCAATTATGGTGTGCAGAAAGCAATATTAGGTGTGAACAAAGATATTAACCTCAATTGGGTTACGAGTCTTAATGTAACGCTGGATTATGCGCGTAGCGATGATGGTCGATATCATCCTAAACGCAGTAATATTATGGTGAATTTCGGTGTGTTTCAAGGCAAGAAAGGCTTGTTTGGAGAACGCACCGTTAGCGTCAGCAAGTTTGATATGGAATCAAAAATTGCAGACACTACATTCTTGGGAGATGAGATAGTAAGAACAGATAGTGCGCTGCAACATTCAGATAGTTATTGGCAGAGCAACAGACCCGATTCGTTGACAGCAGTGGAGGCCAATACTTATAAGAACATGGATAGCCTAAACAACATGAAGTCGTTTAAAACTTTGATGTGGATAGGTACTACATTTTTGGCTGGCTATAATGTAAACGGGCCTATTGAGATTGGACCGCTTAGCACTTTTTACAGTTTTAATCCAGTAGAAGGTTTCAGGCTGAGATTGGGTGGAAGGACAACTACAGAGTTCAGCAAAAGGTTTTATACCGAAGCCTACGCTGCTTATGGTTTTAAAGATGAACGCTTGAAATTCTTTTTGAGCGGCACTTATTCTATAAATAATAAAAGTATTTACACGTACCCACTCAATTATTTTAGAGCTAGTTTTCAAAGGGAAACCAGCATTCCCGGGCAAGAATTACAGTTTATGCAAGAAGATAATTTCCTTTTGTCTTTCAAGCGTGGCGTGAACGACAAATGGATGTACAATGACATTTTTAGAATGGAATACGTATACGAATTTGGCGACCACATGGGCTTTAGGTTGCAGTACAAAAACTGGAAACAGGAAGCTGCTGGAGGTTTGAGTTTTATAAATTCCGATGTTCATTACGGAGACACCATGCAGCATATCACCACATCAGAATTTGGCTTGGAATGGCGCTGGGCACCGCATGAGCAGTTTTTTCAACGCAAGCTTTACCGCACACCTATACCCAACCCATATCCTATTATCACCCTTAGGTTAAACGTGGGTTTGAAGGATTTCTTAGGTGGTCAATACAACTACCAGAGCATAAAAGGAAATGTGTATAAACGTCTGTATCTATCACAACTTGGTTTGGCAGATATTAATGTTTTTGGAGGTTATATAAGAGGCAATGTACCTTATCCCTTGCTGGATATTGCCAGAGCCAACCAAACTTATGCCTACCAGTTGAACTCTTATAGCTTAATGAACTTCTTGGAGTTTGTAAGTGATAAATATGTGGGCATTAATGTCGACTACCACATGTATGGTTTTATCTTCAACAAAATACCTTTGTTTAAGAAGCTGAAGTTTAGAGAAGTGGCTACCGTGAAAATGTTGTACGGTGGCGTGCGTCCATCAAACAGACCGGAGAATAATAAAGAACTTATCAATTTTCCCACAGACAAATACGGCAATACCACAACTTACGCGCTCGATAAACAACCTTACATAGAAGTAAGTGTAGGTGTTGAAAACATTTTTAACCTGATAAGGGTAGATGTTGTGAAACGCTTGAACTACCTAGACCATCCTAATGTGTCGGAGTACGGTATAAGAGCCAGGATGAATTTCGATTTTTAATACATTACAATGCCCGTAGAGACGTTGCATGCCAGTAATAGAGACGTTGCATGCAACGTCTCTACGCGGATATGCTAACTGGTCTTTTATTTTCATCTACAGCCACAAAGGTGAAAGTGCCAGTAATGGCCTTTTCGCGCACATTGGAGTACATCTCTTCAATGAAAATATCAACCTTCACCTTTAAGCTAGTAGTGCCAATATAAGTTACCCTTCCTATCAATTCTATAATAGTTCCTCCAGGGATAGGTTTTTTAAAGTCTATCTTGTCTGACGAAACAGTCACAACTTTTTTACGGGTAAAACGTGTAGCTGCTATGAAGGCAACCTCATCCATAAGTTGCATGGCCGTGCCGCCAAATAGGGTGTCGTAGTGGTTGGTAGTGCTGGGAAAAACCGCTTTAAAAATCCTGGTTTCCGAATCTTGAATTCGTTGTTCTAAAGTCATTGTATTATTATCATCTTTAATTGCCAGCAAACAATTGCGGCATAAACAATCGGAATAATTGGTAGCAATAAACCCCTTTGCCGCATCACCCAATGTTATGCCATTACATTGACACGAACTTACATCCGCAGCATTGCATTGGAATATTTGTTGGCAATGTGGGCAAAGCTTTGGTGTGTTTTGAAGCATTTTTTCTTTAACGCCATTATTATTTTGGCGCTGCAAATGTAAGGTTTACGCTAGTACATATTAGTCGCGATTCTACAAAGGCATAACCAGCCGCTATTTATTACAGTAAGTACTAGGGATTTATTCATTTTAACGCATATATAGCAGCATTGTAACAAACCAAATTTTATAAAATCATTACTGGAATACTATTTTAAATTCCCATTCTTCTTTATTACTCACAATTTTTAGCATATACATTCCGGCATTAATACCCATATTGCCCAGTTCCAGTGTGCGCTTACCGTCAAAATTATTGTCATCAATATCGCCACTGCTCACCAATTGGCCTATTACATTATACAGCCTCCATTTGAAACCATCCTCATTACCTTTAAACCATTCTACATTTAGCACACCATCACGCACTGGGTTAGGGTAAACATTTACCATCGATGGCTTGCCTTCCCAACTCAATGTTCTTATCAAACTCAGGCTTTCTGTTCCATCATCAAAAACAGATTTTATACGGTAGTGTACGCGCGGACTGTTGAGTGTTGGCGTATCGATATAGTTATACTGGTAGCCATTTTGGCGAATAGAGTTGACAGTAGCCACTGTTACAAAATTTAGCGAATCGTCAGCACGCTGCACTTCATGTCTAAAGGTAGGAATGTCTGTAAAAGATGTCCAGGCTAGTGTAGCAAGTTGTGTTTTATAATGCGATACTGTGAAGGTAAATAGGTTTGAACCAATGTGTTTATCTTTCGTAGGGCCACCATCGTTAAACCAAAACTCAGAGAACGATTTCACTTTAGTTTCAGCGTAATAACCAATGTCATAAGGTATCCAGCGTATGTTTTCTTTTGTTATGAAAGAATAAGCACCTCCCACATTATCTTGTAGCATATTGTTAATTTTGCTCTTGTCGCCATCTTCATACTTGGTAATACCCAAGCCCTGCACTTCATACACCTTGCTGCAAGAGTAACAAGTAGCATCTTCTCTTATGGCCTTCATAGCCTCATCAGGAATATAGAAACGAACAGTAACACTGTCACCCGGTGCTGATGCTGATTGGATAGTGAAATTTTTAGGTAAATAATACTGCGTACTATCATTGTTGATAAACTGCAAATGCTTGTAGACTTGTACTTCTGTATTGCCCAAGACACTTGTACCATTGGCAATGTGCAAACCAATACTTCCAGCGCTAATGTAGCCAGCAGATTGTCCGGCACCAATATTTTGGCTAATGGCATTAGCAAATTTTTCTTGATTAAAAATTGGTTTTACTAAGTCGTAAATATGAATATCATCAATAGCCAAACCTTCATATTCCGCACCTTGATCGGTATACAGTACAAAACGGAATGATAAAATATTGCCTCCTTGAGGTAACGGAATGGTAGCCACATGCCAATACGTTTCATTGGTATTTGTCCAAGCTTGACCCGAATCGTTTGTATACCAATTGGTGCCCTCGCCAGCTTGGCCAAGCTTTTGCCAAGTATAGCCATCGTGACTATACTCTACAAATGCCATATCATAAATAGATGATCCTGGTATTTCCACATCCGATGCCAAGCTGAAACTAAGTGTAGGCTTGGCAAGCGTACTAATGTCGAAACACGGCGAATAGAGGTAAGATATTTCTTGTTTGTTGTAGTTACCTGCTAAATTGGTTTTCCAAGCTTTTGTGCCACTTGCTGCATGGTTTATTTTGTTCGATGCAGGTGTGCCATAAGCCCAGGTGCTGTTTCTTCCTGCTGGGAAAAAGAATCCATTATTCGTTTCAAAGTCTTGCAAGTATGGGAATGTAGAAATTACGGGTTGGTTTTTGATATTGAAATCAATAATGCTGTCATTCAATCTATAGGTGTCCGTAGGCACATTTACCCAAGCAGAAAGCGTGTAATCTGTACTGCCAGACAAATCCATCGTTTGGTCAAAAACATACTCTATAGTATCTTTTCCTGCAATAGAATCTATTAAGCCCATCACCACGGGTTGATTGTCTATTTGGTAAAATGCATTTACGTTATATACCGTATTGTTAACGCCATTTGCCACTTTTATACGCATAGGTACAGTAGCAGACAGGCCACAGTTATAATTGTAAATAGAATCGATAGACAATAGTTGCACATCATCGGTTACTAAGTAAAGCTTGAAGTTATCCATTGTAAAGCCGTTGCCAAAATAGCTTGCAGCAATAAGTGAAGTGTCTTGTTGTGTAAAACGAATTTGTGTGCTGGAAGAAAAGTTTTGTCCGCCATTGCTTAAAATGTCGGTCAATGACAGAGTGCCGGAATTATAAATCACACCCATATTGTTGGTGTCAATATCGTAGCTGCGTAAAGGCAACCATGGGTCGGTATCTGAGCCACGCACCCATGCTGCGTTACCCGTGTCAAATTTGGGATATCCATGCAGCATATAGTCAAATTCACAGCGCACCTCCCAGTTAGCAGTGTTGTAATTGCTTAGATTAAAAGTACCCGTGAAAGTATTGTAACTGCTGCCAGGTATATCATACATCTGATTCTGCGCATTATCGAGGCTAATAGATTTCGTACCTTCAATGGTAATACCGCTATTTACATAACTTCTTACTCTACCTTTAGGTTTACTTTGTTCAAAATCCCATTGCTCTGCATTGGTAATACCAAATGCTGTTTGACCAATAATATTAAGACCATCTACCGTTTCAAAATTTTCTAAGTAGCCACCACTCAAATTAATTGCAGGGTTAGCAATCTGGCGTACCGTAATTTTCATAGTATCATTAGCCATTACAGGATCTGCAACAGCAAGATTACTTATAGCTACTGTAATATCGTAAGTGCCTACCACAGATAAATTTAAGTTCCCTAAAACCAATTGTCTATTGCCGGTAGGATTTATAACATCGGTAAATATTTGGCTCACCCAAGCATTGTTATTCAGCTTGTAAGAAACACGATAGTTATTAGCCACTTGCGCATCAAAATTACTAATGATAACCGTTAGTGGATGACTGCTGCTTAAGGCTTTTGAAGTTAGTATTCTGCCACTCGCAGGACTTACAATTTTCCCCATAGCAAGATTGCCAGGTGCGACTCCTACACAGTTTCCATTATCGGGCTTTCTGTCGAGCGCGATAGAGCGCATGCCTACTACACCATTTATTACTGGAGCTACCGCAATCCAGTAAGTGCTATCGGGCGATAGGCCACTTAAGGTATAAGTAGTGTTGGTTACTGTCGCCCATTCTACCATCTCTGGACCTACCTTTTTAAACACTCGGTAAGCATTGGCCCCGGTTACAGTGTTCCAGCTCATTTTAATGCTGCCAGCACATTGCTCAGTTGCAGGGCTTAGCGTGGCTATAGGCCTGCTTATTATAGTGAACATATTTGTTTGAGATGTTTGGCTGGTGTTATTGCGGGTTACACGAATTAAGCATTGCGCAGATGCTATGCTTGGTACAGCCCAGGAATAAGCACGTTTGTCGGCAGGTACATTGTTATCAATTGTTGACCAATTTGTTCCATTATCTATTGAATAAGCTATAGTAAAACCATTGGTTCCAGGCGATGCCTCCCAATAGATATTCATGTTGGCATTAGCATTAAATGATTCGCCACCTATAGGTTGTTGCAAAGCCACAGCATCATCCATAAAATCATAGGCCACAAAGTAGTCTTGGTTTATTTCTGGTACATTAAAACCTTTTACTTTGATGGTATAAGTGCCAGCAATCGGATTGTCTATAACAACTTGTTCCACATTATTTACCCTATCTATACCGGGTGTTGCTGCTACCAATACTTGCGAAGGTGTGGCATCAAGGACGAGTGGTAAGGCTACTGTAGCATTAGGCGCTGTAACAGTAAGATCCAAATCATTAATAAGCGTAGCTGTGCTAAGTGGTGCTGCTGCAGGGTCGTGCCAGTACAGCATCACTTTGGCTTTTGCTTTGCCAGCTGGAATAGTTATGGTAAATGTTTGCTCTTGGTTGGTATTAATTGTGTTAGTAAAATAACGATTGCTGTCCAGCATGTTTAAAGAGTGGCCAAGGTTCATAATGCCATAGCCATGCTTAAAGTCAGGGCCTGGCGTTCCTAAATCATCAGCACCATTCATCAGCAATAATTTCACTAATGCACTTTTGGGATTTTGTCCAGCATGTAGGCTTTTATAACGTTCAACAATTAATGCTGATGCGCCTGCAGCATTAGGACTGGCCATACTCGTGCCTCCCAAGTGCTCGTAGCTATTATTAAAGGTGGTAGAAAGCACATCGTTGCCCACTGCAGTTATCTCAGGTTTTAATCGCCCATCTTTTACAGGGCCAGTAGATGAACTTGGTACAGGTATATCTCTTGTTTTACCTAATGAACCAACAGTTAATACATTTTTGGAACACTGAAAAGCGCCAGCGATAGTTGCATAGCCTATAGGGTAGGGGCTGCAGCTCATATTGCCGTCATTCGCAGAGGCAAAAACATTAAGCAGATGGGGGAAATCCCTCATCTGCTGATCGGTATATTGAGAATAGACATCGTAAGTGCCTGCGTAGGCACAATTGGCTAAAATATTACCGTAAGAATTATTACTAACAGTCATATCAAAATCTTGGTGATAAGTTGCACCATTAGAAATAATCTGACTGAAGAAATCTTCAACTATAGCGGCTTTGGGAGCTGCACCTTTATTGCGTTCGTCTTTTATGCCATTACCTGCAGCAATGCCAGTTGTATGTAAGCTATGCTGGTTTGCGATTATAGGGTTAAAGCTTTTTACTCTATCAATAAAGTCAACGTGCACTGGATCTGTATTGTCGCCCACGCCTATGGTTACGCCACTCCCATTTAAATTTCTTCCACCCATGGCTACAGGCTGATGTGCAGCGTGGATATTTGTAAAACCTTGTACCTCGTAATTCAGTGTTTGAGGATTAAACTTTGGGTTTATAAATTTCACAAAGTCTTCCTCTGCCAGTGTGCCAATATAATCTAACGGCAACGCTACTTGCCAAATGTCTTGTTGCTTCCATTGCTGTTCAGCAGTTAGTTTCAAATTGTGCTTTGCCAATCGCTTAGCTACAGCTGCTTCCGGCATTGCCTTTATAACAGAAATCAGCACTTCAACTGTTTTGTCAAGATTATAATTGTTCTCTGTCAGATAACTGTTTATCTTATCTTCAGACAGCACATTTTGCCAGCCAATAACCCTAATGTTTTGAAGTTGTGCTAAAGAAATAAATGACTTTATGTGAACACTATAAACATTGTGCTGTATATATTCTTGCAGAGCCAAATTGCTAGCCAGCAAAACTGCTTTGTTAGGCGATTGTTCAAATTGAAGGTATACTAATACTCCATCGTCTTTCTTTAATGATTGCTGTATAGTTTGCTCTAGTTGTGACAGATTGGTATTTGTATAGAGTATCCTATTGAAAAGAATTACGTCAGAAGGAGTTTTCTGTTTTGGTGTTTGACCAAAGGTAACAATACTAGCTAGTGACGCTATGAGAATAAATATCTTTTTCATACACTAAAATTTAAGCCGTAGTTATGGAATAATAAATATACATATTCCCAATTAATACTTTAAAGAATATTTTACCAACCTTGGAACTATTTTTCTCGTCTTACTTAAAAGGATTATTGTAAATGTTTTTAAAATAAAATCAAATAAGTTTGGATTTAATAAGATAAGATTTTACCTTGTTGTTGATATAAGTTAACAATTCATCACTCTTTAAACAAATAGTATATGATTTTTAAGCGTACTTATCGTTACAATACAGCGTTGTCGGTTGAAGATATTAAGAAGAGGTTGTTAGGCAAACACATTCAAGTTCACCATCTGGACTTTGAGATATTGGAAAAGGAGCACATGTTGAAAATTATTCCTCACGCCGAAGAAGTTAGTTCAATTAAAACTTTGCCCATTACTCATGTCGAATTTCATGGTTTAGGTAATTCTGGTACTAAAGTCACACTTACTTCTAAACCAAGGAAAATTGATGTTGGCGGTCCTTATTTAATCGTAATTTTTTGTTTATTCTGCGTTATTGGAGCTAGTGCATTTTACATTATGAATCCCTCTGAAAGTTTTTTGCCTTCTTTGGCAATGATAGGCGTTGGTATTCTAATATTTATAATTTTTTGGCTGAGAATGGAATCTGGTTATTTTGATTACACAAGGAAAATTAGAGATTTTGTAAAAACAACTGCACACTAAATTTATAGTATTCGTAGGTGTTAAAGCGTATACAAGTAAGGCTGTTCCAATTCGGAACAGCCTTACTTGATTTATATAGACACCTCGCATGGCTACACGCGATTTCCTTTTTTCTCCTTAACTGATTTAATAATTTTCTTCCCTAAAAACCACGCCAGATTAAATACTTGCCAACGCACGAAAGACATACCAATTTTTTTCGCTACGCGCTTTACTGCCGGCTGTTTTAGCACATCTAGTGCCATGGCGGCATTGCCGCTTTTAGCTTTTTGGGTTGGGGTAAGAAAACTACTTTTAGCTGAAGATTTAGTTTTCTTTTTCGACATGAGTCTACTTATCACACCAATAGCCAATTGCTGTGGATTGAAAATCTCTTGAATCCAATCGCTCTCTATCTGTTTGGCTTTAAGTTTCAGCTTTGCCTGCGCTTGGTCAAGCTCATCCAAACTTCCAAATTGTCTTCTAGAGTATTTTTTGGGCATAGATTTTCATTTTGATGGATATGCCTGAATTATCGCTCCTCCGTCTCTTCTTTAGCATCCTGTGTTGTTAATTCGCTGTCTTTCTTTTTGGTTAAAAGCCATACGAGCTTACCTGCAAAAAAGCGAATTATCTTTTTGCTAGACATAAATACGAATATTGCACAAACAAGAATAATGCCAGCTGTACAAGCATAGCCCAAAGCATAACTGTTGAAAAACTCATTGAGTAATTCTGCGATACCAAGGAATATGAAAAATATGAAAAGAAAGAAAAAGAATATTGCGATAATCATAAAGGCAAAATAACCCATAACATTCACCAGCCTCTCGATCACTTCCAAACGGATGAGCTCGAACCGCAACTGAATGTATTGGGTTATTTTTTCCTTGATTGAACTAATGGGGTTTTTCAATTAAGATTGATTTATTGGGACTTTAATTTTTCAATTAAGCGCTAAAAATTTCATCTTCGATATCAGATGTTTTTTTGCCTAATTTAGATTTTAAACGATCGATACTGTCTTTCAAACGACTAACAGTTTCTTCACGCTTGTCCTTGTCAGTACCTAAAACATAACCTACTGCTGCGCCTACTGCTGCACCAATTAATAACGTTGCTACTGTTTTACCTGCATTGTTTGCCATAACTAATGGATTTTGATTGTGTTTTTAATAATTATCTAATACAGACAAAACTACAATTCTAAGTAGGAAATTGTTCGAATTTATAATTCTTTTAGTAAAATCTTATCATTTGCCTTTTTTGATAACGAATTTAGGAACAAATGATTATAAGGATTTTCGTTTCCTTTACTCAACACTGTGGTAACATTTAGCGTTACCTTTATCTCACATCGTAACTTAAGTACTATAACGCATGGATATTTTAAAAACTAATGGCCTAAAGCAAATCACGCTATTGCTGCTAATTGCATTTATTGGCATTCTATTGGTCTGGCAACTGCATTATTTCATCCCAGGATTTTTAGGTGCCTTTACATTATATATTGTTTTGAGGCAATATTTTTTTAGACTCACCATAATTCGGAAGTGGAAAAAGTGGCTTGCCGCATTATTGCTAATCGTTACCTGTTTAATCGTATTCGTATTGCCTATATGGTTGCTGGTGGAGCTTCTTGTTCCTCAGTTTAGCTATGCTTTCAATCATTCCGACGAGTTTATGGCGCAAGGCAATCAACTAATATTACTTGTCAAAAAATATTTTCCGCAGTTGGAAATTAACGACCAAAGTATTCGTGATGCTGTGCAGCAAGTAGTAGTTATCGTGCCAAAGTTTCTTAATGCAACCATGAGTGTTGTGGTCAATACTTTGGTGGCGTTCTTCATTTTGTATTTTATGCTGATGAGCGGTAGGGATATGGAACGAAGGCTGGTTCGGCTATTGCCATTAAAAGATTCCAACAAAGAATCGTTATGGTCTGAGACTAGAAATATGGTAGTGTCCAATGCTATTGGTATACCTGTACTCATGGTGTGTCAATGCATTGTGGCCATTTTAGGTTATTGGATATTTCAAGTTGACCAACCCATTATTTGGGGCGTGCTTACTGGCGTGGCTTCTATCATTCCTATGGTAGGTACTATGATAGTTTGGGTGCCTATATGTGTTATCGTTTTTGCATCTGGCAATGTTGGTCTTGGCATAGGTCTTAGCCTGTATTGCTCGGTGGTGGTGTCTAATATTGATAATGTTTTACGATTTACCATAATGAAAAAAATAGGTGATGTACATCCGCTTATCACGGTTTTTGGCGTTATCGTGGGGCTTCAGTTATTTGGTATAATGGGTTTGATTTTTGGGCCTTTGTTATTGGCTTATTTTATATTGCTAATGAAAATTTACAGGCTCGAATTTTCATCCTCTGCATCTGCTGAAACAACCATTGTTAACTCAAATGAAAATAGTGCTGGCTCGGTAATCCAAAATGATATTACCATCAATAATCATCCACCAAAGGAATAATACAGCAATCCAAAAATCTTTGCTATTTGCTTAACTTCGTGTTTCCGTTTTGGATGCTGAGGATTTTCCTCTGGCTAGTGTAAAAAATAAACCAATATTTTGCCCGATATAATTCAACTTCTTCCCGATCATTTAGCCAACCAAATAGCGGCTGGCGAGGTGATACAACGTCCGGCTTCTGCCGTCAAAGAATTGCTGGAAAATGCCATCGATGCTCATGCTACCGAGATTCAACTTATTTTAAGGGATGCAGGTAAAGAATTGATACAGGTAGTGGACAATGGCAGCGGCATGAGCCCTATGGATGCACGCATGAGTTTTGAACGCCATGCTACTTCTAAAATAAAACATATCGACGACCTTTTTTCTATTCGCACTATGGGCTTTAGGGGCGAGGCTTTGGCATCTATAGCGGCAGTAGCGCAAGTAGATTTGAAAACAAGAAAACACGACGATGAAGTAGGGTGTCATCTAATGATAGAAGCTTCTGAAGTATTAAAACAAGAAGCGGTAGCTTGTGCGCCAGGCACAAGTTTTGCGATTAAGAATCTGTTCTATAACGTACCAGCCAGGCGTAAATTTTTAAAGTCTAATACTTCGGAATTCAAGCATATCATAGATGAATTTACGAGGGTGGCTATGGCTTATCCTAAAATTGCTTTTCGTTTATTTCATAATAACACAGAGCAATTTCATTTAACCAGTGGCAATCAAAAGAACAGAATATTAGAATTGCTAGGCAACAAATTTGATAAAAATTTAGTGCCCGTTGAAGAAGATACCGAGCTCCTTCATATTCATGGATTTATAGGCAAGCCCGAAGCTGCAACGCGTACAAAAGGCAATCAATTTTTCTTTATCAACGGACGCTTCATTCGTAACGCTTATCTGCATCACGCGGTATCAACGGCTTTCGAAGGATTAATAGATAAGGAGGCGCATCCTTTTTATGTATTGTTTTTAGAACTTGACCCACAGCGTGTAGATGTAAACGTGCACCCTACAAAACAGGAAGTAAAATTTGATGATGATAGAATGATGTATGCTTATCTGCAATCGACTGTTAAGCATGCATTGGCCAAGTTTAATATCGCACCCTCATTAGATTTTTCTTTAAATGCCGAAATCCAAAATATGGATGCGGTAAGGCTCCCGCAATCTCACGTGCAAAAGGAAAGTACGCAAAAAGGTTACTTGTTCAATTCGTTTAGCGATGGGGGAAAAGCACATTTTTTGGAACGCAGTACCGACCGTAAAGATTGGAAAGCACAGATGGATAATTTTTTTCCATCGCTGCCATCATCCAGCAATACTTCAGAAGTAGTTAGCACAGCAGTGAACCAACAAGATGAAATTGCGTTTGAAGGTTCAGGTAATCATCAACAGCCAATTTTGCAATGGAGGGAATACATTATCAGCACTATGAAGTCTGGCCTGTTACTGATGCATCAAAAGCGGGCACTAGAAAGAATTCAGTACGAACGATTGCAGGAACGTATTAGTCAAGAACATTCCGTAAGCCAAACTTTATTGTTCCCAACTACGTTAAATACGACACCAGCTGATTCTGCGTTATTAGAAGAGATTTTACCGTTCTTGAAAAAGTTAGGTTATGACATTTCTCCATTTGGGCATCATACCTATGTAGTGCAAGGTGCGCCGCCAGATGTGCAAGCAGGACGGGAGCAAATATTGCTGGAAGAAATGTTGGAACAATTGAAGCATGAGGCATCATCCTTGTCGGACCAACGGCAAGAGCGCCTGGTACGCACGATGGCTAAACGAATGGCGCAGCCAAAGCAGCTTTCAGCTGAAGAAGCACAGTTATTAATTGATGAGTTATTTGCCTGTGCGCAGCCACAGTACGCACCCGACGGTGCCAAAGTATTTTCAGTATTGCCAGCAGAAAGTTTGGAAAGGTTCTTATAAAAAATATTTTTTTACAATTTTGGGATATTGATGAATACCCTTACATTTGATTCTTAAATTAACAAATTGGTAATTTTCTAAGCGACCTCTTGTTTTTCTTATTCAAAAACATATTTTTGTCGCGACTAATCTAGTAACACTTTTTTAAACAAACAATTTCGTAAAAAAACAGAATTATGGCAGACGTAAAAACAGCCACCGCAAACTCAGGAACTCCTCGTGCAGCAGGTAAACCGAAAAATTCAAACAATTTTTGGATTAACTTAGTAATTGTATTGGTTTGTATTGCAATTGGCTTCACTATCAGATCATTTGTGTTAGGTAACCCCGCTAACTTTAGTGATCCAGAAAGACATGTTCCAATTAACTTCTTAGGTAACATGTATTTGGGCGGTTATGTAGTACCAATGTTGATTGCCATGTTTATAGTAATGTTAGTATTCGTAATTGAAAGAGCGGTTACTATTATTAAAGCTACTGGTAAAACTAACGGCGGAGAATTTGTACGTAAAGTGCAATATCATCTTGCTAACAAAAATGTAGACGCTGCAATCGCAGAGTGCGACAAACAAAGCGGTTCTGTTGGTAACGTAATGAAAGCAGGTCTTGTAAAGTACAAAGAAATGATTACAGACACAGAATTGACTACGGAACAAAAAGTAATGAGTATCCACAACGAAATAGAAGAAGCTACTGCTTTGGAATTGCCAATGTTGGAGAAAAACTTAGTATTCCTTTCTACTATTACTTCAGCTGCTACCTTGTTGGGTCTTTTGGGTACGGTAATTGGTATGATCACGGCCTTCGCTGCGATGTCTGCTGCTGGTGCTCCAGATCCTAACAAACTTGCTGCTGGTATCTCTGAGGCATTGTACAACACTGCATTAGGTATCGGTACTTCATTTATTGCTATGTTGTTCTACAACTTGTTTACTACAATTTTGGATGGTATCAACTATAGCATCGACGAAAGTGGATTCACTTTGACGCAAAGCTTTGCAGCGCAATACAAATAATTGCAAAGAAGTTTTGTGGAAATAATTTAATTCCTCGTCTTAATTAAAAATACAAGAAGATGCCAAAAATAAAAATGCCGCGTAAAAGTACGCACATCGACATGACGGCTATGTGCGACGTAGCCTTCCTGTTGCTGACGTTCTTTATGTTGGCCACAAGTTTTAAACCACCAGAGCCGGTAGTAGTGCGTACGCCTGGTTCTACATCTACTGTTGCAATACCAGATGGTTATATGCTTATTACGCTTGATAAAGCTGGTAGAGTATTTTTCTCGGTAGATGATGTAATTGCTAAGAAAGCAATTATCGAGCAAATCAATGAAGAGAAAGGCTTAGGACTTAATGCAACGGAGATAAACAATTTCGTTATAGGAGGTCCAATAGGGGTGAAGTTTTCACAAATGAAATCCTTACTAGCACTTTCGCCATCTCAACAATCTGATTTTGCTAAAACTGCCCCTGGTATTCCAACAGATACTACGGGTAATTATGAAACAAATGAGCTGGCTTTCTGGATAGCTACATCGCGCTATCACATGCCCAAAGCACGTTTTGCTATTAAGGCCGATGGTGAAGCTAAGTATCCTGAAATCAATAGGGTAATTGCTACTTTAGGTAAATTGAAGCTTTTTAAATTCAATTTTATAACAGACCCTAAAGGAATCCCTGCTGGAACCGCTTTGTTCGAGGAACATTATGGGAATAAAGCTAAGTAAGCTAGCTAAGTTGCTACAGTAATTTCAAATAACTAAAATTAAAATCAAACAATGGCAGATATTGAGGTAAAAGGTAAGAAGGGCAACCCCCGAATTGACCTTACTCCCATGGTGGATTTAGGATTTCTGTTGTTGACCTTCTTCATTATGACAACTACGATGTCCAAGCCGAAGGCTATGGAAATCCAGATGCCTTATAAGGATGATATTATAAAGGAAGAAGATCAAAATAAAATTAAGAATGATGAGGCACTCACTATTCTTTTGAGTAAAGAAAACAGAATTTACTATTATCATGGAATTGGTAACGATCCCGCTAATCCTCCAAAGGTTGAAGTAACTTACTTCAAAGATAAAGATGGTATTAGGGATGTATTGATCCAGAAAAAGAAAACAGTTCAAGACCTTATAAGTCAAGGTGTATTGTCTGCAAAGGACAGAGTAGCTGTATTGATTAAACCAGATTTGAATAGTACCACTGACGATTTGATTAATATTCTTGATGAAATGACCATCAATGCTATTCCAGTTTATGCAGTTGTAGACATTACGCCGGTGGACAAAGAGTTTATTACCGCTACAGAACAAGCCAATCCTCAATAATTTTGTGGAATTTCTGGATTTACTCGTCTTAGCTATAAAGAAAATAACATGAACATAAATAAAATTCTAAACGCCGACTATCTCGATATTCTTTACGAAGGGAGAAACAAAGCCTATGGTGGTTATGATCTTCGTAAAAAATACCAGCGTCGTGTAACTGTTGCTGGCTTGATTGCGATTTTGGTAATTGGCGGAGCGTTTGCTTCTACACTTATTAAGAAAGAGGAAGTGGTAGTAGCAGAATTGCCTCCTGAGATGAAGGAGACAAAGCTTACTGAGCCACCACCGATAGAGCCTAATAAGCCAAAACCACCACCGCCACCAACGACTCCTCCTCCTCCTGTAAAACCGACGGTGAAGTTTACACCGCCGATTATTAAGAAAAATGAGGAAGTTAAAGAAGAGGAAAAGCCAGACCCTCCTAAAAAAGAGGAAAATAAAGTGGTAGGGCCTACAAAAGTAGAAGGTACAGATAATCCAGATGCTATTGATCCTAGTTTGACTGCAAAATCAGGTACTGGTCCTGCTGGTCCCGTAGCATCAGATCCGCCGAAGGAGGAAATCTTTAGGTCGGTTGAGCAAATGCCAGAGTTTCCAGGTGGTATGGCCGAGCTTCAAAAATATTTAGCCAAGAATATTAATTACCCTGCTGCGGCTAGAGAAGAAGGTATTGAAGGTAGGGTAGTATTACAATTTGTAGTAGACAAAGATGGTAGTGTTACCAATATCGTTATTCAAAGAGACCTTGCAGGTGGTTGTGGTAAAGAAGCGGTACGTGTTGTAAAGGGTATGCCTAAATGGAGACCAGGAAAGCAAAATGGTCAAGCTGCTAAAGTTTACTTTACATTACCAGTATCATTTAAATTAAACTAATACCTGTAATTGAGTTTATACCAAGAAAGAAGCCGTTCAATTTTGAACGGCTTCTTTTGGTATATATATTGTTGGTGTTGAAAAATTATTACTTCCCTTTAGTTAAATCCCTGAAGGCATCTTCCAGCGATTGGCTACTGTTTTGAAGTGTAAGTATGGCAATGTCTTTTTGCAACGACCATGCCATGAGTTCTTTGCGCAGCGCATCTGGCTGTTGCGTTTGCAGCATCCATTGTCTGTCAGTGTTCAATTGTGCTTTGCTTACATTCCTAAGCTGCTGAAGTTCTTGTTCTGTTATGTCTTTATCAAACTCTACAATTAGCGCAGCGTTTTTGGTTTCGCCAGATTGAATATTTCCAATGGCATCATCAGCCACAATGTTTCCGTTGTTGATGATAATAACTCGGCTGCACATGGCTTGAACTTCCTGCATAATGTGGGTAGAAAGCAGTACTGTCTTCTCTTTGCCAAGACGGATTATTAAATCACGGATATCCATTATTTGGTTAGGGTCCAAGCCACTGGTAGGTTCATCCAAAATCAAAACTTGCGGGTCGTGAATCATAGCTTGTGCCAATCCTACACGTTGCTTATATCCTTTAGATAAGGAGCCTATCTTTTTCTTTACTTCTTTTTGCAGGCCGGTAACGGCTATCATTTCTTCAATACGGCTCTTTTTATGGGCTCCTAATTGATGGACATTTGCGGCAAACTCCAAATATTCCCGCACATACATATCGTAGTACAAAGGATTGCTTTCCGGAAGATAACCTACATTCTTTCTCACCTCCATAGAATGTGCTGCTACATTGTGACCACATACTGTAGCACTTCCCGAAGTTGGCGTTATATAGGTGCTCAACATTTTCATCGTAGTAGATTTACCAGCTCCATTAGGTCCGAGAAAACCCACGATACTAGCCTTGCCTATCTCGAATGATATATTGTTTACTGCCTTTTGTTCACCAAATATTTTACTAAGTTGTTCTACTTTAATAGACATAATGAGGAGAGAATGGTTAGTTCCTGTCGTGTGAAAATGCTTATCTAATGTCTTGATATCTACCTTGGCTCAAATCACCGGTTTCAAATCCTTTTTTGAACCAATACATTCTTTGCTGCGATGTACCATGCGTAAAGGCATCTGGAACGATGTAGCCCTGCGCTTCTTTCTGAAGTTTATCATCACCAATGGCATTGGCTGCGGTTAAAGCTGCTTCCAGGTCTCCTGGTTCTATTAGTTTTCTTTTGCGGTTAGCATGATAAGCCCATACGCCAGCAAAAAAGTCAGCTTGTAGCTCCAGTTTCACGGATAGTTTATTGTAATCTGCCTCGCTTATGCGGCCGCGCTGGCGCTGCATTTGCTCCGACAAGCCCATTAAGTTTTGAACGTGATGGCCTACTTCATGCGCTATAACATAGGCAACAGCGAAATTTCCAGGTGCTCTGAATTTGGTTCTTAGCTCATTACAAAAAGCTAAATCGATATACACCTTATAATCCGCAGGGCAATAAAAAGGACCCATAGCCGAAGACGCACCACCACAAGCACTTTGAACACTGTTTTCAAATATCCTCAACTTAGGTTTTTGATATTCTGAACCGTTTGCAGCATATAGCTCAGACCATACATCTTCAGTGCTGGCCAACACTACGCTTACAAACTGAGCCGTTGAGTCATCTGGTCTTGGCTGTTTAGGGCCGTCACTTACTTCGGTGGTGTTTTGATTACCTTCTACTATTTGTAAAAGACCAGACAAATCTTTACCGGTAAGCAAACCCAGTACTAAAACTATAACAGCGCCAATACCGCCGCCTACAGCCATTTTTCTACCACCAGACATGCCTCTGTGGTCTTCTACATTATTGCTTTCGCGCTCGCCTCTCCAACGCATAGTGAGATGTTTTTTGTTTTTATTTTATGTACACTTCTTGTCAGCAACAAAAGTACGATACTACTTTAGCAATTTATCATATTCTTTTTTGCTGATAATACGATAACCCTCCGGCACTTTAAAGGTTGAATTTGAAACAGGTTCAGCCGTAATACTTTTTAGCTCAAAATGGGTGGTAAAGCCATTGCTCATCTGTACATCGTAGGAGGCAGGGATACCTTTAAGTTCTGGCGTGTTCTCGAATATTTCTGAATGGTTAATATAATAAGTCTTCAAATAAGAGAACGTAAAAACATTGCCTTTCACGTATTCAGCAATGGCTTCTGTCGCTTCAAATTTATTTGCCGTTTGCACTACCTTGCCATCTTTGATGACTGCGCCAAATCTATCGCTATTCTTTTTCTTTTGCTCTTTCAAAGATATTTCTATAGCATACTTTAACCGGTTTATGGTTTGAAGGATAATTTCTTTACCAGAAATATAATTGCCTATTCGCGAGTGGGAGTAGCCATCTTGTAGTTTTATGTCTTGCCTTATGTTTTCTTCTTTGAGATAAATAGTTAATGTGCCCGATTTGGTTTCTGTCATGGATGGTTCATTGGCAGGCGTTGGAATTTTGCCAGTAATAGTTACATCGTATACGATTACACCTTCGGTAAACTTTTGTTGTGCAAAGGAAAATGCGCTAAGCAGCAGCAAGCACGTAGTTAAGATTTGCTTCTTTACTATCATTAATAAATTCTTATTTCTATCTGGCGGCTAAATTACAAAAATCAAGCATAGCACATCGCTATCAATATTTTTGTAAAAATTGCAGTTGTCGTCAATTTGATGCCCTTACCACTTCAAAAGTTGTTTGCTTACTATTTCCATTCTGGTCAACAATTGTTAACTGATGCTTGCCAGCTTCTACCGCGCATTGCAGCTCATGGATATTTGTAGTGCTGCCAATGTATTGCTCGTCTACATGCCAATACAGCGCTGCATTTTTATTGGCACTTATAGCTTTAAGATTTATGTTCATTTCATTAGTTGCGCCAAACAACAGAATTTTAGTTTGGTCAGGAAAAACAATTTGGATGTTGTCCATCGTATTATGCACAGCGCTATGCCAAGGTGGCGGCGACTTGTAATCAGGATTCCATGTTTTGTAATATTGGGCAACAGCTGGCGGTAAGATAAAATAAGATTGCTGAACTATATTTTGCCAATTGTATACCGATGCGTTAACTTGAAGTGTGTGTTCTTTATTTACTGAAAGCTGCTGGTGGAAAGGACAAACGCTTACTTGACTGCAACTTGCAGGCAAGTTTACAGCCTTTTGCTCCTCACAAAATTCACCTGCTTTGTGGCCGCTTATTTTGCAAAGTTTTATGGCTGAATAACCTTGTAGCGGTTTAGTGAACCATGTGTAACTTTTAGGAAGCGCATTAAAAATATCAAACAAAATAGGTGCGGCATATTCGATACCAGTTAGCCCGGTACGTCCACTACCGTCGGCATTGCCTACCCAAACCGTAACAACATAATTAGCGGAAATGCCCACGCACCAAGCGTCTCGATTGCCAAAACTAGTGCCGGTTTTCCAAGCTATCTTTTGGGTATTCATAAAGGCTTTCCAATTCCCGTTTTCATCAGGCCGGTTCAATTCGCTCATGGCCTCCAGCGTTTCATACACGCAGGCTTTATCCAGGGCATTGGCCTCTGACTTCAATAGTGTTCCAGCCCAACGATTGTAATTACTGTTTAATTCCAACAAACTTACCTCGCCACTTCCCAATATGAGCGACAAGCCATAATGCGATGCTGGTTTGGTGAAATGTTTAAAGCCAAGATTTCTCAGGTCGTTGTGAAATTTTTGTAAACCGTATTCGTTCAAAAGACCTACCATGGGTATGTTCAAGCTTTTTGCCAAAGCCTTGTTTGCTGGAATTAAACCTTCAAAAGTACGGGCATAATTTTGAGGCCTAAAATTGTTGTAAGCCACAGGTATGTCAAACAACATTCGCTCAGGCGTAATTATTCCCGTGGATAGGCATTGATAATAAAGCAATGGCTTGAGAATGCTGCCGGTGCTACGTGGTGCTTTAGCACAATCGACAAATGCTGTGTTGGGATTCCATTTCTTATCAGTATTGCCAATATAGGAAAGCATTTGGCCAGACTTTATATCGCTAACGATAATGGCTATATTTTCAACCTGATTGCCCTGAAATTTTTGAGCATAAATATCTGCGATGCGTAAGCACTGCTCTTGAATACGATAGTTTAACGCTATATGACTTTGAATGCTTGTCCCTAAGCCCGAAAAGTAATGTCTTGCCATATTGGGCAAGGGTAAAGGCCTGTCAGGTATTGGCTCTTCTAAGGACAGTTCCAATGTTTGTTGGTCTATAACCTTTGCATCATACAACCTGTGAAGTAAGCGATTCCGTTTCTGCATAAGCCTATCATGGTTTTTGCCAGGATACAATAAGCTTGGTGCATTGGGTAATACTGCTAAGAGTGCATTTTCGGCCCAACTCAATTCCGTAGTTTTCTTGCCAAAGTACCGCCATGAGGCTGCCTCCAAGCCAACAACATTATTGCCGAAAGGTGCATGAGCACAATATAGTTGCAATATTTCTTTTTTGCTATAGCGGATTTCTAGCCGCAAGGCTAAAGTCATTTCTAAAATCTTTTCCCGCCAGGTACGAGCCGGATTTCTCTTCATTAATCTTATAGTTTGCATGCTAATGGTACTACCGCCACTTACTACTTTGCCTTGCCTGATGTTTTGTATTAACGCTCGGCCAATACCTTTGGCAGAAATGCCGATATGCGAATAGAAATTTTTGTCTTCAAAAGTAAGTATGCATTGCTCAAATCTTTTGGTGACGGGCTTATCAGCAGGGAAGCGCCATTGCTGGTCTAACGCTACTTGAGCATTCAATAGGTTGCCATCTTCGGAATAC
>Ga0256901_1000407_pt1 | contig 24506 bp, 27 predicted proteins | sample MC6MC0689MT_FD_190200 | JGI IMG/M metagenome (GOLD analysis project Ga0256901, IMG submission 190200) | Metatranscriptome of enriched soil aggregate microbial communities from Iowa State University, Ames, United States - MC6-MC0689-MT... | ecosystem: Environmental > Terrestrial > Soil >... | reverse complement strand
CCGGAAACCCCGGCAAGCGCGCGCTGAATACAGCCGAGCCGCAGTTTTCCAAGATCACCCAGATCGACCCACCGGATTGGTTCAGCCCTCGGGCCGCCACCATGTGGAACATGATTGTTCCCGAGCTGCTGCGCGAGAACGTGGTGGCGATCACGGACCTGCACAACGTCGAGGCCTTCTGTAGCGCCTACGACAACTGGCGGCTTGCTCAGGAATCAATCACGCAGCATGGCATCGTCGTCACCGGTGCCACGGGCGGGCCGATGAAGAATCCCGCACTTACCGCCGCGAACGAAACGATGCGCCAGATGGTGACCTTCGGTTCGATGCTGGGTCTGGATCCGGCCAGCCGCACCCGACTGATCGGCGGCAACAAGGAGAAAGAAACCAACGAATTCGCCAACCTACTGAGAACCTGATGACCAAATCTGTCCACCCCAATGTCGACAAGGCAACGGCGTGGGGTCGGTCATTGCTCCGCGGTAAGGTGCCGGCGTGCCGTTATATCCACCAGGCAGTGCAGCGCCACTTCGATGATCTGGCGGCCAGCCGCAAACGCGGTTTCCGTTTCAAGTTCGACCCGGCCAAGGCAGAGAAAAAGCTCAAGCTAATGCAGCTGCTGCCACATACCAAGGGTGAGTGGGCATTCAAGCGTCAACTGATCACGCTGGAGCCCTGGCAGCTTTTTGGCCTGGCTGTGACATTCGGCTGGGTCAAGAAGAAGGGCGGTCACCGCCGGTTCCGTGAAAGCTACTGGGAAGTGCCCAGAAAGAATGGAAAATCTGTTGTCGCCGGCGGCGTGGGCATCAGCATGTTTGTTGCTGATGGAGAATTCGGCGCCGAGGTGTACGCCGGCGCAACGACTGAGAAACAGGCCTGGGAGGTTTTCCGGCCCGCCAAGCTGATGGTCAGCAAGTCACCAATGCTGATTCAAGCCGCAGGGATTGAGGTGAACGCCTCGAACATGAACATCCCGTCCGACTTCAGCCGGTTCGAGCCACTGATCGGCAACCCGGGTGACGGGGCCTCGCCAAGCTGCGCCATCGTCGACGAATACCACGAGCACCCAACGTCGGCCCAGTACGACACCATGCTCACAGGCATGGGCGCCCGACGCCAGCCTCTGATGTTCATCATCACCACGGCCGGCGCCGACATTGAAGGCCCTTGCTACGACAAGCGCCGCCAGGTCGTCGAGATGCTGGCCGGTACGGTGCCGGACGAAGAGTTGTTCGGTTGGATCTGGACGCTAGATGAGGGCGACGACTGGACCGATCCGAAAATGCTGGCCAAGGCCAATCCGAACCACGGGGTCTCGGTGTTTCAGGAGTACCTTGAGAGTCAGCAGGCCAGAGCCATTCGCTCGGCCCGGTTTGCCAACACCTTCAAAACGAAGCACCTCAATCTCTGGGTGAGTGCGAAATCCGGTTTCTTCAACATGGAGGACTGGAAATCCTGCGAAGACACCACGCTCACCCTGGAACAGTTCGAGGGACAAGAGTGGATCGCTGGTTTCGACTTGGCGCGGAAGCTGGATATGAACTCAAGGGCGCGCCTGTTTTGGCGTGTCATTGATGGGAAGACGCACTATTACAGCGTAGCGCCGAAGTTCTGGGTGCCCTACGACACTGCCTACGACAGCGACAACAAGCGCATGTCCGAACGGTTCCAAGCTTGGATCAATTCCAAGCATCTGGAGATAACCGATGGCGCCGAGATCGACTACCGAGAAATTTTCGAGGACACCAAGGAGGCCAATCACCAGGCCCCGGTCCGCGAGTGCCCGATTGACCCCCACGGCGCCACCGGCCTCAGTCACGATCTCGATGATGAAGGTTTCAACCCGATCACGACCACGCAGAACTACACCAACATGTCTGATCCCATGAAGGAACTTGAGGCAGCTATTACCGCTGGCCGATTTCACCACGATGGGCATCCGATAATGACCTGGTGTATCGCCAACGTGATCGGTAAACACATGCCCGGTAACGATGACGTCGTGCGGCCCATCAAGCAGGGCGACGACAACAAGATCGACGGCGCCGTCGCGCTGATCATGGCTATAGGCAGGGCGCTAATCCTCGCCAACGACAACAGCGGCAACATCAGCGACTTCTTTTCGAAACCTATCATTGTTGGATAACGAACCCATGGATACAGGCCTGATCCTCTTCATCGTGGCGGCCGTGGCCGCGCTGTGCCTGTTTGTCGCCGGCGTATTTGTCTTGGTCGGTCTCGGCTGGGCACTCATCGCTTGCGCTGCTTCTTTCTTGGCTGCGGCTGGATTCATCCGTAAGGGGCTGACTGGTGAATAAACCTATCAAGTCAGTCCTGCGCCAGGCTCTATTCAAATCCGCCGAGCCTGGATTTGTGAAGTCCTCGCTTGCTGGCTGGGTAGGTCGGCGCATTGGCCTGGGTGACGCTTCATTCTGGAATGGTTACTACGGCACTGATTCCGCGTCGGGAAAAACGGTGAGCCAGCAGACAGCGCTTCAGTTGTCGACGGTGTGGGCTTGCGTACGCCTCATCGCAGAAACCCTGGCCACCCTCCCGATCGCACTTTACGAAGACAATAACGGTGTGCCAGAGGTGGCCACTTCGCACCCCGTGCACCGGGTGATCAGCCAGCAGCCGAACGCCGACCAAACCCCTGTTGAGTTCTGGGAATGTGTGGTGGCCAGCTTGCTGCTCAGCGGCAACAGTTTTAATGAGCCTCATTTGGTGGGGCGCGATCTGTCTTCGTTGGAATTTATCCTCCCACAATCTGTTTCTCCGCCTCGGCGCACGAGCAGCGGCGCGATCGAGTACCGGTTCATCGACAGCGAGGGCAAGCCTCATACGCTACTCGATGAGCAAATGATGCACACGCGCGGGTTCGGGACCGATCCCATGTGCGGTTTGAGCCCGCTTGCCATGGGCCGCAATGTATTCGGCGCTGCTATGGCTGCCGATGAGTCGGCCAGCAAGATGTTTGCCAACGGGATGAAACTCGGCGGCGTTCTTTCCACAGACCAAATTCTCAACAAAGCCCAGCGGGAGGACATCCGAGAGGACATGGCTGCCAAGTTCGCCGGCGCTGTGAACACCGGAAAGACGATGGTTCTGGAAGCTGGCATGAAGTATCAGCAGGTGTCTATGACGCCCGAAGATGCACAAATGCTCCAAACCCGGGCCTTCAACGTCGAAGAGATCTGCCGGTGGTTTCGTGTTCCTCCTTGGATGGTCGGCCACACGTCCAATAGCACCAGCTGGGGCACTGGCATGGAACAGCAGATGCTCGGCTTCCTGAGCTTCACGCTGCTTCCCTGGATGAAACGCATCGAGCAGAGCATTAATCGCCGCCTACTGCGGCCCGATGAGCGCCGGCGGTTTTACGCGAAGTTCAACCCAGAGGGACTGCTCCGCGCCGACAGCGCTGCGCGCGCCGCGTTCTACAGCTCCATGACGCAAAACGGCATCTATACCCGCGACGACTGCCGGATCAAGGAAAACCTTGCACCCATGGGCGGTAACGCAGCGAAGCTCACCGTTCAATCCAACATGCTGCCGATCGACAAGCTCGGCGAGGGCTCGGGCGATGCCCAGCAAGCCCGTTCCGCGCTGTTGGACTGGCTCAACGAAACCCCCAAGGGGAACCAGGAATGAAACGGAAAGACCAGTCCCTCGCGGTGAAGTACCGCTCATTTGATTACGACGTGAAGGCTGTCAGCGATGACGGCCTTTTTTCTGGCTACGGATCGGTGTTCGGTGTCGTCGACAGTTACAACGAGGTGGTGGCGCCCGGGGCGTTTCTTGATTCGATCGCCGACCTCAAGGCGAAAGGCAGGTCTTTACCAGTCCTCTGGCAGCATCGCACCGCCGAGCCAATCGGTTCCTGGTCCATGGATACGCTGAAAGAGGACGCCAAGGGCTTGTTCGGTGATGGCGAGCTCTGGCTGGCTGATGCGCCGTATGCGCGTATCGCCATGCGCGGCATGAAGTCCCGATCCATCACTGGCCTTTCCATCGGCTATTACGTGCGCGAATCGAGCTTCGACGAGAAGACACGCATCCGCACGCTCACCAAGCTCGACCTGGTGGAAATTTCCATTGTGACGGTACCGGCCAACGATGAGGCGCGCACCGACACCATCAAGTCGAAGCTGGCACATGGCGGCCTTCCTTCACTTAAAGAATTCGAGTTGCTCTTGCGCGAGGCAGGATTCTCGAAAAATCAGTCAACGGTGATTGCCAACCGTGGACTGCAACACCTGCTCCGGAGCGAGTCCGCGGGCGACCTGGCTGAAGCTGAACTCGTCGAGGCGCTCAAATCGCGCCCGGCACTGACTCTCCCATCGTTTTGAGGATTCACCATGCATAACGCCATGAGCAACCAGGCTCGCGCCGAAAACCGTCAGTTGCAACGCAAGGAGCACTCCGACGACAAGGTCCAGTTGAAAGCGGTCAATGACCTGCTCGATCAGCGCGACCAGGAAATCAAAGCGTTCGCCGAGAAAGCGAACAAAGAAATCAAAGAGCACGGCACCATTCTGGCCGATACCAAGACCGTTCTCGAAGGCCTGGTAAAGGATGGCGTGGGCTTGCAGGATCGCCTGCAGGACCTCGAGCAAAAGATGTCTCGCCGCTTTGCGGCCAACGATCCGACTGACGCCAAGTCGGTAGGCGAAGAGCTGTCCGACTCGGATGACTTTAAGGCCTTGCAAACTCGCGGCCGTGGTATCGCCCGCATTGGTCGCAAAGCCGTCACCAACATCACCAGCGCAACCACCGGTACCGGTGGCGTGGGTGTCGGCATCCAGCCAACGCGTGTACCTGGCATCGTTGCAGATCCGGAGCGTCAGTTCGTCATCCGCGATTTGATCATGCCCGGCCGAACCGGCTCCAATGCTGTGGAGTTCGTGCAGGAAAGCGGATTCCAGAACATGGCGGCGATCCAGGCCACTGAGGGCGCAGCGAAAGCCCAGTCGGATATCTCGTTTGCGCTGAAAACGACCAACGTCGTGACCATTGCGCACTGGTTCCGCGCCTCCAAGCAGGTTCTGTCCGATATTCCGCTATTGCAGAGCTACATCAACGGTCGCGCGATCTACGGCCTGAAATACAAGGAAGAAGAGCAGATCCTCGCCGGTAACGGCGTGGGTGGGAACATGCTCGGCCTGATCCCCCAGGCATCCGCTTTCAACAACGCCCTCCGCAAAGCCGGCGATACCAAAATCGATACGCTGCGTCGCGCCATCCTGCAGGTGCGGATCGCCGAATACCGCGCCTCGGCGATCGCACTGAACCCCGTCGACTGGGCTGATATCGAGCTGACCAAGGACAGCACTGGCTCCTACATCTGGGTAAACGTCCAGGAAGGCGGCGCGCAACGCCTGTGGAAACTGCCTGTTGTGGATAGCAACGCTGTTCCAGAGGGTGAATTCCTGGTGGGCGCCATGAACATCGCGGCTCAGATTTTCGACCGCGAAGAGGCGGCCGTCGAAGTTTCGACTGAAGACGGCGACAACTTCCGTACCAACATGGTCACGATTCGCGCGGAAGAGCGCCTGGCTATGGCTGTGTACCGTGAAGAATCCTTCGTCCACGGTGAATTCGACGCGCCGTAAGGCTTCGACACCTCATAGGAGCGCACCCGGGAAACCGGGTGCGAACACCGATGCCAGACATCACTGTAAAAGCGATCAAGGGCTTCAATGCCGACGGCCTGGATTCAGGCGAAAAGTATGTGAAGCGTGGTGCGGAATTCACCGTGGATGAGTCGGTGGCCCGCGATCTCCGCCGTAATGGCCTGATCGAGGAATACGACGTGAAGAATTCTGCTTCCCCGGAAAACAAGCAGGCCCCAACCCTTTCGAATAAAGCTGCGCCAAAAACCGCAGCCAAGAAAAAGGCCGACTGACCATGAGCGTGATCGACATCGAACTGGCCATGAAGCACCTGCTCGCGGAGCCTGAGGATCAGGACCTGGTGCAGTCGCAATTGGACGGCGCCGAGGAAGCTGCTCAGCAGTTCCTTCAGAGGCGGTTCTTTACCGATCAGGCCGCGGTGGATCTCGCAAAGTCTACCACTCTTCAGCGGACCCAGGCGGCGCGCGCCACTTACCGCGCCGCCCTGGTGGTGGCTGATTCCCCTGAAAACTCTGACGACCGTTGCCGGCTGCGTGAACGTGCTCGCCAGGCCCTGGCGGACGCCTTCGAGGCTATCGACATGGACGAATTCGGGATAGTGATCAACAAGGGAATCGTGGCGGCATGCCTACTCAAGCTTGGGCACCTGTTCGCGAACCGTGAAGAGGTGGTGACGGGTACCATTGCCACCGAGCTGCCACTGACCAGCAAGGCCCTGTTGATGCCTTATCGCATCCGGATGGGTGTGTAGTGCGCGCCGGTAGGTTGCGGCACCGCGTCGATATCCAGAAACCGGTGGTGGATCGCGACCCGGAAGACAACACCGAGCTTCCGGTGAGATGGGAAACCGTCTGGGAGCGTTGCCCGGCGTCGGTTGAGCCCTTGAGCGCCAGGGAGTTCTTGGCGGCCCAGGCAACTCAGTCTGAGGTTACAGCGAAGATTGTGGTTCGGTATCGCCCGGGATTGGTGCCCACGATGCGGATCATTCACCGCGGCGAGATCTACAACATCGCCGGAGCTTTGCCAGACAACGTTTCGGGTCTCGATTATTTGACGCTGCCGGTCAGCAAGGGTGTGAACGATGGTCGATGAAGTCAAGTTCAGCTTGATCGGCGTCGACAACTTGCTGGGGAAACTCGCCACGGTGAACGATGAGGTCAAGCGCAAGACCGGTCGCACCGCGCTTCGTCGGGCTGCCGAGATGGTCGCCAGGAACTTCAAAGAAGGCGCCCGGCGCTGGGATGACCCGGACACAGGGCGTTCCATTGCCGACAACATCGTGCTGCGCTGGAACGGCCGTCTATTCCGTCGTACTGGTGACCTCGGCTTTCGTGTTGGCGTTCTGCACGGCGCGGTGCTGGTCAAGAACGGCAGCACCGAGAAAAGTGCACCGACACCACATTGGCGTCTGCTTGAGTTCGGTACCGAGCATATTGCTGCTGACCCGGTGGCCCGCCCAGCTCTGGAAGATCATATCGGCGAAGTCACCAACGAGTTCGCCACTCAGTTCGAGAAAGGCCTCGACAGAGCAATACGTCGGACCGAGAAGGCTAGGAGCAGCTGATGTTCGCACCAATCAACGCCGTGTGCGCCATGGATGCCGGGGTCATCGCAGTCCTGGGCTCAACCCCGCAGCGCCTTTATCCATTCGGCGACGCACCACAGGATGGGCAAAAGCCTTACGCGGTATGGCAGACCATCGGTGGTGACCCCGAGAACTACCTGGCTGGACGCCCAGACACCGACGGCTACACGTTGCAGGTCGATGTGTACGCCACGACGGGGAAGGATGCCAGGGCCGTTGCGAAGGCCATCAGGGACGCCATTGAGCTGAAGGCCTACATCATCCGCTGGGGTGGTGAAAGCCGCGACCCGTCCACAAAGAATTACCGGTACAGCTTCGATGTGAGCTGGCTCGTTCCTCGATAACGTTGCAACCCAAACCAACCCCGCCGAGTGCGGGTTTTTTTATGCCCGACATTTGGAGAACGCCATGTCGATCCTTTCCCAAGGAACCCAGATTTACGCACTGGTCCCGCCGCTCACCGGTAGCGGGCCAATGACCGTCATGGAAGTGGAGTGCGCCACCAGCTTCGATCCGGGCGGTGCGCCGGCCGAACAGATCGAGGACACCTGCCTGTCCGCCGACGAGCGCAGCTATAAGAAAGGCTTGCGCACCCCTGGCCAAGCATCGCTCGGCCTCAACGCTGACCCGAACAACGCGAGCCACATTCGCCTGCATCAGCTCTCGGAAGCCAACGGCGATACCACTATCAAGTGGGTGGTGGGCTGGTCTGACGGCAAGGACATTGTGCCGACCATTGCCGCCGGCGGCAGTCTGGGTGTGGCAACGGTTACTGCTGGCGGCACCGGTTACACCACGGCACCTACTGTGGCGCTCACTGGTGGCGGTGGCTCTGGCGCGACTGCAACGGCTACTGTTTCTGGCGGTGTGGTGACTGGTGTCACGATCACCAACAAAGGCACCGGTTACACCTCGGCCCCGACTGTCGCTTTCACTGGCGGTGCTGGTACCGGCGCAACCGCCACCGTCGCCCTGGCGGCCGGTGATGACTTCGACCTGCCGCCGACCCGCACCTGGTTCGCTTTCCAGGGCTACGTGGCCGACTTCCCATTCACCTTCGCGCAGAACGCCGTGGTTGCATCGACAGTGTCGATCCAGCGCTCGGGCGGTTCCGCCTGGATTCGTAAGGTCTCCGCATAATGGAACTGAACATCGCGAACCTGAAAAAATCGAAGGCATTCACTGCGCGACCGGTGGCCAAGGAGATCGAGTGGGAGGGCTCCAAGTTCACTTGCTACGTCCGGCCCTTGTCGTATCAGACAGCGGTGGGTGACATCGCCGCCCACCGAGGTGCTGATCCGCTGGCCTGCCGCATTGCTTCGAGCATCTGTGATGCTGAGGGCAAGGCAGTGTTTACTGTGGCCGACATCACCGGTGAGGCTGATCCGGAAAAGGGCGCCCTCGACCCTGACCTGACCAACCTGCTGCTGATCGCCATTGGCGAGGTGCAGAACTCGGGAAAGAAGAAGCGCTAGACCCTTCGGATGAGTTGTGGTGCGAGCTGGTCATGAATGGAATCGGCGGCCGCACCATTGCCGAAGCGCAGGAGCGCATGGCCTATTCCGAGTTTGTGGTCTGGATGAAGTTTCGCGCCAAGCGTGGATCGCTGCACCAGGGCATGCGGGTCGAGATGGCTCTGGCGCAGTTCCAGGCGTTCTACGTCAATTCGAAGACCGGCAAGGATGCTCCGAGGCTGTACCAGCAGGACTTCGCACCGCACATGGATCCGCGTGTCGAGTCGCTGGAAGAGGCGGTCGCTGGTTGGGCCTGATAGATCATGGGTGATAGATTGCCTCCTTTCTGATGATCGGAGGCTCTATGAACAGAGTTCGTTTGGACTTGTGCGTTTTTTTGGCAAAGGTTATGGCGGCCTTGGTTTTCATTGGCGCCATTGTTGTTTTGTACAACTTTGGCCGCATCGAAGTCGCGTCGACGCCAAGCTACCTAAGTCAAGGCCAAATGGTTATGAATTGGCCGGTTATTTTCTGGGCGGCAGGTAGCGCCATCTACTCCTTGCTCTTCGCCGCAATGATGAGCGCGGTTCGCTATGCCTGCTATTTCGCTCAGGATGCCTCCGTGGGCGGCCCCAAGGGCGGCTAACTCTTTTTTGAATTACGTAAGCCCGCCATGTGCGGGCTTTTTGTTGCCAGGAGAAAACCATGGCTGGATCGCTTGGTACCCTTACGCTTGATCTTATTGCCAAGATCGGCGGCTTCACTGGGCCGATGGATCAGGCTGGCCGCGCTGCAAAAAAGTCCTCGAAGGAAATTGCCGATGCGGCCAATCAGGCCGCTACTGCATGGAGCGCCCTTGGTACTGTTGCTGCCGGTGCAGTTGCCGGATTTTCGGTGGCGAGTATTTTTGGACGGTTTGTCACGGAGACTAAAAACGCCGAAAAGGAGCAGGCTCAGCTCGGTGCTGTACTTCGCTCTACCGGTCAGTCGGCAGGATTCAATCGCGACCAATTGAACTCAATGGCTGATGCGATGCAGAAGGCCAGCACGTTCTCTGGCGGCGATATAAATCAAGCGCAAACAACGCTGTTGGCGTTCACTGGCATAGTTGGAAACCAATTCAATCGCGCACTCCAGTCGGCCGCCGATATGGCTGCGCGAACCGGAGTCACGGTAAAAGATGCAGCTGAAACAATTGGCCGGGCATTGGATGTCCCGTCGCAGGGCCTCACCTCCCTCAGCAAGCAGGGTTTCCGGTTTACAGAAGAGCAAAAGAAGTTAGCGACCGCCCTTGAGTCGACAGGCGATGTCGCTGGCGCGCAACAGATAATTCTTAAGTCGCTTGAAGAGTCCTATGGAGGGGCGGCGGCAGCCGCCCGAGACACCTTTGGCGGTTCGCTGGACGCACTGCAAAACACCATATCGGGACTGCTAACCGGAGAAGGTAGCCTTGATAGTGCAAAGGAAGCTGTAAACACCCTTAATGACGCTCTTGCCTCGCCGGAGGCAAAAACCGCAATGGATTCCACCGCAAAGGCGGCCATTGTGTTGGCGGGTGTTTTGTCTGTCAGATTGGCGGCTGCTGCCGTGAGTACTGCGGCATCATTTGTTTTGGTGCAGGCTGACACGATCCGCTATCAGGCGACCCTGGCAAGAATGGCTGGAGTTTCCACTGCTGCTGCGGCTGGCCTGGCCACCCTGAGTGCTTCCGCTCGTGCAGCCTCCGCTGCAATGACTTTGCTTGGCGGCCCTGTCGGAGTGGCATTGCTTGCAGGTAGCGCGCTTGTCTACTTTGCAACGCGCGCCAGTGACGCAGATAAGGCGTCAGCTGCTCTGGATGAGCGCATCGCAAAGCTGAATACCTCGTTTGCAACAATGAAGGTTGACCAGGCGGCCGCTGCAATACCGGATTACACCAAGAAGCTCGAAAACGCGACGATGGCGGCTGACGCGATCAATGCCAGAATCTTCACGCTTAACGACAACATAAAAAAGTTTCCACAAAGCCCGAGCCTGGAAAAATGGAAAGCCGATCTTGTCCAGGCCAAAGGTGCCGCAGTCGATGCAAATGACGCGGTGGATGATCTGAAGGCAAAGATTGTTGAGCTGAATGCAATCGTTGATAAGCCTATCGTTTCAGCTTCGGTATCTCAGGCCTCACAGGTCTACACGGAGATGGCCAAAAAGATCGACGAGCAAATCCTGCTAGCCGATAAGAAGACCGAGGCGGACAAACTTCAGGCCCGCATCAAGGCTGGCCTTGTTGAAGGGCTTAAAGCGGGCGAGGGTGACTTGCTTGTCGCCTCTCAAAAGCGTGCAGACGCTGCGATCAAAGCAGCTGAGGCCACAAAGAAAGCGGATGAGTCAGCCAAGGCATCAGCAAAATCAGCGGCCGAGGCCCTGGCGAAGCGTGGCGTTGACGCTGAGGAAAACTACCGCCGACAGATTGCACTCATCGATGAGACCGCCGGCAAGCAGGGTAAGGCGACCGAAGTCGCAAAGCTCGCCTTCGAACTGGAAACCGGAAAGCTGAAAGGCGTCAGCGCCGAGCGGCAGAAGGTGTTGAAGGACTTGGCCGCCGAGCTGGACTCGAAGGTCAAACTCAAGAAGCAAAATGAGCAAGACTTGAAGCTGGCGACCCTGGCGTCGAACCTCAAGGATAGCAACACCATCGTGAAGCAAGGTTTCGACATGGAGTTGGCTGGTGCGGGTTCCGGGGAAAAACTGAGGGGGCGCCTCAAGGAGGACTTGGCGATCCAGCAGGACTACGCCAAGCAGCGCGCTGAGATGTACAAGCAGTATAAGGAGGCCGAGCTGCTGGGCGATCCTGACGCCAAGGACACCTACGACAAGGAAACCGCTCTTCTCGAGGAGGCCCTTGCTGAGCGGATGGTCATCCAGCAGGATCACTACAACCAGCAGGATAAAGCTCAAGCGAACTGGATGGACGGGGTCAGTGATGCCTGGCAGAACTACGTCGACGCCGCTACCAATTACACGGCCATGGCTGCCGAGGCGACTTCTTCGATACTCGATAGCGCAAAGGGCGGACTCAGTAATTTCCTGTCAGATGTGATCAGTGGTGCCGAATCTGCCGATGATGCGCTCGGCGATCTGGTAGCCAACTTCGCGAAGTCCACGCTGCAAGCCCTTTCTGACATGGCGGCGCAGTGGTTGGTGTATCAGGCGGTGCAGCTCTTGGTGGGTAAGTCTACCCAGGCAAGTGCGGCGCCGATGCTGATTGCAAACGCTCAGGCTACAGCCTCCCAGGCCAGCTTGGCGGCGTACGCTTCGACGGCTGCAATACCAATCGTTGGCCCGGCTGCCGCGCCTGCTGCTGCGGCAGCGGCCGCATTGGCAACAGCTCCTATGGTCGCAACTGTTGGTGCTGCGGCGCTCGCTGGTATGGCGCACGACGGCATCGACGCGGTACCGGAGACGGGGACCTGGCTGCTTCAAAAGGGCGAGCGAGTAACCACGGCTGAGACCAGCGCAAAGTTGGACAGGACGCTCGACCAGCTACGCGCAAACTCGGGTGTCAGCGGTGGAGGGGGCATCAACATCAGCGCACCAGTAAGCGTGCAAGCCCAGCCAGGTATGAGTGGTGACGATGCTCGTAAGCAGGGCGAGGCGATGGGCCAGGGTCTGGTCTCGGAAATCCGGCGCGTGCTTCAAGGTGAAATGGGGCAGGGCGGCATGCTCTGGAGGCGAGTCTGATGGCGGAAACATTCAGCTACTGCGTTCAACTGGGCGGCGACGGAGAGATTGACCAGCGCACATGGGAGAACGATTTTGGTGATGGGTATACCCAGGCTGGTGGCATCGGCATCAACACCAAAAGCGAGAACTGGAACCTGACGCACTCTGGCGTCATGGCTCCCGGTGAGGAGTTGCTGAAGGTGCGAGATTTCATCGACCGGCACGAAGGTTACAAGGCGTTTATCTGGACGCCGCCGGGCGGGGTGCAGGGCCGATATCGCTGCAAGGGCTACAAGTCCAAGCCGCTCGGCGCTGGCCTGTGGACGCTTTCTTTCACCTTCAAGCAGACCTACACACCGTAACCGCAAACCTCACCAGACCCCGCCAAGTGCGGGGTTTCTTGTTTCTGGGGACCTATGAATTACAACACCGACATCCAAAAGCTTGAGCCTGGCAACCAGATCAGGCTCTACGAACTGGACGCCACGCGCTTGGGCGGGTTGCTCTGGCGGTTCCACGGGCACGCCCAGGAAGGCGACATCATCTGGCAGGGGCAGCTGTATTCGCCGCTCCAGATCGAGGCCAAGGGTTTCGACATTCGTGGGGATGGACGCCCTGCCACGCCGACGCTACAGGTAGACGACGAACTCGGCGGCGTGCGCGGGGCGATCACTGCCCTGTGCTTCCAGTTCCGCGACCTGGCCGGGGCCCGTGTCAAGGTGATCGAGACGTTCCGCCACTTCCTGGACGCCGCCAACTTCCCCGACGGCAACCCAGAAGCCAGTGATCAGGCGAAGACGAACCTCTGGTTTATCGAGCAGAAGACCGAGGCGCTGCCCAGCATCTCGGTCACGTTCTCGTTGTCGAGCCCCACGGACATGGAAGGCCAGATGCTGCCGGCTCAGCAGATCACCAAGCTTTGCCGGTGGGCCTGCCGTGGCGGGTACCGGCAGGAGGCTTGCGCCTACACCGGCACGGCGATGTTCGACAAGAAGAACCAGCCCACTGACAACCCAGCGCTGGACCGCTGCGGTGGTTGGTGGAGCAGCTGCAAACTTCGGGGCAACACCCGCCGGTTCGGTGGATCCATGGGCGCGAGCCTTATAGCAAGTTCGAGGTAGTGATGCGCATCAATCAAAAATTGCAGGACGAGATCCGCGCTCACGCCGAACGAGCCTACCCTGCTGAAGCTTGCGGCGTGCTGATCAAGTCGGCCGTCGGCCGCGAGTATGTACCTTGCGGCAACCTGGCCAGCACGCCGCGCGAGCACTTCCAAATCGATCACAAGGACATGGCCCGGGCGGAAGATCGGGGCGAGGTGCTGGCGATCATCCACAGCCACCCCGACAAGGCGCCGGCGCCGAGCATGGCCGACCGCGTCAGCTGCGAGTTGCACGAATTGCCGTGGGGGATTGTCGGCTGGCCCTGCGGTGACTTCGAGTGGTTCAAGCCTTCGGGCTTCCAGGCGCCGCTGTTGGGCCGCGACTTCTCCCATGGCCTGCTGGACTGCTGGGCAGCGTGCCGCGACTGGTACGCGCGGGAGGCGGGGTTGCAGCTACCGAACTTTGAACGCGCTGATCTCTGGTGGGAGCAGAAGGACGGCCCGAGCCTCTACGAAGACAACTTCGCGGCCACCGGCTTCTACCAGGTCAACGAAGCACGGCGCGGTGACATGCTGGTGTTGCAGATCCCAACGCCCGGCCGGGAGTGCTACTTCCCGAATCACGCCGTGATCTACCTGGGTGATGAGCCGTCGCTCATCAGCGAGCCGGCGCCGAAGCTTGGCGGGTCTGGCCCGTTCATTTACCACCACATGCCCGGCCGTCTGGCAGCACGTGAAATTTACGGTTGGTCGATGGCCAATCGCGTGAAGCTGATTCTTCGGCACAAGGACTACCGCCCATGACCATGCGCACCATCAAGCTCGGCGGCGTGCTGGGCAAGAAGTTCGGTAAGGAATACCAGCTCGACCTGTACGGCATTCACGACGCCACCGCGGCGTTGTGCGCGATGAAGCCAGGTTTCGAGAAATTCATGCGAACAGCTCATGAGCGCGGCCTGGTCTTCGCGGTGTTCGTCGATGAGCGAAACGTCAGTGAGCAGGAGCTTGAGCTGGTGGGGCGTGCAGAGGGCGACATTCGTATTCAGCCGATCGTGCAGGGGAGCAAGCAGGCAGGCATGTTCCAAACCCTGCTGGGCGTGGTGTTGATCGTGGCGGGCCTTTTCACTGGCGGCACGACTTCCACGCTGGGCATGGGCTTGCTCGCCGCAGGCGCCGCAGTCGGGCTGGGCGGTGTGGTGCAAATGCTATCCCCAACCACCAAGGCAAATGCCGAAGGCAAGAACGACGACGGCAACAACCCCAGCTACGGATTCGGCGGGGCGATCACCACGATTGCCCAGGGCAACCCTTACCCGTTGCTGTACGGAGAGCGGGAGATCGGCGGCGCCGTCGAGTCTGGCGGTATCTATACCCAAGACACCTACTGATCCAACGATCACCACAGACCCGCTTCGGCGGGTTTTTGCATTCTGGAGGGCGCATGAGCGCAGTAGCAAAGAAGTCGCGCCGTGTTGCGCCGCGCAAACGCCGCGCCGTCGTTGGTAGTAAGGGTGGTCAGGCGAAGCAGAAACAGCCAAGCATCGCCTCGAACAGCGTGCCGTCGATCTCTACTGCGCGGATTACCTACCTTTGGAGTTGGGGTCCGATTGTTGGGCCAGTTGATGGTCTGCGCTCGGTAAAGCTGAACGGCACTCCGGTGCAGGCCCCTGACGGCACCATCAACTACCCCAGCGTGAAGTGGCAGTTCCGCTCCGGTGAGCTGAATCAGCCTCGCCTCGAAGGGATCGCGGAGTCAAGCAACGAAATCGACGTCAAGACTGAGCTTGTCTACGGCACGCCGTGGTTGCATACCATCACCAACTCGGTAATCGATGCCGTGCGCCTGCGCCTCAGCTGGCCGGCGCTGCGCAGCCAGGATGCTTCGGGCAACATCAGCGGTGTTCGTATCGATTACGCCGTGGACATTTCGACCGACAACGGCCCTTACATCCAGGTGTTGGCTTCTGCTGTCGATCGCAAGAACGTAACCGAGTACGAGCGCGCCCATCGCCTGGAGCTACCCGCCGGTAGCCGCTGGACCATTCGGGTTCGGCGCCTGACCCCGAATGCCAACTCCGACCTGGTCGTTGATCAGATGATCGTCAAAGCGATCGCCGAGGTGGTGGATAGCGATCAGGAATATCCGCTGACGTCGGTAGGGTGCATTGAGTACGACGCGCAGACCTTTGGTGGCGATATCGCCAAGATTGCCGTGCTGATGCGCGGGCGCATCATCCGCGTCCCAGCTAACTACGATGCAGCTACTCGCACCTACGCCACAGCAGGGACCGGAACAAGTAACGGGATTTGGGACGGCACCTTCAAGGAGGCCTACACCAACAACCCAGCATTCATTTTCTATGATCTTGTGCTGGACCCCTATTACGGGCTGGGCGACCGAATCGACGCCACCATGATTGATCGCTGGGCGTTGTACCGCATTGCGCAGTACTGCGATCAGATGATTCCGGATGGCAAAGGCGGGCAAGAGCCTCGATTCACGTGCAATCTTTACTTCCAGAAGCAGGCCGAGGCCTACGCAGTTCTGCAGGACCTGGCCTCAATCTTCCACGGCCTGGCCTACTGGGACGGCAGCCAGATCGTAGTCAATGCCGATATGCCGGGTGATCCGGTATACACCTACAACCAAACGCAGATCCTCAACTCGGGCGCCATAAAGTACGAAGGCACCCGCGCGCGCGACCGCCACAGTCTTTACACGGTGTCCTGGGACAATCCAGACCAGGGCTTCGAGACCGACAAAGAGCCGATCTTCGACGATGAGGCAATGGTCGAGCTTGGCGGGATTGTGCGCGAAACGTCGATTGATGCCATTGGCTGCACATCCCTGGGTCAGGCCCAGCGTGCCGGGCAGTGGGCTGCGCTTACAGAGAAGCTGCAAACCCAGGGCGCCGTCTTTCGCGTTGGGCTCGACGGGGATATTCCTAAGCCTGGGCAAGTGATCGCTGTGGCTGACCCCATGCTGGTTGGCCGCAACAACGGCGGCAGGATATCGGCAGCGGCGGGACGTGTGGTCACGCTAGACCGCGATACCGTGGTGCCGGTGGGCGCGCGGCTGATGGTCAACCTTCCAAGCGGAAAATCAGAGGGGCGGGTGGTCAAGTCGGTCTCCGGCCGGGCCGTGACACTGATGGCAGATTTCAGCGAGCAGCCCCAGGCGGAAGCCGGCTGGATTTTGGACTATGAAGACCTGAAGCTGATGCAGTTCTACGTCCGCAACGTGACGCGGCCGGAGTGGCACCAGTTCCAATTCGAAGTTATCCAGCACGACCCGAGCAAGTTTGACGCTATCGACAACGGCGCCGTGGTCGACGTCCGTCCGATCACCGGCATTCCTGCAGGCAGCCAGGAAGCGCCGGCGCGCGTCATGCTTAGCCAGAACGTGGTGATCGAGCAGGGCATTGCCGTGACGATCATGTCTATCGCCTGGGACGCTGCGCCAGGCGCTGTGGCTTATGACGTCGAATGGAAGTGGGGCGCGCGCGAGTGGATCACCTTGCCGCGCACCCCTGAGCAAATGGTCGATGTGCGCGGGATCTACTCTGGGCAGTACATGGCCCGGGTTCGGGCGGTGAGCGCGCTAAACGTTTCCTCGATCCCGACGGCGTCGGCCCTGACCAATCTGGAAGGGAAGGTCGGCCTGCCGCCGGCGGTTTCGTTCCTGACCACCACCAGTGAGCTGTTCGGCATCGGCATCAAGTGGGGTTTCCCGGCCGGCGCCGAGGATACCCAGCGCACCGAGCTGTGGTACGGCACGGCCAACAACCTGGCGGCAGCCTCCAAGCTGGCCGACTTGGCGTATCCGCAGGCCGATTACCGCATGCAGCAACTGCTGACGGGGGCGACGTTGTTCTTCTGGGCTCGACTTGTGGACCGGACTGGCAACATCGGTCCGTTCTATCCGGTGGGTAACGGAGTGTTGGGCAGGGCCAGCTCCAACCCTGATCCTGTGTTGGACCTGGTCGCCGGCAAGATTGGCCGCACTGAGCTTGGCCAGGACATCGTGAAGGAGATCGACAAGATCCCTGGCTTGCAGGATCAGATCACCGCTCTGGGTGGGCTGAAGGCCTACAACAAGGATGCCACCTACCTCAAAGGACAGATGGTTGTAGAGGGAAGTCGAATCTACCAGGCCGCCCAGGCTGTACCGAAAAACCAGCCGCCGCCGAACATTACCTACTGGCTCGATGTTGGCCAGTCGGTAGAGACGGCGAACGGCCTAGCTCAGCAGGTCTCCACCAACACCGCCGATATCACCAAGCTTGACGGTGTAGTGACGGCCTCGGCGTCGAGCCTTCAGGTCCTGCAGGCGGCGTACAGGGATGACAACGGCGAGGGCGAGCTCGCGGATGCGCTCCAGGGCTTTAACGCCAAGGCCAGCTTTGCGGAGGAGGTGAAAACGCAGGCCACGAAGAACGCGGCAATGGTGCAGCGTACGACTGAGTTGGCCGCCGATGTGGGCGATGTCAGTGGAGCTGTGACCGAGCTCGAAAGCGTTGTTGTCACCGACCGCCAGGCCACGGCCCAGGCTATTCAGCAGATCGGGGTGAAGATCGGTGATAACTCGGCTGATATCCAGACCGTCAGCCAGGCTCAGGCCAGCACCGACGGTAAGTTGGCAACCATGTGGTCCGTGAAGATGCAGCTCAACCAAAACGGGCAGTACGTCGCGGCGGGTATCGGGCTTGGCATCGAGAACGTGGATGGTCAGTTGCAGAGCCAGTTCTTGGTGAGCGCTGACAGGTTCGCCGTGGTGAACAACATCAACGGGGTGCTTTCGTCGCCGTTCACGGTGCAAAACGGCCAGGTCTTCATGCGATCGGCGTTCATCCAGGACGGCAGCATCACCATGCTGAAGATCGGAGAGGCGCTGCAGTCCGACAACTATGTCGCCGGTGTTCAAGGATGGCGCCTCGATAAAGCTGGCAACCTGGAGTTTAACGGCCCGGCGCCTGGTGGTGGTCGCCTGACGATGACCAATCGTGCAATCAAGGTGTACGACGAAAACAACGTCAAGCGGGTGCAGCTAGGGGATCTGACAGCATGATCGGAGGAATTAGAATATGGGGGCCTACTGGCCTCCTGGAATTGGATGAGAACTCATTCACCGTGAGGGTTGTTTATTCAGCCCTCATTGGCACGGCGGGCGTGAGTACTTTTGTTTCCATACCAGGCGTGAATCCCTCTACTCACATCGGTATATGTTTGCCTAATGGGCAGTACTCAGGGGACCCGTCCGGCCAAGACGCAAGTTTGTCTCAGTTCGATGTGCAGATGCTTTCGGGCGGCGTTCAAGTCTGGTTTAGAAATAGAAATATGCCAACCGGCCGGATAGGGGTGTCAGTTCAGCGACTTCTAGTATTCAGGTATAGATAATGTCCTATGGGCTAACTTTTACGAATAATTCAGATGTTGTAACGCTTGACTCTGAGTTTGCACGGCTTGTTGTTATACACAAAGGGATCTATGGGCCGTCTGGCGGTGACTTTCCATCGGTGATTACGTCGCAAGAACCGCCGTTAATCTTTGTCAGACCCTCAACTGGGGGCTTTCAATGGGTAAGCCTGAAGGGCTCACCTGGCAATTGGACGGGCTTCATCAACGGGGCGAGCGGTGGCTCTGGCTCGTTTTTTGTTGCCGCCTATGAGTCCACTCCAACCGCACAATATGGACTCAGGTTATGGGATGGCGGAGCAAAACAACTATTCGATAATGGAACGCCTTGTGCTCAGTTCACAGACGTCGTTACCGGCTGGGCTTATGGTGGTGCGGCAAATCCCTCTGTAGGGCGTTGGATATATACCTTCTATGCGAGTGTTCCCTTAAATACAGGGAACTACATGCTGATTAATAACATAGCGATGAATATTCCCGGAGGGGATACGTTCTCGCTGCTTTCTTGTTATTGGGATTATGCAAACAACCGAATAGTCGCGCAGCTACAAAACATCGGCGACTTCAACGGCTCAAGTTTCTTTCTCCCGCTAATGTTTGCAAAGCCAATTTCATAGGAGGCTTAGATGGCCTGGTACAAAACAGGAACTGTTGCCGTTACAGCCGGCAGTAACGCAGTTATTGGCGCAGGCACGGCGTTCATCGCTAACTCGCGTGTGGGCGATGGTTTCAGGGGGCCGGATGGCCTGTGGTACGAGGTCACCAACATCGCGAGCAATACGGCGATTTCCATCGCCCCGAACTACCAGAGTGCTACAGTTGCTGCGGGTGTGTACACCATTGCTCCGATGCAGGGCTACGTCAAAGAGTCAGCGGATCGACTGCGCGCCATCACTGATCAGTTTAAAGACTTGGATCAGGAAGTGGCTAATGCACAGGCCTCCGCCGCCGCGGCGAAGACTTCAGAAACCAACGCCAAGGCATCCGAGACAAAGTCCAAAACATCGGAAACCAATGCTGCTGCCTCGGCGACGACCGCCAGCGGTGCTGCGACGTCTGCAACGGCATCCAGGAACGCAGCTGCACAGTCTGAGACCAATGCGGCTACCTCTGCGTCCAATGCGCTGACACAAGCCGATCGGGCGAAGACCGAGGCTGACAAGCTGGGAAATGCGAACCTTTTCCTGGCGACCGTTGATTCTGTATCCGCAGGTGTGCCGCGCTTCAAAGATGCCCTTCAGGTTGGCGGTGCTGGCGGCGTTCTCTTGCGCAGGGAGGGGGTCACTGATCCCAACTCAACGGCAATGGTTCGACTTACCCATGCCACCGACAGCAGTGTCCGAATAATCGACGACGCCCGAGGGATTGTGCGGTTGCTGCTGGACGCTGCAGGCTCTGCTCAGTTTGGCGCAAACGTTATTGTCAGTGGGGGTAACGCCTACATCAGGGCCGGCGCCCCCGGAGGAAACTCTCACCTTTGGTTCAATGAGTCTGGTAGCACCGCCACGCGCGGGGTTATCTACTGTGAGCCATCAGGCAACATCAACTTTTCAGCCGGCTATGGGCAGTCTGGCGCAGGCCCGTTAGTTACGATCACCAAGGCTGGCGTTCTTGTGACCGCCGCCGGCATCACGCTCAGCGCTGGCAGGTCAATCAGCTCTACGGGCGACATTACTTCTAACCTGTATACGGGTGGAAGCCTAAGCGCACAGCTTGCATCGATGGGCTCGACAATTTCTTCGAAGCTGGATTCCTCGGTGGCGGACTTCGCAATCATCTATCCCAATGGTGGTACCGCCGCAGCGCCTGGGAACATCGTTACGGCGTCGAGATTCACGTCCGACAACCCTTTTCCAGGGTTCCATGTGATCACAGTGCTGGAAATTCTCATTGGTGGTATTTGGTCAGAGCCAAGGCTGGACGGCAACGCAGGCACCGGCGGCGCGTCATACGGCGCGTATGCACAGCAGATCCTGCCGACGGACAAGATAATTTGCCAGGCTGGTGCGAGCGGGGTGGCATTGCCCAGCGCTTCAGCAGGTGGTGGTCACGGTTATAGCGGCGCAGTGCTGACCACCGCGCCAGTGCGAGTAAAGGTCTGGAAACTTAAGGGGACCATCTGATGATCCGATTTTATGCAGTGGTGGGCTCGAACTTCTTCGAGGGTGACGAGACAGACAAAGGCCCCGATGAAGGCTGGATCGAGATGGAAGGGGAGCGGCCACAAGGCGATAACAGCATGGACTACACGGCGCAAGCCGATGGCACCTGGGCAATTACCCAAGAGACGCTGATCGCTAAGCTGAGCGTGGTGGAAAATGCTTGGCGTGAAGAACAAATGCCGATCGCCCAGCAGACGGTTACAGCAATCGACTTTGGCGAGGAAGGCATCCTTGGCTCCATAGAAGACTGGAAGCTGTACTGGCGCGCCCTGCGCAAGTGGACAGTGGATAATCCCGAATTCCCCGACATGAGCAAGCGACCAGTTCAGCCAGCCTGAACCGGTAAAGAACACACCAGCCGCCTTGAGCGGTTTTTTTGTGCCTGGAGAAAAGCATGCCGATCACCGAACAGCAGTTGCTGCAGATCCTCCCGAACGCCGGCCGCCAAGCCGGCGTTTTTGTTTCCGCCATGAATACCGCCATGAACCGCTACGGCATCGTGGGCACCGCGCGCGCCACCGCATTCATCGCCCAGGTTGGGCATGAGTCTGGCCAACTGCGCTACGTGCGTGAGATCTGGGGGCCCACCAAGCAGCAGCTCACGTACGAAGGCCGTGCCGACCTGGGCAACATCGTCAAGGGGGACGGCTCGAAGTACCGTGGGCGCGGACTTATCCAGATCACCGGCCGAGCCAACTATGGTGCATGCGGTGAAGCCCTGAACCTGAACCTGATCAACAACCCGGAGTTGCTTGAGCTGCCGCAGCACGCAGCGATGTCGGCAGCATGGTTCTGGTCCACCAAGGGGCTCAACACGCTGGCGGATCAGGGTGAGTTCACGAAGATCACGCGGCGCATCAATGGTGGGCTCACCGGTCTGGCCGATCGCCTGCAACTGTGGGAGCGGGCGAAAAAGGTGCTGGCATGACACCCGTGCAGAAGCTGGCCGGGCTAGTGCTGCTGATCCTGGTGCTGATGGCCAGCGCCGCGGGCGTGACCTGGCAAGTTCAGGACTGGCGAATGGGCAAGCAGCTCGCCGTGCAGGCTGGCCTACACCAGGATGATTTGTCGGCAATCAGCAATGCCGCTGCCGCCCAGGCGCGCACCGAGCAGGACAAGCGCCTGGCGCTGGAGCAGCACCTCGCCATCCAGGACCAACAACACACCAAGGAATTATCCGATGAGAAACACAAGCAGGCTGTTATTCGCGATCGCCTTGCCACTTCTGATCTGCGGCTGTCAGTCCTCCTTGCCGAGGATCCAGCCAGTAGCTGTAAGGTGCCTGCCGCCCCCGGCGCCGTCGGCGTGGTTCATGCAACCCGTCGAGCCCAACTTGACCCAGCGCATGCTCAACGAATTATCGCCATCACCGATGCCGGTGACCAAGGACTGATCGAGCTCCGGGCGTGCCAAGCGTACGTCAGGGCTGTAGCCCCCTGAGTGCGTCCGATTCTAGCAATGGGCTATCCTTGACCTTTTTAGAAAAGGGGAGCCAGCATGGAAGGCATGACACTCAGCCCAAAGATCGAGCGCGAGGCCGACAAGCTGCTGGCGCAGATCGCCAGGGCAGACTCTATGATCGTTGCGGCGAAGGCTGGCGCTAGGGCAGAGGGCTTCGTGCTGGGTCTGGAGTCGGCGCGCGCTTTGACCGAGGCGACTATTGACCGGCTATACGTGATATTCGACTCAGCAACCGAGCAACGCCTCAAGGCGCTTGCCGAATAGGCTCTGATGCTGACGCTTCCTTCAGGTCGCGCAGTTCTCCAAGCAATCGCTGGTTCTCCCTGAGCAGGTCGTCGCGCTGACCGGTAATCAGATCGATGGGCCGAAAGCTCAGATTTTCAGATGCTTCATTGCTCATGGCTGATATGCGATCAAGCGCCTCTTTCAGCGCCATCTCTGCCGAAGCCTTTTCGGTAGTCAACAAGTCATTCATCTGAACCAGGCCGGCCACATTGGCCCGTGCTTTGCGAAGCATCGCTTCGGTCTGGATGAGTTCGTCCTCCAGAAGCGCGCATTGGTGCTGGTACATTTCGAGAGGCGTGGGGCACCCGAGCCAGTCATCGGTATCCATGTCAACGTTCATGTTTCGAAACTCAAATACTGTATGTGCGTACAGTAATCGAGGTAATGCTTATTTGGGAGTGGTGTTCGTCGGCAGGACGCCGGGGCGGTATTTGCACTGGGAAAATCTTCCCCAATACGCAACCGTTTGGACCAATGTTTATTGGGTTTAGAAGAGTCGCAAAAGAGGGTGTTTTTATAGGGTGTTTTCAGGCTCAAGGCCTTGATATTAAAGGCCTTGAGCGTTTTTTATGCGGCATCCCAGGCTTTGATGCCGTAAAGCTGTAAGTGCTTGATTTCATTGGGCATAAATTCTTCCCCAAAACTTCCCCAATATCGCCCTAAAATTCAGCCGTCGATTATGCCACGTCGATCCACTCAGCGCCTCGGCTGTCTCGGTAGAGGTCGGTCATAGTGGCCGAACGGTGACCAAGCAGTTTTTGGGCATCGCGGCCCTCAAGCTCGTGAAGGCGAGCGGCGAGGGAGCGCTGTTCGTGAAAGGACGGTGGCTGACGGCCAAAAGTTATCCCAAGCTTCACGCCGGCTTTGTCGCGCGCTTCGGCAAAGGCAGAGCTCAGCGTGTCCAGTACCAGCGGCTGGCCAGCCTTTGCCCGGCCCGAAGCTTGTGCATGGTGCACCAGGTGTTGTGACAGAACGCGGTCGCGGCATTGTTTTATTACGGCGGCCAGGTCCAGCCCGACGGACTCAAGTCGAAGCGCGGTGCTGATTCGCAGCCTGGCCCCGGTCTTGGACTGAACGACATGCAGGAAGCCGTCGTGCACGTCCTTGAAAAGCATAGAGGCTATGTCGTCCCGGCGCTGGCCGGTGAGCACCGCCAGTTCCATTGCTCTGCGAAGCCAGGGTTTCGTGGCCTCCTCGTAAATTGCCTTCCACAGTTCCAGCGTCAGCCGTTCGCGCTTGATGTTCACCCGCGCCGCCTTGGTCACCTCAACCGGGTTGGCGTCTGCCCACCCCCGTGCCTGCGCCTCAGCGAACACGTCTCGCAACAGCGAACGCATTGCCCTGGCCATCTGCGCCTTTCCCTCCTTGGCCATACCAGTCAGGTAATCGGCCACATCCATCGTCGTGATGTCTTTAATCCCCTTCGAGCCGAATACTGCCGTCAGGCGGTTTAACCGCATGCCCACGTTCTTGTTGCTGCTGGCTGACAGCTTGCGCTCGGCGAACAGCTCGCGGTATTCGTCCAGCCATTCCGAAAACAATTTGCCAGGTGCTGGCGCCGGGGTGCTGATGCGCTCTGCGAGCGTTGGCTTGATGGCATCTGCGTGGTTGGCGGCGACGGCCTCACGGATCGCCGCCTCCTTATCCTTGCCCAGGCCGAATACGCGACCACTGATTGGGTCGCGGTATGTGTAATAAGTGACGCCGTTGCGG
>Ga0256901_1000404_pt1 | contig 24638 bp, 18 predicted proteins | sample MC6MC0689MT_FD_190200 | JGI IMG/M metagenome (GOLD analysis project Ga0256901, IMG submission 190200) | Metatranscriptome of enriched soil aggregate microbial communities from Iowa State University, Ames, United States - MC6-MC0689-MT... | ecosystem: Environmental > Terrestrial > Soil >... | reverse complement strand
GTTAAAAAGCGATATGTTTGAGCATGTTTTGACATGTTTGATGCATTCGATGAAGAATTTTTCGGCTTATGCAACAGAAAAAGCGAAAAAACATTGGCAGCCCCTCGTATATAAATCCATTGGTCAAACCTGTGTAACGGTTTTAGGATTAGGTGAAATTGGGGGGTATGTAGCTGAAAGATTAATCCAGGTGGGTTTCAACGTAAACGGATGGTCCAATTCGCCTAAAAATCTTCAAGGGGTAACCTCTTTCACGGGGATTGCGGGACTTGGCCTGGCCGTTGAGAAAACAGATTTTATTGTGAATGTTTTGCCATTGACTGATGCGACAAGAGGAATTCTAAACCATGATCTTTTCAGTTTATGTCCCAAGGGAACAGTTCTACTTAACGTCGGTAGAGGCGAACATCTTGTTGATGAAGACTTATTAGAAGCGATCGCTAAGAAACAAATTGCTAACGCTTACCTCGATGTATTTCATCAGGAACCATTACCCCAAGATCATCCGTTCTGGAATTGCAGTTCTATTTTTATAACGCCACATGTTGCGAGTAGGACAAACATTAGTTCTTCGGTCCTGCAGGTAGTGGATAATTATAGAAGAATGACCGAAGGACGACCTTTACTCAACGAAATCTCTTTGGAAAAAGGTTATTAAAAGATGGAGCTATGCTCGGAGCGCTCACCGCTACATTTTCGTCATTCACCGAGTTTTTCGTAATGTTAGTCTAAAGGCTGTATGCTATGGGCCTATTGTGTTGTAGTTTTGATTCAGAATCTACAAGGAAATGATGCAACAATATCAATATCCTTACGACAATTAGAAAAGAAACTAAAAAACTAACAATATAAAATAAAGACATTATGAAAGCATTAGTAAAAACATTCGCAGTAGCAGCCTTGATCGCAGTATCCACTTTCGCTATGGCAGCTGAAGGACCAGGTTCAAAATCAACAAAAGCAGACGTTAACCTTTCAACTGCAGGCTTCGCCCTAGAATACTATGTTGCGGTCACTACCGAAGGTCAATCAGCTGGAGTAGGGCAATTGTTTGCCGAGGACTTCAGCCAAAATGTTCAATCTTCTTCCAAAGGGATAACACATAGCCGTGAAGAAGTGGTAAACTACTTTAAAAAACAGGAGGGAAAGAAACTCGATTGTAAGGTAAGTACACAGATCCTTGAAGAATCAGCGGATTTTATGGTAGCCAAGGTTACTTTAGCTTTTGAAGAATTCACGAAGACTGATCTTGTGACTTTGGTACGTGAGGGTAACAGCTGGAAAGTGTCCAAATCTGTCAATTCTTATAAATAAGAAGCCATCTTAGTAAATATATAACAGTTACAAAGCCACATCGAAAGATGTGGCTTTGTAGTATCTTGAGAAGACCGCTAAAAGTCAAAGTAAGTATGATACAAGTTTACAGAAGTATCGCCTACGCTTTTGATTCATCCGGTAGTGAAATCGTAGCATGAAGATATTAGGAAACAGTATTGTTGTCCTTGTATTTTATTAGATTTTCATTTAAAAGTTTCAAAAGCTCTCTATGACCTATATTCATATTGCCATTGTTCACGCTATAAGGTGAACCATAATTCATATTAAATTGCATCATTTTCTTTTTAATCTTATTAGACTCCTGTTGTATTACTGCATCACTATTTTTTATCAGTATAATAATAATTGGATTTGAATAGATCGAAATTTCTTTAAACCCAATAATATCTTGCCATAAGATAAATGTTTTGTATTTATCGCCGATATCCAGTCCCTGATCTGTAATCTCAAGCAATAGATGGTTTGCGAGTAGATACCGGACGGACACAATCGCTGCGAAACCAAAAAATAATATACATATTATGCCGAGTGCTCTCGTTAATATAGGCTCCCTGTCAAAACTCTCAGGATACATGACAAAGAAAATACCGCCCATAACAAACAATAGCGATCCAAGTAAAATTAATGCTGTTTTCCTTTTGTTGCTATAGAGCTTAATTGTATTATCCAGTTTATTCATTTTGTAAAATTACTTTTCTATTGTATCCTCTTCATTAGACGCCTGTCTTTTAAGTGTACTGAACCGAGCAGATAAGAAGGCTTGGTCATACCCTCCCCAGCGATTTCTTATAAAAACTCGTATATTTTATTTCCTGGGGCCCCACGTTGTGTACCAATAATGCGAGGCAAGAAAAAATAAACAGCAATCATCGATATTTCGTAAGTCCAACAGATTTATACATTTGATTGATAGATTCTAATATTATGGTTTTGAGAAACAAAGATCAAACTAGTTATTGACTCGGTCTCTTTTACAGCAAAAAAAATCAATTGAGCGTCTGAAGATCAAAATCAAGCCTATTAAAAATAGATAAATTTCAACATCTGCGCAATAGCAGTAAAGAAATCACCCGCCCATTTCTACCATTCACCGAGTTTTCCTGTCCGTTGGTCTAATGCCCATAGGCTAGGAGCCTATTGTGTCATAATTTTGATTCATAATCTACAAGGAAATGATGCAACAATATCAATATCCTTGCGAAAATTAGAAAAGAAACTAAAAACTAACAATATAAAATAAAGGCATTATGAACCATCACGAACGCTTTCAAATGGCACTCATGATAGCTTTATCACCAATAAAAAATAAGGTCGCCAGCATTCACCAAATAGTTAATCTCTTGTTAGACTCTTGATGTGCTGTACGTATGCGGACAATCTGTTTATAAACTGTTCATATGCGTACATTTCTTTTTAGAATAAGATTTTAAAAAGGCCATTATAGAGCTTAGGAGGTACAAATGGCCTCATTGCGGCAACTGGTATAGTATTTGGCACGCGGTTGATAAAATGGATTCTATTTGCTTTTCACCGAGTTTGGACGATCATCTGTCTAACTTCCGTAGGCTAAATACATATAGAATCTGATTTTTAGATTAACAAGTAAGAATATAGACCATCATGAGCATAGATGGAAACGCTTATGATATCTTCATCGCAAATAAAAGACAAATTATTTAGATGAAAAACGAACACAACGAAATAGAAACATTATGAAAAGATTAGTAAAAACATTTACAGCCGCCGCCTTATTGGCGTTATCCACATGCACAATGGCAGCTGAGGGACCGGGCTCCAAATCAGAAAAAGTAATCGTTAACCTTTCTACGGCAGACTTGGCCTTGGATCACTATGTTGCGGTAACGACAAAGGGAGAATCAGCGGGTGTGGAGCAGTTATTTGCCGAAGATTTCAGTCAAAAGATCCAGGCTTCCAATGTATCGACCTACGGACGCAATGCTGTGATCAACTCTTTGAAAAAACAAAAGGGAGAAATCCTGAACTGCAAAGTGAATATCAAGATCGTCGAAAAATCGACAGATTATATGATTGCAAAAATTGTACTAAAATTTGACAACTTTAGCATGACTGATCTTGTGACTTTGGTTTACGAGAATGAGAATTGGAAGGTGTCCAAGTCAATTTATTCCTATCAATAAGAGCCATCTCAATAAATATATAAATGTTGTAGAGCCATGTCGGAAGATGTGTTTTTTTCGTTTTTAGTAGAAAAATTAGTCGTAAGCTTGGTAATAAGATCATTAGCCAGATTAGAAGTCAAGCTCTCTTGTCACAAATATTGATAAAATTTGTGACAAAAATCAATACATAATCAGGAGTTAAATACTATTTCACATCTGAGATTCAAAAGACTCGGATTGTTTCTTTTGAATCTGATTACTGATAGAAAAATACTTACTATCGTTATATACTTTTGTTTAAGAGATCCTGAAACTACCTGTGCATGCACAAATACCGGCAACAGGTATTGCCTAAGCCACCCTACGAACTGCTTAATTTTTTTCCCACTCATATACTTGCTCTACACTGCCACGAACTTTTTTGCGTTCCACGGTTACACCTTCAATCAGGGGCATTTTGCTCATCATCATGCGCATCCGCTCTTCGTTTTCGAGATCTTCTTTTTTTATGTAGCTCTCCAGGTTGAGCTTAGGCAGCGCATTCATGTATTTTTCGTTAACGGGTACATCGCCTATGTAAGGGTATTCAATTTCTTTAAGCAGCCAGTAGTGAGGGTTGGCCCCTTCGTTGTATAGCATTACGATAAGACCGGGCAGACCACCAAATTTGTAAGGCCCGGCAGGCACCGGAATATCGTTAGTATAATAGGCGACTAGGGTAGTGCCACGGTAAGTGGTGGTGGCCTTGTGGCATATATGTTTGCCTAGGGTATCGATATCGGTGTAGCTGGTGTTCCACACTAAGGGCGGAAAATCGTCGCTAACGAAGTAGTTGCTGCCTTTGAGCGAGCGGGTTTCGAGCAGTTTGGGCGCATTACTTTTTTGGATAATGATGTTTCTGTAGGTTTTGCCCATATCTAGTGTAATCGACATGCTACCACTCAGTTCCTCATCATTGGAATTGTCAGTGGCCTGGGGCTTGGGCTGTGGCAGCGAATCGCGAACGGACGTTTTTACCCCGTCCTGAAAATAAACCTCTTCCCGAAAAGTAGCCATGGGCGATGGCAGGTATTGGTATACAGCCTTTAGCTTTTGTCCATGGGAAACCGTTGTGGCCAGTGACAATAGAAAGAATAAAAAGTATTTGTTCATGATCGTTAGATTTGGAAAAGCGAGGCCTGAGCCCCGCTTAAATTTTTGCATTTGTAATTAGAATGAAATATATTCCTAGACTATATCCCTAGTTCTCCATGAGCAAGCATATGTCTATAAACAGCTTTGCAAGTGCTGAAGAATCCTGAACAAGAATTTTCTACATAGGTCTGCGAAGTGAAGGTGTCAATCACTTGACCACTACTATTGTAAACATTTAGCGTGTAAACACATTTTGTCAACATGCTTTTGCTTTCCTTTGCCGCTTCGGTAGCTTTAACCGGGGTGTTGTTTTTGGCTAGCTTGTAAGCGGTTGTTTTTACATTTGCATTTTCTTTGGGAGCATTTGCGTCCGTGCCGGCAAATGCTGCAGTTGATAGCGCAGCTACGGCTACCAAGCTCATCAATAATTTTTTCATTTTTTTTAAGTTTTGTTGTTTGACCATACATGCTTTTGGGACATGTTTTAATTATCTGAGAATAAAAGTAGGACAAGGAAATGAATTGATTTAGACCGTTTGGAATTCGCAAGGGCTGATCTATTATTCGCGCTTACTTATTCGATTTTAGTTTTTTTGTACTTGGTTACTCCTTTGCCCAATTGGGAGAAAGCCCTACAGCAGGCTCACCATGGGGAAACAATATTTATAAACTCAGCATCGCGATTTTGTCTAATACCAAAGATAAAGAGGAAACAAAAGGGGGAAGAGAGGTAGTAGCCTTAACGATAAGCGGATTAGGTAAAGATGCGGGAAAGGTGATCGATAAGTGGGCAGCCTATGTTGAAAGACTGGAGAAAAATATAAAACAATTAGGTATTGTCATAGAAGATTTGAACGATGCGCTCCAACTTGCCAATAATGAACGACTAGCTTGTGAGAAAACCTTGGCCAAGTTGAAGATTAAGGATCATAATTTAATGCAACTCTATAATGAATTACTGCTCGAACTTCAGAAACTCAAAGGCAACAAAAAAAATGGACAGGATAGTATTGTTCGCCAATAATGTCTATATGAAGTTAGGAAGCCTTATTATTCGCATTGAGGTTTTTCTTGGTAATGATTATCAAGATTCCTGCCGTATAATAAGACAAATTGCCCCAAAGAGTCCAGTGTTTTTATACTGGGCTCTTTCATTTTTACCTGCTTTATTCCAATCTCCTTTGCAAGTTATTATTTGACTTTTCGGTAGATCATAGATACCGAGAGAAAAGGGCTTTTTTCTCACCAAAACCCATCCTTTCCAAATGTAATTTTGTCTTGTTCCCTTTTGAAATATATGCATTATAGCAATTTTAAACCCTTTTTTTAAGGTTTTTGGAGGCTGCTTGGCAAAGGCTAAATAAGAGAACAACGGGTTCGAACACCGTGAAAAGATAGATGTCGTATTACAATAAAAAGAAGATGAAAAATGAAAAGAAAAAACGAAAATAATATAAACCATAAAGTTGCAGGGATTGGATTTGCAGCAAAAACAAAACCTGTGGTAAACAATGTGAATCCAGATGATCCCGATGGGAGACGAAGAAGCTTTACCAGAGATTCCAAGCAGAAAGGAAAGATTAAGGATAATCGCCGTTCAGCAATTGATGGATTAGAATTTATAAACTAAAGAATAATGTTATGTCACAAAATACATGTATACAGACCAGCAGGTTTGGCATTGGTGGTGAAACACTTTTCCCGGGCACAGCTTTTCAATTTGAAATTCAATTTGCCAGTTCTGAATTAATGGCTTCTGATGTACTTGCCTGTGAATGGTTTCTCGATGGTATACTGGTTGATAGTATCAATAGCTTGGAATTCACTGGACAAGGGTACTGTGGTGATCATATTGTCGCCGTGCGAATATTGACTGCGGATGGATGGTCTGGGCTTAAGACAATGGCTTTTGCTAATTGTAAATCTATATTGGCTTCACAGATTGACTGGCCCGCTTCTTTAAAGGAAGGGAGCTCGTCACCATTCAACGTGTTTAGGACTTTTACCGATGGGACTAAGTTTGATATTTCGGCTTCCTGTACCTTCACCGTTAGCGACGGAGGATATTTTGAAGGCAATATCCTCCACGTCGATTATAACCCAAGTTTGGCCCCGGTAAAAATGATCGAGGTTACAGCTCATACTACTGACGGTGAGGTGCTTGGGCCGGAGCAGGTTGCCATTACAAATATTGATAAACCTGTGATTTTCATTGAAGACTTCGATTACATGGTCGTTCGCTATAGTTGGCAGAATGGTACCACCTTGGGGCTGGATGTTGCGGTGGGGTTTGAAAATACCGATTCCGACGTCAATAACCAATATGTTGGCTATGGTCAGTTGGGTACCTCTGTTCCTTTCGGGCGGAATCTTCAAGATGCCTATCTGTATTGGCCAAATGATAATACAAAGGAATCTGGTGAAGAATCTGTACTGATCAATTTGAAAAAATTTACGCAAGATTTTGCCGCAAATGACATAAAAGGAGACTTCTCCTACATTGATTTTGCAAGATCAGATTTTAGTGTGGATGATGTCAAAAATCTCGGCGATATAGGACTATACGCTATTTGGCGGGGCAAATCGGAGCAATCGGAGCTTTTTAAAGTACAGGTGACGACCTATAAGGGGGGTACTATGCAGCTACAGGGATCGCAATTTGTGAATCAAACCGGGGTAATGCTTTACAATGATGAGTATATCTTCTCCACAAAAAGAGCAAATAGCAATCAGCTCGACGCATATTATCGTCTTGGTAAGCTTCGCTTCAATAAAGCTACTAAACGGTCAACCATCGAACTCTATGATGGGGCCCCTAATTAATTTTAAACGAATAGCAAATATTATATGTCAACAAATAGCATAAACAAACGTTACTATCCGTCGCTATCGGAAGTAATTACTGTAGATGACTTGCCTGAGTTCTTGCAATTTGCAGAGGAGGGGCTGGGTGGTTTGCTGGATCGCATCCATTATAAAAATCTGCAGTATTCGAGATCACCACGGAGCGATTCAGCTTTTTATAGCCTAGATGTCATCGCCAATAATATTGGGCTTGGCTTGCCATTCGGTATGCGACTTGTCCTGAATCCAGATGAAGATGGCAACAGTAGCATCTCTTCCTTTCCTGTGTCGCTGCAGTATCAATGGGAGATGCTCGCTTATCTTAGGTCTTTCAGTACACAGCAGTTTGCCTTTACGCCACAGGCATTTTTCGATCTGGGACTCCAGATTTTTAAGATCAATGAAGACGAGGTAATCGCGCATATCATCAACAATTTTATCGTGTCGGACACCGGTATTCAGAACAAATTTGTTCAGCTCGTGAACGCAATTAATATCGCTTTCCCTGAAGCTAATTTGGTCTTACCTACAGATGAGGAGCCTACAGCGGCAAGCCTCGCCGAACTGATTAATAGCAATAGTCATATTGATCAATCTGTATCGGCTGTTCTGTTTGATACTTACATCAGTGCTGATCCAAGCCGTGCCAGGGAAAACCTGGATAGGTTTTATCAGGATATTATACCACTGGGTATAGAGGAGTATATCCGCGGTTTGATGATACCCAAGGTAAGGGCAACGGTAAAGCTTGCTGCTGGAATTGAATTCCCGAATAACATTCTTAAACCTGTAGATGCTCGCGGTGTGGAGCTACCGGATCGACGGGCGCTCTTTAAATTTGCCGAAGCAACTTTCTATGCCGATACCGAAGCTGGTATTGGTTCGGATATCGAATTGGTAGGTTCGTTGGAGCCCGGTCCATGTATGATCGGCAATACTGGATTTATTGTTGAATTTAACAGGGCTAAATTAGATGTCAGCAAACAGCGAAATATTCCCGAGGCGGATTTGGCTGGATATGGCCCCGATTTTAACGGTCTATACATCAGACGGGCGGGTATCAAGTATATGGGGCTTGGAGAGGGCGATGCTGGATCCCTGGCCATTGTAGGGGATGAACTCTTTATCGGTTCGGGGGGTCTGTCCGGTCGTATCGCACTTGAATCAGATGGTGTTCTCAGGCGCAAGTTTGGTAGCTTCTCCCTTGCATTGGATCGTTTTGCCGTAGATTTCAATAGAGGCAAAGTACGGCAATCGGCTATCTCGGGCACCTTGACCATCGATAAATTTCGACAAGGTTCGGATGCATTTGTCATTGCTGTTGATGCTCAGATTGAAGATGACGGCAACTTTAGGGTGTTGGCGAGAACTGCGGAAGAGCCAATAAAAATTACGATGCCCGATGTGCTTGAAATTAAGATCCGCAGCTTGAAGTTAGGCCGGGAGGATCGCGGTTTCTACGTGGAACTAGCCGGAACTTTGGATTTTTTGGCTGATGTTCCCGGATTGGGCAAAGTGTTGCCTAGAAATATTGAGGTACAGCGATTCCGTATTTGGCAAGATGGTGATCTTGAATTTGAAGGCGGAAGCTTTATGGTTCCACAGGCTATTTCCCTCAAAGTAGGCCCTGTCAACATGGAGATTAAAGAGATCAGCTTGGGGTCCTACGCAAGACAGCATCGCGGTATTGAACGCAGGTATCGGTATTTTGGGTTTGATGGGATGATCAATACTGGCCGTGCTGGAGTGAAGGCCACTGGAGATGGAATTAAATATTATTTTACTGTCGATCACAATGATACAGATAAGCCATTTGACAGCTTTACCAGCGTTGACGGTATCGGTATTGATCTGACTATTCCGGGCAATGTGAGCAAGGAGAATGCTGCATTTATCCTGAACGGGTATCTGAGCATGAACAATCCCGATCCGAATATTGAGACATCCAATGCGGGGACAGAATATACCGGGGCTGTGAGCTTCGCTTTACCTAAGTTGCGGCTGAGTGGTTCAGCCGCTATGCGTCTTAATCCCAAGGTTCCTGCATTTATTGTTGATATCGGACTGGATCTTCCTGCTCCAATTCCGCTGGGGCCAACCGGTTTGGGGATCTACGGCTTCCGCGGTTTGATCGGGCAGCATTATATGCCATCGAAAAAGGCTGTTGCACCGGCGCTGTCGGAGGAAGCAACCTGGTGGGATTATTACAAAGCTAAAAGTAAGATTACAGGCCGCGAGGGCATTGAGATCGATAAGTTTGCTAACGAACCGGGCTTCTCGGTTGGGGCTGGGGCGAGTATAGCAACGACCTTCGATGGTGGTTATACGTTCTCTTCCAAGTTATTTCTGATGCTGGGGCTGCCCGATGTATTTTTACTGCAGGGGCAGGCTGGCATACTGCGCAAGCGTCTTGGACTTAATCAGGATGTTGATCCACCATTTAGCGCCATGATTTCCATTGATAGCAAATCTGTTATGGCCAGCTTGGGTGTAAACTATCGACTGCCAGAGGGAGGGCCATTAGACGGAAAAATCCTCAGTGTACAGGGAAAGATGGATATGGCTTTTTTCTTCAACAATGCCTCAGGTTGGTACATCAACCTCGGCAAGGACCAACCCGAGTCCGAACGTGTGCGGGCAAAGGTGCTCACGCTGTTTGAGGGACATTCCTATATGATGCTTTCTGCCAAAGGCTTTAAGGTGGGCGCGGGCGCCAGATTTGATTTTCAGAAAAAGTTTGGCCCAGTAGCTGTGGGCTTAGGTGCATATATTGATCTCGCAGGCTCGGTTAGTTTCCGCCCGATTCAATTAGGGGCGCAGGCCAAATTTGGCGGCTATGCATACCTGAAGGTCTGGAAGTTTAAGTTTGGACTATCTGTGGATATTGTTTTAGGTATAGATGCCCCCAATCCATTTCGAATTTATGGTTCCTTGGGTGTCAAGCTCAATCTGCCTTGGCCGATCCCAGATATCAAGTTTAAACTCGCCGTTGAGTGGACATTCAATAATAATAGACAACCCTTAGAAGAGCCTATTGAGATCCTTAGGTTGCCAAGTGAAACGGAAAACTATATGCCAGCTGCGGCGATTAATATGTTATCCCAGGAGAGCTTTCCGATCAACTTTGTCGACCGGATTACAAGCGGTGTGATCGCCGAAATTCCGGCGCCGGGAGCTTCAAGCTGGCGCTACAATTTTACTTCCGAGCAGGAGGCTAAGAAGGTGACCATTCCATTGGATAGTTTTATTGATATCGATTTGTTGAGTCCTGTAAAGCCATATGCGGCGACGCGTCTTGGCGGTGCAATGAATCAGCTTCCCGAGGGATACCTGCAGATGGTACCGCCCGAACGTGGACTGAGTGACCAGGTGAAACATGAACTGTTGCTGACAGGCTTTGATATTTTCTGCTGGGCCGACAATACCTGGAAGCCTTATCGGGTCTACGATGCTGTTACCGCAATTGTCGAAGCCAACAATGGTGTCGTTGACCTGGGGACACTGAAAGATGGTTATTGGCAATTTGACGAACCCAATAAGTATAAGAAGATCCGTCTACTCTCCCAGCATATGTTTTCAATGGCTAAAGAGGAGGTGTCAGTAGCTCGGGATATGGATGCACTGAATTTCAAACGCAAAGACTTGTTCTGCTTTGAGGATGCGGTAAAGAAATACCAGGTTGATTGGAAATATTTGCCATCGGGGCTTATTTACAGTTCAGGTCGCACTTTTGAACGTGAGGGATTTAAATTTTCGCTCCAGGGTATTTCCGCTGTTATTGCTTCTGATATCAGCACGGTGAACAACAATTTCCGTTTGCGCGAAAATGGGGGAAGCCTGATCATTCAGCTACCAGAACCGCTGACTTATTTTCAGTTACGGGTTACAAAAAGTGAGAATACAGGAGAGGTTCAATTTGTAAGCCATCAGCCTATGCCGACAACATTCGGTGAGACAATTGTTGAGCCAGTTGTGGCTCAAACGATAACACTGGAGCGGACTGATGATGTGCAAGAACTTGTTTACGAAAATCTGGGACAACCGATTCATGAGGTTATTATTAAGCTCCATGCTAAGCGTGTACTAGGGTTTGAAGGTAACCTAAAGATCGGTGGTTACGAAAGATTGCCATTGTCAGCGGGCATAACCACAGCGCATCAATACGAAACCAAGAAAACCATTGCAGATGTTGTCCTTATGAATCGGGCGCTCGAACCAGCGGAACTACTTACATCCGATCTGGAGACATTGCCCGGTGCAGTGGGGAACTGGAACGGTTACGAACGTTTGGATCATATTGGCGGTCATCATGCTGTTCTCAGCAATGCACCGATCCTCATGGATACCCTATGGCTGAAACCTGCTTCTGATTCATTGATGAAGCTTTCGCGCAACTTTACCTATCTCGCTAATGCAGATAGTCTGCAGGTGATGGCTTCTCCAGATTTGAAGGTAGAGGAAGGTGATTTTTCGATCGCAGTAACAGCGATGTTCAGTGCCCTGGAAACAGGCGTCAGTACATTGGTATCCAAAGTATTTACACATCCTGAAAGTGGCGATAAAAAAGGTTATGCCATTCATTTGGTACGTCAGGAACGGATTGTGTCCGATCATGATTATCGGGGTGATCAGGCCTTGCCAGTTTATGATGTTGTTTTTACAAGTTATCATGACCAGCAGGCCAGCAGTATTGTTGCAAGCGCTGAGATGACAATGGATTGCAGTAGTGGCATTATTCCGGTGACACAGTATGCACAGGTGGTCGTCACCGTATCGAGAGCTCAAAATCAGGTCAAGATCTATGTGGATAAAGAACTCAAGGCAACATCTCCCATTCCCGCGGAGTTACAGCTCGATCCGCCGCGTAATTTTGCAACTGATATTGCCGAATTGATTTACATGACCGAAGCAGTACATCGCCGTGTTGAGGAAAGTGAGATGACACGTGAAGGGTTCATTGAAGAAAACAGGGCCATTAATGCCAATTTGAATCAGACCATTCAACCTGTATGGCGACCAGATACAATGTATGCTATCGTTGTAAAAACCAAGGATGTTGTGAATGACGATGTCGCAGGTGCTGCAGAACGGGCTTTTATTTATGGTTTTAAGACAGCTGGCCCGATCGGACATTTCCACAAAGAGAGTGCGGTATATGAAACATTGGCAAGTCAGGACCAAACAGCATCGTTCAAGCTGGCTAATTTGAGACATTACATCGACTACGAGCGCTCATTCCCGGATGCGATGGGAAGACAAGACCGGAGCAAACCCCTCTTTTATGAAGAGGCCAAAGTTCGATTGCTCTTTAACAAAGCCTATCTAAATGCGATGTATAGTGATTGGGACAATTATCAGGGACGACCCGCTGTTCAGAGCCGTTTGGATGTCAAGCTGGTAGATCCCTATGGACAGATTTATCAGCAGCAACTGGTCTGGGAAGAGCTGCCGGAGCAATCCATTGATGATAGCAACTTCCGTAATTTGCCCCCCGACCAACAACGGATTTACCTTCTTAACCGTGCCGCATTTCAGGATGCTTGCAATGCGAGTGACATCGCTATTGTTCAAAAGCGTAAGCGAGGAGAATACCAATTTCCACATTTACTACCCAATCGATTGTATACTGCGTTGTTTGAATCTGTCTACAAACCCGACGACCGTCCAGCCCAGCAGGCTGAGGTACACCGCTTTGGCGTCATGACCTCGCGTTATGCAAATTTTCACGATCAGGTTAGCAGAGCGTGGTCTGTCGATCCAATTGTGCTTGAAATGGCCGACACGGAGGTGAATGGTCTGCTCAAAGATCTTTGGAATGGAAATTATCAGGGCGATGATGCCCATATTCTTAGGTATACCGATAGTTTTGAGCGGATGGTCTACGGAGGTTTGCAGATCAGACAGTTACAGCAGTATGAACATACTGTTGTTCAGCCAATCGTACAGCAGGATCCGGCTACCAAGATGCAAAAGATTATTGCGGTGCTGGTGCGTAATCCAGAATCGTTCAATCACCCCAATCTGCCTAAAGAGCAGCTGTTGGATACCTTACAATGGGGTCAGCTACGGGAGGATGGCCAGTTTGAAGCCAATGACGCTATCAAAGCCCTTCATTCCGGTAACCTTTCCGCTGCCTTGCTCAGCAATACGGATCTGTCGATCGTCCCGGCGGACATCCATTTGCGCTTTGTTTTCAAGGAATTTGATGGACAGGATTATGTGGCTTCAGCGGAAGTTATCCTGCCACTGACCTTGACCGATCAGATCGATAATGGGACTTCATCAAGTTATAATTCAAGAATCAATCTTTAGATAAAATAAAAATGACCAAAGTAATAAATTACCATGCTTACCATGCAGATTATAGCGCTATCGCTGACTGCCTGGATGCCATTTACCAGCTCGAAGGAGCTGGTAAATTTGACAACAATGGCGCATTGTTGCTGCAACTTCGCCGGTTGGAAAGTGATGTACTGAAGAAATTGTACACCCGGGCGATCTATCTTTATGCCGAGCTTTCTGGAGTGGCTCCCGAGTCCTCACCTTTGCCAGATGATTATTTTCACGGCGATTTTGACCAGGAGGATTTTCTCTTTGACGACTTTTACGTAGGTTATGTGGATTTTGACAGTACTTCATACCATGTGCTTTTCCGTACGATCCTGCTTATTTTTCAAGAAATCAAAAACCGTGGGTTTAAACTTGACGAAGAGATCCAACTGCCTTTGGTGGATGCCGATCTTGTGGCTTTTCTGACCGCTTTTTGGCAGATTCAGGCGAGTATAAAGGCAATGGGGATAGCTGTCTGTATTGACGGGGAGAGTAGCCCCTTTAACAATGCTGTCGGGCTGATGCTCCAAACGTCAGGTGCAGATGGAACCCAAGGGATCGTCCCAGGAGTGCACCTACGTTGGAGTTTTACGGGCGATCTTGGACATCAGCATCTGCCCAAGGGTAATTATTTTGACCACAGGAACGTTCCCCTACAGCGATACAATCAGGTCGATGACTTTGTCCATATCTATCGTACCCCCTATTCGGCGGACAACACACTGTTTGTGGATTTTCTTATCCATCGTCCTGTGGTGCTCGCAGCAGAAAGGACCTGGATCTATACTATCAACGAAACAATAGGTAATCAATTAAGGACAAGTCACCTACGTATTGTTTTTGAAGATGAGGAAAATTATGATCAGCTTTTGGGACCTTACGATCCTGTTGGGGATCCGCAGGGATTTATCGATCAGTATCAAGGAGTCTTGCGCGTTGATGTCTATGGTAAATCTTATTTTCAGCTTGGGTTAGCGGTTTCCAATAGCAGTGATGTCGCACAGCCAATTAAGTTGGAAGGCATTTCGGGACTTGTCGCAGATAATGTGGCAGCAACTGGAGACTTGAGCAGCTATGCGACTGAAATCATTGATGCTGAGCGGAGCCGTACGGTGCTGTTTATGGCAGAGAACCTCAAATATGTACGGATCAGGAAGGCGAAACAGCTTATCCTAAAGGGACTACAGGTGGAAACTTACGAAGGACTGCTTGCAGACCGTCAACAGGAGGATTGGACTGAGGTGGGCGCGGGCTTTGCATTGTCCTTGGATGATGTGGAAGTACTTGCCCGGCTGGAAAGCCCCCAAAAGCCTATCGACAACCTATGGCCACATTTTAATGAAGGAACCCGGCTCCGTGCGGCCAACTATGTCGATAAATGGCAACATGGCGATGCCGATGATCCCGCCCTGCGCAATCTGGTGAGCAGGTATCTGGCGCTGTCAGAGACCGATCCGCGTGCCATGGAAGAACTGCAACGTGATGAATCCGTTACCGAGGAAGTGGAGACGGTGCGGGTGAGCTACCTCGATGTCATCAATCTGATCGCTATGGATTATCATTTTGCAAGGATGTTAGGTCTGGGGCATATTGATCAGGATCTGGAGACAGATTTAGGTAAAAAATACATCTATCAGGCACGCTACAGCAATAAAATGGCTGAGACAGGTGTCATAAAGCAGTATCGGTATACTGGTATTCCCGCATCCCGACTTGACGACCGTAAACCCGAAAAGCCGCTGATGCGCCCATTGACCTATACCTTCCCCAATAGCATGGGGACACTCAACGATATGCTGGATATCCAAGGTTACCATAAGACTGAGCGTATGCGGGTAATCAATATCGGCCGTGAAAAGTATTATGCTGAGGAGCAAGGGCATAACTTCTTTGCAGACCTTCATGCTCTGGTCAATCACAATCCAGCTTTACAGCCAAAACCCGTTTATTACGGTGTCGAATACCGCAAATCTACTGAGGAGGACTATGTCAAACCAGAGATTACCTATTCGCTTGAATTGGGGGGTAAAGATTATTATGACTATGATGACAGCCATTCGGAGGGCGTATTGGAGACTGTTCCCGTTCTGGACAATTCCGAAAGTCTATATACCCACTTTATCACAGGGAATGGAAAGCATGTCTACGCTATTTATGGGATAGACTGGTTTGGCCGGGTGTCAGCAGTCAGTACAGAAGTATCGTCAGATGAGACTGTTTTTCCTGCGATCAATAAGCTGCAGCCACCGAGCAATGTTGCAGTACAGTACCTACAGGAAGAAGATCCCCTTATTTTCACGACACAAACCGAGCAAGATTGGTTACGGGGTCGTAAGCAGGCTTTCCCTGGACGCGACATCGGGATCACGCGTGTCACCTTTGACTGGTTGGATATAGTCGATGTTTCTGATCTCTCATCAACTACGACGGATGAACTGGGCAGTATCATCAAAGCAGATAAAGCACAGCCGCTTTTTTTGGATCGGATGCCGCTACAGCTAATTGGCCAGATCAAGTCAGTAGAAGAAGTCGAAGGGGAGCCCACATTGTCGCGTATGACCACGGCACCACATATCCTGATCGATGGTAGCCAACTTGTGCCCCAGCTCCCTGCAGCAGACCTTGATCGCTTTCGGGATAGTATTCTTACAACTGCTGATGGCAATTTCAGAATACATTCCCTCTTGAGTGGACAGCAAGGGGTAGATATTATGCTTTATAAAAGAAGGTCAGAGAGCATTGTTTCCGATGAGGAGGAGATTCCGGCTTACGGTACAGCAGTACAATGGCAGTTGCCTAAAAGTGGCGATAAGTTTACCATGGTCGAAAATTTGGGGCAGCACAGCAACTGGGCACCGGTACAAGCCACGGTATCATTGGTCGATTTTGCAAACTCCCATCAGCCGGTAATTGAAACTACAGTGGACATTGAAGGCAATCGCAGTCAGGTCTGGGTAGGAGGCATTACCGAGGAAGCTCAGGTCAGACCATTATTTGGGCCAGAGGTGGAGACTGACGAACAGCTGCCCGGTTATTACGAGGTCAGCATACCACATTATACCTTACAGGCCCACCCACAGGTGAATATCCCTTATCAGGCCGGTCAGCCTACAGGTAATTCTCCAGATCAGGTCAATCCGGCCCACGTGGAATGGTACCGGGGGATTATCCGTATGCCGTTGGCCGGGGATACGGACGAAAAATACAAAGAACTGCAGGTTGTGCGGATTGAATCGCAGGATCCTTTATTGCTGTATGTGGTCGATCCCGGTTTTGCAGATAGACCGATCGCGGTGTCGGCTATTCCAGAGGCTACTGTGAAGGTCAACTTTCACCCGGGATATCGGGCTTACTTCTTTAATGAGCCGATACCGGGAGAGTTTCATAAAGCCACTATTGAACCAGCTGGAGGAGCCAATGACCGCAAGACGCTCCTGACCTTGTACAGTCAGGATACGGTACATGAAGGTTTTACATCAGGAATTGCTACCCCAGCAGTGCTATTGGCTTTGCGGCATGATGAGCCGCAGGATCTTGAACCTCCGGTTGCATTGGGTGAGGGTGGTGCCGCAGCACAAGGGCGGGCAAGATTCAGTCACGCTTTAGCACAACCGATGGGGGCGCAGAAAGTTCGTCCGGATTCGACTGGTATGGGAGCCTTTACATTTGATCTAAAAATTGCCCCCGACACAAGTGGAAAGGTGCGCAATCCCTTTGGTCATGTTTTCTATCGTACAGATGAGGACGAACTGCTGGAGGCCTTGTATAAACCGGAGACGGTACAGACGATTCGGACCTCGCTTTCCGCGCTGACCGCCGATCCCTATTATTATCAGCGGTTCCACGAGCTGGCCAACCAGATTTTTCCGTCTGCAGATGCGGCAGCCTACAATGTGTTTGAGGCAACACCACTGCCCTATGGTTTCCCTGTCCCTGATAAATCGGGCTTGGATTTAAGTTCAGATCCGCTGGCAGTCAAAAAGCTTAAATATATCGGAGCAATACAGTCTGTGCTGATGCCGATAACCGAACAACCTGTGATTTTTAATTACGTTAAGGAAGGACAGCGTACAGAGCATACAGTTCCTGTTATCCGAAATATAGATGGACAGCTATTGGATCCCAATGATGCGACGTTCAATCCGTTTCCCATGGTACGCAGATTTACCGATCCGCAGTTGCCGGATACCTGGTTCCTACGTTTTACGGATTATAACCTGAATAGCAATTCACAGAAACTCTATTTCTATGCTGCGGTAGAGATCAATGCTAAACTGCAACCAGGCAATCTGAGTCCCTTTGCAGGCCCCGTCGTGGTGATGCAGACAGTAGCAACAGAGGCGCCCAAGATCAATGGGTATGAGTTACTGCGCAATGAAACCATGGAGTCCAGGTTGCGGGGCATTAGTCTTACTATTGGTGGTTTTTCGGAGGTTGATAAAATCGCGAAGATCCGTGTCTATCGCTTTGCAACACCAGAACAAGCGGGACGACTTTCAGGTCATCAGACGGAGATTGAAGAGCTCGTGGAGGGGACAAGCCAGCAGGTTTACAGTGTTGTCGATACATTTTCAGCTGTAGATGGCGCAACTTTTTCCGGAGCGACCTACTATTACCGTGCTGTTGGCGTGCGTACAATTGTCAATGAACAGGGGGGATTGGAAGAGGTGTTGACAGTTCCATCCGAAATTATTGCGGTAACGATTCCTGATGTGAGGAAAGCAGCATCACCTGTATTGAACTATGATCAGACAGCATCCAAATTGACCTGGCAGCCCATAGGAACTGATTACGGCTATTACCTTTTCCGACTGAACAATCGGGGAAATTGGATCAAAGTCGCTGCATTTGAAGCACCCGAATCCAATCAGGAGATGAGTTATCATCTTAGGACCAGTGATTATCCAAAACAGGATGGAGATGGCAGTCCATTGTACTACCGATTTAAGCTCACTGCCGCCAACACCTTGGGTGAGTATAGTATACAAGAAAGTGAATTAACAGTGTAAATAAATTTTAAGAACAATTTAAAAATTACAATTATGGCAGATATTATTAGCAAAGATCCCATTAGCAATGAATATGTGGATCGGGTTATCAAGGCAAATGAAATCCTTGATGAAAATTCGGCGAATACCCAGGGTGTACAGCTTAGGCAATTAGTGAAAGACCTTCGTGACCGATTGGAAACGGAGGTGGAAAAAAGTAATGCGGCTATTACTGGCAAAGTGGACGCTGTAGCAGGCAAGGGACTGTCCACATTAGACTTTACACAGGCGGATAAAGATACCATCGACAATTTTAACAATTGGTCCGATGATATTGCGTCGAAAAATTATGTCGATCTTAAGATTGCACCACTCCAGAGTAGTATTGACAATCTTAACACTACTACCAATGGTATCGTTAAACTCTTGGACGCTCCTTTTGGCAAATTATTCAATAATCAAAGCGTAAATGAATTTGCTTATCTCCGTTATGAGGGATCAAACGGAGCCCAGGCTTATCAGATAAACATACCGGCGGAATTCTATTCCGACTTGAATGGAAAAGGATTTATACGCCTTAAATTTTTCCTGAAAATAGTACCTAAAGAGAATGGCATTGTGAATGTTAAGACAAATTTCTTTGGAAATGGTGCACGTGGTTTTGGGATTGTATCAGAGACGATGTTAGCATTTCAGGAAAAGGAATATCTTATGGAACTTTTGGTGAAAAGGGGGATAGATGGTACTGAAATATTTGTTTTAAGGAATGGCCAACAAATTTTGGATCAGCATTCGATGACTGATGACGGTACGGTGGAAATAGAGTGGGAAGATTTACCAAAACGAATTGACTATATGATGTTCTCAACCTCCGCGGGTACAGGTCGTGCAGATGTGACGATCTCAGGCTTGACCGTGGAAATTGCAAGTCTGACGAACTAATCATTTTTGATAAACTACATAATAAAAATTAGGTGAAAAATAATCAAATAACGGATCAATACATCGAGGATGTTATTAAATCCAATCATAATATACAATCCCAATCTCAATAAGACAGAAGGAGGAAAATTGCGGGAACTCATTAAGCTTTAAATTTTGATTGTCATATTCTTCGGAGCTCCAGTTACGATATCTGGGGCTTCGTTGTTTTTGAGCCGATTTTTTTAGTTGTTCCTTTCATCACCCTCATCCAGGCAGACATAAAAGGCCTGAATTCCTCCATACAAGTCGATCGCGAAAAACCGTCGGCCAATATCGCGATTATAATCGGCAAGTTTCTACCGCACATGCTCCTGCATTTCGTCCATCAAATCTAAAGCATTATAATCGAACACATAGCAAGTCTCACCTGCCAGATAGAGCAACTCGCGGAGTACTTTAGGGAATAGCTTACCATTATTATATTTTTGTTCTAAAGCCTCAATTTCTTCTATGCTTATAGGTCTAGTCCTAAATTGATATTTGCTTTCTGCATTCGGATTCCGCATTGGGTTATCCTTTAAATGTCGCAAGTATGACTCCCCGCAAAACTAGTCAATTCAGCTAAAAAATATCAGTTTCATCCAGTTTTCGGTAATTCTCATTTACCGATAGAAAACAATATTTTCATCTCCATTTGAGCTGAGGTTCCCCACTAAATTTGTATTGTTCAAAGAAAAATAGCAATGTTTTTATCGGTAATGGTAATCGTTTTGAAACCTTATAAATGAATCCATAAAGCTTGTTAACAATGAATATGCAGCCCAGGGCGAAAAAACAGTGGACTTATACAGGTAAAGTTTAAAGTACTGTACTTGACGTTCTTGTGACGACAAGACGAAAAAGTCCAAATGGTAAAATAAGTTAAATATAAAAATATAACAATGAACAATGATAATTCATATTTCTTCCTCGCCAATGGGGACTTGATATCGCAGCGCAAGGAGCAGGCATTTGGTGTTGTCGACGAACATAAATTCCAATTAACGGCTTTGTTCGATTCCAATTTGCCCAATATGGCCTATGCAATCTGCAAAGGTCAGGTTTTTATTCTGCCACAGCAGGGCAAGGAATCCGATACGGTCAATTTAGTATTAAAGCCCTATATACAGCCACTTACGGGTACTAAGATCAAATATTTTATTTATCGGGGCTTGCAGCGTGCAGATTTTTTTACAGCTGGGCAATCTCCTTTAGTTATTGCAGCAGATAGCTCAGATTTTGTTAGTTCCATTAATAGGAGTTTTGCGAATCTTTATCAGGGGACCGAACTTCCACCTTTTAAAGCCGAATATATTGGTTTTGAATTGGGTTTTCAGTCCGATAACCTGCTTTCTTCGATTTTCTTTAAGACGTCTGTTTTGAGCAGCGATAATAACATTATCACTGAAAGTGATGCTTATGAACTTCCGATGATTGATATAGGCAAATCTTTGGGTCGATTTAAGCAGGGTGAATGCGGTATAGATGTCGTGTTGGACTACGGTGATTTTGAAAATCCCCAAGATGAGAGTTTATTCCGACTGGATCTCACTTATGCTGGAGCGCAAAAAGCAATGATAGACCTAAGCGGAATGACAAATGATTATAAAAAGAAATTAAAACGGGAGCAGATTGCACAGTTTCTGGATATAGCGGCTTTTTATGGCAGTCAAGTAAATCAAGGTCATGTCAATAGCGTCTTGGGAGAACGTAAAGGAACTGCGATTTATGAAAATCTACTGCAGCAGTTTTTCACGAAGAACAAAGTATATGTTTATATCCAAAGCGATCGGGGTAGGTCGTATAACTTTTATAAAAATTATACAATCTCGCCCGCAGCTAACACCAGTATTTTTAAGGGGGAAATCGAGAATAACCTGACAGAAAGTGCTTATCAGACACTGGGGTGGCCATTATTGATAGATGATCAATTCCAAAATCATGATCTTTTGGAAAATAAGCTACTATTGCGTTTTCCGATTGACTACAATAACCACGTAGGCTGTTATGTACAGTCAGGTAAACTCCAGTCTTCGGCAATGGATGGGTTGATGACAAGACAAGAATTGTCTGAGCAGACTGCGCCTGGTGCTGTCCGTTCAGATTATACCAAGCCGGTTGTTTTGTTGCACCCCAATGTAGGACCTAGTGGTTCAAAGATTCCTATTGCCACATTTGACCGACTTTTATACCAAGGTAAAAAGATCAATTATTTGCGATTGGAGGAGCTTGGTCTAGAAACAGCACTTAGTGGAAGTCTCGATGATATTTTTGATCAGCTTAATGCTACTGTTGTATTGAAAGCAAGCGAAGAAAATGTTAATTCCACATTAGCGATCCACAAATTAAAATTGGTGAGTCCTTATTATAACAAGGATCAGAAAGGTACTTGGACGACACAAACGGTCGTGGTTAAGGATCGTTTGGATTTCTCAAATGACGTGTATCGTGTTACTTACCGTGCGGAAGCCATAGAAGCAAGACATAGCGTTATTGATAGTGGCGGGGCATGGGTCGATACACGGACCAGTGCTTCTACACTACAGCCAGCTGGATCGGGAGATCTCAATAAGACCAATGCTGAGCGCTCTTTTGACCTTGTCTACTTTTCCGATAATCAGTTGAAAATTCCGGGATTGATAACTGTCTCAAGTGACGGAAAAGCAGCGCCACACATGCAGATTGGCCTGGTGAAATCCGAAAATGACAGGGTTCTGGAAGCTATTGTGTCTTCAGGGTTGCAAAATGTTCAACTTGTGCTGCTTGATCTACATGGTGCTGGCAATCAATTTATTTCCGAAGAAAAAATAGCGTATAAAAAATACAGGTTGGCACTATCTGGAGAGAACGCTGAAGGACAGCCGGCCCTATTTCAGATTGAGCAGGATATTACGATCTATACAGTCGATCAGTACACTTACTTTTCTTTTCTCTATGCGAGTAGCATCAATGATCTCTACGGGATGCTGGAAACCAGAAATAGTTATGTAACATTTAAAATCAATTAATTATGGGATTAGCAGGAATATTAAGTACGGGATATGCCGTAAAAAATATTGATAAACTAAGCAATATATCCTATCATGTCAACTTAGGTACAATCATTGGATTTCAATTTAATGGTATCAGCTATAGATATTTTGATGCACAGGATTTTCTTAAAGGCGATTATAATATGCCGATCAGATTTCGTCAGGGGAAGACGGATGAAGAAATATTTTATGTAGCAGCAGGGTTCTATGAGGAAACTAAATTTCTGGCCTATCTTTCCAGACAATATGATTATGCCAAACTGGTTATTGAAAATAAGTTTGATACCAGTGTACTTCCTAATGCTTCAATTGGGGTGGATACAGTGAAGGTTATCCGAGTAAAATCTACGGCACCTTATTCACAGGACTTCAAGTATGAAGAGATCAGCTGGCTGTATCAGGGAAACCCCGTCTATGACCGGGATCTCTTAAAGTGGATTATCCCGGAAAACGCTTCGTATAGGACACAAAGTTATGAACTGAGCGGAACCGCAGGCAGCTATTACGCCAATAACATTCAGCAGATTACAACGAGTTCACGTATTGATCCCAATGATTATGGTCAGGCGGCCGGTTTGCTTGGGGCAATTGCCCTTGTCATTGACCAAATCGTGTTGGAAGTATTTCCAGTATTGGACAGCGCATCTGAATTTGGAGATTTTATCATTGCACAGAAAAATTATTGGCGAAATGAACTTATTCATATTGATGTCTCCTTGACGGAACTTAACGACTATAACACGAGTCTGGTCGCACTTTATGAGAACGTCTATCGTTCACAAAACTATCTCAACAATGTCGATGGAAAGAATAAATTGCTAAAACTCGGTGCTATATTGTCCGAATCGGCATTGCGGATTGTTCCGTTGAGTAAACGCATTGAAATGTTGCAGTTGATAAGCCGTCAATCGATTGAAGGTGAGGTTATAACAGTTATAACACGGGGTCTTGACCGCGAAGCATTGACCATCAGGATTGTCAATTCTGTTCAGCCGACTGAAGCCGATCTATTTTTGGAAGCATTGGCAAAAATGGAAATAATCAGTTCCAATAATAATAAGACCCTATTTGAGCTACTTTATTCTGGAATCGATAATGGGCATTTGTTGGTCGGCGTAAACAATCTCGATCGCTTTATGCAAGCGATGTATAGGGTTTGGCTGCTGAGTGCGTATAACCCAAAGGATCAGCTCGCTGATGAAGACATCAAAGAAAAAGATTTGAATAACATTGTTTGCATCAATTACAAAACAGACACCGCATTTCTTGTTTTTAACGATACCAATTATTATTTCGAATTTGCGGACAACCAGATTCTTGTCAAGCCGGATGACAGTTCGGCTTTACTTGAAGAGCAATCGCTGCACATGTTTCGCTGTATGATATTGATGGGCACGGAGCATATTAGTGGCAACCAGCAGATTATGGAGATCAATATCAATGGTCAACAGGAAATGGCGATTCCTTTGTTTTATCTAAAATACATAGATGATAAAAAGGCGACGGATAATTTGGTGACCGGGATACAGATCGGTGTCGATATTGCTCTCACGTTAGCGCCAATTGGCAATCTTAGTAAATTGAAACATATAACCAGATTAACAAAGTTTGGACGTGCAATAGCCGGAAAAACGATTTTAGAGGGACCGGGAGAGGTGTTGTTACGACTTGAGTTGGCGCAGGGAGTCGTTTCGGCAGTTGAGATCACAGCGGGATTGGCATCTATCTATTACAATTATGCGAAGCAAGTGGAAGAGGTCTGTGATGTGACCAGTTCGCAATATGATCAGGAAAAATGTATCAATTATCGAAGGCTGGCGGATCTATTTATGTATATCGGTCTAGTAAACGGGGTTCTTGATGTTGTT
>Ga0256901_1000402_pt1 | contig 24733 bp, 15 predicted proteins | sample MC6MC0689MT_FD_190200 | JGI IMG/M metagenome (GOLD analysis project Ga0256901, IMG submission 190200) | Metatranscriptome of enriched soil aggregate microbial communities from Iowa State University, Ames, United States - MC6-MC0689-MT... | ecosystem: Environmental > Terrestrial > Soil >... | reverse complement strand
AAGTAGCAGAAAAAGCACTAGAAAATGTGATTAAGAAAGCTGATGGTGAACTAACTGTCGAGCAAATGATCAAACAAGCTTTGAAGAATTTATAAATAAACCATATTGAAAAACAAACTTACCTATTTTGTTTTATTGGTAGGCCTATGCGTAGGCAAAAACTCGTTCTCGCAAGTAAACAATGCTGGGTCTAGGATAGACTCTGCGAAGAACACATTTACCCCAAAAGAAAAACAATGGATGGGATTGCGCACTTATAGCAATCCATTTTTTAAACTTCCAGAAAATATTAAAAGAGAGGTAGAGTACGATGCCAATAATAATCGTTACATTATTACCGAGCGCATTGGCGATAAACTTTATTCGCCACCGCAATATCTTACTGTAGAGCAATATTTACGTTTCGTTAACAGCGATATTAAACGCGAAAATTGGCGCTTATTCTCTAATCAAGAAATTGATGATATCCGTAAAACGGGAATTATACCAGAAGTAAAAATCAACAGCCGTGTTTTTGAAAAGATTTTTGGTGGTACCACTATTGACATTCAGCCGAGCGGCGAGGCTGAACTTACTTTCTTAGGTCGCGTAAATAAAAACGCTAACCCGCTTTTTAACGAACGCCAAAGGGTACAGAGTAATTTTGATTTCACACAGCGCATCCAAATGGACGTGGTGGGTAACATCGGTACCAAGATGAAAATCAGAATGAACTACAATACCGAAGCTCAGTTCGATTTTGAAAACCAAATTAAGTTAGATTACACCGGCGGTCCAGACGATATTATCAAAAAAATTGAAGCTGGTAACGTTAGTTTACCATTAAATACATCGTTAATCACCGGTACGCAAGCCTTGTTCGGTATCAAAACGCAGTTGCAATTTGGTAAATTGGGTTTAACAACGGTTTTTACCCAACAAAAATCTCAATCTAAGCAGATAGAAATTAGCAACGGCGCACAGCAAAATGATTATCGTATCAGCGGTAGCGAGTATGAGGCAAATAAGCATTATTTCTTAGCTCAGTATTTCCGTAACAGATATAACGCCGCCTTAAGTAAGCCGCCAACCATTTTATCTGGCGTTAATATTACGAAAATTGAGGTTTGGGTAACCAACAAAACAGGTAACACCACTGATTCTAGAGATGTAATTGGTTTAGCAGATTTAGGAGAAAGTAGTCCCTATAATTCGACAGCTACTGGTGGATTAATCACGCCAGGATCATCACCGCAACCAGCAGCTTTTTTTAGTACGAGTTTTCCGGAACGCTCTAACAATTTACCGAGTATCATGGAAGGTTTGCCGGGAGCTAGGCAATCCAATAGCAACGCCATCCTAGAGTACTTCCAAACTAATCCAACAGTTTCTGCTACAGACAACTTTGCCAAAATTACTTACGCTCGTAAATTAACCGATAGGGAGTTTACGATACATCCACAATTGGGATATGTTTCGTTAAATGTTCAACTCAATACAGATGAGTTGTTGGCAGTAGCTTATCGTTATACTGAAAACGGCAGGGAATATCAAGTGGGTGAGTTTTCTACAGATGTACCTTTTGATCAGGCTACACCAAATGTGTTGTTCGCAAAATTACTGAAAAACGAAACCACTAAACCTAATTTGCCAATTTGGGATTTGATGATGAAAAACATCTACAATATAGGTGGCTATCAAATCAGTAACCAGAATTTTAAATTAGATATCTTTAGGCTAGATGAAAACTCGGGCGTAGAACGTGCAGTAATTACCGAAGGTGTAAACACCCAGAACAAAATATGGATTAATGCCACAGGTTTAGATCGCTTAAACCCGCAAAGAGAAGCCAAACCAGACGGTGTTTTTGATTTCGAATCGCAAAATAGTCCGTTTGCTGCTTCGCAAGGCAGCATAGGCAATACCAATAACCCTACTTTTGGTACTGGAACCTCGGCTACGTCATTAACCAATTCAATTAGTGGTTATGTAACTATCGACCCGCAAAATGGGCGAATTATCTTCCCGTTTGTAGAGCCTTTTGGTGCTTCTTTGGCATCGCAATTTAATCCGGGCGAAGCCAACTTAATAGAGAAATATACTTATCCCCAATTGTATGATTCTACCAAAGTAGTAGCACAGCAGAATTTCCCGGGTAAAGATAGGTACATCATTAAAGGACATTATCAATCAGAAATTTCTTCGGAATTTAGTTTAAACTCCATTAACGTTCCAGAAGGTTCGGTAAAAGTATTTATGGGTAGTATTCCTTTAATTGAAGGTAATGACTATACCGTAGATTACATGAGCGGTCGTGTAAAAATCTTAAATACAGCGCTATTAAGTTCAGGTCAATCTATCCGTATTTCTACAGAAAACAATGAGCTTTTTGGACTACAGCAACGTTCTTTATTTGGTGTTCGTGGAGATTACCGCTTAAATAACAAGCTAAATATCGGTGGTACTTTTATGAATCTTACCGAGCGACCAATAACACCAAAAGTAAACTTCGGAGAAGAACCAATATCCAACTCCATTTGGGGAATGGATGTAAATTATACTTCATCTTCTAGGTTTTTAACGAAAATGGTAGATAAATTACCTTTCATCTCTACCAAAGAAAAATCCAACATCACATTTTACGGAGAGTTTGCTCAGTTAATTCCTGGGCATCCATCTGCATTAAATATGGGCGGTAGTAAAGGAGGTTCAAGTTACATCGACGATTTTGAAGCAGCCCGTTCAGTAATTGATTTAAAAAGCGCCATTGCGTGGCAAATTTCTGGTACACCGCAATTATTTTCAGAATATCAGTTTAATGATGATTTGCGCTATGGTTATAACCGTGCTAAAATTGCATTTTATAACATCGATCCTATTTTCTACAACAGAGGTGGTGCTGGGCAGGTTCCCGCAAATTTGAGGAACAATAAAAACGAGCTTTCTAACCACTACGTAAGAGAGGTTCTAGAAACAGAAGTATTTCCATTTAAACAGATTAGCACTGGTCAGGCGATTACATTGCAAACCTTAGATTTGGCATACTATCCTACTTTAAGGGGGCCTTACAACTTTACTACTACTGGCTTTAATCCAGATGGGACTTTGCAAAATCCAAGAAGCAGATGGGGAGGTTTAATGCGCAGAGTAGATGTAAATGATTTTGAAGCACAGAATATTGAGTATATAGAAATGTGGATGTTAGATCCATTTATGTATAAACCTGGTTCACAAGGTGGAGATTTATATTTCAATCTTGGCAATATTTCAGAAGATATCTTGAAAGATGGACGTAAATCTATAGAAAACGGTTTGCCAGGTAGCGATGATGCATCAAAATACGATGTTAAAACTTGGGGTAGGGTAGCTAGATTGCAACCCGTAGTTCAGGTTTTTGATAACGATCCGAATGTTAGACGTGCACAAGACGTAGGTTTAGATGGTTTATCAAATGAAAACGAGCGAACCCATCAATTTTTTGTGAATTCGATTGCGCAGATTAAAGCACAGTTAAATCCAGATGCAGCACAAGCTTTTGATAACGATCCATCATCAGATGATTATGCATATTTCAGAGGAGATAATTTAGATCAGCAAAATGCCGGAATTCTTAGGCGTTATTTGAATTTTAATGGTGTAGAGGGTAACTCAAAAACTTCGCAGCAATCGCAGGCTGAATTAGGGTTGGAAAACTCTGCTTCTACAGCTTTACCAGATGGAGAGGATGTAAACCGAGATAATAACATGACCCAGTCTGACGAGTATTTTCAGTACAAAATATCTATTCGTCCCGCAGATTTAGTAGTTGGTCAGGGCTTCGTTACCGATAAAGTAGTTTCGGCTGTAAAGTTGGCTAACGGGCAAACGCAAAATGCTACCTGGTACCAAATTAGGGTTCCTTTGGCACAATACGAACGTCGTTACGGTGATATCCAAGATTTCAAATCTATCCGTTTTGTAAGAATGTTCATGACCGAGTTTGCAGATACTGCAGTCTTGAGATTTGCAAAAATTCAGTTCGTTAGAGGGGAGTGGAGACAATACAATACTAAGAACGAGAGCAATAAAGTTATCGCAGATCCAAGTTTAGGTTTAACGCCTTCGCCAGATAATTCGGTGCTAGAATTGGGTACCGTAAACATTGAAGAAAACGGTAGGAGAACGCCTATACCTTACGTAGTGCCTCCAGGTATCGAAAGGGAAAGAGATTTTAGTAATTACAGAGGTGATACACGTCAAAACGAGCAGTCGTTATCTTTAATCGTGAAAGATCTGAGGGATGGTTACGGAAGGGCAGCTTTTAAAACAGGTATTAATGATTTTAGGTCTTACAAACGACTGGAAATGTATGTCCATTTAGAAGGCGATGGAATTCATGCACTAGAAAATAATGACCTTAATGCATTTTTAAGAATAGGTACTGATAACGATGATAACTATTACGAATACAATAAGCCGTTAAGAGTTACCAATGCAGGTACTAGCGATCCTTATGCCATTTGGCCAGAAGAAAATAAAATTGACATTGAATTAGAGCTATTTCAAAAAGCTAAAATAGCACGTAATAATGCACGTTTAGGTGCGGGTCCTTGGCCTATTAATCAGCCATTCCGTTATAGCGATGGTGTAAACACCATTATTGTAAAAGGCCAGCCTGATATGAGTAAAGTACGTGTATATATGCTCGGATTAAAAAATCCTTTACAAGGTGCTATTGGCTCGCCTGCAAATGACGACGGTTTGGCAAAATATGGGCAGGTTTGGTTTAACGAGCTGCGCTTAACAGAATTTGATGAACGTGGCGGTTGGGCGGCTACTGCAAGAATGAGCATGAAGTTGGCCGATTTTGCTGATGTTAATGTTTCAGGCACGAAATCTACCATTGGTTTCGGTTCTATCGATAGCAAAGTAAGTGAACGTAGTAGGTCAGAAAACATGGCTTTCGATATTTCATCTAACGTAGAGTTAGGTAAGTTTTTGCCACAAAAAAGCGGTGTAAAAGTACCAATGTTTGTAAGTTATTCTAAGCAAATAGCAACGCCACAGTTTGATCCTCGTACACCAGATATCGAGCTTTCTAAAGCTTTAGACGCCTCTTCGAAAGCACAACGAGATTCTATTTTAAATTTTGCTCAGGACTATACTACAAGAAGTAGTTTAGCTTTTACTAACGTGCGTAAAGAGCGTACAAAAGAAGATGCAAAAGTTAGACTTTGGGATATCGAGAACTTTAATGTTTCTTATGCGCAAAGTAAGTTATCGCACCGCGATTTTATTAATGAGTCTAGCATACAAAATACGTACAAAGCTTCTTTAGCTTATAACTACAGCTATAATTCGAAAAATTATCAGCCATTTGAAAAACTGATTAAATCAAATACCTTAAAACTATTAAGAGATTTCAACTTTAGTTTATTACCTAACTCAATTAATTTTAGGGTTGATTTAGATCGCTTTTACGCTGAAAATACGTTGAGAAACAACGATCCAAACACTTACATTCCTATCAATACCACCTTTAACAAAAACTTTTTAATTACTAGGGTTTACGGTATTGCTTGGGATTTAACCAAATCTTTGAGTATTGATTTTGATGCGACTAATTACTCTATTATTGATGAACCAGATGGTCGTATCAATGGCCTAAAAAGAGATACTTTGTGGAACAACCTGAAGAATTTAGGACGTACCACGGATTATAACCACGCCCTTAACGTAAGATACAATTGGCCTATTGGTAAAATTCCGGGGATGGATTGGGTTACACTTGCCACTACTTATGGTACAACTTTCACTTGGCAAACTGAGGCGTTGTCAACCTTAAACGACCCGACAATTGATTTGGGGAATACCGTTCAAAACTCAAGAACAATACAGGTAAACCCAACCTTAAATATGACTTCGTTGTACAACAAATTTGGGTTTATTAGACGTACGCTTAACAACCGAGATACGGTATTTAAGTTCTCGAATTTTATGGTGGGCTTGTTAACCAGTGTTAAAAATGTAAACGTTGCATTTACACAAACTAAAGGTACTTTCTTGCCAGGATATTTGCCGCAGACAAGGTTCTTCGGTATAGATGAAGCTGGAGCACCAGGTCTTGGTTTTGTGTTTGGTAGTCAAAGAGATATTAGGTTAATGGCTGTTAATAACGGATGGATTACTTCCGACGAGCAGCAAATGCAGCTTTATGTAAATACCATGCGTGAAGATTTCCAGTTGACCAGTACTATAGAGCCTTTGCGAGATTTGAAAGTAACACTTACGGCTACCAAAAATCGAACGTTAAATTATTCTACCAATTTTAGATACGATAACCCAAGTAGCAGCTTTGTAAACATGAGCCCTAATACTACTGGAGATTATAGCATTTCAACCATCACCTTTGGTACGGCATTTAAGGATAAAAGCGGTAGTACGTTGTCTGGCGTGTTCAATGAGTTTATGAACAACAGGCCATTGATTTCTCGTCGCTTGGGCGCCCTAAATCCAAATTCGGCTGGTGTTACGGCTGGTTATGCAAATGGTTACGATAAGAGTTCGCAAGACGTAGTGGTGTTAGCATTTATTGCTGCCTACACGGGTAAAGATGCAGGTTCATCGAGCTTAAATAGCTTGCCTAAAATTCCTTTACCAAACTGGAGGTTAACTTACTCGGGTTTAACTAAATATCCATTTATTGCGGATCGTTTTTCTGAACTAAGTTTAAGGCATGGCTATCGTTCTACATATAGCATCAATGGTTTCAATACCTTGTTAAAATACGAAGAAAGAAATGGGGCATCATTTAGCACAGACGTAAATGGTAACTTCTTGCCGTTATATCAATTTGCACAGGTAACTATATCAGAACAATTTGCGCCATTAGTGGGTGTAGATACGCGTCTGAAAAACAACATGACGTTAAATTTTGAAATCAATAAAACTAGGTTGTTAGGTTTAAGTTTGTCGAATAGTCAGTTGGCGCACCTTTCTGAAAATAATATAGTGTTCGGGTTGGGCTATCGTACTACTAAATTCAGATTCCCATTTGGCTTGTTTAAGGACGTGAAAATGGATAACAACATGGACTTTAAACTAGATGTGTCTGTAAGAGATAACAAGACCGTAATTTACAGGGCCGATATTACCGAAGCAGAAGTTTCTTCGGGAGCGAAAAATATTACTTTACGTCCGAGTGTAGACTATATCCTTAACCAACGTTTTAACGTAAGGGTGTTTTACGATTCGAATATTACTAAGCCATATACTTCGCAGTCGTTTAATACCTCATTTAGCAACTTTGGATTTAGCTTAAGAGTAACGTTGAACTAGCAATAATTAGGGCGAAATATCTTTAGCCCCAATTATATTTTTCGCCACAACAAAAATCATTAACTTTGCCACAACAAATACAGACTAATAAACTTAAAAATATAGAAATGAACTTTCCATCAGAATTAAAGTACACTAAAGATCACGAATGGGTATCAGTATCAGGAAGCGAAGCTACCATTGGTATCACTGATTTTGCACAAAGAGAGTTAGGAGATATTGTTTATATCGATATCAATACCGTAGGTTCTGAAGTTGCGGCAGAAGAAGTATTTGGTACTGTAGAGGCTGTTAAAACAGTTTCTGATCTTTATATGCCAGTTACAGGAACTATCGGCGAAGTGAATTCGGCATTAAATGATAATCCTGAGTTGGTAAATTCTGATCCTTACGGTCAAGGATGGATGGTTAAAGTTACTTTAACAAATGCTGCTGATGTAGACGGATTGCTAAGTGCAGACGAATACAAAGCTTTAGTAGGCGCATAAAATGAGCAATATCAAAGCACTAAAATACCAGCGTTGGGCCATACTGTGGACCTTGCTTATTTTAGTGCTTTGCAATATAGATTTATCCAGTGGCAGTAGCGTTGGATTTTTCTTTACTGGCTTTGACAAGCTTGCGCACTTGGGCTTTTTCTATGTGCTTACGATATTGCTGTTCTACGGAAAGATAAAATATCAGCACAACTATAGTTTTCGCTCCCTAACCATTTTCAAAATCATCCTTATTTCTGCGATTATTGGAGGCGGTGTAGAACTGCTACAATGGAAAGTTTTTACTTACAGATCTGCAGAGTGGTGGGATTTTGCCTGTGATATGATTGGATGTTTCATGGGCGTGTTTAGTTACGTACTTTTACACTTGTCAAACTACAATGAGCAGAAGGTTTAATCTAATTTTGATTTTTTTTCTCTTTTTAATGCTTCAGTCTTGCAGCATTTTTAAACCTAGCTGTAAATGTCCAAAAATACCTCGTTCTCGCTCTTCAAGCCTATAATTATAACTTAGCTAACTGTTTTGCAATAATCATTTTTAAGCTTTGTAACGATAAAGTTAGTTGTATTTAAAATGTTACTGCACTTTTAGCATTTCTTAACAAACCTTTGTGGCTTTATGAAGTCTGATAGGTAATAATTCAAAAAAGATAATTTTTTATAACATCGAATGAACAAACATTTACAAAGACTATTAATTCTGGCTATGCTTTGCATGGTCAATATTGCATTTGTACAAGCACAAGGAACCGCAAGCGGAAAAGTGTTAGGGCAAAAAGATAAAAAACCAATTGACTACGCTTCCATAGCGATTAAAAGACTAACGGCCGATTCTACAGTAGTAGGATCTGGATCTACTAATGAAAATGGTACGTTTTCAGTTAGTAATCTTGCTGTAGGTAGATATAGGTTATACGTTGCCTACTTAGGTTTAAAAACTATCAATAAAGATTTCGAATTAACTGCAGCAAAGCCAAGCATCAATTTTGGTGAGCTTTTAATGGAAGATACTGGCGTAACGCTAAAAGGTGTAGAAATTAAAGGTGAAACTCCTCCGGTAGTAGTTAAAAAAGATACCTTGGAAATCAATGCTTCCACATTAAAGGTTAAAGAAAACTCGGTAGTAGAAGATTTGTTGAAGAAAGTACCAGGTGTAGAAGTTTCTAAAGATGGAACAGTAACTACACAAGGTGAAACCATTAAAAGAGTAAGAGTAGACGGTAAAGATTTTATGGGTAACGACCCACTTTTAGCGACGAGAAACTTACCTGCTGATATGGTAGATAAAATCCAGATTATTGATGATATGTCTGAGCAATCTAAGTTCTCTGGTGTTGATGACGGTAACCGTGAAAAAATCTTAAATATCGTCACCAAAAATGGTATCAAGAATAAAGGCTATGTGGGTAACAGTACGGTAGGTTATGGTACTGATGATCGTCATGATGTAAATATCAATGTTAATCGTCTTGATGGCGCACAAAGGATCTCGTTGCTTGGGCAATTCAATAACGTAAACAAACAAAACTTTGGTGGCGGAGTTGGTGGCGGTGGCGGCGGCCGTGGTCAAATGTTTGGCGGTGGCGGCGGTGGTCAGCAGCAGCAAGGTATCACTACCACTAGTGCGGCAGGTATAGACTTTGCTGATACATTTGATGATGGAATGCAATTTAATGGAAGCTATTTCTTCAATAGAACATCGTTATTTAACACCAATACAACCAATTCACAAAATTTTATTGGCGATAATACGGTGACTAACAATAGCAATTTAGAAAGTACCACCAAACGTATCAATCATCGTTTAAACTTTATGATTGACACCAAGTTAGATTCTGCAACTTCTATCAGAATACAGCCTAATATATCATTCACGGATAACTCAGCAAATAGCTTCAGTAATTATGTGAGAAATAACATAGTAGGTACTGCTGTAGGTTCTCAAAATTTAATTACAGGTTCTACAACGCCGTCTATCAGTAATAACTTGTTACTGAGAAGAAAATTCCTTCGTCGCGGTCGTACGTTGTCTTTAAATGTGAACACAAGCATTAATGATAGCGAATCTAGCATCAACAATAGAAACCCAGAGGTATTGACTGGTACAGGTGGTAATATCATTAAAGATCAACTTTTAAATCAGTTAAATGATAATAACGTGAACTCGTTTAGTAACACGTCAAGATTAGTTTACACGGAGCCATTATCTAAAACGTTAAGTATAGAGTTCAATCTTCAAAATACTTACATGCATGACAATAGACAGCGTTTAGTTTATGATTTCAATAATGCAACCCAACAATTCGATATCGTAAATATAGATTTCAGTAATGAATTCGAAAACACAACTTTGACCAATGCTTTAGGTTTTAGTTTGAATAAGAATGAGAAGAAGTACAATTGGAACGTAGGTGTAGCTGGTCAGCATACTAATCGTAAAAATGATAACTTAACTACAGGACTTTTGTTGAAGCAGAACTTTATAAATGTTACGCCTTCTGCTCAGTTCAGGTATAACTTTAGTAACAACAAACGTTTAAATATTCGTTACGATGGTAGAACAAATCAGCCAAGTATAGATCAAATACAGCCAGTAATTGACAATACTAACAATTTAACTTTACCAATAGGTAATCCAGATTTGAAGCCGTCTTTTTCGAATAATTTAAGAATATTCTACAATAATTTCGATTTCGCGAGCTACCGTACATTATTCTTAGGTGCCTTTATTACACAAACCTTTAACGATTTTGGTAATCAGCAAAGACAGATAGAGACTGGAGAGAATGCTGGTAAAATTGAAAACAGGTTTGTAAATGTAGACGGTAACTATAGTGCTAACATTTTCGGTAACTTAGGTTTGCCAATTATTAAAGGTAACAAATTAAATTTCCAGATAGACGGAGGTGTAAATCTTAGCCAAGGAACTAACATTGCTGCAAACGGTGTAGAAAATGTAACGAATAACTTTGGCTTGAGAAATGGTTATAAATTAGTTTCTAATCTAGATAAGCTAGACTTAATAGCGGGTGTATCTGGGAGATGGGATCATGGTACTTACACTATTGGCCAAGAAACTAACTTTTATACTTTTTCTCCTAATATCGATATCAGTTATATGTTCCCTGGTAATATACGTTTACAAACAGATGTTACGCACAACAGATTAACTGGAAGGGGCGAAGGTTTCAATACAAGTTTTACGCAAGTAAATGCTTATATCAGTCGTCAGTTCTTTAAAAACAAAGGCACATTTAAATTGTCTGTTAACGATTTGTTTAACGAGAACGTTGGTATCACACGTACTGCAACTGCTAACTCAATTGTTGATCAGAACTTTAATGTATTGAGACGCTATTTCATGTTCTCGTTTACTTACTCATTAAGTAGCATTGCAGGTCTTCAAAATCCGCAACAAGGAAGAGGGCAAGGTGGAATGAGAATGGGTGGTCCAGGAAGAATGTAATATGTCATTTTTTGATATGAAAAAGGCTCACAAATTTGTGAGCCTTTTTTTATCTAGTAATATTCAATGCTTTCTTAGCGTGGATGTTATCTGTATGGATGAAATGTGGCTTTTTAGCCTCAATAGCCCTTAATTCATCCCTAAAATAAGGTGTCCACAATTGAACTTTTAAGCCTGCATCCTTCGCTTTTTGTACTTGCTCTGCCGTAGATTTAATTCCCTCTACACTTACACCGTCGTAACCTCTAGCTAATGCTATGTTGATATGATTTTCCATACCGCCATCGCCAGTATAAAAGCGAACCATCTTTTTTGTGTTTTCGTAGAGCTTTACTTGAGATAGAAATCTCGTGTTATCAAATTCTAGAAATATCTTTTCAGTACCTTCGGCAGCGCTAAAAAGGTTGGCCAGACTTGCCGCAAAACGGTCGTAGTAATTAGATCTTCCTCCGGCCAATTCGAATACCCAAGATGGGAATGTCGGCTTCACATCGAGCGACACATAAAAGTTTCTTCCTTTGTTTTCCCAAAAGGTAACCAATTCAGAAAACTTGTACATTCTTTCTTTTTTGTTGTCGTGGCAAAGCATTATTTTCTCCAACTCCTCATCACGCATTGCGGGTATAAAACGTTCGGTTTCTTCATCGCAAGCATAATCATTTACATCTTGGTTATGGTACATCCAAATCGTTCCATCTAAGCTCATGGCTACATCTGTTTCTACACCATCAAGGGTTTCTATGGCCTGTGCAAAAGATGGGATTGTATTTTCCATGTGCACATCGTTAAAATAATTACTTCCGGCGCCCTTATGTCCTAAGAATTTAACATCGGTAACTAATTTGTCTTTTTTACAGCCACCGTTTACAAATAAACAAATGATGAAGAGAGGTGAGAATGTTAATTTTTTAATGAAATTCATAACTGATTGTTGTAGAGGTGTAAAGGTAGTAAAAACTTCAAATTAGATTTGAAATATTTAAAATACCTTGCCTCAAAAACCTAAACCTCTTTACCTTATTGTTACACTTGCTTATTTTGATTTATTATAAATAAGGGTTAACTTGCGAGTGTTTTAAAAGCATATAAAATTGTGTTTTTATGCACATAAATAAAGATTTTTGTATGAAACTTTCACAGTTAAACCCAGGCCAAAAAGGTACCATTGTTTCTTTCACAGACCCAGAGATGGCGGTAAAATTAATGGAAATGGGTTGTCTTCCTGGCGAAGTAGTGGAAGTGGAAAGATGCGCACCGCTTGGTTGTCCTATCGCTATTCGAGTAGCTGGATATCAACTTTGTTTACGCAAAGCAGAAGCTGCGGTAATTATAATTCAATAGTATTTTGGCTGATTTAAAAGTAGCATTAGTTGGGAATCCGAATACCGGAAAGTCTACCCTTTTTAACCTCCTAACGGGATTAAATCAAAAAATTGGAAATTTTCCAGGTATTACAGTCGATAAAAAAACAGGTTATTGTAAGCTGTCGTCAGATAAAACTGCAGAAATTATCGATTTACCGGGTACTTATAGTCTTTATCCAAAAAGTAAAGATGAGAGCATCGTTTTTCAGGTGCTTGCGGATAAAAATAATAGCAGTCACCCAGATATCATCGTATTAGTTGCCGACTCAACAAATTTACGTCGTAATCTTTTGCTGTTTTCTCAAGTAGCCGATTTAGGCATTCCGATGTTATTGGTGCTCAATATGGCCGATATGGCAAAGAAAGAAGGTATCAATATCGATACGGACAAATTAGCTGAGCGATTAGGGGTACAAGTGGTTAATATCTCTGCAAGAAAGGGAGAAGGACTTAACACATTAAAGGATGCCATTGCGCAAACTACCTCTATTGCTACCCAAAATGTCGGTATAAACAGTAAAGAGTTTGCACCAAGCGCAATAGAGGCGGTGAAGGAAGCTATTGGTACAGCTAACGATTATTATGCCTTGCAAGTTTTGCATCAGCATGAGCATTTGGCTTTTTTCACTCCAAAAGAGCAAGAGCAAATTGAAGCCATTGAAATCAGCAGCGGTTTTGATACCGTAAAATTACAGGGCGAAGAAACTGTAGCTAGGTACAAACATTTAAGCAAAGTTTTAAGCGACGTAGTTACGGATACAGGGGCAGCAAAGAAATTTACGGTTACAGATAAACTGGATTCGATATTGACCCACAAGGTTTGGGGTTTCCTTATTTTCTTTTTCATCCTGTTCTTCATCTTCAATGCAATTTTTTCATGGTCATCTACACCAATGGATTTAATTGAAGGTGGATTTGCTTGGTTGACGGAATGGGGGCACGAGCATCTGCCAGCAGGTGTATTTACCGATTTGCTGTTGGATGGTGTGGTTGCAGGCTTAGGTGGTATAGTGATTTTTATTCCTCAAATTGCTATCCTGTTTGCTTTAATTTCTATTTTGGAAGATACAGGCTACATGGCCAGAGTTACGTTTATGATGGATAAAATCATGCGTAAGTTTGGTTTAAGCGGTAAATCTGTAGTGCCAATGATTGGTGGGATTGCGTGTGCAGTGCCTTCTATCATGAGTGCTCGTAATATCGAAAGTTGGAAAGACCGTATTATTACCATCATGGTTACGCCTTTGGTAAGCTGTTCGGCAAGGTTACCAGTTTATACATTGTTAATTTCTTTGGTAGTACCTGACGAAAAAGTACTAGGCATATTTAACCTACAAGGTTTAACCTTAATGGGCATGTACCTGATTAGCATTATTGCAGCTGTTTTGGTAGCGCTGGTTTTCAAGTTCATCATTAAAGCAAAAGAAAGATCATACTTTATTATGGAGTTGCCGATCTACCGTATGCCGCGTTGGAAAAACGTATTGTTTACGATGTACGAGAAATCTAAAACTTTCGTAATCGAAGCGGGTAAGGTAATTATCGCTATTTCTATCATTTTATGGGTAATGTCTACTTACGGACCAAGCAAGCGTTTTGATGCGATAGACGCTAAATACGATAAAATAGAAGCAACGTCTACAGATAGTGTTCAGTTGGCTTCTTTAGAAAGAGATAGGTCGGCAGAGAAATTAGAAAATTCTTACGCAGGAATTATCGGTAAAACCATAGAGCCAGCTATTAAACCTTTGGGCTACGATTGGAAGATCGGCATTGCCTTAATTACTTCTTTTGCTGCTCGCGAAGCTTTTGTAGGTACGATGGCTACCATTTACAGTGTAGAAGGTGCAGACGATGAAGATGGAGAGTTAAGGTTGCGAGATAAAATCGCTGCCGCAAAAGATCCACAAACAGGCCTGCCAATATTTACAATAGCTACAGCATTTTCACTAATGTTATTTTATGCCTTTGCAATGCAATGTATGAGTACCGTAGCGATTGTTTACAGAGAAACAAAGTCATGGAAGTGGCCAGTAATACAACTGGTTTATATGACTGTAATGGCTTATGTCGCGGCATTGATAGCTTATCAACTTTTAAAGTAAATTGATTGACTAATTGTTAAATTGTTTATATTGTTGTAATGACATTCAGTCATTCAAAATTTAGTAATTTATTCCTTGGATAAGAAAGAAGTTTTAGCTCAATACATGCCTCCGCAGGCCGCTCCTATTATTGCCAAGTGGATTGATTACTTCCAATGCGAATTCAAAATATCAAAAAACAGAAGTACTAAATTAGGGGATTACAGACATCCGTTTAAGGAAAAGGGGCATAAAATTTCAGTTAATAACGACTTAAATCCTTATGCTTTTCTAGTCACAACCGTACATGAATTTGCGCATCTGTTAACATGGAACGATCATAAGAACAAGGTAAAACCTCATGGCACAGAGTGGAAGAACAACTTCAAAAGAATGATGAAACCCTTCTTCGACTTAGCAGTGTTCCCGCCAGATGTAGATCAGAGTATTGTAGCTTATTTGGATAATCCAGCGGCATCTAGTTGTACCGATTTGAGATTAGCGAGGGCTTTGAAAAAATACGACCAACAAGAGGAAACAATTCATGTAGAACAGTTGCCCCTAAATGCAATATTCACTTTAAAAGATGGGCGTAGATTTCAAAAAGGAGAACGCATCAGAAAAAGATATCGCTGTGCCTGCTTAGATAACGGAAAAATCTATTTGTTCAATCCGTTAGCAGAAGTTCATGCCGAATAGGTAACTTGTTTGTCGAACAGTGCTTCTTTTTCTTTTTGAGCTTTGATTAAACGTTGCGTGGTACTGCTGTTTACATAATGCTCGTACTCTAAACATAAGATGAGGTAGTGTAGTTCGAAACCGTAAAAAATAGCAATCAATCTTGCAGTATCAAGTCGCAACATTGTTTTGTCTTTTTCTAACTTGGCGTAGGTCGTTCGCTCCAAATTTAAAAAAGTGGCAATATTTTCTTGTGTAACTCCTTTGTACTTTCTCAGCTTCCTTAAGATTTTACCAACATTCATAAAAGCGTTTTTGTCGTAAATCAACTAAAGATACGACTTCAATAAATGCCAAAATGGGAAAAAAAGTCACATTTTCACGTTAAGTGCTGTAAATGAATATTTTTACATCCATTATTAAGGTCCATCATTTCTAGATTTACGCTCATACGTTGTAATTGCTCTCGACGCTCTCAACGCTCTCAACGCAAAGAAAAGCCCCATCATTTGATTAGCGCTCTCTATTCAAACATTGTGGGGCTTGATGGACCTCTCTCTTAAAGATAACCTAAAACTATTTGATAATTAAAAGCTGCTAGTAAGCCAATAGCTTTTCAATGGTGGCCTGTAGCCTTGCTTTTGCCAAGAAGTCGTCTTCTAGAACTTTGCTCATTGGGATGGCTGTATCTAAACTTGCACACCTCAGTACTGGTGCATCTAAATGCTCAAAGCAGTTTTCGTTAATCCAAGCTGAAAGTTCGGCACCGAAACCATTGGTAAGCGTATCTTCATGTAAAATCAATACTCTTCCAGTAGCCTTAACCGCTGTGGCAACAGTTTCTTTATCCCAAGGTTGTAGGCTTACTAAATCAACCAATGTTGCAGAAATCTCTGGATGATTTTTTAAATATTCTAAAGCCCAGTGCACGCCCAAACCATAGGTGATGATACTAAATTGCGTTCCTTCTTTCAAGACATTCGCTTTACCAATTTCTACGGTGTAAAACCCCTCTGGAACAGCACCAATTAAACTCCTGTACAAGTATTTGTGTTCAAAATAAATGACAGGATTTGGGTCTTCAATTGCTGCCAATAACAAGCCTTTCGCATCATAAGGGAATGCGGGATAAACGATTTTAAGTCCAGGAGTTTTAGTAAACCAAGCCTCATTACTCTGCGAGTGGAAAGGGCCAGCGCCAGTTCCTGCTCCTGTAGGCATGCGGACCACCACATCAGCTTTTTCGCCCCAGCGATAATGTGTTTTAGCCAAGTTATTTACAATTTGATTAAAACCTACCGTCACAAAGTCGGCGAACTGCATTTCTACTACAGCTTTATACCCGTTAATAGATAAGCCCAGGCCAGCACCCACAATAGCCGATTCACAAATCGGTGTATTCCTAACTCTGGCTTTGCCAAACTCAGCTACAAAACCATCCGTTATTTTAAAAGCGCCACCATATTCGGCAATATCTTGCCCCATCAATACTAAATTGCTGTGACGTTGCATTGCTGTTCTTAAACCGTCTGTAATGGCATCTAAATATCTTTTTTCGGTAGTAGATGTAGTAGGAGCGAAGGCTTTAGCTTGGTAAGGATAATACATGTCGCTAAGTTCCTGCTCCGAATTAGGCTGTGGTTCAGGTTCTGCAAAAGCAGCCTCTACTTCGCTATCAATTTGCTTTTTGAAATTATTTCTAATTTCTGAAATGATACCCTCAGTCAAGATTTCCTCATCCAAAAGATAGTCTTCAAAATTTTTCACTGGGTCTTTTTGTCCCCACTCATCAAACAGTTGCTGCGGTACATATTTAGTACCCGAAGCTTCTTCGTGACCACGCATTCTAAAGGTTAAGCACTCCACCAACACTGGCCTTGGATTCTGGCGAATATCTGCTGCCAGTTCACTTAAACGGTCGTAAATTTCTAAGATGTTATTACCATCCAGTTGAACGCCTTCAATGCCGTAGCCAATGGCTCTATCTACTAATTGTTTGCACTTATATTGCTCGTTAATTGGCGTAGAAAGCCCATAGCCGTTGTTTTCGATGATGAAAATGACTGGTAACTTCCAAACTGCGGCAACGTTAATGGCCTCATGAAAATCGCCTTCGCTGGTAGCACCTTCGCCAGTGTAAACCAAAGTAGCTTTAGGTTTCTCTGCAATAAGGTCGGCCAAAGCAATACCATCGGCCAATGCCATTTGCGGGCCTAAATGGGAAATCATCCCTATAATTTTATAATCTTGTGTGCCGAAATGGAACGACCTATCTCTGCCTTTGGTAAAGCCTGTTAATTTGCCTTGCCACTGTGCCATTAATTTTTTTAATGGAATACCGCGAGTGGTAAAAACGCCCAAATTACGATGCATGGGCAAGATATATTCATCGCTCTGCATGGCTAAAGTACTGCCCACGGCAATTGCCTCTTGTCCAATGCCCGAAAACCATTTTCCAATTCTGCCTTGTCGTAACAAGATCAGCATTTTTTCTTCTATCAACCGTGGATAAACCAAACGTTTATAGATTTCCAATAATTCTGAATCGGTTTTTTGTTTACGGTCGAACTGCATGGGCTTAATACTGGTTTAACAGTAAAGATAATAATTAAGTTGTCAGTGGTTGGAGGTTAAAGCACAGTTTTTATTTTGAACCCTTAGACCTGTTCAAACTTAATCCACCATCAATGATTTGACTAGTGCCTGTAATGTAATTGGCATTGGGCGAACATAAGAAAACGGCCATATGAGCTACATCCTCAGGAAGCCCGGCATATTGAAGAGGGATACGTGTTTCCTGTTCCATTCTATAATCAGCGTTATTTATCGCTTTTTCATTCATAGGCGTCAATATCATGCCAGGAGCAATGCAATTAACGGTAATGTTTTTCTCTGCTACTTCTAAAGCCAATGCTTTACTAAAGCCTTTAACTCCGAATTTGGATGCGCAGTAATCGGTTTTACCTGCACTTACAACTTCTTGATGTACTGACGTAATATTAATAATACGACCGCCTTTGAAGTCCTTGTCGTACTGATTAATAAACTGTTTACAGCACAGAAATACACCAAACAGATTAGTTTCAATGGTATTCTTAAAATCAGCGAAGCAAAGGTCAGCTAAAGGCTTATCGAAGCTCCTAATACCCGCACTATTGATAAGAAAGTCTATTTTTCCGAATACATTTTTCGCTTGATTAAACAGTTCATTTACAGTGGCTTCGTCTCTAACGTCACATTTAATGGCTAAATTTTTCTGCCCATTTTGATTAAGGCTTTCTAAAACAGTTTCAGCTAAATTGGTGTCAGTAAAGTAGGTGATAATTATGCTACAACCAAGACTGGCCAACTCTTTAGCAATTGAAGCCCCAATGCCCGATTCGCCGCCTGTGATAAGTGCTGTTTTACCTTCGAAATCAAAAATCATTTTCATGCGATTATTTAGGTGATGCTACCAATTATAGTTGCAAAATAATTATTGTATAGGTAATTAGCTAATTTGAACTATCTAATCGATATCCTGCTTTTTCTGATGCTCTTCCCAGCGCTTAGCGAAAGATTTAGGAGCCACTTCTGGCATTTCGCGGTATTTGCCCCAGCCTTTTTTGAAGAAAGTTTTAAGGAAGAAGTTTTTCATCTTGCCGCCAAAAAAATCCATTAGCGAACGTTTTTTCATTCCCTTTTTCCAAAGATCCCAGCCGATATTTTCTGCAGTGGTATTTTCGCCGGTTGTAGCCGCATCTCTGCGATTGAGCAACAGCATTTTATGGATGTCTATTTTAACCGGACAAACTTCAGAGCATTTGCCGCACAAACTCGATGCATAACTTAAGTGCTTAAACTCTTTCATACCCTTAAAATGAGGAGTAATGATAGAACCAATTGGACCGCTATAAGTGGTGTTGTAAGTATGGCCGCCAATGTTTTTGTAAACCGGGCAAGCATTTAAACAAGCACCACAACGAATGCAGTATAAAGCCTGGCGTTGGTCTTTTTGTGCCAACAAATTTGTACGGCCATTGTCTAGCAAAATCACGTACATTTCTTCCGGTCCATCAGTTTCATGTGGCTGGCGTGGACCACTTAAAATGCTATTGTAAACTGTTAAATTTTGTCCCGTACCATGACTAGAAAGCAAAGGCCAAAATAAATCTAAATCAGCCATAGAAGGTACTAATTTCTCAATACCAACAATAGCAATATGTATTTTGGGGAAGGTAGTGGTTAACCTAGCATTTCCTTCATTTTCTGTTAAAGCAATACTGCCCGTATCAGCAATTAAGAAATTGCCACCAGTAATGCCAATATCTGCGGTTAAATACTTCTCACGCAGTAACTCACGAGCTTTTTGAGTCAATTGCTCTGGCGTAGCATCTATCGGCGTTCCAAATTTTTCGTTAAATAACTTGGCGATATCTTCCTTGCTTAAATGCATGGCAGGCGTAACAATATGATAAGGTGCTTGCCCTAACAGTTGCACAATGTATTCGCCCAAATCGCTCTCTAAAGATTCAATGTTGTTTTTTTCTAGAAACTCGTTCAAATGAATTTCCTCGGTAGTCATCGATTTAGATTTGATGACGGTTTTACCCTCTGCACGCTGGATAATTTGTAGAATTTCTTTCTGCGCTTCTTCGGCATCATTAGCCCAAATTACCTTACCGCCACGTTTCTGAAAATTAGATTCAAACTCAGGTAAAAGTTTGTCTAAATTTTCCATTACACGCCATTTAATTACGTGCGCCTTACGTTTCGATGCTTCTAAGTTTTCAAATTTCGACAAGCCACGCTCTACCGCAACATTGTACTTGCCAATATTGTGGTTAATAATATTACGATGTGGCAAATCGAAAGCCTTTTCATCAGCTTTTACTAGAAATTCTTCGGCAACGCTCATATGTGTTCAAATATAAGTAAATAGGCTAGGGCTTTAAAATTTAACGGCGGTATGTTGATATAATTATAATATTGCACCAACAACTAGTCTTAATTCTTGATGTTTTAATATTTGAAAAACAGTTGCAGTAGTTCTTCGGAATAGAAAGCCCTGCACTTTGTTTCAAGTCCTCTCCCGATGATACCTGTGCAACAAGCAAGCATACCATAAAACAATAAAAGACATATGCTTAAATCGGGATGCGGGCTTTCCACTTCGTTCAGGTTTATTTTACAGTGGGGGCGTAAGAAGAAACCTCTCCCCAACTCTCTCCTTGAAATTTTTCTCTCGCTTTTCGGGAGATACAGAAGTCAGAGAGGGTTTTTATGTCACTACAAACTATCAATCTCTTTCATGTAAGCTAGGTAAGCTTCTTTGTAGTTCAAGTTTTTATGTTCTGGCTTAGATATAAAGAGTAAAAAATCTTCCAAATCTGCTTCGGTAAAACCAAGTTTTCTGAATAATAGTTGGTCTTTTTCCCAATTTGCTGGATTTACCTTTATGGTTGCCATCTGCTTGTAAAGTAAAATCCCTTTTCTAAACTCTGTATAGCCAATGTTTTGTTTAAAAGCTTGTACCGCTTCAACTAGTTTTCTATAGGTCACTATCGTATCAACATTGCTGTCACTAAGTATAGTGTATAGGATTTGCGGTTTAAGAATCTCTAGATCTATACTGTCAAGCGCTACGAATTTTTTTAATACTGCTACATCCTGTATAAAAAGCGAATCCGTCATTTTGAGCCTATTTTTTAAAAAGTTAGGTTCTTGAGAAAGTAGTTTTTTATTTTCTGGGCTTTCTTGTGCGAAAGTTGAAAAAGCACATATCATCAGAGAAATAGTTAGAAAAAACTTGAAACTTGGTTTGTTTTTCATCGTGTAAAATTAGGGTTTTCTTATCATAATGTCACCGCTTCGCAGTTTTAACTGCTTTCTATAATAATTTCAGTCTTTCAGACTTTTACGTTATTTCTGATGTATTATTTTCTGAGCAATTGTTTGTTCATAAACTACGAATGGGGTGAATTATTTTAGCTAAATAATTTGATTGCCCCCCTAAGGGGTGATATGTGCTTTTGTTAAGGATTTGCAGAATGACTGTCGTTAGCTAGACCCGATGGTAACGGAAACCCCGCAGGCAAGCGTAGCGCAGCCGAGGAGTTGGAGTGTACAGCGGGACTTTCGGGAAATGGGAACACTGAAACTGCTCACCTAAAAAACAAAAAATCCCGTCTTTGAGGAACGGGATTTGGATATTTTTACAACGGCTTATTTGGTTTTCAAACTGCCATCTTCGTTTTTATTTACTACTGGACGATTTGCGCCATTCGCTAATTCCCAAGTGGTATAATACACTAGCTGTGCTCTTTTTGCCAACATTGGGAAGTCGATTTTGCTTACTTCGTCGCCTGGTTGGTGGTAATCTTTGTGTACGCCATTAAAGTAGAAAATTACAGGAATACCGTGTTTGGCAAAGTTATAATGATCTGAACGATAGTAGAATTGATTAGGGTCTGTACGGTTGTTGTACTTCTCGTCTAAAACAATGTTCACATAATCTGTATTTGCTTTCTTACCAATTTTATCTAAATCGTCGCTCAGCATATTAGAACCAATTATGTAAACAAAATTGTTATCGCCTGGGCGAGCATCATCACCGCGACCAATCATGTCGATATTTAAGTTGGTAATAGTGTTAGCCAATGGAAATACAGGATGGTCTGAATACCACTCAGAACCCCAAAGACCTTTTTCTTCGCCGCAAACTGTCATAAACAATACGCTACGTTTAGGACCGTGACCAGCTTTTTTAGCTTTAGCGAAAGCTTCTGCCAATAATAAAACGCCAGTAGTTCCAGAACCATCATCATCAGCTCCATTGTTTACTTTATCTACAGCTTTAGGGTCTTGTACCAAACCAATGTGGTCGTAGTGGCCAGTAACAACTACCACTTCATCCTTTAATTTAGGGTCAGAACCTTCTAAGAAACCTAAAACGTTATCTGCTTTAACATTCTCTTCAGTAAGTTTTGCTGTGAAGCTAACAGGTGTATTGATGACAACCGTAGCAGGTTTTAAAGTTTCTGTAATTTTTTTCTTAATGTCTGCAAGGTTTGTGCTCGCTCCAGCTAAAATCTGATTAGCAACGGCAGTTCCAACTGTAATGACAGGCAAAATGTTTTGATTTTGGCCTGCACCTTCTCTTTTTAAGCCAATGGTACCTTCTGCTAAATAAGCTCTTTGCTCATCTGTAAGGGCATCAACTCTTTCGTTAATGACTAAAACTCCAGCAGCTTTATTGTCTGTTAGGTATTTAATTTTAGCTTGTTGACTGCCAACGCTGCTTTGTCTTCTGCCTTGTGTTGGCGCTGGAGTTTTTACGGTTGGGTCGCCAGTAGCGAAAATTAACACCACTTTACCCGCTACGTCGATACCTGCGTATTCGTTAAAATCTTCTTTGTTTAAACCGTAACCAGCAAAAATAATTGAGTTTGCTTTTACGTTAAAACCTGCCGCTGGCGTGGTTTGCGCCATTATGTAATAGTCTTTTAAGTTTTCTTTAGTTTGTGCACCAACAGCTAAAGAAACGCCCGAAAGCTTTTTAGAAAGAATACCTACTGGTTGTAGATATGGATCTTTACTGCCTTTTACAGGGCCTACTAAACCAAAACTTTGAAATTGCTTTTTGATATAGTCGGCAGCCATCCAAGCACCTTTTTTACCAGTCTCACGACCTTCGTACTCATCAGAAGCTAAAATAGATAAGTGCTCGTAAGCTCTATCTTTATTTACTGGCGCACTAAATTTGATAGCGTTTTTGTCTTGCGCCATCGCACCAAAACTAAGCGCCAATGCTAGTGAGGTGTAAACAAACTTTTTATTCATTTTTATAAGTTAAGGTTGTGTTAGTCAATAAATACGTTTTTGTGAAATTCAAAACGTCAATTTTAACATGATATTTTATTTACTCTGTTCTCATGTCTACCGCCTTCAAATGGCGTTTCTAAAAATGCTGTTACCATTTCTTTCGCCAATTCTTCTGAAACAAAACGAGCAGGAATACAGATTATATTTGCATTATTATGCTGTCTAGAAAGCTTGGCAATATCTGTTAACCAACTCACGGCTGCTCTAATACCTTGATGTTTATTGGCCGTGATAGCCACACCTTGTGCGCTGCCGCAAACTAGAACGCCAAAATCTGCTTCACCTTTTTCCACGGCACTTGCTGTAGGATGCGCAAAATCAGGGTAATCTACTGAATCTAAAGAGTGCGTGCCAAAATCTTTTACTTCATAATCGCTTAAGAATGCTTTAAGCATCTCTTTGTATTCGAAACCAGCGTGGTCTGCGCCAATGGCTATTTTTAATTTGCTATTTGTAGACATATTCAAATTTATATAGAATTATGCAATATGGTGAGTAAATATTTTGTTGTGTTTATGTTGTAGGTTATAAGTTTTAGGTTTTACGCTAGGATAGCTAACTTATTATAATTTTAAAGTACCACTTATAACATAAAACTTATTTCCCGTAAAACGCCAACTCCGCTTTTTGTCTTTTCTTTTCGATACGAGCTGAAATCATGATACTTAATTCATACAATAAGAATAGCGGGAAAGCAACAATTAGCATCGTATATGGGTCGGCTGTAGGTGTTACCACTGCAGCAACGATTAAAATGATTACTGCTGCATATCTTCTGGTAGATCGCATGAACTTCGGCGTCATGATACCCAATTTAGATAGGATGTAGATAATCACAGGTAGCTGAAAAATGATGCCCGAGCCAAGTGCTAAAGTTAAAACTGTAGAAAGATATGATGAAATGGTGAATGTATTCTCGATGCTAGGGTCTACCGTATAATTTACCAGAAAGTTGATGGATAATGGGCAAATGATATAGTAGCCAAACATTAATCCTAAAGCAAATAAAAACGATGCAAAAGCCACAAAACCACTGGCCGATTTTCTTTCGGTTTCTAATAAAGCTGGTTTAATGAACAGCCAGATTTCGAACAATAAATACGGGATGCCTAAAATAATACCAGCCATGATACATGAGTTCATTTGTAAGGTAAACTGGCCTGCCATTTCTGTATTAATGATTTTTGCTTCGATTTTTGTGATACAAAATTCGCTACCAATAGAAGGGAAGGCTTCTACCAATTTACACATCATGCGATAGGTCCAAAAATCAGCATTTTTGGGTGCCATAATCACGCTGTTCCAAATAAAATCGGTGAAATAAAATGCCACAATTACCAGTAAAGTAATTACTGCTAAGGCTCTTAATAAATGTTTACGAAGTACGTCCAGATGGTCAAAGAAAGACATTTCTGCTTCTAAAGTTTGACCTTTTTTCTTTATCGAATCGAATAAATCTTTAGCTTTATTTTCACTCATGTTTTT
>Ga0256901_1000400_pt1 | contig 24853 bp, 21 predicted proteins | sample MC6MC0689MT_FD_190200 | JGI IMG/M metagenome (GOLD analysis project Ga0256901, IMG submission 190200) | Metatranscriptome of enriched soil aggregate microbial communities from Iowa State University, Ames, United States - MC6-MC0689-MT... | ecosystem: Environmental > Terrestrial > Soil >... | reverse complement strand
GTAAAGTCACCTTCTTTGTAGCCTCCGGTATTAATTGGAAAGAAAACTTTTGGCTTAAAAGGCACATTGTTGGCACTGTAAGCAGCAGGTTTATTATCTTTTGAAGCATAAACACGCAAAACTGCAAAATCGCCCGTCATTCTTGGCCACATCCAGTTATCGGTATCGGCACCAAATTTACCAATGCCGTTTGGTGCAAAACCCACCATACGAACGTCTGAAAAAACTTCAGATAATACTACCCAATATTGATTACCATTATAAAAAGGCTTGATTTCGGCTTGTAAACCTTCTAGTTTTTTGTAAGCTGTTTCTAAATCACTAATGCGCGATTTTATAATTTTATTGCGCTCTGCCTCGGGCATCGTATCCGATACATTCTTTAAAATGTGTTTGGTTACATCTTCTGTTCTTTTGATAATGGCCACTGTGAGACCAGGGCAAGGCAATTCCTCTTGTCTACTACCAGCCCAAAAGCCATTAACCAGATAATTTTTCTCTGGCGAACTCAAGCCTTGCGCCGTGCCGTAAGCACAATGGTGGTTTGTAAATAAAAGGCCGCTATTGGAAATTAATTCGCCCGTGCAACCTTTGCCAAAAAGCACTACGGCATTGTTTAAACCCGTACCGCTATCGTTATAAATTCTTTCAACAGGTATTTTCAAACCCAACTTTTGCATGTCGCTTTCCTGTCTTTTAAGCTGCGAGGGCATCCACATTCCCTCCTTCGCAAAAACACCTGGAGTGCCAAAACCTATTGCTGTGGCCAATAAAATAACCTTTTGAAAAATTTTGTTCATCATGAATTTAATAATTTGGAAATAAAATTAACGATTGTTTGCAGAATTTTCCAATAAACTTATTACATTAGCCAAAATTTCGTGCTAAAAGCATGAGTGTTGTATTGCCCGTTATTTAATTGTTCCATTATTCTGATATCATAAACTCAAGTATGAGCAAAAGATTACTATTACTTGCTTCGTCAATTTTATCTCTGTTAGTTACTACCGGTGAAGTGAAGGCTCAAACCGACCCTAACTTATTTAAGCTACCGGATACCGTTTGTAACGGGCACGAAATTGTACCATTTAATATTATTCAAACCGCCCAAAACTATTTCTGGTCGTTTTGCCCTCCTAATCTTGGTGCCGAACCAGAAGGCAACAATATTGGACCAATACCATCTATCAACAATTCGGTTGGCTATGTAGTGGCCGAAGATGATAGTGCTAATTACACTTTTCATATAAATGAAGCTGGTGGCCTGGCTCGTATGAAATACGCTGATGGCCTTGCCGGACAACCATCCATGATTACTGGCCTGACCAACAATTTGCCAAATCCTGGTGGTTTGTATCTTACCAATAATGGCTTGTGGCATTTATTTGTAGTAATTGGTACTGATAGCAATAACTCTCGTTTGATGCGTTACGATTTTAACGAAAACGGTTTAAAATCTTTTCCAACAGAAGTTAACGTAGGAAGTTTACCTGGCTTGAATGGCCCTAATCAATTGTATATTGTAAAAGAAGATAGCAATTGGTATGGTTTTACTTTTACCAAAAATGATGAATTGATTCGTTTATCTTTTGGCGCCGATTTATTAAGCTTACCAGCAGTTGAAAATCTTGGCAATATTGACGGCCACTTTAATGGCGTAAGCGGTATCAGTGGAATTGTGGAACTTGACAACTGGCATATATTTATTACCAACCGTAACGGTAATAGCGTAAACCGTATTTCTTTTGGTAACAACCTTACTAACACACCATTCGTAAATAATCTTGGCAACCTTAACAACAGAATTGTAGCCCCTGTAGGCATTAATGTTACAAGAGATTGCGACGCTTATTATGGCTATGTGTTGAACTTTGGTACAGGTAGCTTGGTAACCCTACGTTGGGACGACCAATCTATTGCCAATGTGCCACAAGTAACCAACCATGGTAATACCAGCGGCTTTGCACAACCAAGAGTGCTGTCTAACACAGCTCGCGATAATGGAGCTTTATACATGCTTGCTATTAATGGTTTAGATAATTCAATCAGCAAAATTGTTTTCAATTCTTGCGACAATGCGACTCCGGCCTATTCTGATTTACGTTTACCGCCTTCTTTCGTAATTGACGAACCAGGTTTATATACTGTATTCTTGACCATTGATGAGGGTTTACCTACGGTACGTACCGATTGTGAGCAAGTATTTGTGTACGACCACCCACCTTTGACTATCAGCAATGATACCTTGATTTGTCAAGGCGATACCATTCGCTTGTCAGCATTATCATTTGGTGCGGATAGCTTTAAATGGACGCCTAATTACAATATTGACACTACAGGTGGACAGTTTGTTGACATCTTCCCTAGTGTAACTACACAGTATAAATTAACGACTTACTACAATTACAATTGTATCGTTAAAAACGACATCAATGTAAATGTGAGCAAAATTGTTGCAGATGCTGGCCATAACAGAATTTTGTCTGATGGTTCTACAACCATACTTGGCGGACCAGGCACTACATTAGGTTCTCAATATACCTACGAGTGGACTCCTGATATTGGCTTTGTAAGTTCGAGAGACAGCGCCTTTACCCGCGCCAGACCACCTTACAACATCACTTATTATTTGAACATTACGAATTCAGACGGTTGCAGAACCATTGATTCTGTATATGTACAAGTGCCTTGCGATGATATTAACTTACCTAATGCCTTTAAACCTGCGAGTGGTTATAGCACCACAAACAAGTTTGGATTGGCTAACCAACAATTGGTGAAAATAAATTACTTCAAAATATTTGACCGTTGGGGAAAAGAAGTGTTTAGCACTACAGACCCACAAGGCAAATGGGACGGAAACGTAAACGGCAATCCAGCTCCATTAGGCGTATATGTTTGGGAAGTAGATGCCAACTGCGCCAACACACAAGAACGGTTCCGACGATCGGGGAATGTGACGTTGATACGGTAAAAGAATTAAAACCAATAGAAAGAGGCTATCTATATTTAGATAGCCTCTTTCTTGTAAAGAAATGTACACAGGTCTTTTTAAAATACAAGCTGCAGTAAAAAATGCCTTAGTCCAAGCTGCAATCTTCGTAACCAAATTCTAATGCTTCGCAAGTAATTTTAGCATCCGGCCTTCTCGTATTAGTTATTGGGTAAGAATCTTTATCCCCATTGCTGTTTGTACAAACGCAGGTAAAATCTTTTTTGCAAGAGGTAAAGCCAATAGCCATAAAACCAACTGCCGCAAATAGTGTAATTACTTTCTTCATGATTAATATTTATTTAAATGTAAACCACGAAAGTATTAAAAAAAGATACAGTTTGTATAGCTGTCGCAAAAATTACGTTTTTCTACTTAGGCTTCTACAGCTTTGGTCACTTTACGATATACGTATTCGTGACAAATATTTCTGCGAGCAAAACGTCCGGGTACATCGGCGTTAACCAACTTTTGATAAGTAGCTTTAGGTACTTCAAAATACTCGTAACTGCTGCCGTCCAGGAAATTCAACAATAAGGTTACACCTTTGTAAGAAAAATCCACCAGCGTTGTAGCAATTGTTTCGCTATAGGCTTCCATATTTTGCTCTTTTGTTTCAGGAGCAATACTTACCAGGAAGTGATAAGCCTCAATAATATAGCGACTCTTTTCTTCAGCTGCCGATTTCTCCTCATCATCTTGAAATTTATCAGGATGCCACTCTTTAATAAGATTGCGGTATACTGATTTCAATTCTTTCAACTCTGCTGTTTTGGTCACCCCAAACATTCTGCGGTAATCGCCTATCTTCTTCATAAATTTTATTAAAATGGCTGCAAAAGTAGGCTTTTATTATTTTATATGTTATCGATTTTATTTTTGTTGTACAAAGGTTATTTAATTCCTATTTCCAGGCTAGTTTTGTGCTAACAAATCATAATAGCTTAACTTTGATGTATGACATTCAAATTCATTATTTTTCTTGTTGCCTTATTTTTCATTGTTAGGTTTGTTTTGCGCTTTGTATTGCCCATAGTAAGAATGGTACGCGGCACGCAACACCAGATGAGCGAAATGAAAAAGCGAATGGAAGGTATGCAGCAACAACAGCAAAGCGAGCCGCAAAAACAAAAGAAACAAGTAGACGGCGATTATATTGACTACGTAGAAGTCAAATAAAAATTATAAAACTGAAATAAATAAACGGCTCGTAAATTAAGTTTACGAGCCGTTTTAATTGAATATATATTCCTGATGTCTAGCGCAATACTAGCTTCTGTTCGTTAATCATTCTTCTCAAATTGATAAGGGCATAACGCATACGACCCAAAGCAGTATTGATACTTACACCTGTAAGTTCAGCTATTTGTTTAAAGCTCATTTCCCCATATACGCGCATCACTACCACTTCTCTTTGCTCTTCAGGCAGGTCATCAATAATTTGCTGCACGCCTTGCTCAGACTGACGTCTGATTACTTTTTCCTCCACATGCTCTTCCTTCAAAGGCAGAATAGAGAAGAAGTCGGTGCCATCAGCAAAAGTTACTTTTACTTGCTGTTTCACACGTCTGAAATGGTCTATGCAAAGATTGTGGGCTATACGCATGGCCCAAGGCAAAAACTTACCTTGCTCAGCATACTTATCTTTCCGAATATTGTTTACAATTTTCAAAAAAGTATCCTGAAACAAATCTTCAGCAATATACTTATCCTTCACCATTAGGTAAATGGAGGTGTACACATTGCTCTGATAACGATGTATCAATTCTGAAATAGCAGAATCACTACCGTTACGAAATAAAATTACTAAGTCTTGGTCTGAATGTTGCTTCAGGCTGTTTTGCATATAAATGAATCTACAAGATTTAAACAATAGCTGCTGTGTGGCAGTGCGTTTGCAATTGATTAAAATGAAAAGTGTAGAATGTAAAGCCTATAAGCGTTCTTTTATTGAGGGTGGCAAAAATAAACTTTTTACCAAAAGAAAATGTTAACAGTAATTTTATTTTTAAAGAAACTTTCTTTTGTTAAATGATAGACGAATCAATAAGTGCGTACGTTGGGTTAAAACTAAATTTATTTTTAGCTAAATTGATAGTAATTTATAACCAGTGCATTACGATTTTTTACTTTTCACGTTCTCTTAGTGAAAAATTAGCAATTACAGGATAATGGTCAGACAAGCCTACAGAAATGCCCTTGTATCCAATGGCCTTTAGCGCAGTGTCATCGTAGAAGATATAGTCAATTCTTAATGTTGGGAAGATATGTTGATATGTTCTGCCCAATCCTACGCCTCTCGCTACAAATGCATCTGAAAGTTTACCCTTTACAGTATTATATACGTAAGAACCGGGAACATCGTTGAAGTCACCACAAATTATTTGCGGATAGTCCATTTCTCGTTTTAAAGAGTCTATTCTGTTAGCCATATCCGCCCTTTTTGCCGACGCCGTATATAGTTTTTTAAGTAACGATTTAGATTTGCTTTCGTTTTGAGCATCTACGCCTTTTGATTTTACTTCGTCTATATATGCCATTTCGCTACGCCCAAAACCTACAGAGGTAAGATGTACTACGTTGAGGCTAAAAATATTAATACTATCCACCACTACTTCCATGCTCAGCATGTTGTAGTTTTTATCGGCCATCAGATATTGCTGTTTATTACGCAACGGGTATTTAGAAAATACAGCGTGGCCTACATTTATCTTTTCTCCTTTTTTAGCAGCAATTGTAATCTGGCTTTTATTGATAACATGCTCAATAGAAAACTGCACAAAAGGGTAGCCTTGTTGCTGCAATACGCGTGTGTAAGGTTCTAGTGAACCATCAGCATCCCAATAAAACTCCTGTAAACAAAGTATGTCAGGATTTTCGTCCTTAATAAGTTTTAAGATTTTTGCTTTTGAAGATTTATCTTTTGTCCATTCGCCCAGGTCGAAAAGGTGTACATTCCAGGTCATCACCTTCAGGCCACCTTCATCAGAAGGTTTAATGATGTTTTTAGAAAAGAAATTGACCCCTAAAAGTGGTGCAGAAACATTCCAGCAGATAATTATGGTGAGCAAAGAAGCCAATGCTCTGAGTTTTCTCCTGGAAAACAACCAAAGTACAATGAATATTATGTTTGCTATTAAGGCGAAAAAACAGGAAAAGCTCACCAAGCTCAAGACGGTGGGTTGCGCCGCAGGATTGTGATACGATGCCCATTTGCATAGCAATAGCCATACTATGGCCAATACATTGAGCAATAGATATAAACCTCTTATAATTTTAGGGAATACAGCAGGCTTTTTCAATCAAAATCGTTAATAGTTTGCAGGACGAAAGATAGAAAATAAAATCAATTTAGCGCTCTTTGCTGGCGTTCATCAACATATCTTTTTCTTCTTTTGTAAGGGAGTCATAGCCTTTCTGGTTGATTTTATCCAACAGCATGTCTATAGATTCCTCTGGACTGGCCGTCTTGGTTTGTTGCATTTTTTTAAACGCTTCTGTTCTTCTTTTGGGATTTTTAGCATTAAACTCTGCGGGAGCAAACCAATGTTGAATTTTGTTGCCAGACCCATAAAGCCAGGCACCAGGTTTGTAGCCGTTTTGTAACAATTTTATATAACCAAAACCCACCAAAGCCGAACTTAAACAAACTACCAGCGTGGTTATATTTCCATTACTCAAGGTCAATAAATTAAGCCCTAAAAATATAGCCAAAACTACCCAAAGCGGAATAGCAAGTCTGTCGCCCAAATAAAATCTGAACTTAGGCGCCAAGGTAATGGCGCCAAGTGCAAAGCCCATAGTAGCAGGTAGCGCACCCAATATCATTTGGTTGCCACCCATGTTTGGCCAAATAGCAGAGACGCTTATAAACACAAGCCCACCAATGATGGAGCTGAACAAAAACATAGGTATTATTTCTTTAAAACCTACTAGCGATTGAATGACAGAACCGAAGCAGTACAGCCACATCATGCCTGTAAGCAAGGCCCAAAAACCTGAATGAACCCAGGCGTAGGTAAGCACTGTCCAAGGACGGTGCAGAAATTCTTTAAACGGCTGCAAGGCTACGTAGGGGCTTATAGCATTACTAAAAGTTACCTTTTCTAGCATGCCATTCACCTCAATTTGTTGGTTGGGGGCTATTACCAAAATGATAATATACATAGCGTAAGCCAATATGAAGCCTACTGCAGATGCTGCAATAAGTTGTATCAAAGCGTTCTGCCCATAGTTGGACATCAGGTTGCGACGCTGTCTTGTAAATTCTGTTCTCATTTCACGAATCAATTCTATAGCAAATTAGTAATATTTCAGCAAAAAATCTTGCCAATCGATATTGTATTTCGCTATACGGTTAGTAGCGGTACATATTCCTGCTCGACATCTTCCACATTTTTAATAGTAGGAAGGCAAATAACATGCCGCCTAAGTGTGCAAAGTGCGCTACGTTGTCGGTAGGACTAGACCTTATTCCAGCGAACAATTCAATTACTGCATAAATAGCAACAAAATATTTAGCCTTAAGTGGGAAAAGGAAATAAATATAAATCATCAAATTTGGGAAAAGGTAGCCAAAGGCAAACAATAGTCCGAATATAGCCCCAGAAGCCCCTACCATAGGTACGGTGGCCGGATTTGATAATTCAGCTACCATAGTCTGATTTATGTACTGAATTTGCTGCCCATTAGTGAGTTTATTGAATTCCGTAAAAAATGCAGCATTTTCCCAATTAAAAACAAGCATATGACAAACAGCCGCACCTAACCCACATATTAGATAGAAGATAATGAATTTCTGTGTACCCAGCACGTTTTCAATGACGTTGCCGAACATCCACAGGGCAAACATATTAAACAAGAGGTGACTTATGTTGGCATGCATAAATATATGCGTAATAATTTGCCAAGGTTTAAAAAATGGTGAATCCCAATGAAAAAGTGCCAAATAATATTCCAGATTAATAATGCCTGCATTGTTCAGCACATAGGTTGTGGCAAAAACCAAAACATTAATAATCAACAAATTTTTAATAACAGGTGGCAGCATTTGAAATCCACCACTAGGACGATATTCACTCATTCTGAAATTTTTATAAGAAGCCTGACGCTTTAATGGTTCAAAAATAGGCAAAAGCCTTGTATAATCTTTGTATGGTTATTTTGTTGTATTGTTGCTGCTCCAAAAAATGCTTAGTTCTGCCATATTGAACAGCAAGTAAAAACTTAATTCAAGCACAGTACATGAAAGCGTTACTACTTTCTGCCGGCCTCGGCACTCGTCTAAAACCCTTTACCGACAAGCATCCTAAAGCATTGGCACCTGTCAATGGCGTTTCCCTGCTGGAATATAACATCAGAAACTTACAACGGTTCGGCATTTATAACATAGTTGTAAACGTGCATCATTTCGCCGACCAAATTATCAGTTTATTAAAAGAACAAAATGGTTTTGGTAGCCAAATAGAAATCTCTGACGAAAGTGACGCTGTATTAGAAACTGGTGGAGGCTTGAAAAAAGCAGCAACTTTTCTTCAACAGGAAGAAGATTTTTTGGTGATGAATGTTGATATTCTGAGTGATTTTAATTTCGATGACTTATTACAACAACACAAAGCACAAAAGCCACTAGCCACACTTGCCGTTCAGGAGCGCGTTTCATCCCGCTACTTTTTGTTCAATAACAATATGGAATTGAAGGGTTGGGAAAATGTACAAACAGGCGAACAGAAAATTCCTAATCAAATAGCTAGAAACGAGCTGAAGCCATTAGCCTTTAGCGGCATTCAAATATTGAACAATATTATTTTTGAGAAGATGAATATGCAAGGCAAATTCTCTTTGGTTGATGTTTATTTGCAGCTTTGTTCCACTGAAAAAATTCAAGCCTGGAACCATTCTGGTGATTTATTATTGGACGTAGGTAAACCTGAAAGTTTGGTGAAAGCAGCCACCTTATTCAACAATATCAAAAAATAATGAGTGAGCCATGACAGAAAGACAATTATTTCAACAACACTTAGCGCCAACATCGCCCGAGCCTATGGCTTTGCCCATTGTGCGCGCAAGTGGAGCTTTATTATACGATGCTCAAGGTAAAGAATATATAGATTTGATAGGTGGCATAAGCGTATGCAATGTAGGTCATTGTCACCCTAAAGTGGTGCAGGCTATACAAAGGCAAGCGGAGCAATATTTGCATGTGATGGTATATGGCGAGGTGATGCAAAGCCCGCAAATACAGTATGCTAGCCTGCTTGCGCAACATCTGCCTTCGAGTTTAGATTGTGTATACTTTACCAATTCTGGTGCCGAAGCTGTAGAAGGTGCTATGAAATTGGCCAAGAGGCTAACCAATAGGACAGAAATAATAGCTTGCCATAACAGCTACCATGGCTCAACACAAGGCGCGCTCAGTATTTTGGGCGATGAATATTGGCGACAAGCTTTTCGTCCTTTATTGCCCGACATAAGACACGTTTGGCACAATGATTTTGAGTCTTTAGCGCAGATAACAGAGCGCTCAGCTTGTATTATATTAGAAACCATTCAGGCAGAAGGTGGTGTACTAGCGCCTTCGCAGGAATGGATGACAGCCTTACGAGCACGCTGCACAGCAACCGGGACACTATTAATTTTAGATGAAATACAGGTAGGCTTTGGTAGAACGGGCACTTTATGGGGCTTTGAGCAGTATGGTATTGTGCCCGATGTGCTTTTGCTGGGCAAGGCCTTAGGTGGCGGCATGCCTTTAGGTGCTTTTATTGCTTCCAATGAAAAGATGCAAGCACTAGCAGAGCTGCCTATACTGGGCCATATTACCACATTTGGCGGCCATCCAGTAAGTTGTGCTGCCGGCAAAGCCGCGCTGGAGGCATTATTGGATGAAAATTTACTTAAAGATGTTTTTCGCAAACAGGAGCAATTCATTTCTTTACTAAAGCATAAAGAGATAAAAGCCTTACGCAGCAAGGGTTTGATGATGGCTATAGAATTGGAAAGTTTTGAAAAGGTAAAAAACGTGATTAGCTTTTGTATGAACAATACAAGCGTTAATGGTGTATTTACAGACTGGTTTTTATTTGCAGCCAATTGTATAAGGCTGGTACCTCCATTGGTAATTTCGGAGCAGGAAATAGATAAAGCGTGTGCTACATTACTTGCCGCATTGGACAGTATTGTTGACAGTTAACGTTGTACTTGAACAGATTTTTTTATTTGAACTAAACGAATGAAAGCGCAGTGAGTCTATTACACTATCAATCAGTTTTTAAATCTTTTAAAACAGAAGTTATGAAAATGCTCAGCAACCGGACAGGCGGATTTTTACCTGCTCTAATTTTTGCTGTAATAATGACCCTGGGCTTCAGTGCTCAAGCACAATATGGCAACAACGGCTATGGTGATGACTACTATGATAGTTATGACAACGGTTACAATAATAATGGATATAACAACAATGGTTATTACCAAGATTTCTACCAAGAATTGGCACCTTATGGTCAATGGTTGCACGACCCACAATATGGCTATGTGTGGACACCCAATGTAGGTCGTGATTTCCGTCCTTACTATACCAATGGTTATTGGATGATGACCGAATATGGTAACACTTGGATGTCGAACTACAATTGGGGTTGGGCTCCGTTCCACTACGGTCGTTGGGCACAAAGCAATTTCTATGGTTGGATTTGGATTCCAGGCAATGAATGGGGACCAGCATGGGTTAACTGGCGTCAAGGTGGTGGTTACTATGGTTGGGCACCTATGGGGCCTGGTGTAAGCATCAACATATCATTTGGTTCAGGGTTTAATGTGCCTAATCCATGGTGGACATTTATTCCTTACGGCAATATATATTCTCGTTCTTTTCATAGACATTATTCTCCACGTCGTACCGTTAATATCATTAACAACACTACGATAATTAATAATACCTATGTAGACAACAGAACACGTAATACTTATGTAACAGGCCCACGACGTAATGAGGTGGAAACTGCAACACGTCAAAGGGTAACTGTATATAATGTAGGCAATAGAAACAGAGCAGGTGCACCAGAGGTTAGTGGTAGAAACGTGAACATATATCGCCCTCAGGTTACAGGCGGTAGTCGCGCTAACACCCAAAATGCAGCACCAGCAGGTATTAAAAAGCTGGATAGAACAACAGTATCTAACACAGGTGGCGGAAGACAACCTGCAGCGAATACAAGAAATACCCAGCAAGCTACAGACAGAAATACAAATAGTGGTACGAGATTGCAACCTACAAACAGAAATGCTATAGAGCAACGTAACCAACAAGTGCAACAGGTAGAAAGACAAGTTGTACCACAAAGGAATACGCAGGCGCAAGAAAGATTGCAAAATCAGCGTGTGGAGCAACAGCGTAATGCAGAGCGTCAACAACAAAACACGCAAAGACTGCAACAAGCTGCCCAGCAAGAGCAAATACAGCGTCAACGGAATGTGGAGCAACAACAGCGCACTCAACAATTGCAGCAGCAAAATGCGCAAAGACAACAGCAGCAGCTACAACAACGCAATGCTGAGCAACAGCGCAGTATGCAGCAACAGCAGCAGCAACGCCAACAACAAATGCAGCAGCAGCAACAACGCCAGCAGCAAAACATACAGCGTCAGCAGCAAGTGCAGCAACCACGCCAGCAAGTGCAACCACAAAGAAGTAATGTGGAGCGGTCTGCGCCACCAGCGCAAAGATCTGCACCGGCTCAATCGGGAGGTGTAGAAAGAGCGCCAAGAGGCAGGTAGCCAACAGAAATGATATAGATTAAAATTCTCGAAAGTGCCTGTAATGGGCACTTTTTTTATTGGGGTAAAAAAAAAATAAAGAAATTTTTAAAATGGCTTTGCTTTTCAAAAAGAATATTCTATCATTGTAACTCATTTTACACTATTAATATCTCGTTGCAGGAAATATTTACTTTGCAATTGTTTTTTACAGCAAAACACACTGTTTTTTTATTATGAAAAGAACACTATTAGGCTTGAGTTTGTTATGTGTCGGAACAGCGACCATCTTTTCGGCCTGTTCATCTAAAACCAAGGGTGTTTCGGACAAGACCGGATGGAATTACAACGATCCTCGTTTAGGCGGGTTTGACGTAACTAACTATCCTGGCCAGCAAACCGGACCAGGTTTAGTACCTATTGAAGGTGGACGCTTTACGATGGGCCAGACGGAAGAAGATCTTACCTATGAACGCAATAACATTCCACGAAATGTAACTGTTAACTCCTTTTATATGGATGAAACAGAGGTTTCCAATCTTCAATACAGGGAATACATCTATTGGCTGCAACGTGCTTATGGAGCGGATTATCCTGAACAAGTAATGAAGGCTTTGCCAGATAGCACTGTTTGGCGCGAAGGTCTTTCTTATAACGAGCCATTGGTTACTTATTACTTCCGTCATGCAGGTTACAATAACTATCCAGTAGTGGGTGTGAATTGGTACCAAGCAAACGAATATTGCAGCTGGCGTAGTGATCGTGTAAACGAAATGCTATTGATAAAAAATGGCATGTTGAAGAAGAACGTAAACCAAGTGAACGAAGATGTTTACAATTCTGAAACTTATGCTACTGGTCAATACTTAGGTACGCCTGGTAAAAACCAAAAACGCGATTTAGATCCTAACGGAGCTAAAAAACGTAATGCTACCTATGCAGATGGTACTTTATTGCCTAACTACCGTCTTCCAACTGAAGCTGAGTGGGAATATGCAGCATTGGCTTTGATTGAAAAAAATCCTTCTCCGCGTACTAAGCGTCGTCGTGGTGAAGAAGCTATTACTGACCGTAAGGTTTACCCTTGGGGTGATGTACGTAGCACGCGTTACCAAAACAAAGGTGCTCACCGTGGCGAAATTCAAGCTAACTACAAACGTAGTGGTGGGGATGCAGCGGGTGTAGCTGGTGGTTTGAACGATGATGCGGTTTACACTGCTCCTGTTTATTCTTACCTTGCTAATGCTTTTGGCTTGTACAATATGGCGGGTAACGTAAGTGAGTGGACGTTGGATGTTTATCGTGCTACTTCTCATCAAGATGTAAATGGTATCAATCCTTACCGCGGTAATGAGTTTTACAAAAACATGTACGAAAGTGATGGTACTTTGTCTGAAAAAGATAGCCTTGGTAGATTAACTAAAATACCTGTTGATACTACTGACCTAGCTGGCCGTTACGATCGTGACTATACTAGCTTTGATGCACGTGGTATGGAAGATGGCGATACTTCATCTAACTTCGTATATGATTATGGTAAAACATCATTAGTAAATAATAACAGCCGCGTAATTAAAGGAGCTTCCTGGAACGACCGCGCTTATTATTTATCTCCAGGTACACGTCGCTTTATGCAAGCTAACCATGCTAGCAGCAAAGTTGGTTTCCGTTGTGTAATGGACCGGATGGGTAGCCCAGGTTTCAATAACGACCCAGGTGGCAACTACTTTGGAAAACGCAAACGCAACAAAAATTAATACTTATTCAATTATAAAAAGGGCTGTTTCTTATAGAAGCAGCCCTTTTTACGGTATAGAACTATCCTCTTTTTATGAAGCGATTTAATGTAAGAGTTTACGGACTTTGGATAATCAACAATGAAGTGCTGGTGAGCGAAGAATTGATAGCCGGCGCGAAGATTGTAAAATTCCCAGGTGGAGGTTTGGAGTGGGGAGAAGGTACAATAGACGCCGTGAAAAGAGAGTGGAAAGAGGAAATGAACACAGAGATAAGGGTACTCGATCATTTTTATACTACCGACTATTTTCAAAAATCAGCCTGGGATGAATCGCAGGTGATTAGTATTTATTATTTTGTAGAACCCTTGCAAGCCATTGATATTCCACATCAAAACGGAAGAGAACATTTTTATTTCGTACCCATTGCAGACACATTAAGTATATTAACTTTACCGATTGATATTGTTGCGAGCAAAAAGTTGATTGAATTAATATTGAAAAAATAAGGAAAATTATTTGATATCTACGTTATATAATAAAACAACCATAACTAGCGTTATCGAAACCACTAATAGTATATATGAAACACATTTATTTTATTACTTGTCTCTTAGCTTTATTATTGACGAGGGATGCTCGAGCTCAGTTATTACCGCCTAACCGGCCAGAGCAAGACGCCTGCGGCGCAATAGAAATTTGTGGCAACGGATTTTCTACCCCATATTCTTACCAAGAAATTGGATTTGAATACGACATGTCCAACACACCCTGTGGCGGAGGTGAACAGAATTCCATGTGGTTAAAGCTAGTTATTACTAGTCCAGGAATTATTCAGTTTGAAATTGTTCCTCAAGTGGTTTCTGATGATTATGATTTTGCCATAATCAATGCAACAGGCGTTAATTGTTACGAACTTTCAAGTGCAAATGTGGTAAGGTGTAACTTCAATCAGAACCAACAAATTACAAATAATGGGGTTGTAGGAATAAAGACAGGATATACTCAAAATTTCGTTGCTTCTGGAACAGTTGGCAGTAATTATGTAGCAGCAATTAATGCCACAGCCGGCCAAACTTACCTCATAATGATTAATAATTTTGGTTCAATGGGTAATCCTAGTTCTGGCTTTACTATAAACTTTGCGGGAACGACAGCTGTTTTTAATGATCAAATTGCACCCAAGTTTCAAAGTTTGGCTGGTACTTGTTTAGCATCAACTAGTGTCACGGTGCAGCTATCCGAAGAGGTTAAGTGTAACTCCATAGCTTTCAACGGCAGTGATTTTATTTTATCTCCATCAGGTACTGTTGTTTCAGCTAGCGGCGTAAACTGTAACACAAACAATCAGGGTTATACAGACCAAGTGAAAGTAAATTTTTCACCAGCTTTAGCACCTGGACTATATACTATTAAAGCCAAAACTGGAACCGATTTAAACACTTTACTTGATCTTTGCGATAATGCTTTAGCCCTTCCCGATTCTTTGACATTTAGGGTGTATGATTTAGACTCTACCGTTACCCGTAATATTTGCCCTGCACAGCTACCTTTTGTATGGAATGGCATTACAGTAAATACTGGAGGACCTGCTGCTGCTGTATTCCATAAAAATAATGTGGTTGGCTGCGATTCAGTTGCTACACTTAATCTTATTGTAACTCCAACAATAAATACTACGGTTGCAAAAAGAATTTGCCCATATCAGCTGCCCTATACATGGAACGGCATTTCTGTACCTGCTGGTGGCAATAACGTAGCGACGTTTGCAACTGTTTCTCCTGCTGGCTGCGACTCTATTACTACCTTAAATCTAACTATTCAAACAGCAACTAATCAATCATTAACCCTATCGGGCTGTGGGTCGGTTACTACAAACAATAAAACTTATATCAATTCTCAAATTGCACAAGATACAGTCATTAGCAGTCTTGGTTGCGATAGTTTGTATAGGACATTGAACATAACTATATATCCTGTCAACCCTACTACTTTTACCAAAGACACGGCAGATTGTGGTCAATTGACTTATCTGGGGCAAATCTACACGCAGAATGTTACTTTACGCGACACCCTGCTTAACCAATATGGTTGCGATAGCATTTATAATATTACCAACATTATAGTGTATCCTAACATACCAGTGCCCCGCACCGATTATGTGGCCAATTGCGATAGTGTGTCTTTTGAAGGAAAAAAATATTTTGAAGATGCTACTTTGGTAGATACTTTCTACAATATTTTGGGTTGTGATAGCTTGATACGCACAACTGAAATACATGTAGAACATTTTGAATTATTGGTAACTGCCGACCCTCCAGAGCCGGTAATAGGGGACTGGGTTATATTCTCTACCAATGCGAACGTGGAACCTTATACGGTAACAGCGTGGTTGCCGCAAAGCGTATTTGCTGTTCAAAACACCTTGAGCAATGGTATAAAAATAGCCCAATCGGACACGGTGAAGGTAGTGGGGATAAGTAATTTGGGTTGTATAGATACCGCAAAAATGTTTATAAAGGCTGACACACTTGTTCCAATCGTGCGCCTGCCTAACGCTTTTTCGCCCAATGGCGATGGGCTGAACGATGTATTTGAACCACAATTTGTAAACAAAAGTGGTTATTTGGTAAAACGCTTTTTTGTGTATAACCGCTGGGGGCAAGTGGTGTACAGCGCTGCTGGTACCAAAAAAGCTGCATGGCGCGGCACACATAAAAACGGAGATGAGCCAGCAGAAATAGGCACGTATTTCTATTATGTAGATGTAGAATTTGTGGATGGCACCAAAGAATCGCAGAAAGGTGATATTATTCTGATACGGTAATTTTCAATTTTCTATCAAAACGCAAACCCTAAACCCTTGGTTTAGGGTTTGTTTATTAAATGAAACTTAACCTCAAGCATGTGTACTGATGGTATGGATTGGTTATTATATTTATAAGGATTCCATGTCTTGTCCATACTGCTCAACACTCTTTTCACCTCTTTACCAAAGCCTCCAACTATATCGCGCAGTATATCTATACGCGATATTTTACCATTTTCATCTACTACAAATCTGGCTGTTACAGTTCCTTCTATTACCTCCTCAATGCCTTGAGCAGGATAGCGCAAGTGTTCATTAATATACTTTTGAAAAGCATAATTGCCGCCAGGGTATTCAGCTTGCGAGCTTACCGTACAAAAAAAATATTCATCTGGAGGAGGCGGCGCCATGATAGCTACAGCAGCGCCTTTGCGTTTCGGTTTTGAAACGGTTTTCTTTTGCGCCCAACTATAGCAGGTACACGACAGGCAGAGAATGAAGAGAAGATATTTGCCCATGGCACCTATCGTTTGTTTTCTTTTTTCTTAAATATTTTTTTCGTGTTTTGCCACAGCGAATATTGTCTTCCAATCTTGGGTTGGGCATGAACCGCAACTACACCTCTGTGGGAAGTAGTGCTTTTATTGAGATACAATCCATCAACCTTAATAACATTCGCATTTGTATCAGCATTGTCAAATTGCATAATTTGAACCGGAAGGCGCAGCAGGGTTAAATTTTGCACTTTAGCATTAGTATCTATCCAGACTGTTTCATCTAGGATAGTAGTATTCATTACCGATTCTGAAGAACCTGTGTTATAATGCGCCGAAACCTTTATGCTTGTACCAACAAGGTTTTGGGGAATAGTGAAGGTGAATTTTCCGTCTTTATCGCTGGTTTGTGTTTCCAAGCCTTCTGCCTTTACCAACATACCCTTTAGACCTTCCCGCGTAGCGGCATCTTTTATTATGCCTTGCAGACTTATAGTACCATTATTTTGTGTGTCAGCAGCTTGCTTGGTAGTGGACACCTTTTGTTTTTGAGCAAATAACACATTGGGCGCAACGGTGGGCAATAGCAAAAGAGCCGCCGCTATTTTTTTACCCATAGTCCCAAAACTGCGGTGTGTAGGTAAGGCAATAATCTCGATAGGTTTGTTAAGCTGTGCTTCGCTAAAATTCCCACAAAGTCCTGTAGGGTTATTGTTTAAAATACGCGCCACACTTTCGTCGGGCATTTGGCTAAAATCAAAAACCGTTTTTTGGCAGCTGGTGCAAAATTTACCACAGCCGTTTGGCTTCATCTTATCCCAATCTTCAGCGCAAGGCTCAGGCAAGCTTACCGTTATAAATTTTCTCTTAGCCATCTATCATTGAATTGCTTCTAAATTAGGTATAAATTTTGTTTTAAAGGCTAGTGGGCAATAATTTTGGAACACATATTATTCGTATATAAGTATTGTGTAAACCAATCGCAAGGCCTGTAAGGTTTGATAAAATAATGACAATGAGATATTTGTTATAGTAAAACGATTATATAGAGCGTTATATTGTTTGAACACAGATGTAACGGATTAATGGATTGCACGGATTTTTTTGCAGTATATAGCGGGTAAGTTGTTCCGTCGGTGGATGGGCAGGGTTCGACAAAACCATCATGTCAGAAAAATGATTGTAATTCTTTGAACGCAGATTTATACGATAGTCATGATTATTATTTAGAAACGTTGAATTTAAATAAAGTTATCATTTGTAGGAACACGTCTGGAGGCGTCTTCCTACAAGGGTTAATAGAAACTTGGCATTCTCAACTTATGAGGCAATGCAAATTTTTAACTCAAGATAAGAAAACGAGTTGTAGCATAATTTACCAATAGCAGGCAAGGAACCAAGCACAAAAAAATCCGAGTAATCAGCTAAATCCGTAAAATCCGTGATTATTGATTGCTCCCCAAGGTTTAAATTTTATATTTGCCTTTATCTGAAAAATAAAATTTTAATCATGCGCAAAACTCTTTTGCTGATACCTATAGCCAGCCTGGCAACACTAATAGCTTGCAACGATAAAACAACTGAAGATAGTAGCAAAGCCACCGTTAGCGCCGCCGAAGACACTAAAGATTGGCACACCTTGTCAAATGCAGATAGTGTGGTAGCAAAGCATTTGAGTCTGGATATTGCAGTAAATTTTGATACCAAAAAAATAAGCGGCAGCGCCAAATGGGATATTGAAAACCTAAAACAAGCCACCAGCATAGTTTTTGATAGTAAAGACTTAAGCATTGACAGCATAATAATGGACGATGGCAGTAAGGCTACTTATACTTTGGGCAAAGATGATGAGATACTGGGCAGTGCCTTGCGGGTACCTATAAAAGCCAGCAACAAATCGCTAACTATTTATTACAAAACCGGAGCCAATCCTATAGCCTTGCAATGGCTGGAGCCGGCACAAACCTTTGGTAAGAAAACGCCTTTCCTCTATACCCAAAGCGAATCGATATACGCCCGCAGCTGGATACCTTGTCAGGATGGGCCTGGTATTCGCTATACGTATGATGCCAAAGTGAAAGTACCCGCAGGTCTCATGGCCTTGATGAGTGCGGAAAATCCGCAGCAGAAATCCGCAGATGGACAATATACTTTTAAAATGGATAAGCCTGTGCCGGCTTATTTAATGGCATTGGCCGTGGGCGATATTGCCTTTAAAGCTGTGGACGAGCGCACTGGCGTATATGCCGAACCCAGTATGCTGGCCAAAGCAAGTAAAGAACTGGAAGATATGGGCACCATGGTGCATACCGCTGAAAAGCTGTATGGTCCTTATCGTTGGGGGCGTTACGATGTATTGGTACTCCCATCGGGCTTCCCTATTGGCGGCATGGAAAATCCTAAACTTACCTTTAGCACACCCACTATTTTGGCGGGCGACAAATCGTTGGTGAACCTTATTGCGCATGAACTGGCACACAACTGGAGTGGCAATTTAGTAACCAATGCTACCTGGAACGATTTTTGGCTCAACGAGGGTTTTACCGTTTATTTTGAAAGAAGAATAACCGAAGCCACCTACGACAAAGATTATGTAGACATGCTTTGGGAACTAGGTTATCAGGACATGGAAACTGCCGTGGCAGACCTGGGCAAAGACAGTAAAGACACTTGGCTGAAACTTGACCTAAAAGGTCGCGACCCAGACATTGGCCTTACCGATATTGCTTACGAGAAAGGTGCTGCCTTCTTATTTTTAATTGAAAAAACAGTAGGTCGCACCGAGATGGATAAATTCCTGAGGGGTTATTTTGATAGTCATGCCTTCAAAACTATTACTACCACACAGTTTATCGACTATTTGAACAAAAATCTGTTGGATAAAAATCCAGAATGGAAGAAAAAGATTGACATTAACGCTTGGGTGTATGCTCCCGGCATTCCAGCCGATTGTCCCAGAGCAGGTAATGTGCGCTTTGCTAAAGCCGAAGCTCAAAGTGCAAAATTTGTAGCTGGCTCTGCAGCCGCCAATTTAGAAACCAAAGGTTGGAGCACTTTTGAATGGATGCACTTTTTAAGGAAGCTACCTAATAATTTGAGTTTGGATAAAATGGCGGATTTAGACAAGACCTTTAATTTTACCAAAACCGGCAATAGCGAAATAGCTGATTTATGGTTTTTAAAATCTATCCATACCAAATATGAGCCTGCCTACCCTGCGATGAAATCGTTTTTGTACATTACTGGCAGGCAGAAATTTTTAGAACCACTATACGAAGCCATGATGAAAACACCAGAAGGCGCAATTATGGCCAAAGAAATTTACAAAACTGCAAGGCCCAATTATCATCCATTAGCCCAAAAAACAATGGATAGCATAGTAAAATAAGCTTGCTTATAGGTATATTTACTTGCAGTTTACCCAACCTTAGTACCTAATATCATGTCTTTCAGCGGAAGGACTAATAAAAAACCTGTAAAAAATATTGTCCGTAGCCTTGGCATATAACAACGTATCGGTAAAAACTGATGAACTTCAGGAGCTTATAGATGGGTGTGTCCGTAATGAACGGGGCGCCCAGGGTAAGTTATATCATCTATTTTACCCGCGTATGATGAGCATGGTGAAAAGGTATTTCCCCGAGCCAGTGCATGCCGAGGAAATTTTGAACAATGGTTTTTTACGAGCGTTTCAGAAAATAGATACGTTTGGTTTCAAAGGCTCTTTTGAAGGTTGGTTGAGGCGCATTGTTTTCCACGCAGTGGCCGATTATGCCTCTTCTAACGTTAAGTACAAGCAGAATATAGTATTAATAGAGAAAGATGAATTTGTGCACAAAGACCATGCCGGTCGCTTGTATTACAACGATTTAATGAATTTGGTACAAGAACTGCCGGTAGCTACGCGAACGGTGTTCAATATGTTTGTGCTCGACGATTTGCCCCATAAGCAAATTGCCCAGGCACTCAATATAAGCGAAGGCACCTCTAAATGGCACGTATCAGAAGCCAGGCGGATGTTGAAAGAAAAAGTAGAGCGTTTAAATTTACATTTAAAAAAATAATTAACGGTATGGATCCCAACAAAGATTTCATCCATATTGACGACATGTTCAAAGGATTAAAGGATGGTGAAGAACCAGAGCGCTCTGGCGCATGGCTCAACATGAAAGACCTTTTGGACAAACAAATGCCTGTAGGCACAGCAGTAACTGCTGGCCGTTCATTCCGTCGTTATATTACACCATTGGTGGCTGGCTTGCTTTTACTAGGCGGCTCAGCGGCTACGTATGTTACCCTGAACAATAATAGTAAAGATAAAATTGCTTCCAACAAAACGGAGTATATAAGCAGCAGCGCAAGTAATACCCAAAATGCAAAGAGCAACAGTGCATCGGGCACAAATGTGGCTACTTCAGGCGCTGACAAGCATAATAACACAAATAATAATTCAAATAAAACTAATAACAGCCGCAAAACTGCGCTTGCAACAACATCAAATACCAACAAACAACCAGCAGTAACTGCTCATAAAACAAAACAACCTGCAAAAGGAAATCAAGCCTTGCTGAATAACAATGCGGCCAAGCGTAATGCAAGCAAGCCGGGTAGCACTACCAAGCAACAAAATATAGAACGCATAGCAGCTAACCAAAGCAATGCAAGCGTAATAGAAGAACAAAACATAATTGAAAGAACTACGCCTAAGCGTACAAATAATATAGTAGCTGCGCAAAATGCAGCTACGCAAAACCTTAACCAATTTAACGCTGGCGGTAATAGCAACAACCTTACCGCAGTTGCTAAAACCTTGAACAATAAAAAAATTGTTCAATCTACTGAAGGCACTTACTACAAAGAAGAGCGAGACACCTTTAGTCGTATAGATGTGACAGAGCGCTATGTAGCTGCAAAATCTTTGGAGAACAGACCACAGCAGCCCAAAACAGTGATAGATACTGTGGCCGTAACCAGAATTGAAAAAATACGCTACGTGCCGCTTACTAAAGTAGAGGTATTGGCTTTGCAAAAAATGAGTATTGCCAAAGTGAGCGGAACGGTAGTGCCTATGGCGCATTTGAAAAGAGGCGCAACTGTATCCAAAGAGTTAGTAAACTTTGTGCCGCTCAATAATTATAAAGTAGCAAGCCGCAAAGTAGGTACCAATAAGTTTAACGACATGGTGAAGAATACTACCGGTGGAATAGCCAATTATTTTGATGGCTCTCGTAATTTCTACGCTGCTATATTGGTGGGTGGTAACACGTCGTTTGGCAATCCTAGTGCTTTTGGTATGCAGTTTGGCATCGCCGGTATCTATGCTCTTAGCGAAAGATTATCGTTCATGGCAGAACTTAAATTTGCCAACCATTACTTCAGCAATTATACTTTAGAAGATAAGTCGGTGACGTATGATAACATTACGGCGCAACAAGTTGCAGGTTCGCAATGGTTGTTTTCTGGCACAGAGTATACCAGCACTTCGGCCTACAAAATGAACAATTTCTATACCTTCGAGATGCCTTTGACACTTAGTTATAACCTAGGTCGTGTGTCGGTATTTGGTGGGGTAAACTTGGCTTATGCTTCGCCCATTAAGTGGAATAAGCAAACCTCTTTGAGTAGCACTACCATTGAGAAAACACAAGCAGAAAACAAGACACCGTTCTACAATACAGGCAACCAATTTAACGAGCAGACTGATTTTGCTTCTCGATTAGGTCTTGGTTATGTGATGGGCGCGAGTTATGATTTCTCTCGTAAAGTATCACTAGATGCACGCATGACACAGATATTGACGGATAATGCACAAGGCAATATTCATGCTATAAACAAATTGTTCCGTATGCCTACCATGCAGTTGTCTATCGGCTATTACTTCGGCAGAAAAGATAAGGTGGTGTATATAATGGATAGGAAGTAAACCTCAGGATATATTTTAAAATAGGCTGTACTTCAAAGTGCAGCCTATTTTTGTTTTAGGGAAATTGGTGTGAAATGTTTAACCGCAGAGAACACGAAGGTTCGCAAAGTAAGAGTGCAACTAACTTTGCGCTTAATTTCAAAACCAAATGTCAAGATTTTATCCAATAAAAACCCTTATAGGATTTGAAATCCTATAAGGGTTAAAAGAAGCGCTACTCACGCCCTCCGCTAATCTAAATGTCAATATTATCCCACTAAAAAACCCTTATAGAACATAAAATCCTATAAGGGTTAATACAAACAAACCTATAACTTACAACTTGTCAATAATCTTATCTACTATACCATATTCAATAGCAGAAGCAGCATCCATCCAATAATCGCGCTCTAAATCGAGCAATACTTTTTCGAAAGGTTGTCCGCAATTATCAGCAAGAATTTGTGCGCTTAATTCTTTTGTTTTTTGAATTTGCTTCGCGTGAATTTCCAAATCGGCAGATACACCTTGGAAATAACCGCCCAAACTTGGTTGGTGTATCATTACTTCGCCATGAGGGAAAATGGAACGTTTACCTTTTTCACCACCAGACAATAGTAAAGAACCCATACTGGCCGCCAAGCCCATACAAATGGTTGACACCGGCGACTTAATCATCTTCATTACATCGTAAATAACAAAACCGCTGGTAACCACACCACCCGGACTGTTGATATAGAATTTAATTTCCTTACCTGGTTTATCAGCATCTAGCAACAACAATTTGTTTACTACATCTTTAGCCGATTTATCTTCTACAGGCCCCCAAAGATATACGGTACGGTTTTTGAAGAACATTTCTTCCATCTTCTTCATAGCCATACTACCCGCTACAGGCTTATCTATCACTGGTTTTTCTTCCTCATCTTCCTCCTCGTCATCTTCTTTACCCATCAAGCTCATTTGAGCCAAATTATATTGATTCATAGTTATATTTTGAAATTAGAAATTAGAAAATTGAAATTCGATTATTTCTTTTCTTTTTTAGGATTGCGTTTCAATACCTCATCCACAATACCGTAAGCTTTTGCTTCTTCGGCAGTCAACCAGAAATCACGGTCACTATCTTTAGCTACCTTCTCAATATCTTGACCAGTATGCTCAGCAATAATAGAATACAAATTGTGTTTAACGCGTTGAATTTCCTTTACCGTAATGCTGATATCCGTAGCTTGTCCGCCAATGGCGCTGCTCGGTTGGTGCATCATGATGCGGCTGTGGGTAAGGGCAGTACGTTTGCCTTCTGTGCCAGCACACATCAATACAGCAGCCATACTTGCGGCAATACCGGTACAAATGGTAGCAATATCAGGATTCACTATCTGCATAGTATCGTACACGCCAAGACCAGCATACACGCTACCACCCGGACTATTGATATACATTTGTACGTCGCGCGTACGGTCGGTACTTTCCAAAAACAATAATTGTGCAGTAACGATGTTGGCTACATAATCATTAATAGGTTCTCCTAAAAAAATGATACGGTCCATCATCAACCGGCTGAACACATCCATAGAAGCCACGTTCATAGGACGCTCCTCAATAATGTATGGTGTTAAGGCAGTAGGTTGGGCACTTACATGCGCGGCATAGCTATCAAAACTGTTGCTACTGATGCCACGATGTTTAATCGCGTATTTGCGAAACTCGTTATGGTCCATGTTAATGTTTAAAATTAATTGTTGAAAAAATCAGCCTTCTCTTTCTTGAAAATCGAAAGCCATCCTAAGAATACTAACAAATATCAAACCAAATAACGAAAATGCCAAATAGTCATTTCGCTACGTAATTATCTGGAAATGTTGTCTAAATCTAATCTATGTTGACACCGACAATAGTGGCAAAATATGACGGCAAGGCGCATTAACATTACCTTGATTGTGCCAATTGTTACGCTACACTTACCCCAAATTGACGCAAATGATGCAGTGCATGTTTGTACAATAAATCTACCTGCAATGCTGCATCTAATTCACCAAAAAATGGATTGATGAGTTTCAAATCTGGCTGCTGCGCATATACCTCAAAAAAGTAATCAATCTCCGTTTGCAATTCCGCTAATGCAGCCTCTATATTTGAATGTACGGTAGGCGCAGGTTCTTC
>Ga0256901_1000399_pt1 | contig 24905 bp, 21 predicted proteins | sample MC6MC0689MT_FD_190200 | JGI IMG/M metagenome (GOLD analysis project Ga0256901, IMG submission 190200) | Metatranscriptome of enriched soil aggregate microbial communities from Iowa State University, Ames, United States - MC6-MC0689-MT... | ecosystem: Environmental > Terrestrial > Soil >... | reverse complement strand
TAAAAACAACCTTGCCGCCGGCCCGAACGGCCGCAAGACTAAGCTGTCTCGTCGCCTGCGCCCCGACGGCATCGATCGCCGCATCGAAACCGCTTCGGCTCTCTTCCGGAAGCTCGTTCAAGCTCGCAGCCGTTATTCCGCCCAGCTCCTTGGCGATTTCAAGCCTTGCTTCATTCAAATCTACGATAACGGCATCCTGTACGCCGTACACTTTCGCCGCCTGAAGCGCAAACAAGCCGATCGGCCCCGCGCCGTAGATCAGAAGGCGATCCGTCGGCACCAGCTGCAGCAGACGGCAGACGTGGATCGCGCATGCGAACGGCTCGGCAAGCGCGCCTTCTTCGAACGAAATATTTTCCTTAAGGCGATAGACGTTGCGAGCCGGAACGGCGACGAATTGCGCGAACGCTCCCGGACGGTGGGCGCCCAGCAATTGGCGGCTGCCGCATAGCTGGGATGCGCCGTTCCGGCAATACCGGCAAGTCCCGCAGGTAACGAGCGGGTTGGCCGTTACCCGATCCCCCGTCTTGAAGCCGCTGACCTGCTCGCCGACTTGTTCGATCACTCCGGAAAACTCATGGCCCATAATCAACGGAGGCTTGCGGAGGGAGTTATGACCAAGATAGCCGCCAAGCTCGGAGCCGCAAATTCCCGCCCGCTTCACCCGGATCAGAACCTCGTCCGGCTTCAGCTCCGGAAAGGGAACCTCTCGTACGTTCATCTCTCTAGGTCCTTCATATACAAGTGCCTTCATGCTCATCTCAAGCGCTCCTCTCACTGCACCGGCTCCCGTTTTTCCCATCCTTGCTTAAAGAGCGGCAGCCAATGACCCGGATGATACGGATATTTGGCCGCTTCCTCCAGGTTGATCTCGACACCAAGGCCTGGACGCTCCGGAGGCTGCAAGTACCCGTTCTCGACTTTGAACGGCGGCGTGAAGATATCCTGAGCCCAAGAATGATTAAAGTCGTCGAAAATCTCATGAATGAAGAAATTAGGCGTCGCCATATTCAAATGAGAGCAGACGATGGAGCAGATCGGGCCTTGCGCGCTGTGCGGCGCCGTTACCCCGTTATGCGCATGAACCATTCCGCAAATTTGCTTGGAGGCGGTGAGCCCCAGGAACTGAGGTTCCAACTGAATGATATGCACCGCATCGTGCTTCAGCAGTTCGGCGAATTGCTCGCGATTGTAATAATCCTCTCCGCACGCGATCGGCACCGCACTGCGCTTCGCCACTTCGACGACCGAGGAGACCCGGTAGGGCGGAACCGGCGCTTCGAAGCAGGTCGGCTGATAGGGAGCCATCGCTTCGGCGAACTGCAAAGCCGTATGAACGCTGAAGCGGTTATGCCCTTCGATCAGGATATCGACATCCGGCCCTACCGCTTCCCGAACGGCGGCAATATTGCGGATCGCGCTTGCAAAGTCGGCCCTCTCCATCGTTCGCCAAGCCGCGCCGAACGGGTCGAACTTCAATGCCGTATATCCCTTATCCACGACTTCCTTCGCCTGCGTATAGAAGCTTTCTTCATCCGAGCCGCCTCTGTACCAGCCGTTGGCATAGCAGCGCAGCTTATCGTGACATCTGCCGCCAAGCAGCTTATAGATCGGCTGCCCCGTGGCCTTGCCCATAATATCCCAACAGGCCGTCTCAACTGCAGCAAGCGCCGAGCCCTGTACTTGGCCACCGTCGGAATAAACGTCGCGAATCATTCTAAGCGAAATCGTCTCCACGTCGAAAGGGTCCATCCCAATTACGAGATGCTTCAGCTCGTGAATAGCCGTCTCGACCGTTTTCGCGAGTCCGTTTAACGTTCCTTCTCCCAAGCCGCTGATCCCCTCGTCCGTATCCACCTGAACGAACAGCCAGTTTTTCCACGGGTTTCCGACAATATAGGTGCGCACATCCGTAATTTTCATGCAGGCTAACCTCCTCACCAAGATGAGTTAAAGTTAGCACGAGCAAATGAGATGCTCAAGATGTCTCACTTGTATACATCAAAGCATAACCTGTTTAACGAACTCGATGTGATTGCGCACTAATTGTTCGCTTAACGCCGGATCGCCGCCCGCGAGCGCCTCCCTGATCTGTTTGTGCTCATCCAAGCTGCTCCACAGCCGATCCTTGTTCTTGTAAAATGTCGTCCTTACGGCGATCAAAAACTTATCCTGCATCCGCGAAACGGCGTCCGAATATTCTTCATTCGCCATTCCGGCAACAATCGCTTCGTGAAACTGCCGATCCAACTCCACATAACCGATAATATCCTCGCGATTAATCGCTTCGGTCTGCTTATGCAGGTTCTCGTCGAGAATCTCGAAAAACAGCTTGTCCATCTTGCCGGTAAGGCGGCCGGCCGCAAACGTCTCAAGCGCCAATCTCAGCTCGTAAATATCCAAAATATGCTTTAGGGAAATCTCCTGAACGACAAAGCCCTGATTGGGAATCAACTTGACCAGCCCCATCATCTCAAGCCGGTCCAACGCCGAGCGAATCGGGGTTTTGCTCATCTGCAGCTGTTCGCTGAGGCGCTTCTCCGACAGGAACGTCCCTCCGCCCCATTCTCCCTGAACGATCCGGCTCTTAATCCGTTGAAAAGCCGAGTCTCTTAGCGTTATTCCGCTCATAGACATGTTTGACAACTTCCTTTCCGCCGCTTCTTGTTCTATGATTATCATACTCGATATTTCGAATTAATCGAGAAGGAAGGTACGAATAATGGCCGGTCCATCCTTGCGCGAGCAGGCATATACGCAAATTCTCGCTATGATCGTGAACGGAGAAATCCCGAAAGGCGCAGTCACCTCCGAAATCCAGCTCAGCCAGAAGCTCGACATGAGCCGAACGCCGATCAGGGCGGCGCTTCAGCAGCTGGAGCTGGAAGGATTCGTCCGAATCGCCTCCAAGCACGGCGTTATCATTCTGGATTCTTCGTCCCAGAGAGTCGGGGATTTGCTCGATCTTATCGCTTCTCTGGCGCTATTTTGCGTCAGCGATGCGTTTATATCCCGGGAAACGGAATTGCGTCGACTAGCTCGGGAGAAGGAGGAGGCCTATCAATCGCTAAGAAGCGCCGACCCAACTGAACCGCATGCGCTTATCGCTTTTGAGTACGAGCTATTGTTGAGCTCCCTCCGATTAAGCAACAACAACGAAATGGAAAAAATCATGCAGTCCTCTATGGCGCGATTGTTCTGGAATCAAAATACGGCACGCTGGCGAGCGCCTCATGGGACTCAAACAGATGTTATCGTCAAGGCTCTGATTCGCTCCATCGGCCTCGACTTCGACTCCTTTCGCTTCGCGTTGCTGGACTACTCTCGTGTTCTCAAGATGACTTGGCGATAGGTTAGGCGCTATAATAGCGTTAATGCGCCAACAGGTGGAGGGCAGGCCATGAACAAAGAAGAACGGATCTTAATGGGTGTCAGGGACATCTATAACAAGCTGAATTGGCTCAATAAGGATAAAATGGAGGCAGCGCTTAAAGGCTATACGTCCTCCGAAGTCCACTGTATCGAATATGTTGAAAAAAATGCGGATTCCAACGTGACCAAGCTTGCGGAATTCTTCTATATGACCCGCGGCGCCATAAGCAAGCTAACGAAGAAGCTCATGCAAAAAGGCCTGATCGAAAGCTACCAGAAGTCGGATAACAAGAAAGAAATCTACTTCAGGCTTACAGAGCGAGGGAAAGTCGTTTATAAAATCCATGAGGACCTGCACGGAGAGTTTCACGAGCGGGACAAAGCCGTATTTGAACAGATCACCGAGGAGCAATTTGGCAGTATGCTGGACTTCTTGGAACGGTACGGAAAGCACTTGGATGCAGAAATAAAAAAGCTGGGTTTGGAAATGAAATCGGAATAAACCGGAATAGCGTAAAAGTCGATGAGAACACATGCAGTCCAACTCTACGGAGAACGGGCTGTTTTTTTATTTCTCCATATTTGTTGACAAGGAAACAAAATAGGGGTATTGTTTTGTTGACTAGGAAACGAAATTCAAGGAGAGAATTGAAATGTCCACTAAACATCCCGTAGATAAACATGCTTTAATATTCGGTCTGATCTCCGTCTTTTTGTGCGGAATCGGCTTCAGTATCATCCTTCCTGTTGTCCCCTTCCTGGTGCAGCCTTATGTCGGCAGCTCGGGTGAGCAAGCTACCGTCGTTACGCTGCTGACTTCCGTCTATGCCGTCTGCGTGTTTTTTGCGGCCCCGGCTCTTGGCGCATTGAGCGACAAATACGGCCGTCGTCCGCTGCTCTTGTTATGCCTTCTGGGCTCGGCCGTCGGTTACTTCATTTTTGGCATTGGCGGGGCATTATGGGTATTATTCGTCGGTCGTATTCTAGAAGGCGTTACAGGCGGGAGCATCGGCGCGATCTTCGCCTATTTTGCAGACATCATCCCTCCGGAGCAGAGAACCAAATATTTCGGATGGGTGAGCGCGGTTGCAGGAGCAGGCTCCGTCATTGGCCCGACTCTGGGCGGATTCCTTGCCAAATTCGGTTATTCTGCGCCGATCTATTTTGGAGCGATCGTCACTTTATTAAATGTCGTGTACGGCTTCTTGTTTATGCCTGAGAGCCTTGCCCGGCAGAATAGACTGAAAGAGCTTACCTTAATCAGGCTGAATCCCTTTACACAGCTTGCCGGCATACTTTCTATGAAAAGCCTGAAAAGGCTGCTCATCGCCGCGTTCTTGCTTTGGGTGCCCAACGGGTCTTTGCAGGCGGTTTTCTCCCAATTTACTATCGACACTTTCAGTTGGAAGCCTGCAGTGATCGGACTTATGTTTTCGATTATGGGCGTTCAGGACATCGTCTCGCAGGGCCTTATCATGCCGAAGCTTCTAAAGAAGTTTACCGATAAGCAAATCGCAATCATCGGAATGGGTTCAGAAATTATAGGCTACGGTCTGATTGCAGCATCGGCATTGTTCTCCTTCTATCCCCTTCTAATCGCCGGGATGTTCATATTCGGTTTTGGCGACTCGATCTTTGGGCCTTCCTTTAACGGGATGCTGTCCAAGTCAGTCGCTTCCGGCGAACAAGGTAGAATTCAAGGTGGCAGTCAATCTATTCAAGCTTTAGCAAGAATGATCGGGCCAATCCTTGGAGGCCAAATCTATGTATCGCTCGGTCATGCCGCCCCCGCTTTTATGGGCATGATCCTCATAGCAGCGGCAATACCGGTTCTGTATAAGAGCTCGCATGGAAAAAGGCATTCCATTGCTGGTTAAAATAAACTAGCTCGTGCATATATCTCCTTACGATGCGAGACACCCCACAAAGTAACGTTAAGCTTCGAGGCTTATTCCGATTACTTTGCCGTACGCCGGATCTATTTTCATACAAAAGTTTACGCAGAGAAATTAGTCGGAAAATCGTACAACACAGCTCGAACAAGGCTCAAAAGGCGAACTTTTGTTCGAAAAAATCATACAAATCTACTCGATTCAGGCTTAAACGACGGATGTTTGTAGGAAAAACCGTACTAAGTCAAGCTGAGGGATTGCATGTCAATAAGGCGTCTTCGACGATTATATGGTTAGCTCTCAGAAATTATCCGGAAGTGCTATAGGTCATGATTAGGTCTCTTTACGAGACAGACACTGAGCGCAATGAAATATTGCGCTCAGTGTCGATAAGGACACCTTCTTTAAAGCGTCAAGGTAGCCGTATTGGCAACTCCAATCATCGTGATGATCAACGTATTCACCATAGCGCCAAGCCAGACATTCCCCGTTAATTTGTACAAGCTGCGACTAATGAGTGCGGCTGCAAATAGCAGGAAAATAAACGGAAGCAGCACCATCGGATAAAGTCTCGTTTCCTGCCAAAAGGCATTGCCCGTCGTAAATAATACCGCATACTGGATTCCGTTAATCAGCACAATGCCAAGTACGCTTCCCAGTCCCGCGACAATGCTATTTGCTTTTTCGGACTTGATAGGGCTATAACTCAACTTGTTTATGAAGAGCGCATGGATGAGATAGAACAGGAAGAAGAACGGCAAATAGTTCAACCAAACCCCTAACTTATCCGCATTAAAGGTAAATACTCCGAGTATCCAAAATTTAAAATTAACGTTCAAGAGATACTCCGCCGCATATACAATGCCGAAAAAGATTCCAAAAATGCATGCAGCAAGCATAAAAGTCTTTATTATATTGCTTAGACCGATTTTTATCCCTAGTTGCTCCATAGAAAGCTCTGCGTTATTTCTTTTCTCCAATTGGTATTTCCAGATGAATAGCGCCGCTCCAACAAGGCTGCTAAACATGGCCCATATCAAAATATAGTTTGTAATGGGCTGCGCAAACCATTTAACAGACATAAAATTGGACGTACTCTTAAAAATGACTTTATCTAGATTTAAAGCAACAATTACGCCAACCGCAGAAAAGATCCAATTAAGCGTCCAGCCGATCCAAAAAACTCTTATTCTCTTTGTGCTCTTTTCCGTTTGCGACGTATCGGCTATAGAACCGCATTGTTCTTTGGCGAATTTTATTTGCTTAAAGAACGGAATTTCCGACATGTAATAGGCTGCTGGAACAATCAATAGAAAAATGCCTAACAATCCAATAAAGCTTACAAGCTCTTTCCAGATCCATATTTGATTCGTATTTGCGATCTGTGGCGAAAGCTCAAAGGCATGGCTGAAAAAGTCGACTGTGTAAGCAGCGGTTTCCTTTGAAAAATGTGCCCATTCATGCGTTTGCCCCGGATTATAAACGACTCTAAGCGTTTGATTGCCTGCATCTCCATAATATTGACCTACATGAAAGTCCATCTGCCGCTCGGCTTCTGAAAAAATCGAGTTTACTGCGAATAAGCCCTCAGCAGCGTTGTTGGAGAGGTCGCCGTTGCCTTGAGACAAGTCGTAATTTCCCTCGTCATATTGACCATAAATAATCCCCATATTTGCGCGAATTTGACTAAATGCCTTTTCACTCGATAAACGGATATTTCCCACCGGCAATCCTGCTGCGACCTTGTTTAACGAATTCGCATATGCCTGTTCGCCGTCCGTTATCGTCTCGCCGCCTTCCGAATCCGACGCCTTCGCTTTTTCAATCACCGCATTATATTGCGAACCATAGTGCATTAACGTCAACCATGCGGACATTCCCCCCATTGAATGCCCCATAACCCCGATCCTTTGGTTATCAATGTAATCGAGACTTTCATAGGCGAATTCCACTAAAGGGATCATTCCCACGCCATTTGCCGCTACCGCCTGCATGACCGGCTCGCTCGCAGAGCTTGATTTGCCATGATAGTAGGCGTCAAATGTCATAACCGCAATTCCTCTGCGCGATAATTCAATTGCGTTTAGATCTTGCATGTGTTTATTGTTGAGATAGCCATGCTCGGTAATCACTAAAGGAACTTTATGCTCAGTACTCGATTGTTTAGGTTTAAAAACTTGCCCGGACAACCACTGTCCATTCTCGGTAGGCAGCTTAAAATTAATGATTTCAACCTTTCCAAAAGAAGTTTGCAATAAACCGGAAAAACAAACGCTTACAAAAACCATCAACACGGAAACGACAAGCAATCTTCTTATCCTCTTTTTCAATATACACACCCCTTTTAACGTATATAGTTTCCAATGGAAACTATATAGTTTTTATACTACACTTTATGGACGATAGCAATGGTTGTCTCTTACTATGTTAAAATTATTTTTTTTGATATAATTTTAGGAGATAATTTGAAGAGGAAGAGTGGTTTTATGTCACTGGAATGGATGGGGAAATATAGAGTATTCGTGGAGAAGCTTGTGAAGTTCGGCAATTCCTATGCGGATTCCTACAAAAAAGAATACGCCTACAATACTGCTTTTTTATTTTCTGCCGCCCAAATTCAAGTGCTGGAATATTTATTGGAAAATGAAGATAAAAACCAAAACATGCTGGAAATCGCAAAACGGTTGGGAATATCCAAAAGCGCATTTTCAAAACACGTCAAAAAAATGGTGGAAAAAGGGCTGCTCGAAAAGTACCATACTTCCGATAATAAGAAAAACATTATCATAAAGGTTTCTACATCAGGCAAAGAAGTATATCGCCAATATGAACAATTCGCTTATGAAAAATCCTTCAAAAAAATATTTTCCCTGCTGGATGAAATTCCTGAGCAATATGTAGAGAAGATGGAAGCTATTTTAGATATTTCGGCTCGCGCTACAACTGAAAAAACAAAGCAGAAAAAAGAGGTTAATCTCATTCGGATCGAGGAATAGGTTCTGGCGTGAGAATCCCGTGCGAGACCATATTATAGAGAGCAAGAGCCAGATCCGCATCGTCATCGCCGCCCCCGTCAAGCTCAGTACGACTGGAAAAAAGACAGATAATCGGTTGATTGGCCATACGAGCGCAATTATTTTGGGAATACCCGCCGCCTTCTTTTATGGCTACACGTTTAATATCCTTAATCCGCTTAAGCACAGGGTTTAAGACAGCCATAGGCAACACTTCATCTTCATTAAGCGGGAACATCTCATTGAGTATGATCATCGTCTTCCAACGATTCACTTTAGCATCGGGTTGAAGTGTATATTTATCCCCACTCCCATAATTCCCAATATTATATTTCCGATGATCCGTGTAAACGAAAACAGAGAGAAGCTCTTCCCGAGCCCAGTGCTTGGCGGGTAGATCGGACGGTATAATCGCACGGTTGGGCGGAAACTTCGAACGAAGCTCAGGAAACATCCGATACAGCAATACGCCTAACTCCGCTTTCGTTATAGGCTTGGCAGGTTGGAAATTCCCCTTGCAGTCTCCTTTCATGTAACCATTGTCAGCCATATAAGCAACAGCTTCCTGCGCCCAAGCATACTCGTTCGGGCCAACGTCAGTAAAACCAGTTACCGCAGACGCCGGAGGGGATGCTAATGAGATCAAGACAGCAAATAGCACTAAAGTAATAATGTGTTTCTTCATCGGGTGAATTCTCCTTATGTGTCTAGTTGCATATGTTGGAAACCTAATATTACCACGTCTTTTACACGATGATAAGTTCGTTAACGTACAGCGGTTAAAACGCTTAGTTCAATCTCCTACTTGTGGTGGCCCTCATGGAAATCGGCTTCCGGACTTCATCGAGAAATTGTAATAATACCTCTTTCTTCCTAGCCCAATCTGATATAATTGATTTAATATACGTCCCTCGTGCCTCCGGATCCGATTTCGCAGGTCGGCATTGATACGTTGAGCGGAAAAGAATCATTGTTCGATTATCCCAATCCCGGAGGAGGAGAAGCATTCAATGAGCCAAGCAACGCTGGAAATGATCTTTGATGAACTGAGGAGTTTTAGGTCGGAAGTCAATCAAGAGTTTAAGGCAGTTCGATCGGAGTTCAATCAAGAGCTTAAGGCAGTTCGATCGGAGTTTAATCAAGAGTTTAAGGCAGTTCGATCGGAGTTTAATCAAGAGTTCAAGGCAGTTCGATCGGAGTTTAATCAAGAGCTTGGGGCAGTGAGGTCGGAGTTTAAGGCGGAGCTCCAGAGTATTAAGAAGGACCAGCAAATTATCTTAACCCGGCTAAATAGCCACGAGAAAATGTATGCCCAATTAATTGGCATGGTCAAATCGGTCAAAGAAACGGTAACGGACATCGCGGAACGGCAAGATACCTTGGAACGGAAGTTTACGTTTCAATTCAACACGCACGCTGCAAGCATCGAAATTCTCAATCGCGAACAGTTGATGATAAAGACAGAAGTCGAAATGTTGAAAAACCGATATTAAACAAAACCGACAAAATCCCCTCAGGATTTTGTCGGTTTTGTTTATGTTACCGTGTGGACTTCTCCTCATTTTTTCTTTCCGAAGGCTTTGTGTGCGTTGTATTTAGTTTTGTCATTAAACGTGATCAATTGAAGACTTATTGTATGATCAAAATGACACCCGCCGTAATAACATTTGACACTTAATATGAATGCTGTATCATCAAATGTCATTAATAAAAAAAGCGCTCATCAGCTCTGAAAGCACCTTTCGGCCAGCAGAGCATATCAAGATATACGGACTGCAAATCAATCGTTTTCTGATCGGACTCCAATTCGGCTCCTATCTGGACGACCCCAATCCGCTAGACGCCCCCCAGAATTCTCACGAAAATGCTTATTGCTTCTATAATAAAGACAACAACAACAACTTGGTTATCGATAGCTGTGCCATTCTCAAAGTCGCTTCCCAAGAAGGCTATTGCTTTAAAGGAAGCAGATTTATACTGACCAACTGCACGTTCGAAATCGCGCCCGGATCGGCCGGCAGGTTAAATCTGAACGGGTTTTTCGCTAAACGTGCGGAAGGAATCGGCGTTGGCGGCACTTCGACGGCACACCTCATCGACGGTTTGAATAACGCGCCGAATTATTCGGTTTCCATTGATAATTCCATATTCAGGGGATGGGCCGAGTATCGCATCGCCAGCACCCATCGGGAAAGAGTCTACGTTCGCAATACCCGTTTCAGCTATACGGATTCCAGTGCCGCTTCTTATGTTCGTATCGTCAATGATCAGGATGATTACACTAACCTGGCCTTAAACGTGGATACAACGGGCGAATACATGTCGACAGCTTCGAATACGAACAAGAAGTCGGGCTGGACCATGTACGTATATACCGGAACGGGGACCGTTTATTTCCGCAAAAATACTACCGATATTCGTGCAATAATTTCCGCTAGCATTTTACCGATATATTCATTGGTGTAGGGCTCGGATGAATGTTGTCGTCAAACAAAAAAATAAAAGAAGCCTCCATATCCTCCTTCAAGCGAACATGGAGACTTCTTTTTTAGTGGATTCCTCTTCAGTGTACGGTGGCGCTTAACGAACAGGCAACAGCAGCTTTCTTAAATAAGCCGTAATTTCCGGGGCGTTCCCGTTCCGGATCAATCCATCAAGTTCTCCGCTCGGAATGCAATCAACCAGCTCGGCAAACGCCTCCATCGCGTTCACGCCTTCGCGAACGGCCTCAAGCCCATCCTCCCGATAAGGATACTGATCGATGGATAACCAACCTTTGTATTCCGTGCGCTTCAGCCAGTAGAAAAATTCAAGCGTCTCGATCGTGTGAATGCTGCCTACGATCATATCATCGTCCCAGTGGCGGAAATTATCGTTCATATGAACGTGGAACAGCTTATTCCCGTACTTTTTCAACAGAGCGACAGACTCCGCAGGGGTTTCATAAGCATTAAGTGCATGGCCGAAATCGATCGTAACTCCAACGTTATCCGTCCCGATTTCTTGCGCAATCAACAACGAAGTTGCGACCGTACTTAAATAACTATGGGTTCTCGGTTCTTTGACCTTGTATTCCAGACTGATCTTAACATCATCACGATACAAGCAGGCTTCCTTAACCCCTTCCGCGAACCAATCCCGTTCCTGAATATAATCGGCTTGGAACAAATAATCGTAACCATCCTGTCCTGGCCATAAGCTGATCAAATCTCCCCCAAGCTCAATGGCAGCGTCGATCATTTCCTTCGTATGCACGACAGCTTCCATACGGATCGATGGATCTTTGGCGGCAAAACTGCCATTCTTCCACTTCATCTGACCGAAGTGATCGGGAATAATCGATACGAGCTTCAGCTCGTTTTCCTCTAAATGCTGTTTGATTTCCTTCACATTGCGTTCGGTAACATGCCAGTTGCCGATGAGCTCTACGCCGGTCACTTGCGGAATCTGTTTCACCCGGGCAAACAATTCTGGAATGGTAAACGGCGCGCTATACCCCGTAGTCAAAAAGCGGTCAGCCGACGAACCTACATTGGACAAAATAACGGAATAACGATGACTCATCCTATTCATCTCCTCCAGATTAGTTACTGATTTAACTACTCTCATCTTATAACCAATTGAAGGTCAAGTATTTATGTTCAATCTACATGATTGATGAATACACTTATCCCCTCTTATAATTAAGGCACATGATTCCAAAATTCATTTGCGATATATTGACCTTCTCATTAACAAGGAGGCTTTCCCGGTGAAAATCCGTAAAGTGGGCTACTATCCGAATCCCGATGACCAAGTTCCCGAAAGCGGCGGAATCCATGGTTGTTACGAGCTTCTCGTCATCCAGCAAGGTCACGCAAATTTGGAATGGCTAGGCCAACTCTATACGGTAGAAGAGCCGGCGGCATTCTTGTTATCACCGAACAGTCCTCATAAATTATTGAGCTCATCCACCTCCTTGCGATACCTCTACGTTGAGTTCGAGATTATCGATGCTACGATATTCCCGGCACTGCCGCAATTATTGCAATGGAACAGCTTACAAGGCCGCATGGAAACAATGCAATCGGAGGTCAAGCTTTTTCGCCAATCCATGCAAGTCCTTGAGCAACTGGTCAAGCAATACGCGCATGAGAAAAGCCCCCTGCTGGAGGAGGCCCTTATGAACGATATGCGCAAAGCGATTGTTCTCGTTCGCTACTTGCTCGACAATGCCAATCGAATGGAAGGCTACATAGAGTCCGTTCAGCAATCCCAATACCGAACAATCGAAGCTATCATGCGCTATATGGAATCCCATTACAGGGAGGAGCTATCGCTTCAGCACCTTTCCGACCTTGTCCATCTTAATGGCTCCTACCTCATTCGGCTGTTCAAGAAGCTTCAGGGGAAAACGCCTTTTCATTATTTAAGCGAGTTACGGATGAATGCGGCCACCAGTTATTTGCAGAACAGTAGCCTATCCATTCAGGACATCGCGCAAGCTTCCGGGTACAATAGCCTCCACTATTTCAGTCAAGCGTTCAAGTTGAAAAACGGAATGAGTCCTAGCGAATGGCGCGATCGTAACAATGGAACTGGTTAACATCTTAAATAGTTGAATAACTTCTTGGAAATCGGAATATCGATTTGGTGCCTTGTTGCCGAACGATTTGTTTCACTTTGTAGAACACAAAAAGCCCGAACCATCAAGGGTTCGGGCTTATGACAGCTATGTTCAAATGTGGTGACAAATCTAATTACAGCGCACACTTTGGTCGAGTCAACGCCTCATCGTTCCATTCTTTTACGAACACTTACTATACCCGCAATTCCCGCAAGTTTTGCAGCCCTCGACGTTCAGCAGAGAAGCCGAGCCGCAGGAGGGGCACAGGTCTTTCGAGGTGTAGGCGACTTTCGGCTTCTCCGCGGTAGAACCAGTCTGAACAGTCACCGCTTCGGATGCCGCGGCCTGCTCGTGCTCTGAAGAGAGCCCTGCATGAGCCTCCAGCGCTTGAGCGACCGCATCCGCGATCGATTCGACGCGATTCGGGCCGAAGCCGACGGCGCCGGAGCCACCGATACCTTTCAAATGCTTCACGAGTAATTGCACTTTATTTCCGTGATCTCCGTACCTCAGAAACAACGAACAAACTCGACCGAGCGCTTCCGCCATTGCGAATACATCCGAGCCGGCTTTGCCGACGTTCAAGAAAATTTCGCCCGGCGTGCCGTCCATATCGTTGACGGTGATGTAGGCCATGCCGAACGGCGTATTGTATTTGTAGGTCGCGCCGCGAAGAATTTTCGGACGGCTCTTGTACTCCTTGTCGAACACTTGCCTTTGCTGCGGAGTGACGCTCGCGTTCAGGGCGGTATCCAAAACCTCAGTCTGATTAAAAACGGTCGCTGACGGAGCCGACTCTGTCTTCGTTTCTTCCTTCTTCTCATCCTTTGCCGTGCTCAGAACCTGTACGTCGCGGCTTCCGTCACGATAAATCGTGACGCCCTTGCAGCCCAGCTCAAACGCAAGCTCATACAGTTCGGCGGTCTCTTCCACTGTAAAGTCCGAAGGACAGTTCGCCGTCTTGGAGATCGAGCTGTCCACCCACCGCTGAATGACCGCTTGTACACGGATATGATCTTTGGCGGATAAATCCATTGCCGTAACGAACCACTCAGGAAGCTCCTCGCCCGGATGCGCATCCTTCCACTTCTGAGCGATCGGGACAAGCTGTTTATCGAAGCCGAGTCGGCTCTGGCGGTAAAACTCAAAAGCAAAGTACGGCTCAATGCCTGTTGAAGTCCCCACCATTGTTCCAGTGGAGCCAGTCGGAGCCTGCGTGATAACAGTGACATTACGCATGCCGCGCTTCGTCACTGCCTCGCCCACTTCCGGGTAAGTCGCGACCATATTTTTCATAAATCCGCTTTGCAGGAATGGATCGGCTTCAAACGCCGGGAACGAGCCTTTCTCCGCAGCAATCTCCGTAGAGGCCAGATACGCTTCGCGAGCCATAAATCCGTACAGCTTATCGAGAAACCCCAAGCTTTCCGGACTGCCATAACGGATTTCCAACTGGATCATCAGTTCGGCGAGCCCCATCGTGCCAAGTCCTACGCGGCGCTCGTTCTGCTGGTTTTTCTCATTTTCCGGGAAGTGATACGGCGTCTTGTCGATGACATTGTCCAGGAAGCGAGTTGAGTAACGAACGACGCGGGACAGTTCGTCCCAAGCAACATCGTGCTTCTCGACATCGTAGAACTTGGACAGATTGACCGCGGACAAGTTACAGACACCCCATGCAGGCAAGCCTTGCTCGCCACACGGATTCGTACAAATAATCGGATTAAAATACCAGCTGTTCGACATCTGATTGTAGTATTCCATGAATACTACTCCGGGTTCTGCGGACTTCCATGCGCTCTCGATGATTGTGTTCCAGACGTCGCGGGCCCGCACCGTGCGATAATGCACGATTCTTTTGCCGCGCTGCTTCCACTTATCCAGATCGCCGTCCCAAAGGAAATCGTATTCGGGATCGGCCGAATCTGGGAACACGAGATCCCAATCTGCGTTCTCTTTAACTGCCTTCATGAATGCGTTGCTCACGCAGACGGACAAGTTAGCGTTGGTCACTTGGCCCATCGTTTGCTTCACGGTAATGAAGTCTTCGACGTCCGGGTGCCAATCGTTGATCATCAGCATCAAGGCGCCTCGCCGACTTCCCCCTTGCTCAATTAAACCTGTGGTGTAACTGAACAATCCTCCCCAGGACACCGCGCCGCTGGATGAACCGTTTACTCCCTTGACGATCGAACGGCGAGGACGAAGCGAACTCAAGTTGATGCCGACGCCGCCCCCTCTGGCCATAATTTCAGTCATTTCTGTCAGCGTCTGCATAATTCCGCCCCGACTGTCATGAGGGGACGGGATAACGTAGCAATTGAATAGCGTCAGCTCTTCGCTTGCCCCTGCTCCAGCCGCGATCCGTCCCCCGGGAACGAGCTTCCAATCGTCAAGCAGCCAGCGAAATTTCTCCGCCCACACCCTCTGTTTCTCCGCCGTCTCCTCGACGGATGCCATCGCGTTCGCGAGCCGATCCCACATCTCCTCCGGCGTCTTCTCGATAGTTAGCGTGAGCTTCTCGGTCGTCGATTCAACCAACTCTCCGTTGCGAAGCTTGACGGTGACATTTTTACCCTCGCGCGCCACGACCTCTCCGACATCCTTGGAAGGAAACTTCGGATCGTCCTTCGTCAGAACGAGCACGACGTCGCCCACCTTCGTCTCATTGGAGTCCGCGTTTTTCCAAGCGTAACGATCGAGAAATATTTTCTCGCTCAGCCCCTCAAGACGTCTTTCCTGCATCGTTGCCACAGTGACCACCCTCCCGGAAAGCTTAGTATATGGGCACAATCCATGTGCAATCCAAGTTGAATAGGCTTTTTTGATCCTATGTAAATTGTACAATATATTGTGCACTTAATCATTATACTCTCCTATATGTTGTATTTCCATAGACCAAAGGCCTGTAAGCCTTACCGTCTCGGCAACGAATTTATTGCAACCAGTTCCACCCATAAACAAAAACTGTAACTATAAACAATATTCCCGAGCTAATTAGTCCATTTCTTTCTAGCCTGGTCTTAAAGAAAGTGCTGGACCTTACCTCAAATCTTAATGCTTCTAAGACCCATTCCGAAGGCCAGACGCGTCGAGGCACCTTTTTGGCCTCCACTCCTCAGCTTGGGGCGCGTCGAGGCACTTTTGGGGCCTCCATTCCTCAACGCGGGAAGCGTCGAGGCACTTTTGGGGCCTCCACTTCTCAGCCCGGAGCGCGCCCGAGGCGCTTTTCGCAATCTTCCCCCCCAAGGCTTCGGTCCGCTAAAACACAAACTAATCGCCTAAGCCACGAGCCGACAAGTTTCAAGCCTCGTTTTACACTTTTTTTGGGATACCCACCCAAAAAGCCCCTTCCCGTCTCAAGCCTACCCTTAGGCCATTCGGCGGCAACATTAGTCCCTCCCTCTAATCAATCCATGCCCGCCCCGTTTCGAATCCCTCCTAGTTGCTCATACTAGAAGATGGATAATTGCGAGATCGCCAAGGAGGACTGCCGATTGAACACCTCTATTCCATCCGACAACGCCCCGCGCAAGCTTCACCCGCTCGTGGACATGCATGTGGACCGCAGCGCTTTCGAAGATTTGGAGCGGCGGACGGAACGCAACGGCCCTTGGGACGATTGGGCGCTGTACCAGCTCGCCTTGGAAGCGGAGGAAGCGAATCTCGTCACCGACTTCCATGCGCTGCGCTGTCTGTCGCTGCTGCCTCACTTCGAGCCGATGCCCCACCAGATCGATACCGCCCGCCGCGTGCTCCACGAGATGAGAGGCCGGGCCATCCTCGCCGACGAAGTCGGCCTGGGCAAAACGATCGAAGCCGGCTTGATTCTTAAAGAATATATGATCCGCGGCCTCGTGACCAAAGTGCTCGTGCTCGTCCCCGCCTCCCTTGTGCTGCAGTGGGTGCGCGAGCTGAACGGCAAATTCGACATTCCCGCCGTGGCCCAGCGCAAGTCTTATTCGTGGGACAACGACATCGTCGTCGCTTCGATGGATACGGCCAAGCGGGATCCGCACCGCCAGACGCTGCTCGACGGCGAATACGATCTGATCATCGTGGACGAAGCCCACAAGTTGAAAAACAAACGAACAGGCAACTACCAATTCATCAACGAGCTTCGCAAAAAATACTGCCTGCTGCTCACCGCCACGCCGGTACAGAACGATCTGAACGAGCTATACAACCTGATCACCCTGCTCAAGCCCGGCCAGCTCGGGGGCGAGGGAGACTTCGCCGCCAACTTCGTCGCGGAACGCCGCGTGCCGAAGAACGAGTCCAAGCTGCAGGAGACCCTCGGGCAAGTGATGATCCGCAATCGCCGCAGCAGCGGCGGGGTGGAATTCACGAAGCGACTCGTCACCAACGTCCCGCTCCAACTATCCGCAGAGGAGATGGCGCTCTATGAGGGCGTAACCGACTATGTTCGCAAGCATGCCGCCTCCGAGAATGGCGATATGGCCAGCATGCTGTCGCTCGTCACTCTGCAGCGCGAAGTATGCTCCAGCCGCGACGCCGTCTTCCTGACGCTGATCAACCTGTTCAAGAAGACGACGGAGGATTCTCCGCTGCGAGCCCGCATCTGGGAGCTCGTCGAGCTGATCAAGCGCATCAAAGCGAATACGAAAGCCGAGAAGACGATGGAGCTGGTTCGCAGCCTAGACGACAAGGCGATCATTTTCACGGAATACCGGGCGACGCAGGAATATTTACTGAAGTTTTTCCAGGAGCACAATCTTGCCGCCGTCCCTTACCGGGGCGGGATGAACCGGGGCAAGAAAGACTGGATGATGGAGCTGTTCCGCAAGCGCGCTCAAGTGATGGTGGCCACCGAAGCCGGCGGCGAAGGCATCAACCTGCAATTTTGCCACCACGTCATCAACTTCGATCTGCCTTGGAACCCGATGCGCGTCGAACAGCGGATCGGCCGGGTCCATCGCCTCGGCCAGACGGAGGACGTCCAAATTTTCAATTTGTGCACGCTCGGTACGATCGAAGAGCACATCGTTCATCTGCTGCATGAGAAGATCAACATGTTCGAACTGGTCATCGGGGAACTCGACGAGATCATTCAGCAATTCGAGAAGGAAGATACGCTGGAGCGCAGATTAGCCCAGCTTGTGCTGGAAACCGCGGACGGCGAAGAGCTGCGCCAAAAAATCGACGGCCTCGGGGACACGCTGCTGCAAACGAAAAAACGGATGCAATTGGAGAACGCCACATGAATTCGAAACAGGTTCATCGCTTCGTCGTTTCCTATCTGGAATCGAAAGAATGTCACTTTATCGAGAAAAGCCCTGTCGGCGTAACGGTTAAGCTGTCTCCGGACGCGGACCGGGCGCTGTCCAACCGGCCGTATTACTGGAGCTTTGTTGACCGGACCGGCTCGCCCCCGGAGACGATGACGTACCGCTGGTCGTTCGAAAATCCGGCGATGTCCGATCGGATGAACGCCTCGAACGTCTCTTACGTCCTGACGGAATCCGGCCGCATTATCCAGGAGGATGTCTACTTCGGCTCCCGCAGGCTGCACCAGTTGTTCGGCGTCGTTCAGCAATCCGGACGCTGCGTCACCTTGTTCGAGGAGCCTCCTCGCGGCAGGCTTGACCCGTTCGCTTCGCAGCCGTACACAGCCTGGTTAGGCGTGAACTTCAAAGTCGGTTACGAATGCGACATGAAACGGGAGGAGTTGTACTTGTGGGGCGTCTCCCTTGCCACGGGAATCATCGAAGAGCGGTTCATGGATAAGCTGAAGGACCGCAGGCTGACGCCGCGCCTTCCGGCCAACGTCCATCTGCTCAAAAACGGTCTATCCCTGAGAAAAGGGATGGCCCAGCTCGAAGCGGCGCTTGAGCGCAGACTGCGCACCGCCGACTTCTCCTGGGCCGTGGAAGCCGAAGCGCGAAGACAGGACGAACTGGAGCGAATTCGGCAATATTATGATCCCATGCTGGAGCATATGAATCATCCCGACCAGATGGAGCAGAAGGAAGCCGTAACCGCCAGATTCAAGCAGCGGGAAGCGGAAATCGATTGGCAGTACAAGCCGCGCGTGAGCGTCTCCGTCCTGAACTGCGGCATTTTTCACCTGCCGGGTCTTGATTAGGGCCGTATCTGAATGCTCCGAGAGCAGCAGATATTGCCGAATTTTCGTTCCATGCAAGGAACTTGTGAAGGCGTACCGGAGGTACGTCAAGCAAAAGTGACGCAGCAGGGAGCAAAAAGGCGGTGAAAGATGCCCTTGAGCGAGTTTGCAGACACGCCCTAGACAACGATACGCCGCAAATCGGCAAAAATAGAACTGCCAAGTCCGGCGCTTGCTGACACATTCCAACAGCTTCGGCGCCGTACGTTAGCTACAATGGACAAGCGGCGCCAAAACCTCACAAAAGAAGTTCAAAGAGCCGATTTCGATTACGAATAGCAGGTGATGAAATGATTTTTCTCAAAAGCCGCAACGGAAGCCGCCGCAGAGCGGGCCTCCGCTTTGCCGCAACGGTGGCGATCACGGCCCTTCTCTGGTCAAGCGCGGCGGCTCTGCCGGCTTCGGCCGAAAACCCGGCGCCCGAACCGAAGTCCAAGCTTGAGCGCCAAGTCGAAAGCTGGGTGGCGACTCTATCGAAGCAAAAACCGTTCCAAGACTGGCAAGCCGCGGATCCGCAAATTTCAGCGCTCGGTCCCGGCACTCACAGCTGGCTGGTGCTGTTTTCGAAGGAAGGACGCGATGTCGGCTACATGGTCGTTCATGCGGTGATGGACGGCTCCTTCCAGCTCGGTGAATACGGAACCGGCCCCCATTCCTTGTTCTCCCTGCAGCAGCTTAAGCGCTCGCTAATCTATAGCGGGCTGGTCTCCGAAGAAGAGCTGGGCCTGATTACCGCCGCCAAGCGCTACATTCATCCGTTTGCCGCCGCCTGGGAAGTCTCCGTGGGAGAGCACACTTATTGGCTGGACGCCAAAACGGCGGAACAGCTCCCCTTGGACAAGCGCCAATGGACTTCCCTGTTCGACGGAAAATCTTCCGTTATTGGACAAGGTGTCTCGTCTCGCATCGACGACTTGAGACTGAACGAGCTATTCGACGCTTATGAGAGACTTCCATGGCTCACCAAAGAGGCGCCTTTCTCCGCGAAGGACGCCCGGAAGCTGCAAAAACGCCTTGATGAAGGGAAGCAGCTGCGTTATGTAACGGAGCCGTTCGGGGACGCGATGCTGTATGCAGCTCCGGTCATCGGCTATCAAAGCTGGTCGAACGGCCGTATCGATGTTGCTTTAGACATGGAAGGAACGCGCTTCATTCCACTCGACGATTTGCTCGCACAAGGTCTTTTTTATCGTTAATTCACAGAAGAATCAGCCGAACGCGCCTCATGGCGCGTTTTGTTTTTTCTCTCCGCACGCCCTCCCCACCAGATCATCAGACCCATCGGGGCCATGCCGAACCATTTGGTTAGCCACAGTTCCTTGCTCCGCGCAGCGCGAGGCTGCTCCTTCTCTTTGGGACGCTCCATGTAGCTTACGACCCGCTCCGTCATATATTTCAAATACTCCGATCCGTCCATTTGGCTCGCCTCCTCTTCTCTAGTATGCCCGTTTCGGAAAACGCTCAATCCTTCTGCATGGGGAAGCCCAATTTGTGTCACGCTATAGAACGGATATAGTCGCGCTTGAGATCGGAGGAGAAAATAATTGGTTTCTCGTATACGTATCGCAATCGTATTGCTTGTTTGCAGCCTAGCTGCCGGTTCAGTCGACGCAGCTCAGGCGCAAGCGCAGCTTCAGCCGACGGTAGCCCCGCCTAACGTGAAGCGCGCTCTTCCTGCCGCCGACGTGCTAATTGATGCAGGCCACGGCGGAATCGACGGGGGCACGCACTGGAACGAAATTCTGGAAAAGGATATCAACCTGGAAATCTCACGCAAGCTCTACCTGCTGCTGCGTGCCAGAGGTCTGAAGGTGATCTTGAATCGCACCGGCGATTACGCGCTGAGCGACGACAACCGCTGGCATCTCAGCCGCTCGCGTCACCGCCGGGATCTATCCCAGCGCCGCGGTTTGTCCGAAGAAATCGGTGCCGCCGTTTTCGTCAGCATCCATGTCAATTGGTCGCCCAAAAAAACGAAAAAAGGGCCGCTGGTCATTCATCAGGTTGAGGGACGCAGCGCAATGCTGGCCGGTTATATTCAGGATAGCCTGAACAGGCAGCAGAATACGTTCCGACTGCCTCAGGAGGCCAAACAATTTTACTTGCTTAATCGGGTTCAAGCGCCAAGCGTCATCGTGGAAACGGCATTTCTGAGCGATCCGGGAGACCGGGCGATGTTGACCTCCATTCCCGGTCAGAACCGCATCGCCGCAGCGATTGCCGGCGGCATTATGGCCTACCGGCTTTGCAGCCCCTGAGCGGTGAAAGGTCCCGGAAGCGACAGCAGAGCGGACAGCGGAACGAATTCAGCCTTTCCCTTCAGCTCGGGAATGACGGCGCGCAGCGCGTCCGAAGTCGATAAGCCCGGCGGTCCGACGTGGCCGATAGCGACGCAGCGTTCGTTCTTCTGGAGCAGCTTTTTTACTTCTTGCAGTTGCTTCAGTGCATGCTGGCGCGTATAGACGTCGTCGAGAAAGATGTCGTTGCGAACGGTTTCTATGCCGACTTCCTTGGCAACCGCTGGAACGACCGTGCGAAAAGACGTACGGCTATCCAAAAAAATGAGCCCTTTCTCTTTGCACACCTGCAGGACGATTCTCATCACCCTTTTGTCGGCGGTCGCTTTCGAGCCCATATGGTTGTTCATGCCGATTGCATGAGGCACGTCGGCGATCGCCGCCTCCACCCGTTTGCGAATTTCCCCATCCGACAAATCGGTTGTGATCGCGCCTGGACCAAGCCAGTTTTTCTGTCCTCTAACCGGTTCCATCGGCAGATGAACGATGACATCGTGGCCAAGTCGATGGGCCTTCTCCGCATCTTCCTTGGTCGTCGGCAGGAACGGCATGATGGCGGCCGTCAGCTTGATCGGCAAATTCAGCATTTGCTCCGTGCCTTTCATGCCGTTGCCGAAATCGTCGATCACGACTGCGATTTGACGTTTGTCGACTGCATTGCCACCGGACTCGGGAATCGCTGATGGCGACGAGCCGGAAGCATTGGCATCCCGTCCCGCCGCAAGAAGGACAAGGCCAAGCGCAAGCTTGCCTAGAAATATTTTTCCTATCCTCATCCGAACTGTCTCCTTCTGCTATACAAGTGAACTACCGACTTAGTATGGGGTACTTTGGAAACGAATATAACTAAGCGAAAAGCGCCATCGATGCCTCCGGACATAGAAATCCCCGCCAGGCGAGCCCGGCAGGGATTATCCGAAATCATTACCGCACGTCTTCGCGGTTTCGGCTGCGCATGCCCGCCAAGCCGAACAGGCCAAGCAAGCCTAGCCATCCCCAGCTAAAGCCGCCGGTTCTCGCCGTCGTCGTTTCCATTCTTCTAACCGTGTTGTTTGCCCGCGTCGTCATATTTGTCGAGCTGTAAGGACGATATGCGTTCATGCGGGTCGAATCGTACGTACCGTAATTTCCGTTGACCCCATGAGTGCCGTTCATATTATAAGTGCTGTAGTTTCCGTTGCCGTACATCCCGTTGCCGTAAGTTCCGTTCCCCAGAGTTCCGTTGATCGTGCGATCGAGCATCGTACCGTCCGTTCTTCCCGCGTTCGGATAGTACGTTTTGTTCGGCACGGTTGCGCCGTTTAACGTCCTGCTGTCGCCGGACATACCCGTCGTACCCGTCGTGTGCTCGGCGAATGCCGGAGTAACGCTTGCCAACGCGATGCATGTGCCGAGAGCCAGACTGGTCGCAATTTTCTTCAAAATTGAACCCTCCTTAAGCAATTTGATTGCTCTAATAAGGTGTCCCCGGCCCAGTGAAATATGCGATGAGGATCGTCGGCTCGCCAGCCATAAGCAGGAAACTCGCGCGGCAAAACGGCCCTAAGCCCAGCCGCGATCCTGCGGCATGTGCTTACGCCCGTTTTTGCCAATATAGGTGAATGTACTGTCCGTATTCGACTACCGACATAAGCTACATACGTGACGATTGGTCATAATTAAACCGCAAGGTGGTGAAAGATATGGGATATCCTGTTGCAGGCGAAGTTTGCGGACCTAAAGGCGGAGTTGCGGGAGCCGCGGCTTTCGCTCTTGTACTCTTCGTCCTCTTGGTAATCATCTTGCGCGCCGGCTGGTGCTAACGGATGACAACAAGCTTTCCCGCCGTTTGGTCGCGCCTGCCGCGACCTGACGGCGGGCTTTGTTTTTTAATCGTTCTTCGAGCCCGTCCAGCGTAAGGAAACGGCGTATCGTTTGGGCGACAGACCTTCCGTCTTTTTGAACAGCTTGCTGAAGTAGTACATATCTCCAATCCCGACTTGGTCGGCGATCGCTTCAATCGTATAGGCGCTGTTTCTCAGCAGCCGTTTGGCTTCCTCGATACGAATGCGCGTCAAATATTCGGAAACCGAAATCCCGGCCGCCTGCTTAAACAGCGTTCCGAAATATTTCGGCGACAGGCCGGCTCTGGCCGCCAGCTTCTTCAGATCGATCGATGCGGAAAAATTGCTCTTCATATAATCAATGGCGTCCAGCATCATATCGGCATGTGTGTGGTTTACCCGAACGCCCTCTCCGGTCATCAACTCGCCGTGGATCAGTCCGATCAGCCTGAGCATCGCCGCCTTTAGCCAAATTTGCGCGTCGGCCCTCGACTCCTCGAATACGCGGCACAGCTCTTTAAATGCGTCGAAAAACTCATGAACCCGCGCCGGCTTCATCCGCTCGGGGATGTCCATGTCGATCAGCTCCGCATTGGGCCGCTCGTGAAGCCAGCTTGCATCCGGCATGCCTTCTTCGGATTTGCGTCCCAAATAAACCGCATAAGGGGAAAATTCGGCCGCTTCTCCAAGAAAAACATAGTCGAAATGCACGGCAAAGCAGTGCATCGGCTCCGTCTCCGACACAAACATTTCGTTCGTCCGATGCGGGCGAATGTACAGTAAATCCCCTGGCTCCATCGAATACGTCCTGTCCTCAATTCGGAGCGTTCCGCTTCCCTTCACAACATAAATAAACTCGTGATCATAGATGTTCCGCTCTGGATTAACCGCCCCCGCAGCGATCGCCACTTCATGCACGAAACGAACATAGGGAGAGATCGTCCGATAATCTACGCGCGTCGACAAAGCTAACCGCCCCTTCCACCCTTTTCGCCCAAATACGCTTTTAACTACAGTATAACATCTTCAGCCCGCGTACCGATTGCCCGATTGCGATTCGACTTTTTTACAAAAACCTCGGATTTCTCTCCATCCTCACCTTGGCCTTTCGGTTGTAGGATAGAAGCATACCACCGCCGAGGAGGAACAACAATGAGTGCAACTACGCCAATTACGCAAGAACATATCGACTTCTATCGCAACAACGGTTTTGTAAAAGTAGACAACATGCTGACAGCCGAAGAGCTGGAGCTGCTGAGGGAATATCTGGAAGAGGCTATGCAGACGACAAGCGATCGTTCGGTCCAGACGGACAAGCAAGGCGGACTGTATTATCGCGTCTTGAATCAGAAGGTGAATACTTGGAGAGATCATGCGGGCATGGGCAAATTCAGCTTCCATGAACGGTTCGCCCAATCCGCCCTGCAATTAACCGGTGCCAATCAAATTCGTTTATTCCACGATCACGGATTATGGAAAATGCCGAACGATTCCAAGCCGACGCCGTGGCATCAGGATACGCCTTACTGGCCGATCAACGAGGCCAATCAGGGCATGCTGTCGATCTGGATTGCCTTGGACGACGTCAACGAGAAGAACGGCTGCATGGCCTTCATTCCGAAATCCCATAAGCTCGGCAAACTCAAAGGCATCGATTTCCTGGACCCGCAAAATATTTTCGATTATGTCGAGGGTGAGCAGCTTGACGACCGCAAGCCGGTTGTCGTACCGCTGAAGGCCGGAAGCTGTACGTTCC
>Ga0256901_1000393_pt1 | contig 25155 bp, 25 predicted proteins | sample MC6MC0689MT_FD_190200 | JGI IMG/M metagenome (GOLD analysis project Ga0256901, IMG submission 190200) | Metatranscriptome of enriched soil aggregate microbial communities from Iowa State University, Ames, United States - MC6-MC0689-MT... | ecosystem: Environmental > Terrestrial > Soil >... | reverse complement strand
GTAGTCTTGAAAATTGGCTCTCCGTTTTTGTCCATCTTTTCACTAGCTTCACTTTCTTCAGAAAGTTTGATTATCTTATCTGGTTGTCCACCTGTTTCTTTAGGGAATAAAAAGGTTTCTGTATAATAATACACGCCTGCATCACCAACCTCCATTTTACTGGGCAAAGGCAACAATTGTTTACCGGTCCAGGCAAAATAAAAATAATTGGTAGGTACGCCACAAGCCTCACCTCCAAAGTGGACACGAAGAATATCTGTTGTGTTTTTCAAACCCATGTCTCCCAATAGTTTTCCACCTGTAGCCGCAATTTCAGGACCGTCCATTTTCCATTCTTGTTCAGCTATTGGCTTGCCTGTAATAGATACCGCCTTTGCTTTTATGTGCCAAGTTGCTGGCAGGTGCAAATCATTATTTTCTGCTGCGGCCACTATTCGCTCTATACCGTAAATAAATCTGATATCATCTTTAACATAGCTACCCAATGCTATTAAGCCTAACCAAACATAGCCTTCCTTCACTGATCCATTAGCAGTGTACGATGCCTTAACCCATGGTGCATGAATGCCTTTAACCAAGTCTATCTGCTTTTCATTTGCCTGTATGACGAGCATAGTGCCGCATGGCAATGAATCTTGTATAGCAGCCGTGAGACTAGGCTGGCTGCGCACATTTATCATATTTCCATAAATGTAGGCAGTATCATTGGTAGTAATGTTCCAAATGTTATAATCGGTATTGCCTTGTAGTTGTGCGTTGGCCGCTATGTTACAGCTTGCTAGTCCAGTTATTACTAAAAACTTCTTGTAGATATTCATTCCATAAAGTTAGCTCAAAAATGTCTTGGAGATTGATAGAAGTCATCAATTAATTGCTCTCCAACAATTAGTGTGTATTAGTGTTGGGTTAACAGGGATATTGGCTTCCCATCTTTTCTTAACCAATAAAAACAAATGCTTATGCCGATTTTTCAAAAAGAAAATTTGACAACATTATTGAATGCAAAAAGCGAATTTTGCTTATCGCTTTATTTACCTACACATCGCAGTCACCCTGATAATGCTGGAGATTCCATCTTGTATCAAAACTTAGTTAAACAACTAAAACAAGAAGCTGCAAAGCTTGACGCAGCTATACCTAAAGGTATTTTTGACAACTTTGAAAAGCTTGCACAAAACTATGAATTTTGGAAACATACGCTTGATGGTCTTGCTGTATTTGCTAATGAAGATTTCTTTAAGGTGTATACTTTGCAACGTAAGGTGAAGCCTCTAGCTGTTGCTGCTACAAGCTTTCATGTAAAACCTTTATTGAAGTTTTTACAGTCTTTAGACAAATATCAAGTATTGATTTTGAATATTAATGAAGTTCAGCTATACGAAGGCAATAGGCACCAGTTGGACAAACTAGAACTTCCTGCTGATTTCCCTAAAAACTTAAAAGCGGCTTTAGGTCATGAAAAAACCGAGCCTCACCTTACCGTAGGTGCTTATGGCGGTGCTATGAATAATATTGCCACTTCAAGCGCTCATGGAGGCACTGCTAATATGGTGCAAGGTCAGGGAGGAAGGAAAGATGAAATGGAAATTGATACAGAGCGCTTTTTTAGAGTTGTAGATAAAGCTGTATGGGAATCATTTTCCAGAGATTCAGGATTGCCTTTACTTTTGGCAACCTTACCCGAACATCAATCCTTATTTAGGAAAGTAAGTAGTAACCACAAATTACTGGAAGACGGTCTAGCGATGAACGCTGGTGCATTGACAAATAAAGAGCTTCAAAAGCAAACTTGGGCTATTATAGAATCGCATTACAAAAACGGTCTGCAAGAACATGCTGATAGCTATGCTGCTTCTGCTGCGCATGGCAAAGGAAATGATAATCCTGAATTGATATTGAAAGATATAATAGCAGGTAGAGTAGCGACTCTATTGCTTGAGGAAGGAAGAGTTGTAAAAGGAAAAATAGCGCAAGATTATGGCAAGATTAACTACATGGCTACTGATGTTGCCAGCGACGATGTTCTTGATGATTTAGGCGAGCTGGCCATTAAATATGGCGGTGAAGTTGTTGTTATGTCTACAGAGAAAATGCCTACCAGTACAGGCGTTGCGGCTATCAATAGGTATTAAGTTATTGGTATTATTTAAACTAAGTGTATTCATCCTGCCATTATCTACAGAGTAGCAGGATGAATACACTTCACATTTGATAAGCTTTTTTTTGTGTAATATGTATTTGTGGTGATGTATTTTTAAGGTAAATTAAATTTTTGTAATTAAAATAAATGACCTTCGTATTTGTATTATTGAAATTGAAATGACTAAGATTATAAAAATGCTCAGCTTTATTTTGGTATTAGTTTTACCAATCTCATCCGCATTTCCCCAAAAAAATATTTACTTAAAATTTACACGTATTGATGCTTTTAAAGGTAATGTTCCAGGCTCAATATTAGATGCATCATTAAGATTGATTCAATCAGATCGTGTATATAATTTCATTTTTGAGTTTGAAAAAATATATAAACTTGAAGTTGAAGAGGATTTGACGTTTGAAGTTTTTCTTTACAATAGTGTGTCTATAATTTATCTCTTTAAATATTTACCGAATAGCAAAAGCGATAGCTTAATTAATTTCTCCTTGCCCTCAGTATATAATGTTCTTAATAGTGCCGTACTATGTCCTAAATGTGATAAGAGTGATATGACTTTTGCCAAAAATCAAGCTTACTATAGGTATGAAATTGAGAGCGGAAATGAAACAACTGTAAAAATAACTACAGATTCAACGAAGGGGGAAAAGATGTATTCTGGATCCTACTATTGCGAGAGAGATGCTATAAATTTTTAATTACTTTAAGTCTTCAATAAAAAAACGCAGCCCAAAAGCTGCGTTTTTTATAACTAAGTATTTCAAAAATTCTATTTACCAAACTTCAATTTCTTACCAGGATAGTAAGCTAAGCTGCCTAACTCTTCCTCAATGCGGATAAGTTGGTTGTATTTAGCCATACGATCACTGCGCGAAGCCGAACCGGTTTTAATTTGACCACAGTTCAAAGCTACTGCAAGGTCTGCAATAGTGTAATCTTCTGTTTCACCGCTACGGTGACTCATTACTGTGTTGTATTGGTTGTGTTGCGCCATAGTTACAGCATCGATAGTTTCTGTCAAAGTTCCAATTTGGTTCACTTTTACCAATAAGCTGTTGGCAACACCTTCTTTCAAACCTTTCTCAATTCTTTGCACATTGGTTACAAACAAATCGTCACCTACCAATTGTACTTTCTTACCCAAAGCATCGGTCAACATTTTCCAACCTTTCCAATCATCTTCAGCCATACCATCTTCAATGCTTATGATAGGATATTTCTTGCACCACTTAACCCAATATTCTACCAATTCTTCGCTGCTCAATTTTTTTGCCATCAGACTTATGGAAAACATATTTTTTGCTTTTAGCATCGTACAACTCACTATTGGCAGCATCCATAGCTATAGCTACTTGCTCACCTGGTTTGTAGCCTGCTTTTTCAATAGCTTTCAATACAATTTCAATAGCCTCTTCATTGCTTTGAATGTTAGGTGCAAAACCACCTTCATCACCTACGTTGGTGCTAAAGCCTTTGTCCTTCAATACCGTTTTAAGCGAGTGGAAAATTTCAACGCCCCAACGCAAACCTTCGCTAAACGTGCTGGCGCCCACTGGCATTACCATAAATTCCTGGAAGTCTATTTTGTTATCAGCATGCGCACCACCATTTAAGATGTTCATCATCGGCACAGGCAAGGTCTTCGCATTGGTGCCACCAATGTAGCGGTACAAAGGCATTCCAGACTCATCAGCAGCAGCTTTAGCTGTAGCCATACTAACAGCCAACATTGCATTGGCACCCAATTTAGATTTGTTCTCTGTACCATCCATAGCTATCAACAATTTGTCGATACCAGCCTGATCCATTACATCTATGCCATGTAGTTCTTCAGCTATAATTTCATTTACATTTTTTACCGCTTTCAATACACCTTTACCTAAGTATTTTTTCTTGTCACCATCGCGTAGTTCTACAGCTTCGTGCACACCGGTAGAGGCACCAGAAGGTACAGCTGCACGGCCAAAGCCACCAGCTTCGGTATAGATATCAACTTCTACTGTAGGATTGCCGCGAGAGTCCAATACTTGGCGGGCATAAACGTCGGAAATAAAGCTCATGAATTTTTAAATTTTATTATTTAGAATTTGCGTGCAAAGATAAATTAATTGATGGAAATGGAGATGGCTTTAGTGGGCTATATAAAAGAAAAACCCGGAAATGTCTTTCCGGGTTTTTACAATATTGGTGAAACGTATTTTATTTAGCCTCTACTTGTCCTTTCAAAGTAATTACGTAACGCTCTTTCGATTTGTCGTCTTGTACGGCATTCGATTGAATATTGATGTCTTTTGTATTAGGACCCACGCGTCCAGCTGAATTGAAAGTTACTTTAATAGAACCGCTTTTGCCAGGTAATACTGGTGCAGCTGAAAACTCAGGTGTAGTGCAACCACAACCAGCTTCAGCCTTTAAAATGCGCAATGGCTCGTCGCCTACATTTTTAAATTCAAAAACGTGCACTACTTTTTCACCTTCTTTTACTTTTCCAAAATCGTAAGTGTCGTTTTTATCTTTGAATTGAAACTTAGCACCTTTTTGCGCTTGAACGCTAAATGTAGCAGCAGAAACTAATAATAGTGCGGCAAATATTTTCTTCATTTTAAATTTGATTTTGTTGGTTAAAAAAACTCAACACATAGATGCAAAAATAAACTAGTAGTTTAATCATCTAAGTGTTGAGTGTATAAAATTTCTCCTTCGAGAAAAATCGTAATCTTAGTTAACTTTCATCATAGAAGAATTCTGAGGAACAGAACCTTCTGGAGCTTTTTCTACGTTTCCTTTAATGTAGATAACGCTAGTACCAGCAGTAGAAGTTACAGTAATGTTTTTATTGAACGGACCAGGACGACCTTTGGTGCCATATGCCGCTTTGATAATACCAGTTTTGCCAGGTGCTACTGCATCTTTAGACCAGAATGGCGTAGTGCAACCACAACCAGGGTGAACGTTTTGAATAATCAAAGGCTCTTTACCAGTATTAGTAAATACAAATTCAGCTTCAGCAGCATCACCTTCCTGAAGGTTACCAAAGTCATGCGTTTCGCTTTTGAACTTGATAGTAGTAGTAGGAGCGGCGGCAGCAGCAGCAGGCGTTGCGGCAGCAGCAGATACTGTAGGTGCGGCAGCAGTTTTAGGTGCGGCTTGTAATTTTTTACCTTGAGCAAATGCACCAGCACTTGTTAAGGCCACTAGGCTTGCAGCGAGGAAAATCTTTTTCATAAAAATGTTGTTTTTAATTTTTGTTGAAACAAAGGTAGGTAGGGTGTCAATTATTGGCTGTTAATTGCAGGTTAAGGTTATGCTTAATTTTACAATATGATGGTGTTTAACAATAGGATAAGTTTCACCATTATATTTGTGCCCGCATCTTGGCAAGAAGCTAAAATTTATGACACATGACCAGCATTATCAACGACAACAAAGAACAGCATAATCATATCGCTATCGTAGACCAGTTCGGTACGTATACCTACAAGCAATTAAACGAGCAGGCACAAGTTATAGCAAAGAACATAATTGCGCTGACAGGAAACGCAGAAGGTACTGTATTGTTCATGGTGCCATCGGGCTTTGAATATGTTGCAGTATTATGGGGGATATGGCTGGCTGGAAAGATAGCAGTACCAGTACACACAGCCCATCCGCTAGATGAAATAAAATATTTGGCTGAAGATACAGCGGCATCTTTATTCATCACTGATTCCGTTTTTTTAGATAAAGCAAAACAAGCAATAAGTTCCGATTGTAAGCTTCTATCTGTCGGCGAAATTTCAAAAGCTAATTGTCATACAAGCCTTCAGGCAATCGACCCAGAGCAAGATGCTTTGATTATCTATACAAGCGGTACTACAGGCAAACCAAAAGGTGTAGTGATGTCTCATTTGCAAATTGAGACACAAGTTAAATCCTTAACGCAAGCATGGGCTTGGTGTGCAGCCGACAGAATACTTAATGTGCTACCTATGCACCACGTTCACGGCTTAATTAATATCACTTGCTGCGCTTTGTACAACGGCGCTGTATTGGAAATGCAGCCCACCTTCGATGCTGCATTTGTACGGGAGCGCATGCTTAGCGGTGAACTCTCTTTGTTTATGGCGGTACCCACCATTTATCACAAGTTAATTCAGCATTACGAACATTTGTCAGCAGCGGAGCAAGCGGCATGGACTAAGGCTATGCAGGATATGCGATTGATGGTAAGCGGTTCGGCTGCTTTGCCCATTTCAGTATTACAAAAGTGGGAAACCATCAGTGGCCATCGTTTATTAGAGCGTTATGGTATGAGCGAGATAGGTATGGCTTTATCTAATCCATTGCAAGGTGAGCGGAAGCCAGGTTTTGTAGGCAGGCCTTTGCCATTTGTAGCTGCCAAAATAGTGCAGGAAGATGGTGTGGAAGTTACGGAGCATAGCGTTGCTGGAGAACTGTATGTTTCTGGTCCCACTGTTTTTAAAAGATATTGGCAAAGACCAGAAGAAACACAAAAAGCGTTTGATGGCAAATGGTTTAAAACGGGCGATATAGTAGAGCGCGATGCTGATGGTGACTACAAGATACTGGGCAGAAACTCCAGCGATATCATAAAGTCTGGAGGTTACAAAATTTCAGCATTAGAAATAGAGAACCTTATTCTGGAGCACCCTAATGTGCTGGAATGTGCGGTGATAGCGCTTCCTAGCGAAGAGTGGGGTGAGGTGATAGCAGCAGTTGTTGTGGGAGACGCTCCGCTTGATGAGCTGAAAGATTGGACCAAACAAAAGTTGGCGCACTACAAAACCCCGCGTCATTGGCAAAGCCTGAAAACCTTGCCCAGAAACGCTATGGGCAAAGTAGTAAAGAAAGAATTGAAAAGTTTGTTTGACTAAATGCTAACTAACAACTGTTTTTTCTTTGCCCTTGATTAAATACAATTGCACAACAATTGCCATCAGTAAGAACATGGCTATAAGTTGATGTGTCTGCGCCAGTGTTTCAAAAATACCCCATTTATTGGGCACAATTTGTAAGCTGGTTAGTACCGTAAAAATGCCAAGGGCTACTTGTACAAGCACCAATATCATAGGATGCCAACGGTATTTATTGAACGTTGCACTTGCATGGCTAGTATGAAGTTTGTACCCTTTGTAGGTAGCTATACCAATAAGCAGGCACAGCAGATAGGCAATACCTCTGTGTATGAAATGAATGGTTATTTTGTTCTCCAATAATGGATGCCCTGTTGGCGAGTTGCCCATGCCAGCCGGAATCCAATCGCCATTTATCATAGGCCAGGTGGCTGCTGCGGTGGCTGCTTTATGACCTGCCATTAAAGCACCATATACAAGCTGGATAAGTAATACTACGAACGATGCGAGATAAATATTTTTAAGATTAGGATTGTTTATTTGTTCTTGTTTAGGAATTAATAATTGCAGCGCAAACCACAAGACGTAGCAACCCAATATCATAGCCAGTACAAAGTGGATGGCCAGTCGGGTAGGGCGCACATATATAGCATCGCCCGTCAAGCCACTAGCTACCATAATCCAGCCCACTAAGCCTTGTAGCGCACCCATCACAAATAGGATTACCAAAGGCATCACCATTTGTTTGTTGAAATATTTTTTTACCCAAAAAAAAATGAAAGGTACCGCAAATACAATACCAATAAGCCTTGCCCAAAAACGGTGAAACCATTCCCAGAAAAATATAGACTTAAAATCGCTTAACGTAAAATCGGAGTTGAGGTATAGATATTGAGGTGACTTTTGATATTTGGCAAATTCTTTTAGCCAAGCTGCTTCATTTAGTGGTGGCAGTGTGCCCGTTACCACATCCCACTCTGTAATGGAAAGTCCGGAACCCGTAAGGCGTGTAACCCCGCCCAGCAAGGTTTGAATGATAATCATGAATACACCTAACAATAGCCAATAAGCAACTACCTTATTTTTTCTCTTGGTATCAGGGTCAAGATTATTGAAGGGTGTAAATGATTGACTGTTTCCTTGCTGGTCTAAATCGTATTGGTTCAAGATTTTCAAATTTTGCGCAAAGATAAGCCCTGAAAGCCGAAAGAATAATGCTTTCACCGATGAGATAAGTACAGTCGCCGATTTAGATAAATAATAAGGGCAACCAAAATGGCTGCCCTTACATTATGTAAATAAAATTCTAAGAAATAAGTGCCAAATTCTAATACCCAATTTTCTATACCACTTATCCTCACTCGTCATTTCGACCGGAGTAATTTTCATGCAGCGGAGCGGAATGGAAATTACGGAGTGGAGAAATCTCTGTACACTTTTATTCCTGGCAACGTCCAAGCACTAGAGATGTCTCGACTACGTGTTTTTTTTGTTCCATTTCATTTCACAAAAAAAACACTTCGCTCGACATGACGGTGTGGAGATTACAAGTGCCTAACCTCCAATTTACCAATTATCCTTTCCCAACAGCACGCCAATGGAAAGTCCAAAACCCCAATTTCTCCTAAAGTTATCTTTACTGGCACCAGGTGTTACATTAGCCAGACCGTAATTGAAATTTCCCCTAAAGTATAAACCTACGCTCGATTCATAACCCATCGTTGCGTTAAGTCCATAGTCCATATTCAGCAATTGGTCGGTCTGCGGATTGTCGCCCAAGGACAAATCATATTCTGTAAGCGTTGTGCTGTAACTGTATTTACCCGTTTTTTCATCGAATATAGGCGTCGACGGCATTTTGTTTTTCTGGCTAGCATTAAATGTATAACCAAAATAAGGCCCTGCTCCTATAAAGAACCTGCCATTGCCCTCAAAACCACTTTTGTACATAGCGTATACAGGTATTTGAAAACTGTTGACACTGTATTTACGTATTTGTTTAGCATTGCTGAGGTTATAAAACGATAGGTCAATTTCGTCAGAAAATTTTATGTTGTTCCATTGGTAAAATGCGCCGGTTTGTATATAAAAATTTTCTACAACTTTAATGTCCACATTAACGCCAGCTCTGATACCAGGTGATATATCACTAGTTTTTCTTGTGCTTTGATTGCCCAATTTGGTAGTTTGGTTCATCATGGCCATATTTACACCCATTTCTGGTCCGAACTTTACTTGGCCAAAAAGTGTTATTGGTAGTAACAAGGTAATTAGTGTTAAAAACTTTTTCATTTTCTATTTTTAAATATTGCTGCAAAAATATAATTTAAGATGCGACTTACACTAATTTTCTTTGTTATATTATTAAACTCTTGTAGCGGAACCGCACAACAAAAAGTTATGAACGATATTAAAAAGGATAATCCATATTATTCTAGAACAGATACAACTCACTTAACCGTGAGCAATGAAGAATGGAAGAAAATATTGCCGCCCAACCTATATGCTGTAGCTCGGGAGCAAGCAACAGAGCGTGCATTTACAGGAGAGTTGTGGGATAGTGACGAACGAGGTATGTACTACTGCGCCACCTGTGGTAATAAACTATTCAAGTCTGATGCCAAATTTGCGAGCAGTTGCGGGTGGCCTAGTTTCTTTGAAGCTATACGTCCCAACAGCGTAGTGTATGTGCCCGACAACTCTTATGGAATGAGTAGAACAGAAGTGATATGTGGTAGATGTGATAGTCATTTAGGGCATATTTTTGATGATGGTCCGCCGCCTACACACAAGCGCTTTTGTATGAACTCTGTGTCTTTGGATTTCGAACCAGATTCTGCCGCTAAATAAATTTTTGCTTAACTCATTTTAAAATTCCTCGACTTGAAAAATACAAGGTCTGCGAGCTTGCTTTTGTGCGCGTTATTTTTCTTTCAGTTTGGTCTGTATGCCCAAGACAACAGCACCAAACCGGTTAAGCCCAGGTTTGAAACAGATACAGCCTACGTAAAATCTTATGAGCGGGAAATTACCGCAAGAATATTTGCTTCTCAAAAGTATACCAGCATACAGGTACCGGGTTCCAGCACAATAACCTCCTTTAGGTATCGACCAAATACTACACTTAATTTAGGTGTGGGTGCTACTTATCGTTCATTTTCTTTAAACCTTGCTTACGGATTTCCTGGAATTAATAAAAAAGATGGTGAAAAAGGAAAGACCAAATATCTAGACCTGCAGGCGCATATGTATGGGCGCAAATTCGTAATTGATTTGTTTGGTCAGTTTTACAAAGGTTATTATATAAATCAACGAAATTTTGGCATCAATAACCTTAACTTTTATACCCGTCCCGACTTAATAGTGAATATGGTAGGTGCTTCTGGCTATTATGTTTTCAATAATCGTCGATTTTCCTACAGGGCTAGTTTGATACAAAACGAATGGCAAAAGAAATCGGCAGGTACCTTTTTATTAGGCGCAGAAGTATATTATGGTGCCATGAAAGCCGACAGCACTATTGTACCCGTTGAGCTAGCCAGTCAATTGCCGCATGGTAGTATTAATAGGTTGCGCTTTATAAATATCGGCCCGGGCTTAGGCTATGCCTATACTTTTGTATACAAAGAAAATTGGTTTGCTACAGGTTCGCTAACAGTTAATGTACCTATTGATTTTGTAAAAGAAAATTCATTTATCGAAGATAAAAACAGAGTAAGCATTACGCCTAATTTACTATACCGGATAGCTTTAGGCTACAACAGCCGACGGTGGATTTATACCGCTTCGCTCGTTAATGGAATGGTGTCGGCAAGGGGTACGTACAACAATGATACTTACAGATTTCACACCGGCAATCTTCGCTTTACTGCAGCCAAGCGGTTTACACTTACTAGAAAGGGTAGAAAAATAATGAAACCTGTAGACAAAGTGTTATCGGCACCAGCAGAGATAGGAAAATAAAGATAGCTTTCTCTATTATTTTCTACCTTTGCTTTAGATGCTACTCCCATTTTTTCAAGATAAAATAATAGAGGCCGGCTGCGATGAAGCTGGTAGAGGTTGCCTGGCCGGGCCAGTGGTAGCTGCGGCTGTTATCTTGCCCAAAAATTTTTATCATCCTGTATTGAACGACAGCAAGCAGCTGAACGAGGCGCAGCGTACTTTATTAAGGCCTATTATTGAAGAACAAGCACTAGCTTGGGCTGTAGCCTTTGTCGACAATCATGAGATTGACAAAATTAATATCCTCAAAGCCTCCTTTAAGGCTATGCATCTTGCAGTAGACCAATTAAAAATTATCCCGGAATTGCTGTTGATAGATGGCAATCGTTTCACCCCTTACTTCGGTATTCCGCATGAATGTGTGATAAAAGGCGATGGCAAATATGCCTCTATAGCCGCCGCCAGCATATTGGCCAAAACACATAGAGATGATTATATGTTGAAGCTACATAACGAATTTGAAGTATACAATTGGAAAGAAAACAAAGGCTATCCCACACCATACCATAAAAAGCAAGTGCGCGAAATGGGTCATACTCCTTTCCATCGCATTACCTTCAAGCTTAATCCTGATAAGAAAGATGCCTTATCTTCTGCCCTGAAGAATGCCAACATTCCCACTACTGATATATATTAATAATCAATAGCTTCTTTTTTCTACTAACAAAACAAAGCAGGGGTAATACAAACAAAGCAGGGGCTGTAGCATTATATTTAATATGTATTATGAAATTGCACGACCCGTCCCATCTCGTTGGAGAGGGCCGGGGAGAGGTCACATCAAAATAGCCAATAAGTCCATAATCCCTTCCGTAGCCGGCTTCTCTATCGGTATCACATTATTAAAATAAACATCAGGAATAGCGCGGTCCAATACATATTTTGGCACGTGATCCGGCACATACCGTACCAAGCCAGCAGCAGGATACACCACCAATGACGAACCAACAAGAATAAAAATATCTGCCGCTTCCATCAAAGGAATCGCCTCGGCTATCATAGGCACTTCCTCACCAAACCACACTATATTAGGTCTAAGCTGCGCGCTATCCTGCGCCAAATCGCCCACGTGTATATCTTCTCTTATTTCATAAATAGTGTCGCGGTCGCGTTCGCTGCGCATCGTTAGTATTTCGCCATGTAGGTGCAAGACCTTGGTACTGCCAGCGCGCTCATGCAGGTCATCAATATTTTGAGTCACAATGTGTACATCATATTTTTGTTCCAGCTGCGCTATGCCCTTGTGTGCCGCATTGGGCGCTGCCGCCAGCACATCTTTTCTACGCTGGTTGTAAAAACGCAATACCAGTTCCTTATCTCTATGCCAGGCTTCAGGTGTAGCTACATCTTGTACATTGTGGTTTTCCCAAAGCCCGTCACTGTCTCTAAAGGTGCGCAAGCCGCTTTCTGCACTTATGCCTGCGCCAGTGAGCACCACTATCTTCTTTCTGTTCATGCTTAGTTATATAGTTGTATTTGCTTTCAGTTATAAATTGTTAATCGTTGCGCTGCTGTTTGTCTGCTTGCAAAATGCTAATAAAGTTATCTTAAATTGCAGCCCTTATCAACAAGAAGCATACGTAAATATACAAATCATTGAAAAATAAAACATCCTTCTTTTGTCAGGACTGCGGATATGAAAGTCCCAAATGGGCAGGTAAATGTCCCTCATGCGGCGCGTGGAATACCTTTGTAGAGGAGCGTGTAGACAAAGGCAGTCAAAAGAATGCAGTTACAGAATTGTGGAGCGAAGAAAAGACAGTAACAAGCAAAGCCAAAAGTATAGAGCTGATAGAGGCGGAAGAAGAAACGCGCATGTTATTGCCCGATGGTGAGCTGAACCGTACGCTGGGCGGCGGTTTGGTGCAAGGCTCTATAGTGCTTATAGCTGGCGAACCCGGTATTGGTAAGTCTACTTTGTTTCTACAATGTGCCTTGCAATGGCAAGGTGTGAAGACGCTGTATGTATCGGGTGAGGAAAGTGCGCACCAAATAAAAATGCGTGCCGAAAGGGTAGGGATGAAAAACGAAAATTTGTTTCTATTGACCACAACCGATACTGCTACCATATTTCAGGAAATAAAAAAACTAAGACCTCAGTGGGTAATCGTAGATTCAATTCAGACTTTACAATCGCCTTACATCGAAAGTGCACCGGGTAGTGTATCTCAAGTACGCGAGTGTGCTGCGGAGTTGCAGCGATTTGCGAAGCAAACCAATACGCCCGTTACCTTAATAGGTCACATAACTAAAGATGGAAATATTGCGGGGCCTAAAATACTGGAACACATGGTAGACACCGTGCTGCAGTTTGAGGGCGACCGTCACTATGCTTATCGTATTTTGAGAACATTGAAGAACCGCTTTGGCTCTACATCGGAGCTAGGCATATATGAAATGACGGCGGCAGGCATGCGCGGCGTTGCCAATCCTTCAGAGATATTGTTAACCCAACATGATGAAGTGCTTAGTGGTATTGCCATAGCCTCCACCATCGAAGGTTCAAGACCTATGATGATAGAAGTGCAAGCTCTGGCGACACAAGCTGTATATGGCACACCGCAACGCACCACCAATGGTTTCGATTTAAGACGTCTGCAATTGTTGTTGGCTGTTTTAGAAAAACGTGGTGGTTTTCATTTTGGCATGAAGGATGTATTTCTAAATATTGCGGGGGGCTTAAAAATAGAAGACCCATCTATAGATTTAGCCATTGTCTTTGCCTTACTTTCTTCCTACGAAGACACGGCTTTGCCTTCCAATATTTGCCTGGTAGGCGAGGTAGGTTTGAGCGGTGAAATACGCGCTGTAAACAGAATAGAACAGCGAATAGCAGAAGCCGCAAAAATGGGTATGGACGCCATCATCATACCAAAAGCTAATGCTAAGGGCTTGGACAAAACAGATTTTAACATTGAGATAAAACTAGCCAATAAGGTAAGCGATGTGTACCAAACATTTTTTAAATAATTCTTTATGTTATCAGTAAGCCTAAATCCTTTTCCTATACTGGAAACAGAAAGACTTATTTTGCGTCAAGTGATGGAGAAGGATGTCCCGCAGTTATTTCAGCTGCGATCAGATTGGCGTATTATGAAATACATAGACAAGCCTCTTATGCAATCAGAAGATGATGCATTGGCAATGTTGCAGCGCATACAAGAATTGGAGCGCAATGATGAGGGTATTAATTGGGCTATTACCCTTAAAGAGGAAGATGTGCTACTAGGTACTGTTGGTTTATTCAGTTTTGATAAGGAGCACCATAGATGCGAGATAGGCTATATGCTGCATCCCGACTATCATCGTAGGGGTATAGTGCAAGAAGCTTTGGATGCCACTATAGGACATGCTTTTAGGGTTTTTAGGTTTCATTCCATAGAGGCTAATGTAAATCCTGAAAACGAAATTTCGATAAAGCTTTTAGAAAAAAACGGCTTTGTAAGAGAAGCTTATTCCAAAGAGAATTTTTATCACAATGGGCAATTTTTAGATAGTGCTATCTATTCTTTGCTTTGCCATAAGTGGCTACAGTTATAGACTAAAGCCGAGAAAGTTTTTAAGAAAATAAATAAAGAATTATGCTTATAAATTTTGATGCGGGTCCTGCCGCCTTACCTAAAGAAGTATTGCAAGAGGCTTCTGCAGCAATATTAAATTTCAATAACAGCGGTTTGTCTATCCTTGAAATTCCTCACAGGGGTAAATTGTTTGAAGAGGTTTTGTTTGAAGCGAATAGTTTGGTAAAAGAACTATTGAAACTTGATGATGATTACGAAATCCTTTGGTTGCAAGGTGGTGGCCGCCTTCAGTTTAGCATGATACCCATGAATTTTCTGAATGATAGAGAAACGGCTGGTTATATAGAAAGCGGTCATTGGGCAGCTGAAGCTTTAAAGAATGGACAATTGTATGGCAAAACCAATACCATAGCCACTTCTAAGGAAGATAATTTTAAATACATTCCAGCATGGAACGATATTCCCGCAGATTTAAGTTACCTGCATTTCACCAGTAACAACACGATTTACGGTACGCAGTTTACACAGTTTCCTGATACCAAAGTGCCTTTGGTGGTAGACATGAGTTCTGAACTGTTCAGTCGAGAATTGGATTATAATAAGTTTGATTTTATCTACGCAGTAGCACAAAAAAATATTGGACCAGCAGGAGTAACACTTGTGGCGGTTCGTAAAAGTATGTTGGCTAAACAACAGAGAACATTGCCTGAAATACTTTCCTATCGCGATTTGGCCAAACATAATTCTTTGTTGAATACGCCACCTGTCTTTGCTATTTATTGCAGTATGCTCACGCTTCGCTGGGTAAAACAAATAGGATTGGAGGAGTTGACAAAACGTAATAAAGCCAAAGCAGAATTGTTATACACCACTATTGATAACAGCCGGCTCTTTTATGGCGTAGCAGAAAAGGAAAGCCGCAGTATGATGAACGTATGTTTCAGAGCACACAACGATAAGCATACGCAAGCCTTTTTGGACTTTGCCAAAGAAAGAAATATTGTTGGTATTAAAGGTCATCGCAGTGTTGGTGGTTTCAGGGCTTCTATTTACAATGCCCTTAGTTTGGAGGATGTGCAGCAATTAGTAAATGCGATGTCGGAGTTTGAAGAAGAGCTTGGTGAGAAATAAACCAAGTTTAATAATTGAATTAAAAATTACATAACACAGAATTGAAGCCTTAGCCATGACTTTATTGGATAGAACGATATTAATTACTGGTGCTGACGGAGGGATTGGTACAGCTTTGGTTGAAACTTTAGTAAAGAGACAAGTCAAGAAGATTTACGCCACCGGATTGAATCTTGAAGTTCTGAAAACCAAATTTGAAAAATTTGGGAATAAGATTGTTTCGGTTGAACTTGATGTTACCAATATAGACAGTATAAAAAAATGCGCAGATGTTTGTACTGATATAGAGGTGCTAATAAACAACGCTGGAGTGGAATTTAAAATCCCTTTTTTAGACGACAAGGTTGGTCAAGCTGCGCTGTTGGAAATGAAAGTGAACTACATTGCAGTGATGGAGATGATAAATAGTTTTATGCCGAATTTGCTAAAACAGAAGAATGCCTATATCGTAAATATCCTCTCTATTGGTAGCTTAGTAGTTGTGAAAAGATTAGGTACATATTGCGCTTCAAAGGCGGCTGCCCACATACTGACTGAAACTATTCGAGAAGAGTTGGCACAGACAAATATTAAAGTGGCTGGAGTTTACATGGGTTACGTAAACACAGCGATGACTACAGAAAACACAAGTACACCTAAAGCAGAACCTATAGTAATTGCTACCGAAATTTGTGATGGAATTGAAAATGGAGAGGATAGGATTTATCCCGATGGAACAACTCGAAACTTCATTAAAGCCAACCCAATAAATACCATTTATTTTGATTAGAATCATGGTTGTATTATAATGAATAAACAATTTAAATTGGATTTCTGGATATTATTAAGTTGTGAAATCTTCGATAGTATAATACAACAATAGCCTGTGAAATTTGTAAAGGATAGACGCAGTCTAAAAATATTATGGATAAGGCAAAGACTACAAATAAAATCTTTACAAACAGCAAAGTAAAACTGGTTTTTGCTTTGCTGTTTATGTTTGGTGCCAATTGCTTTAGTCCTAATCGCGTTGCTGCACAGTCGCTAGCCAATGACACTTTTATTTTCGTTAGTGATACCCAAGAACCCTTATTTGCCGAAACCCTTATCCGCAAAGCAAAGTTCAACCAGACTGCTACCAAAATGATTTTTGAGGACATTTTGAAAAAGCGTCCACAAAATGTTTTTCTCTTGGGCGATATAGTAGCTGCTGGTTCCAAACCACGACGCTGGCGACAGGTAGATAAGTTTTAGATGGCGTAAGAACCAATGGTGGCGCGGTGTGGGCTTGTCTGGGCAATCATGAATACATTTACAATGCTAAGAGCGGTGAAAGCGCCTTCCAGAAGCGATTTCCCAGGCACAGCAAGACTGGATATTATGTCGTCAAAGATTCTGTTGCAATCGTCTTATTAAATTCAAATTTTGCTAAGCTTACTGCTGAAGAGCAAAATAAGCAAACTGAGTTCTATAAACGGATACTACCTTTTTTAGATAAAAATGATTCTGTAAAAGCTGTAATTGTTGCCTGTCACCACTCTCCTTACTCCAACAGTAAAGTCGTTGGCAGCAATCTCAAAGTTCGTGAGGCATTTGCGAAGCCCTACCTCAAAAGCAAAAAGGCCGTTCTTTTTCTAAGTGGTCATTCCCACAATTTCGAACATTTTAAAATTGAAGGGAAAACGTTTTTAGTTATTGGTGGCGGTGGCGGCATCAGCCAAAATCTGAATACCAAAGCCAACCGGATAGTTTGTGAAGACGATGGCTGCAATCCTTTGTTTCACTATTTAATGATTAAGCGTGCCACGAAAGACTTACACATTATCTGTCGTGAAGTTAACCATGACTTAAGCGGATTCAACAATGTATTACAGTTGAGTATCAAGTTGAAACCATAGGTAAATCTTTCTTTTTCTTTTTTGCCTTATAATGAACGATTGAGCCATAATCATGTTTAGGATGTATAGCGTGAGCTTGTCTATTGCAAGTTCACTAATGCATTATTAAACATCGTTGTGCGGAAAACTGTCGTGTCAAGATTGAACCGGGAATTTATGTTACGGTATTTACTTTCAGTTGTAATGCTGATATTAAGCTTTGGGGGAATAGCCCAGCAAGCCGAATTCGATATTCGTGGCAGGTCTATGTACATACCTGCCCGACAAAAGCCTTGGAAGTTCGACCATTCTTTATCATTGGCTCAAATCTATCTTCCAAGTGAATGGCTGGAACAGTCTATCAGCGCGCCTATGCTAGAATATAAAGCTAATTTTTCCTTGCCCAAGGGCTTTACGCTTAATGCAAATCTGAGGACGCTAATCATAGCTAACGATGTACGCTTTGGTCCGTCCTGGCAATATTCGCCTACTGATAGAATACATTTTGCATTGGCTTATCAATTGGGTTTTGGCTACGGTTTTCTACATGAGTTTGGCTATAACAATACTATTCAAGTATGGCAGCATCACCCCATGTTGCGTGCCGGATATAGTTTTAAAAATGTGGCCATAACCTTGCAGGGTAGGATGGATTGGATTATGGATACTAAACTAAATGTGAACGATTATGTTACCAGTAATACCACTGGTTCTACTTTTAATGGTTATGCAGTAGGTATGTTTTTGGAACAGCGATTAACAAGACGTAATTCCATTTCTTTTGGCTTTGTTGCCAATTTTAGTAAGTTCAATATTTTAGGTTGGCCAGCATTGAATGTAGTAGACCGACAATATTTTATACCGGAAGTAAACATAGGATTCAGACTTTAATTTACATCTACACTATTATGTGGCGCTATTCATTAGTTGGAAAAATCAAAATACCAATACTGCTTTGCACGGTATTATTGCTGTCTGCATGTATCAAAGATAGGTTTACCGCTATTCCCAATTATGCTAACACAAATCTTGACGGAACTATTCCATTCGATACGGCTTATGTTTCTTCCTTAGAAGGAATTTATGAATTGGCGGAAGGAGACAACCGCTTTGGGCAACAGTTTGCGGCCAAATGGGCTAATGGCTATTTATGTTTATTTGGTCAGACCGATGGGCGATTTATCAATGTGCAAGTGGGTTACAAAGCTGACGATAGCACTTTTCGCATGGCAGGCTTCTATCATTTTCCGCTCACTTCTGGTCAAGGGCAAATACAATTTACTATTAATAAAAATGAAGGCGTTGATACCTTACTCAATCATGGAAGTGATGGTATAACCTTGCGAGGCTATTTAGATGGTGATGCTTCGAAAGCTATAGTCTTGCGTTACAAAAGACCATTTTCAGATTTTGTATTGAATAGGAATTTTTCCATAGCTGCGCATCGCGGAGGTGGCAGAAATGCCGATAACTTACCCTATGCCGAAAACTCTTTGGAATTGGTAAAACACGTGCAACAGTTTGGTGCAACAGGTATTGAAATAGATGTAAGACTTACAAAAGATAAAGTACCACTTATCTATCACGATGCCGATATCAACATTCGCCTTACGCAGAAAAGCCCGCTGGTAGGCAATCTTAATAAATTTAATGCTGAATTTATTAGAGCCTACATACGTTTGGTAGATGGGCAAGTTATTCCTACGATGGAGGAAATGCTCAACACTATTATTGATTCCACCACATTGCAGAATATTTGGCTAGATTGTAAAGATGGCGGAGAAGCTGGTTTTTATGCAGCGGTATTGCCCGAAGTTCGTAAGGCTATGGCTTATGCACAGTTAAAAAACAGGACCATAAGCGTGTTAATAGGCTTACCAAGTCAAGAAGCTTACGATAGGTTTAAGACCTTGCCTAATCATACCACGATTCCTTCTTTATGCGAACTGAGTATAGACGACGCTATAGCCGCGAGCTCCAACGTTTTTGCCCCCCGCTGGACGTTGGGCATATTAACCCAGGAAGCAGCTACAGCACATGCCAATAACATGCGCGTGGTTACCTGGACTTTAGACGACCCTGCTAGTATGAACGAAGTAATTACCAACAGTGAGTATGATGGCATTTTGACCAATTATCCATCCATGCTCGCTTATCAATTATATAGCCAAGAGTAATTATTTGTTGGCGAAACAATCATGTTTACGATGCTGAACTTCTTTAAAATATTTGTTTTGATTGCGGTAGTAGGCTACCAGCCTACATTTGCACAGCGCGCCAGCCCCGACAATCCTCAGGATGGACATTTTACCGGCTCGCTATCTTTAGGCCCTAATTATTACTTCAATAACATTAAAACCTTTGGCGATAATGTAAGGCCAGTCAATTATGGTTTGTTTGGCAGAATAATGTGGAACTCGCGCTACCTGGTTTCATTAGGTATAGAAACTGGCTACAATAGATTTTACCATTTAAGTGGCTTTGAAAATAGTGCGCTTAGAGCTTCACTAGCCGCAATACCACTGCATTTGGTAGTAGGTATGCGTTTTGCAAAATCATTTTATGGCAACTTTAGTTTTGGTCCATCTTTGTTGCTCAATAGTGCATCTATCGCTACACAAGAAAACGCGATGGTGAACAAAGTGTGGTCGCTTGCCGATGGTAGTGTTGCTGTTGGCTATAGAAAAAGACTAACTAAAGATTTTACCATAGGTGCAGAACTAAAGCTTAGTTTCGCTACCAAAGCCGCTGACGTAAACCTAGCGCTTCCAATTGTATTTAGCTATGACTTTTAGATTGTACAATTATAGAAGTCAATGTTGATAAAGTCTGTTATTTTGTAAAGCCTTGTAATAATCATCTGCTATGGAGGCTTGTGAGCGATGTTGTTTCAGAAATTGCTTCGCCTCGTTAAGTTTATTATTTTTCCATTCGTCCGATTCAAGTTTATAACTTTTGCCGTCGCTCATTACAAATGCCGATTCTACAAATAAACGGTGGTTACTAATACTATCTTCATACTTATACTCATCTAGCAAATCGTTGATGGCTTCGGAGCAATTATAGCGCAGTGCGTCTATAGTAAAGCATTTCCAATTATCGATATCATACCTTAGCACGTCTCCCATCTTCGCTAATATTCCAAGATTGTGAAATACCTTGTTTGCTTGTGAACTATTATTTTCTTCTACAGCATCGCGATGTGCACGCAGGTTCTTATGTAGGGTAAGAATCTGATTATGGAATAGGTGCAAATTTTCTCCTTGCTCAAAAGGTTTAGTAAAGTTGTCGGTATTATATAAACCAAAAATAAAATCCAGGTCTTCTTTTCTGTAATGCTTTACTGGACAAGGTTTCAAGATTCCAATTTTACGAAGGAATGTACGAAGGGTTTGTGGCATCTATTGAATGTCAAGGGTTTGGAGATTACAAATTTAAGAGATTGCAATCAAATAGCCGCAGTGTTTTTTGTAGCAGTGTAATGATGAAGAATTGTAAGTTAATTGTCAGAAATGTCAAAACCTGATTTATATCAGGCATTAGTAGTATAAGTTGCTTTAGCTTCGCAAAAAATCAACATCTATGGATATTAAAACAGCCGAGCAAGCAGTTGAACTAATACAATCTGGTCAAACGGTATTTATACATACTGCTGCTGCCACTCCTCGTGAGTTGGTACAAGCAATGACTGCCCGTAGCACAACCTTGAGCAATGTAAAGATTGTGAGTATTCATACCGAATGGGCGGCGCCTTATGCCAACGAAGAGCATTGCCATGCGTTTGATATCAATACTTATTTTGTAGGCAGCAATATACGTAAGGCGGTGCATGAAGGTAGGGCCAATTATATTCCTATGTTCTTAAGCGAAATTCCTATTTCGTTTCGCAACAATAGTATTCCGGTTGATGTAGCACTTATTACTGTATCGCCGCCAGATAGCAATGGCTATTGCACGCTGGGCGTGTCTTGCGACATAAGTAAGGCAGCAGTAGAAAAAGCAAAAATTATAATTGCAGAGATTAATCCAACCATGCCACGTGTTTTGGGCGATGGTATCATTCATATATCAGCTATTACAGTTGCCGTAGAAGTAAATTATCCTATTTACGAATCGGCAGTTGTGCCATCTACTGCGCAGGAGTTGGCCATAGGCAGGCACGTAGCCTCTCTTGTTGAAGATAAGGCCACATTGCAAATGGGGATAGGTGGCATACCTAATGCAGTATTGCAATGTTTAAACAACCACAAAGATTTAGGCATACACACCGAAATGTTCTCTGACGGTATTATAGACCTTGTGGAGCGTGGGGTTATAACCGGTAAATACAAGAAGACACATCCCGGTATGATTGTTTCTAGCTTTGTATTAGGCTCTCGCAAATTGTATGATTTTATTGATAACAATCTTATCGTTCGTCTGCTGGATGTTGAGTACGTTAATAACCCAACTACCATTCGTAAAAACCCAAAAGTAACTGCTATTAATAGCGCCATTGAAGTTGATATATTTGGCCAGGTTTGTGCAGATTCTATTGGTACGTATCAATACAGTGGGGTAGGAGGGCAGATTGATTTTATGCGTGGCGCAGCACTTTCTGAAGGCGGCAAACCTATTATTGCTATTCCTTCTGTTACTGCTAAGGGCGTGTCTCGAATAGTATCTTTTCTAAAGCCTGGGGCATCCGTAGTGACTACAAGGTCGCACGTGCATTATGTTGTTACGGAATATGGCATAGCTTATCTTAAAGGTTTAAGCTTGCAGGCAAGAGCCAAGGCGTTAATAAGCATTGCTCATCCAGACCATAGGGAGCAACTCGAAAAGGAAACATTTGCTATTTTTAAAAAGCATGTATTGGCGTAGGATAATTACTTGTTGGTTTGAGGAAAGCTTTTGGCAGTAAGGCTTTTGGGCAATAGTGTTTCAACACAATTTCTTAATAGTAAGGTAACAGTCAAGCTACATTCATTTTGTTTTTTTGTAAAAAGAGATAAAATGAAATTCTTCAATTTTAAATTTTTGGTGTTTTTTAAAGAGTGGTTGTTTTTAAAAGCCATGCAATCAACATACCGACATTAGGGAAATAGATGCTATTCTGAAACATCAAAGATTATAATGCTATTGAACAAAGATCAGTTTGGGCACGACTTTAAATGGGGCGTGTCTACAGCTGCATTTCAAATTGAAGGTGCTCACGACCTAGATGGTAAAGGGCTTTCGATATGGGATGTATTTACTGCCAGAAAAAGAAAGATTAAAGGTGCGCATCATGCCCAGACGGCTTGTGACTTTTATAACCTTTACAAGTCTGACATAGCTTTAATTAAAACCTTAAACATCCCCAATTTCCGTTTTTCAATAAGCTGGTCTAGAATAATGCCTACGGGAAAAGGCACTGTAAACAAGTCTGGTATTGACTATTACAATAAAGTTATTGATAATTTATTGGAATGTGGTATCGAACCCTGGGTAACTTTATATCATTGGGATCTGCCGCATGACTTAGAATTATTGGGTGGCTGGACCAACAGAAATATTGTTGATTGGTTCTCTGAGTACACTGAAGTGTGCGCTAAAAATTTTGGAGATAGAGTAAAAAATTGGATGGTGATGAATGAACCATCAGTCTTTACTGGTGCCGGATATTTTCTGGGTGTTCATGCGCCAGGCAAAAGAGGTTTGAGTAATTTTTTACAAGCGGTACACCATGCAACCTTAGCTACAGCAGCCGCCGCAAAGGTATTGCGTGCAGTCTTACCGCTCGCTAATATTGGTACCACTTTTTCCTGTACGCATATCGACCCTTTAGACAACAATAAACGAAATATAGCTGCGGCAAAACGTGTTGACACTTTACTTAATCGTACATTTATAGAACCCTTGCTGGGCTTGGGCTATCCTAAGGCTGACTTTCCACTGTTGCGCAAATTGGATCGCTATATGCAAGCTGGCGACGAGCAAAAAATGGTGTTTGATTTTGATTTTATAGGTATTCAATGTTATACGCGGGAGGTGGTAAAAGCATCGCTATTTGTTCCTTATATTCAAGCATCAATTGTAAAAGCTACAAAGCGCAATGTGGACTGCACCGAGATGAACTGGGAAGTATATCCGCCTTCTATATACCAGCTTATAAAGAAGTTCGATGCATATAAGCAGATAAAAAAAATAATCATTACTGAGAATGGTGCAGCTTTTCCAGATAAAGTAGCGGACGGAAAAGTAGAAGATGCACAACGAACAAAATATATAAAAGACCATTTAGCCCAAGTATTAAAAGCCAAACAAGAAGGACTAAATGTACATGGTTATTTTGTTTGGAGCCTTACCGATAATTTTGAGTGGGCAGAAGGCTATTATCCAAGGTTTGGCCTGGTTTATGTAGACTATCAAAATCAAGACCGGGTTATTAAAGAATCAGGTTTTTGGTTACGCAATTTTTTAAAAAAATAGCCTTATTTATTTTGATTCATTCTGTGAAATAGACACACATATTGTATTCAATCGACCTTGTCAACATTAAATATATACTCATTTATCGAACGATATTTTTAAGCTTGCATCGTTCAGGTTATTAGATTTTCAAAAAATAATATAGATGAAAACTGTGTAGAAGTTATGAATCAAATTCTGAACAGTCTGATAAATGCTGTGTAGAATTAATAAAATTTCATGCTTTATAAATTTAATTCGTGACTAGCTTTCTAAATTTATTTGGAAGAAATTATTGTATTCACCAATCATCTTACTATTCTCTCCATAGATATTAGACAGCATTCACGCTTTGATAAGTACATTAATAATTTGATAGTCTTAATGTAAAATACCTTTTCTTCCTTCTGCTATTTCACCAAACCTAATCTGATAGCTACTTTCACCAAACCTACGGTATTTTTTACCACTAGTTTTTGCATAAGACTATATCTGTGATTTTCTACTGTTCTAAAACTAATAAACAGTTTGTCTGCAATTTCTTGTGTGGTCAATTCGTCGGCTATCAATTGTAAAATTTCTTTTTCGCGCAAGGTAATTTCCGGTATATTTTTCTCCGAATTTGTGTTGTTGCTAAAATTAAAAAGGTTCTGCACCATCTTTTCTTTAAGCGATGGTTCTATAAATTCATTGCCTTCAGCTACCGAGATAATAGCGTCATATAAGGTTTGTTGGTCTGTATCTTTTAACAGGTAACCTTTGCAACCTCTACGCATCATGCCCGACACCATTGTGGGCGCATCGAGACTAGTCAATGCTATTATTTTTACCTTAGGAAATTTGTTTTTAATAACGGGCACTAAGTCTTTGCCAGAGGCGCCACGCAAGATAATATCCAACAGCAATATATCGGGTTCATCTTGCGAAAGTTGCTCTAGCAGCGATTCTGCATTGTTGTGAATACCAACTATATTAATTTCGGGATATTCCTTTAGCATATTGGATATGCCATTGGTGGCTAGCGGATGGTCGTCTATTATGGAAACCTTTATCGTCATTCAAATGCTATTTCAATAAAAGTAATGAAGAAATGGGACATTCAATATAAATTGTGGTACTACTGCCTAATATGCTTTTGATGTCGAAGCTCGCGTTGTAAGTAGTCAATTTATTTCTGATACTTTTCAGTCCCAAGCCGTCAG
>Ga0256901_1000390_pt1 | contig 25312 bp, 15 predicted proteins | sample MC6MC0689MT_FD_190200 | JGI IMG/M metagenome (GOLD analysis project Ga0256901, IMG submission 190200) | Metatranscriptome of enriched soil aggregate microbial communities from Iowa State University, Ames, United States - MC6-MC0689-MT... | ecosystem: Environmental > Terrestrial > Soil >... | reverse complement strand
GCAACCGTATTGGTTTGTAACGCTCACATTATAATTGCCGCTTGCAGTAATAGCACGCACCTGGCTAGTAGAACCATTATCCCAAAGATAAGCTGGAACATTGGGTTGAACGCCTGCATTCAATACCTCTACCGCACCAGCATCCACGCACTTGTTGATGTTTGGACCAAGGTCTACAACAGGTTGAGGACGTATGTAAGCGATTACCTCTTCACGTGCAGTTTCGCAACGCTTTTTAAAACCAAAAGTAATTTTAGGTCTTGTGGTCATGGAGGTACCTCCGGTGAGTCCACAAATTGATGCTGGAGTTTGTAAATCTCCTTGAGCATAGCGTGTTACTGCATTATTTGTACCCGTGATATTGTCATATCTAACCGTGCCTGCCGAACTGGTGCTTCCTCCATTACTCCAACATGTTTGTATAACTAAATTATCTCCGGTCCAAGTAAAGTTATTATCTAAGATAAACGTGTTAATACCATTTGTAAGGGTGTGGTTGGCAGGGTTGCGAACTTGTTCTACGCTACCCTCAAATGCTGTAGCTAAACTAGCTGTTGTTGTATTTTTCATACTGACTGTAAAACCAGGGTAAACTATACCTGCACCAGCGGTTACGTCAAATGCAATTGAGGTAAGCGCCGAGCCTGGCAATATGCCCGCTGCTATCAGTTCAGATGCCTTAATCATGAACTGATGTTTGCGACCGCCCCAAGCTCCTGTAAATGGTGACTGAGTACCAGAGCTTGTAAGCGCTCCAGCACCTACTGTCTGAACATCATTCTGTACGCCACCACCTGCTGAAACGTAATAAGAAGTAGTAGTTGCTAAATACGGCGTAACAAAAGTTGCGCCTACCCCAACAGGAGCCCCTCCAGTTGGATTTTCATACCAATATGCCTGTCCGTTGCCGCCTATAGAGGCATTCAGGATTACTGTGCCTGGGCCACAATTGAAGCTGTCAGGAGCTCCTAGCATAGTAGCGTTGGCCACAACAATATATTTTGTGGGGCTTTCACAAACTGCTGCCCCAGCTCTCACTACAGCTTTGTAATATCTATTATTTCCGAAGGTAAGTGGGGGTGTAGTATAGCTAACATTTGTAGCTCCCGTGATATCTGCATAGTCATTAACATTGCCTGTAATAGACCCCTGCCATTGAATACTTCCTGGGAAATATCCAGCATTGGTATCTAAAGTCAACAGTGAAGATCCACTATTGCAGATAGTATCAGGATCGCCAATGATAGCAAGATTACTTGGTTGAACATGTATACGAACAGTGTCGGCGAATGTACAACCCGTTGTCAAAGCAGGGTTACCTGCCATCATGTAATAGGTTTGTTGACCTACGTTAGTGGTTTTCATATACACTGTTGTAGCATTTGTTCCTGCAACATAAGGTATAGTAGCCGCGGCATTGGTATACAAATTAGTAGCTGGACTCCAAGTATAACCAGAATAGTTATTTGGCGCAGCTGGTGGAGTTAAAGTTACTGTAGCTAGTGCATCGTTACATACAACTGCTGGGGCTGCTTTGGGTACAGAAGTACTAGTAGTAACTGTTGCTAAAACAGGAATTCTATTACCTTCACAACCTGCTGTTCTGTAATGAACTGAGCCATTAAATCCTCTATCTGCATTTACTCCCCCAAATAGCGAACACAGTCCTGCGCCAGATGTTAATGTCAAATCAGCATTACTGTAATTCTGAGCTCCAGTAATATTTGAGTAAGCCGCATTATAGTTTATATAAACACCCGTGATATTACCAGACGTGAGGTTAATAGGTGTAGGTAAGGTAATATTAAATAGTGAATTTGCTACTGTGTTTACCGTAACTGTTGCAACTAAATTCCAGCCTACATTGCTAGCCTCATTTCCTAAATAAGTACCTGTTCTGGTATATACATTCACAATTGCATTAGTAGCTGTTGCCGTAGCCAATGCCTTAAAGCTATCAATGGAAATTGCCACGTTGGGCGTAATATTAAACATTGCACCACCAGAACAACCATTACCTCCTGTTGTGATTGTGGCAAGTGTCTGAGGTGCAGAGAAACCTCCAGCAGATGCCGCTACATGATAAGTAGTATTGTTTGTAATATATGGAGTATTGAATGTCGGTCCTGAGTTAATTGGTGCTCCGCCTGTAGCTGAGGTATACCAATTTAAAGTAGCTGATGGTGATATGGCGGGAGGCGCAGCAGATAATGCTACCGATCCTGGCCCGCAACGACTACCTGGAGTAACAGTTGGAGAACCCGGGTTATTTACAGTCACTTGGTTAGAGGCTGATGACGTAATAATTGTAGTTGTTGTATTACATAATACTAAGCATCTAAAATAGGAAGCTGTAGTAACAGGTACGGTAGTAGTATAAGTTGGCACAGTGGTAGTGGCGCCAGGAATATCATTATAAGGACCAGCAGCACCAGTGGTTGATACTTGCCACTTGTAAGTTAGACCAACAACTGGAGGAAAAGGCGTTGCTGGTGTAAAATTCATAGTAACATTACCGGACAAGCACAGCGAGCCTGGCGTTGCAGTAACCGTACCCGCTGTTGGTAACGGGGAAGGTGGTGTAGAGCAGTTAGCAGGAGGAGTGAAGCGATATATCTGATCTGTAGCAGGCTTAGTTATAATTGTTTCGGTAAAGGTAGTAGACGAAGCAGTAGGCGTAGCAGAAGCATTATTTAATGTTAGATAGGTTGCTGTTGCGGCTGCATCTGCAATACCAATCGTAGCACCACCTCCATTACTCGCAGCTGGTTCTTGTTTATAAACATATTCAATTACGTTAGTTGTTTCATACAATTTAACTTGAAATGAAATATGAGGCGCAGAACCTGTAGAACCACGCCAACCCCAGTTTTTCCATTGCACAACCATAACCCTGTTTGGTGCAGCACCTTGTACAATATATGATGCAGCCGCACCAGTTGTCCAACCGGCCAAATCATCCCAAAGCGGCATTAATACAGGCTTTACAATATTTAAATTTGCCAAGCTGTTGGTCCAAGTGTTGGAGGTAGTTGCAGTTCCTAAACTGATGAAACCGTTGCTGCACATTTTGAACTGAGTATAATTCGTACCACAGTAGTTAAATGTAAATCCTATATTTATGTTACCGGAAAGAGCGTCATCAACCATAATTGCAACACTAGTTCCCCCAGTAATTTCTGTATAAGCTCCAGCAGCTGTGGTAGCTGTAAATCCATACTGCGATGCAGATTGCGAGAACGATTGCCAAGGCGCAAGAGTGAATAGTGAAATCGCTATAAACGCCACTGCGCTCAGCCATTTCCTGAATGTAATTTTTGTTTTCATATATTCTGTATTTTGGTACTGTTTAATATCATTTTCGAAATGATTGGAACCGTATTGATTAAGTTTTACCCAATTAACATCGCTCTACAAAAAGACAGCACCATTTTTTGAATGTATAGGGTGAATGGGAAATTAAATTATAAAATTATAATTATTTAACACTCCCTAAAATCTCAGTCAATGTAATAGCGGCCTTTGACAATTACTTAAGTATTTCTAGCTTCTTCGTTGCTCTTCCTTTATCAGTATCGATTATAACATTGTAGATACCATTCGCCAGACCCGAAACATCTATGTCTTGCTTATCTTCTTTTGAGACAAGACTCAATACTTTCTGACCCATCAAATTATAAATCTCTACCTGTTTCATTTTAATGCCGCCATTGTGGGCAATTGTAACTTTATCGCGACTAGGATTTGGGTACATTTTCAAGTCATTCGCTAATCCTTGTACATCGTTTAGACTAGTAAGACCAACCACTAGAATGCGGCTTATTACTACTTCTCCACATTGGTTTTTCATAGTTACCGTTATGGTAAATTCTCCGCTAGCAGTATATATATGCGATTCCGTATCGTCACTTTCTATAATGCCTGTATTATCACCAAAGTCCCAGAAGAAAGAATCAATGTTTTGTGCACCTAAAATGCCAAAGGAGAATGCACCATTGCCGTTGTCTGTAATAGCTATGCTATTAGCTAGTGGATTAAGATGTACACCAACGTTAATTGTATCTCTATCAAAGCATCCTTGATTATTTTGCACAAAGACTCTGTATACGCCTGCAACAGCCACATCGGTGGTTTGGGTTATACTACCATTACTCCAAATATAAATAGGATTGTTTGGGTAAGTGCCTGCATCAAGCGTTATAGATGATCCGTCGCAGATAGTGGTATCCTGATTGGAAAGATCTAAAACAATTCCTGTTAACGTAGCTGCTACCGATGCTGAAAGGGTATCATCAGCAGGTACTTCATCTGCTATGCCATTGGGCTGATAAGTCCAAGCTTTAATTTGAATAGGATTGTTATCTGGAAAAAACACATCACCAAGCACTACTGTAGCCGTGTTATTAGGCGCAGTAATTATATTGGTAATAGGCGCTGCCGAATAAGTAACCGGAGTTTGCGCAACACCATTTACTTCCCAATGAATGTCTACATTATTGATAATAGCAGTCCCGTTATTTTCAACCTTTACGGCTATTGGTTGAGTAGAGTTAGAACAGAAAGGCGTAGCCACTATTATGCTATCCACCTTCATGTCAATAGGAGGTAAAGGTTTAAATTGGTATACCTGCCCGGTAGCAGGTCTTGTTGAAATATTGTCCGTAAAAGTTGTAGAAGATGCGGTAGGTGTTGCAGTAGCATTATTTAATGATAAATAGCCTATCGGTGTCATACCATCGCATATACCAATTGATGCCGTTGTACCCGAATGAGCACCTGCCTCATGTCTGTAGATGTATTGAATTAAATTGCTCGATTCGTAAAGTTTTATCTGAATAGAGATGGTAGCAGGAGAACCAAAAGTCCACTTCCAGTTAAGGTATTCCATGGTAAATACTCTATTGGGAGCAGTACCCGTGGTGAGGTAAGAAGCTGTGGAACCAGCACCTCCTAAATCATCCCATAGAAAAAATAAGCCTGGATTAATTGTGTTTAGACTCGCCAAATTGTTGGTTAAACCACTACCTGTCAGTGCAGTATTGAATGTCATCCAGCCGTTTGAAGAAGCTTTCAATTGTGTGTAATCAATACCGCAGAAATTAAAGGTAAAACCTATAGGTAGTGCAGCCGACAGCGCGTCATCAGTTTGAATAGCGGAAACATTTGTACCGCCGGTGATAGGTGTAAAAGTGCTACTAAATGCACTAAACTGATAAGTATTGGCAGCCTGAGCTTGGGTTTCCTGATGTGTAAAAATAGATGCCGAAATAACTAATAAAAGAATAAGGTACTTGTTATTCATAACGAAAAATTTAGCCCGTTAACAGATGTAAAGATGATGTTGTAATTTGATGGTTATTGAACGTAACACATTCAAAATACAGACATACTTTAACTATCATAAGGTTGGGTAAATTTTGACACAAGTAACACTTACTCCAAAATTGCACTTTTATCAAACGTTACTAGCATGAACTAGTAAGTTAATTCCTCATATACACTTCTCAACTCGCTAAAAGCATGTTGGTCATTGGCTGCTTTTGCCTGCTCCATTCCTTTTTGATAAGTGGCTATCGCTTGTTCAGTTTTACCAACACGTTCCTGCAGTTTGCCGAGGTGATAATAAGTAGCTATATAGCCGGGACTATGATCTAGATTTTGCTCAAAGCATTGCTGGGCTTGTACATCATCACCAGCTTTTACATACTCCAGCGCAAGCGCATGGATTAAAAAATTATCGTTTGGGCTTTCTTTTAAAAACTGTTTAATCTGCTCTATTCTTTCCATAAGCAATACTACGGCATGATATTAAAATAAACAAGAGCGTCATTGCTGACGCTCTTGGGTTGTTAATTGGGATTGGCAAATATTGTTCTTTATTTTAAAATTTCCAATCTTCTCACTACCATTCCTTTGTCGGTTTTTACCTGAATGGTGTAAACACCTGAAGCCAGATTTGACAACCTTAAAGCATGTTTATCTGCCGCATCGGCTTTTTGATTATATACCTGCTGCCCCAGTATATTGTAGACTGTTACGGCCTCCATCTTGAAGCTTCCTTTGTTCAATAATGTTGCTACTCCTGTAGTCGGATTAGGGAATATCAATAACTCATTGGCATCTACCTTAAGCTTACCTACACTCACAATATTGCTAGACAAGGTATCAATAACGGAACCGCAGGTGCTGTAAAGCCTTACCTGCACTAAATAAACGCCTTCAGCAGAATAAGTATAAGTTGGATTAAGGTCGTAACTAAAGCCTATGCCATCGCCAAAACTCCATTCTACAGCTACTACATTTTGTGGATTTACCAAATTAAAGCTATAGGTAAAATTGCCATTATTATTACTTTGGATACCAGCTATAGATGGGCGCTGACCCGCCATAGCCACGCTAATGGTATCGGTAGATATACAACCATCCTCGCTAACTACCGTTACGTTGTACACTCCTGGATCGTCAACGGTAATGGTATTGGCCGAACTTCCTGTACTCCATAGGTAAACACTTCCATCATCGCCGGCGTTTAAGGTAATTTCTGTGCCGATACATACCGAGGTATCGTTGCCTAACTCTACGACTGGCTTCTGCAATAAAGTTAGATTCGCCGTATCGGTGGTTGCGCATCCAAAGCTATTGGTTACTGTTACATAGTATTGGCCGCTTTCATCCACTGCTCTTACTTGGCTTGTGGTAATACCGTCATCCCAAAGGAAACTTGGGGTATTAGGCTGGATGCCTGCATCCAATACTACTATAGATCCTGCATCTACACAACTAAATATATCATTCCCTAAATCTACCACTGGCAATGGATTTACCGTTGCCACCACAGGTTGTAAAGCGCTGCGGCATGTAGATGGTGTGCTACCAATATCTGCCGCTACATAATAGGTGGTAGTAGTGGTAAGTACTGGTGTAGTAAAGGTTGCACCTGTAGCGATAGGCGTAGTACTGGTAGGACTATCGTACCATTTTGCTATCGCATTATCAGATACCTGAGCCGACAATACTATTGCACCTTCGCCGCATCTTGAACTATCTCCAACAACTAATACATCCGGATCGGCAACAAGAATTTTTACAGTATCAGAATAACAATCTTGTATTCCGCCTGTTACTCTAACACGGAAGTATCTGTCAGCCGTCATGGCGGCTGCGTTGTAGTTTGGTGCATCGGTATTGCTAATATCCGTCCAGGTTGTAGCATCAACCGAACTCTGCCACATAAGGTTACCTGTAGTATAGCCAACGCCTGGCGTCAACGCAATGGTAGTGCTACCGTTTAGACATAAAGTATCTACCGCAGCATCGATTGTAAACTGAGAAGATTCTAACTCTACCTGGATGGTATCATTAGCATTGTTAGCATCAGCAGTATTGTTTGGCAAATAAGTCCAAGCCTTAATTACATTAGGCGTGCCATTTGTAAAGTTGGCGGTACCCAATACAACGGTATCTATAAACTGACCATTAGCAGTCGTTATAGAATTTAGCGTAGCTGTGTAGTCGTAAACCGGCTGATTTACGCCATTTATTTGCCAATGAATTTTAAGGCTGGTAATGTTATTAAGTCCAGCGTTTACTATAGAAACCTTTACCGGTTGCTCGCCTGCGCAAAAGCTTCCAGAAGGTGATATAAGGTTTACAGAACCCGCATTGTTATTACCTATAGCTGGAATTTCATAAGCTCCAGGTGTAGGCATAGTTGCTCTTGCAGTACCTACGATGTCTGTTGGCACGGCACTTTGCAGGTCGAGTCCATTCCCGAACAGCACATAATTCGTAGGAGTTAAGTTGCCTGTGGCGGGAGCTACAAACTGCGGATTAACCGTTACCGAGTTGATTTCTTGTGTAGGTTGTGCTGCTTGAAAAGCTGCTCGCGTCGCATATGCAGTTGCCCAATAGCCATAATTTTGCGCACCTGGCTGTGTGGAGTTTACGTAATAGTTATTGCGCTGAGCATCATTAATGGTAGTAGCAGACACAAAATAGAAACCATATTTTATCCCACCAGTACCACCTGTTATACTTACGTTGTTGTTTCTAATTACACTTGTATTGGAACTTCCACTAGCGTATATACCGTAAGTAGCCCCTGTTCCGCTGCTCGTTTTGTCTAAATTTACAGTATTATGAAATACATCAGCAAAGCTGGTAGTGGTTAAGTATAATCCATACAATGTAGAAGCATTGCCTATGTTGTAAAGAATATTATTGGCCACCAAAAGTCTTTCGGTAGCTGTACCTGCTGCCGAACCCGGATATAACCCATATACAGCTAAAGTGGTAGTAACAGTAGGGTCGGCAACATCATGAATCCTGTTATTCAGTACCCGAGTACCTGCAACCGAACCGGTAAGATAAATACCATAGAATGTGGTGACAGTAGTCTTGGTACTGCGATGCACATTATTATTGGCGATTAAACCATTGGTTGCTCCGCCGGAGAAGTACATGCCATAGATATAAAAATTAGACACCTCATTGTTAACTACAATGTTACCATCGTTGGTTCCCGCCATAGCAAAGCCATAGTATGGGCCTCCAGCTCCATTAGTAGCTAGTATTCGGTTGTTACCAATATAGCATGATGTACCATTAGTACCCGTGCTAGTAGCAGAAGTATTGGAGCCTGAGAATACAATGCCATTACTGTTGGCAGAAGCCGTACCCGTTATGGATGTTAGGTCAAATGTGCAACGTTTGATAGTGTCGTTAGATGCACCTGCAGTAACTAGTGCGCCCCATCCATAAGTCGGGTCTAAAGATTTAAAGGTCAAACTATCGATGGTCATGTACTTAGTACCATTTAGCGTTAGCAATTGACGCTCGGCCAATGTATTGGTAAATTGCACTGTTGCCCCATTACCATTTATACGAATAGTTTTGGTAGCACTTGTGCCCGGAATATCATTAAACCTAACAAACTCAACATAAGGTCCAGAGCCTGGCGCTACATTTACAATCACCGAATTGCAGATACCAAAAGTGTTCAAGTCATTTGCTAATGCTGTGAAAGTTTGATAATTGTTTCCTCCCGTGGGCAATGCAGAATTTACGGTTAGTGTTCCCGACAAAGATGCCGCCATAGTAACGGTAATAGAGTCATTCGCATTTATGGTATCATTTGCACCGTTTGGCAGGTAAGTCCAGGCTTTAATCTCTATAGGCGTAGTCGTAAAGTTGACATTACCCAAAGTAGCCACAGCTGTATTCCCTAGCGGATTGGTAAGGGTATAAATTGGGGTAGTAAAATTAACTATTGGTTGTGCTACACCATCTATTGTCCAATGAATCTGCACGTTGTTTATGGTGTTAATTCCACCATTCATTACCCGAACAGTTACGGGTTGAGTTCCTGTACACACTGTGCCAGAAGGGCTAACAATCTCAAGAACACCAGCATCATTAGTAGCAGTACTAGTAAGTTCATAAGCACCAGGGGTAGGTGCCGGACTACGTGGCACATTAATAATATCGCGCGGCACATCTGTAAGTAAATTGATACCCGTACCAAACAAAGCAGTATTGCCAGGCGTAAAATCACCCAAAGCTACACTGGCGAATTGGGGATTTTCAACTGGAGAGCCTACCTCAAGTGTAGGGTAAGCCGTTTGGAAAGCCGCTTGCGTAGCATAGTTTGCAGTATAGTAACCATAATACTGTGTACCGGTTTGTGTAGAATTAAGATAGAAATTATTCTTTTGGGCATCGTTTATACCATTAGCAGTGGCATAATAAAAACCATATTTGGAGCCTGTGTTACCGGCTGTCAAACTCACTATATTATTAGAGATATCAGTGCCTGTATTAGCACCCGTAGTATAGATACCGTAGAAAGCAGACGTACCTGTATAAGTAGCATCTAAAGAAACTGTATTGTGATAAACCTTGTTGTATTGAGCTGCACTTAAATAAATGCCAGAAGATACACCGCCTTGATTGATACCGTACATTATATTGTTAGCGACAATCACAGGTTCTGTTGCTGTACCATTGCCCGAAAGAGATAAACCCCTAAAAACAGTAGTGCTACCTGCTGTCCCTGCTGGGTTAAAAATTCTGTTTCCCCTAATCTTAGAACCGCTAATATCGCTATTAACCGTGTGTATGGCATAATTCGTAGTGATGGATGCTGTTTTATTGGTTTTGTGCAAAATGTTATTGTCAATGATTGTATTCTTCGCTGTAGTTAAATACACGCCGTAGTAATAATAATTTTCCAGAGTATTACCTACTATAACGTTGTTATCATTACCGCCGGCTGCTATCGCCACACCGTAATAATATCCTCCGGTACCATTGGCTCCTCTAACGGAGTTATTCCCTACATAACAATAAGTCCCATTTAAACCAGATGTGATGGCAGAAGTATTTGATCCAGAAAAGGTAATCCCATTGGTATTTGCAGATGAAATACTCGTAACCGCCGTGAGGTCAAAATCACAACGCATGATAGAATCCATTGTGGCGTTATTGGTAATTAACGCGCCCCAGCCATAAGTAGCGTTCAAGGCTTTGAACCTAATACTGTCAATGGTTACATATTGTGCGCCATCAAAAGTAAGTAGCTGCCTTTCCGAAGCCGTATTATCAAATTGAACCAGTGCTCCATTTCCGTTAAAACGTATTCTGTTGGTGGCACTTGCTCCTGGAATATTTCCAATATTAATTGTTTCAACATAAGGCGTTCCTGCTGTTACGTTAAAAGTTATTGGTCCTAAGATACCACATTGCATGGCTGCGATAGCATCGGAAAATGAATTGAAATTAAGCCCGGTTGTGGGTGCTCCATTATTGATGGTGTAAGTATTACCGGCTAACCCAGTGGAAATCTGCACTTGAACAGGAGTAGAATATACAGGCGTTCCACCGTTGCAAATTACTTTAGCTCTGTACCATAGCGTGGCTGTTGGATTTATTGTAAAACCAGGACTTGGCGCCGCACTACTTATACTCGTTGGCACGAAAGGGCTATTCGATGGTGAACTTTCCCATTCAAAAGTTAAGCCAGCACCAGTACTATTGCCCGAGAGGTTTAAATTAACAGGCGAGTTAGGGCAAACAGGTACGGTGTTGCTGGATGTAGATGCACCCGCATTCGGAGGGTTTACACATACAGAACTAGGTCCAAATGTTATTTGCAACTGGGGTCTTACTGTTCTATTGTTATTCAAAGTTGTTCCTGGAGTGGAATTACAATATGAGATAGTACGGTCATTAATGTTATCTCTTTTCCAAGATATACCAAGTGTAGACCATGGACTGGTTGTAGTAGAGTGATCGTAATTAACTGATATCTCTAAGGCCCCTCCTGTATATATAAATGGCGCTGTTAATGAAAAATTTACCCAGCCTATCGCAGCAGTAAGCGATGTGGGTGAGTTATAAACTTGAGTAGCTCCGCCAGTTAATGTAGCCCAAGTTTGAGGAGCGGGTGAAACCGCTGTCAAAGAAGAGTTTTTAAGCCATATTTCAAATGACGCTGGGTTAGCAAACGCTGCAGCATTGTCTTTGTTCCAGGCTAGTTGAGAAATGACAGAGCCAGGCGTCAGGCCAGCAGTAGCTAGTTCGGCAGCTGTATATAAGTAGTGGTGGCGGCTGTAAATAAATGTACTTGTCCCCGTTGACCTGTACATTGGACCAGAATCTCCTGTTGCACTATTAGCACTTGTTCCACTTGATGCTCCTGCGCCTATTACTATTGTTTGCGCAAAAATAGGATTACTATTATTCAGAAAAAAAGAACTGAACAATAGGACAAAATACAATATATTTCTTTTCATAAAATTATCTTTAAACTCGGTTATTTTTTTACGCACTTATTTTGCTACCTGCACTTTTTTAACTAATCTTCCTTTATTCGTTTCTATTACTATTTGATAGGTGCCTTGAGCATACGCCGCAGTATTAAGCTGTATTTTTGTTTCATTTTCAAAAATAGACCCATCTATTTTTTGTCCTACCACATTAAACACCGAAATTTTATTTATTTGCACACCAACATTAGCAGCAACAATTATTTTATCCTTCGCCGGATTAGGATACACCTTAATACTGTTACTTAATACTTCCAAGTCATCAATACTAGTTAACGTAGCCGACACAGGTCTGCTTACTACACTTTCACCACAGCTATTAGACAAGGTGCAAGTGACCGTATAGTTACCAGCTACAGTATAAGTGTGCGACTTTTGTCCCGCTCCTGTTTCTTCTGGAGTACCATCGCCAAAATTCCAATTATACTCATCTACATGTTGTTCTGCATAAAGATTAAAATTGAAGCTGTTGCTACCAGTAGGAGTTACCAATATGGCTTGTGCTGCTGGTGGTGGGGCAAAGGTTACGTTTACAGTATCTTCATCTATACAACCACCTAAGGATTGAACCTTTATGATGTAGCTGCCCGATTCGTCTACATCGATTGTACGTGTAAGTGCTCCGGTATTCCAAACATAAATAGCGCCAGAGGGTTGCAGGCCTGCATCTAAAGTCAATATGGCTCCGGTACAAACGATAGTGTCTTGTGGATTAATATCAACAATTACACCTTGTATTGGAGGATTAATGGCGATGGTTAGTGTATCATTGGAGTTGTCGGCATCTGCTACGCTATTGGGCATATATGTCCATGCTTTCACAACCGTATTTTGTCCGTAAGGGAAATTATAACTTCCTAGATTCAAGTCTACAAAGTTGTTAGGTGACGCCATCGTTGGCAATGGTGTATTGTACGTAATAGGTGTTTGGCTAACTCCATCTAAAGTCCAATGCACCTCCATGTTATTTACGATATTGGTTCCAAGGTTACTTGCACGAATTATTAAATCCTGATTCCCTGAACAGAACAAACCCTCAGGTGAAAGCAGGCTGTCAACTCCCGCATCATTATCTACTCCAGCAATGCTATAAATTACGCCTCCATTAATTTGTCTAGGCGTAAAAAAAGAAGTCATAGCAGAAGAGAACGTGAACGCACAAGATGCATCTGCGATTATGGTAACAATTCCATTGGTAAATGTTGGGGTGTTTACATTTGTGGTAGGATATACATTACCAGTCCACTGAATGGCAAACCCAAATGTATCTCCAGGCATCATATTCAAAGTTAGCGGAATAGGTATTGTTTGTACTACTGGATTTGCAGATGCTGGGCTTTGGCCAGCGAAAGTAGCGGTTCCTAAATTTACCCAACCGTTAGCCACATTTATGGTTGGTTGCCCATTTATCTTATTAGGATTATACCAAATGTTGGCTGTACCAGATGCCGTGGAGAAAGCACAACGTAGATTTTCTACAACAATGGCTTGGTTGGTTGCAAAATTGAAACATACACCCCCTGCCGTACTACCACCCCCAGAAAGTGGGGGCACGTTATCGAACGTAATGGATTGTGCACTAATATCTTTATTAACAAAAAGACTGGCTGCAATAAAAATAAGAAAAGCAATGTACTTATACTTCATAGGTGAAATGGTTTTGAATTTTACGAATCTATTTCAAAGACACACAAAATATCGTATAGGATGGATAAACTAGCTGGTTTCGCTTCTTTTCTGATTAAAGTCAATGCCTCCAAAAGTTAGTATATTTTAAATATCTATAAAAACTCCATTCATTTATTAAAAAAGTTATTTTTGTCCGCGTTAAAATCTATGCTACATGCAATTGAAGGACACTTTTAAAAGTTTTGTACCCCATTTATGGGTAATTGGCATTTTCGTGGTGCTGAGTTGTGCATTTTGCTATCCTGCCTTTCAGGGCAATACCATTATGCAACACGATATAAATACCTGGCTGGAAGGTTCCAAGGAAAGCCGCGACTATTATACAAATACTGGAGAAAGTGCGCTGTGGGCCAATAATATGTTTAGCGGTATGCCGCAAAACCTTATAGACTTTTACTCAACAGGCAACTGGTACAATAAGTTGGCTCAAATGTTTCAGTTTTATACACATGGCCAAGTACCCAATCCCGCAACGTTTTTCTTTATAGCCATGGTGTGCTTTTACATACTCACCTGCGCACTCAAAATCAATAGATGGATAGGTGCCATAGCTGCTATAGCCTTTGCTTTTTCGGCATACAATGCCCAGATTGTAAGCGCGGGCCACACTACCAAAATGCTTGACATTGCTTATGCACCAGCTATTTTCGCCGGTGTTATATTAGCTTATCGGGGTAAGTATCTGTTAGGTGCCGCTGTAGCGGGCATTTTCCTTTCGTTTGCATTTGATGCCGGCCACTGGCAAATCGTTTACTACACTGCCCTTTGTATAGCGGTAATGGTTATTGCGCAGTTTGTTGTTGCTATCAAAAAAGGAACTTTAAAAAGATTTTTTATCGCGTCGGCACTGTTGCTTACCGTGGCTGTACTAGCTGTAGCTACCAACGCTACAAGGCTTATGTTGTTGCAAGAATACTCACCCCACTCTACCCGTGGCGGCAAGAGCGAACTGACCACTGGTACAAAAGATAAGTCTACAGGCTTGGATAAAGATTATGCCTTTAGCTGGAGCGTAGGTGTAAGCGAAACCTTGTGTATACTTATTCCCAATCTTTACGGCGGCTCTACACAAGAAAACATTGGTGAAGAATCGAACCTTGGCAAAAAGCTTAGTAGCATGGGCGTACCGCCACAACAGGTGGAAGGCATTACCCAAAACGCACCGCTGTATTGGGGTGCGCAACAAGAGATGATGAACCTTGCCGGTCCAACGTATTTTGGTGCAGTTATTTGCTTGTTGTTTGTACTGGCGCTATTGGTGATTAAGAGCAAGCACAAATGGTGGGTAGCCGGTTTGAGTGCCTTATTCTTAATTTTTGCGATGGGTAAAAATTTCTCTGCCTTCAACTATTTAATGTTCGATTATTTCCCGGGTTATAACAAGTTCCGTTCGCCCAATATGGCTGCCAGCATTACTTCTGTATTTTTCCCTTTATTAGCAGCATGGGCGCTTCGCGATATTTTTGCTGAGAAAATAAGCAAGGAAGAGCTATGGAAAAAATTGCGCATCGCAGTGATGATTACAGGTGGCATTTGCTTATTGGCTCTGATTGCAACACAAACCGCGTTTGATTATAAAGGCGCAGCTGACGACCAAATTTTACAAAGAAGCTTCCAAAATATCCCAGACTTAATGACGGCCTTGAGGCAAGACCGTGCAGATGTTGCGGGTGCAGATGCTTTGCGCAGCTTGATATTTGTATTGCTCGCAGCAGTTGTACTTTGGGCTTTTGCTAAAAGCAAAATCAAGAAAGAGATGGCTATTGCAGCGCTCGGTTTATTGATAGCTTTCGACCTTATTCCTGTTGCGCATCGTTACCTCAACGAAAAGAATTTTGTTGATGATGAAACCTATGCACTACAATCTGAGCCTAGCCCTGCCGACAGACAAATATTGCAGGACAAAGATCAATACTATCGTGTGTTAGACTGGTCTACCAGTGCTTTCAACGATTCTAAGCCTAGCTTATTCCACAAATCTGTAGGTGGTTATAGCGGTGCCAAACTTCAGATTTATCAGGAATTAATCGAAAATCAGTTGGGCAAGTTGAACGTATCTGTACTAAATATGCTCAACACAAAATACATAATTGTTGGCGGGCAAAACAATCAAAAAATGGTGCAGCCTAATCCTACGGCTTTGGGCAATGCATGGTTTGTGTCTGAAGCGAAGTGGGTGAAGACTGCCGACGAAGAAATGAAAGCCTTGGATGCACCTTTGCTAACCCAACCCGGAGACTCTTTGGCCGGCAATTTCAACCCTGCACAAACCGCTATTTTGCGCGAAACTTACAAAAGCGATTTAGGCAATTATGCCTTCGGCAAAGATGCTGCTGCTTACGTAAAATTGACGCCTGGTGGTTATGGACCAAGACGCTTGAAATACGAATCAAACAACAGTCAAGCGGGGCTTGCTGTGTTCTCCGATATCTATTATCCTTTGGGCTGGAAGGCAATGGTAGATGGAAAAGAAACACCTATCATGCGTACCGACTATGTGTTGAGAGCCATCAAAGTGCCTGCCGGTAAGCACACTATCGAATTTACTTACGATTCTCCTGCTTATGAAAAAGGGGAACGCTACGCGCTTATAGGCAGTATTCTGCTAACTTTAGTTGTGCTGGGTGCTATTTATGTTAGTCTTTTTGCCAAACGCAAGGAAGAAGATTTGACCTTGGTAGAACAACCTTTTAGCGAACGTAAAAAATAAAAGAGAATTAATATACCCATTTCATAAAGCTGCTCCATCGCGAGCAGCTTTTTTTGTGCAACATTTTCAGTAGGTTAGCGTTAAATATTTAGTCGGTTCCATACAAAAACGGCATGTTGAAGCTAGTGGAAATGCGCACATTTTATCCTTATCTGCATATAAACAAATGTTGATAACCTGCTGATACAAGCTAATACTTATTACCTTAAATTTGTAAAAACAGCTACGCTTATGTTTAACGACGATTCTTGGGATGATGAAGACAGCGGCTCTATTGAAGACTTGCTAAAGGATTATGAAAACATAAAAAGTGGAAACAAATCACGTTTCCTCGACGAGGAGGACTATGAGTATATAATTGAATATTTTTTCCAAAATAATAATGAATCGGAAGCACTACATGCTTGCGAAATTGCCCAAGGTTATTATCCCTACTCTTCTGCCATCTTACTCGCAAAAGCAGAAATATTATTTCAGGCTCAGAAATATGGCCAGGCCTTACACGCGCTCGATGCACTGGACAGCATAGAGCAGCACATGATGGAATCTGTCCTGCTTCGTTCTGATGTGTATCTTGCCCAATTCAAATTTGAGCAGGCTGCCAAATTTTTGGAAGAGCGAATTGACTTTTTCGAAGGCAGGGAAAAAGCAGAATTGATGCTGGAGCTTTCGGACGTGTATGATGAATGTGAGAATTTTGAGGCCGTTTTCGACACTTTGCAAAAGGTGCTGGAAATGGATTATAAAAACGAAGAGGCATTACATAAGATTAGCTTCTGGGCCGATTTTGCCGAAAGAAGAGAAGAGAGTGTAGCACTACACCTGAAGATAATAGAGCAAGACCCTTATAATGCCTTGGCTTGGTTTAATCTTGGTGCTGCTTACCAAGGCATGAAGGAGTATGTACAAGCCATAGATGCATACGAATACTGTGTGGCTATTGATGAAAAATTTGAATTTGCCTACCGCAATATGGCCGATGCTTTCATGCGCTTGCATTGGTACGAAAAGGCTATAGAATCTTTGGAAAAAAACCTGGAATTGGGTAAACCCGAAGATGTGATTTATGAAGCTATGGGTCATTGTTTTGAGAAGCAAAAGAACTTTGACAAGGCCCGTTACTACTACCGCCAAGCCATACAGCTCAATCCGGCAGATGATGGTATTTTTTATCGGATTGGTGAAACCTATTCGCGCGAGCAACAATGGGAAAAAGCGATGAAAGCGTATTCCGTAGCGCTAAACTTGGATAAAGATAATGCCGCCTATTGCTTAGCTATAGGCAATTGCCTTATGGAACTGGACGCGATGAATGAAGCACTGATTTGCTTTATAAATGCGGTGCGCCTGAAGCCAAATAATAAGAGCAACTGGGTGGGTTTGGTAAAATGTCTTTATAAAAGTGGAGATTTTGCAGAAGCGCTCGATCAAGTTCTTTTGGCCAAAGAAACATTGGGTGTTAAACCCGATCTGAACTATTACCATGCTGGTATTCTTTTTGCTTTGGGCAAATCTAAAGAGGCCATGCTGTATTTGGAGACAGCAATAGCTGAAGCTCCCTCTAAACTAAAACTATTGCTCGAAATAAATCCTGAAGTGCTGCAACGCAAAGCAGTGGCGGATTTAGTAGCAAAATACAAACGGAAAAAATAGTTTTCTAAATTAGTTTTTATCGAAATACAAAAAGAGCTTGCCAAAATTCCGGCAAGCTCTTTTCTATGTTAACAATGTCTAGTCCTGAAATAGCGATACACAAAAAGCATCGTTATGAAAGAAGTATCAGAACGTGAGTATGTTAAGCGTAGCCAGAAGGATTACAGCATGTCCTTTAAACTTCAGGTTGTGCAGGAAATAGAACAAGGTCATTGTTCCATAGCATCGTCGAGGAAGAAATATGGCATTCAAGGTGGTCATACCGTTACTCAATGGCTTCGTAAATATGGTACCTTTGATTGGGAAAATCAAACACCATCCGTTATGACAAAAACACCGGAACAAAGGATTCTGGAACTGGAAGCCAAGGTGAAACTTTTGGAAAAACAGAAGACCTTATTAGAGCATCAAGCTTCCAGGGCAGACAAAAAAGCTATCATTTTTGATATGATGATTGACCTTGCCGAGAAGGAATATCATATCGATATCCGAAAAAACTCCTTACCCGAACAATCGATCAATACAAAGCAAAACACGAAGAAAACCTGAGTGTTACCTGTGCTCTGTTCGGGGTAGATAGGCAGGTTTATTACCGAAGTATTAAACGCAAGTAGAAGCGGCAACAAGTGGCCGAAAAGGTGGTGGCATTGGTTAAGGAATTAAGGATGAAGATGCCTCGTATTGGTACACGAAAGCTTCATTATCTACTGGAGGCGAAGCTTAAGGAGTTAGGTGTGGGCAGAGATAGATTGTTCGATATCCTCAAAGCAAATCACCTGCTTATTGCTCCCAGTAGGAGTTACAGCATTACGACTAACGCTCATCATAGATTCCGTAAGCATAAAAACCTGATAGAAAACATGATTATTTCAAGGCCGGAGCAGGTATGGGTATCAGATATAACTTATTTGGGCAATAGAAATCATCCCTGTTATTTATCGTTGATAACAGATGCTTATTCTAAAATGATAGTGGGCTATGCAGTATCCGATAATCTAAATACAGAGAACTGCAAGAAGGCCCTGAAAATGGCTGCTAGAAACAGAATGTACAAATCTGAATCATTGATACACCATTCAGACAGAGGTATTCAATATTGCAGTGATGCGTATCAGAAATCGCTTTTAAAATATGGCATAAAATGTAGCATGACAGAAAGCTATGACCCTTATCAGAATGCAGTTGCAGAAAGAGTAAATGGAATATTGAAGCAAGAATTCAGGATAGATGATGCCTGTGAATCATTAGCATTGAAAAACAAAATTGTAGCAGAGACCATTAAAATTTACAATAATGAAAGACCTCATTATTCCTGTTTAATGAAAACACCCAAGCAAATGCATGTTCAAAGAGAAATTGTTATAAAAACATATAGCACCAAGAAAACAGCAAATGTCTAGTTCTTTTTTCAAGGGATCCAGGGTTTATAGGCACAAAAAAAGTAGCAAGTATCGAAACTTGCTACCCTAAAAATGTAATTTTATCTTTTATTAATCTGTATCGCTTTTTTAGGACGAGACACAATGGTGTTTTCTTAATTTACTTTTATAGAGAATACAAAATCTCTCATTTTGCGTACTTGTTCCGTACGTTCCAATTTGTTCAGCTTATTACTTTCTGGCAAATGGATATTAGCCGATTTCGGTAGCGACTGAATTAATTCCAACAAAGCATCGGAATGCACGGCGTAAGTGGTACCTGTAGTATTGCTTTGTTTACCTGTAATCAAGGCAATAACCGAGCCATATTTATCTAATACCGGCGAACCGCTTTGTCCCGGGTTAGCCGTCATTTCTAATTGATAAGAATGTTGGTCGCCTTCGAAACCATTTTCGCAACTGATATAACCTTCGTTATACACCACCTCATCCTTAGGATAACCAATGGTAAATACGCGCTGACCTAAGCCAGATACGGGTTTGGCAATATTATAAGGCAAGGCACCTTTAGTAAAACGATAGCTTTTATCTTCCAATTTAAGAATTGCCAAATCAGATTTTGGCTCTCTTACTACTATATAAGCCTTTAAGTTTTTGCCATTTTTGGTTTGTACATAAATAGCATTTGCATCTTTCACTACGTGGTAATTGGTAGCGATGTAGCCATCATTAGTAATTGCAAAACCTGTACCACCATACAAAGCAACATTTTCATCTACTTCAATACTTTCGCCTTGTTCGCCTTTTGCCTTCTTAAGACTATCAATAATTATAGATTGCGAAGCCTCAATGGTTTTTACCTTACGTACCAGTTCGGTATAGTTTTTCTCATCCACTTTGCTCACTTTCTTATTCATAAAGAACATAGTAGTAACCGAGGAAAACAAGATAAGCCCTGCTGCTGCAGCCGTAGTACGTAAATATTTGCGGAAAGGTATCACCGTAGTGGCTGGCTGTTGTGCGTCGCTATCTTCAGCCCACTCACCTTTATTGTCGGCAACAGATTGAATCAGGTTTTTAATTTCCTGGCGTTCTGCAGCCGATTCAAATGTGCGTAGTATATCTACAGTTTGTTTCCATTGCAAATAAAGCTGAGGGTCGGCATCCAACGCACGGTTCATTTGCGCCAACTCTGTTTCAGAAAGTTGGTGCTGCACATACTTCTCGGCCCATTCACTTATATTATTTTCGGTAATCATAGCTTTCATTTTGCCTTTATGGCATCTGTTATCAACTTTTGGCTTTCACCGCAGCTGTAAAAAATATTTTACGCAATCGGGTAAGGCACTTATACTTTTGCGTTTTCGCATTCTCTGCATTGGTATAGCGAAACAGTTCCGCTATTTCTTGCATGTTTTTTTTATCTTGATAAAAGGCTTTTAATAAAGAACTACAAGGTTCGCCCAATTGATCCATAGCCTTACTAAGCTGGTCAAACTGCATTTCCTTTTCCTCATGCACTTGCAAATCGTCGTCGTAGGTACCAAATTCCTTTTCGCCACCTTCTTCATCGCTGAGCGAATAGTAATTGGCTGCGCGTTCCGCTTTTTTAAACCACAATCTTTTGCTTACTGCAAATAAATAAGTGCTCAATTTGCAAGTAAGACAAAATTCGGGGTCTTTAGCTTTTTCATACAAAACCACTAAAGCCTCCTGAAACACATCTTCAGCATCTGCCTCCAATCCTCCTCTAGTCAATATCCATTTGGTAAGCACCGAATGATATAACTTGTAAATAGCCGCTACCGCATCTCTATTTCCCCGAGCCAAGCCCTCAAGCAACTCCGTATCTGTATAGAAAACCTTCGTCAATTATTAATGCTTTTATTATGGAAAAGTAACCCAAAGTTGGGATAAAAATATTTTTTAAAAAAATCGGGTTACCTTTTTCTCTTTCTGGTATAAATGTCAAATAACATTTCAAACAAACAAAAAATTCAGAAAATGAAAACTTTAAAATTAGCAGCTTTCGCTCTTACTCTTGGTCTTTTCGCAGCATCTTGCGGTGATACTACTAACACTGATGTTACTGTAACTGATTCTCCAGCAGTAGAAGCTCCAGTTGAAGCTCCAGTTGAGCCAACTACAGCTCCAGTTGATACTACTGTTTCTACAACTACTACAGTTGATACTACAGTTGCTCCAGCTACTAAATAAGATATTAAAACGGCCAATTGTTTTAATTTACTATAAGCCGTCTTTTCATTAAGGCGGCTTATTTTTTTGCAATGAATATTTTGTCCTTATGGGACAAATCTATCTGCTACATTATTACGCTTAAACAAGACTGATTTCTATCAAATCGCGTGTAATGAGTACTTCTCTATCTCTGTTTGCCCCTTCGTCAAAGGGTATATTTTTTTACGTTACATTTTTCTGGTTCATTAGCTTAAGGCTCTTTCTTCTTGGATAGGGTTTCATTAATTTATTTTTTCAAAATTTAAATTTATTAAAATGAAAAGCTTTGGTTTATTTGCAGCCTGCTCGGCTGCCCTCCTTGTCATGTTTGGTTGTGGCCGACAACATTCCTCCCAAAATGAAATGGCTAGCGCAGATTCCCCTGCCATCATTTCTTCTGCTGCTGCGCAAATGAATAAAGATTCGGCACGAAAATTTATTCGAACTTCTGATATTAAATTTAGGGTAAAGGATGTAGCTAAAGCTACTTACCAAATTGAAGATGTAACACGCAGTTTTGGAGGTTTTGTTACCTACACTCATTTGGAAAGTTTGGCTGATGAAAAAGTAATTACTAAAATAAGTTCCGACTCGGCAGTAGAATCTATAAAGTACTCCGTACAGAATAACATGACTTTGAGGGTTCCCAATCATAAATTGGACAGCACTTTAAAAGCCATTGCCAGTTTGGTAGACTATTTAGACTACAGAACCATAAAGGCTGATGATGTAGCCTTACAGATAAAATCGAACCAGAAAACGCAATTGCGGTCTACCATGGCTACGCAACGTGTTAGACTAGCCACGGCAAAAAAGGGAAACAAACTTGGTGAAACCATTGCTGCTGAAGAAATAGGTACCTATAACGAAAAAGAAGCCGATGACGCCGCTATAGCTAATATGGCCTTGCTCGACCAGGTAAATTACAGCACCGTAAGTTTAGCACTGTATCAGCGTAGCGAAACCAAAACTTGGGTAATAGCAAACGATGATGCTTCTTCGGCATATCGTGCTGGCTTGGGCATTCGCATGTGGGATGCTATTAAAGGTGGCTGGTATATGCTTCAAGAACTCATCGTGTTCATCGTACACCTATGGTTTTTGTTTGTTATTGCTATCATTGGTTATTTTGTGTACAAAAGAGTAAAGTCTGGCAAGCTTTCCCTAAAATCATAATCCTGCATTCAGGGAAATATTTTGCAGCTAGTACATTTTCAGTTTTCTTTGCCTAAAATAAAAACAACGCTATTTTATGATTATTCGGAGCAAGGCACCATTACGTATTGGTTTGGCAGGTGGCGGCACAGATGTAAGTCCTTATAGCGATTTATATGGTGGTGCCATTCTTAATGCTACCATATCACTTTATGCCCATGCTACTATCGAGCCTTTGAAGGAAGATAAAATAATAATTATAGCGGCCGACCGCAAGGAACATAAAGAATATGAACTTGAGGAGAGCTTACCCATAGATGGTTATTTAGATTTGGCTAAAGGTATTTACAACCGCATTGTAAAAACGTATGGCAAAGTGCCTTCTGGTTTTAAGTTGACCACGCAGGTAGATGCGCCTGCAGGTTCAGGTTTGGGCACTTCCTCTACTTTGGTAGTGGCTATTTTGGGCGCCTTTGCCGAATGGATGAAAATTCCTTTGGGCGAATATGATGCGGCACAATTATCGTTCCAAATTGAAAGAGAAGACCTGAACATGGCGGGTGGTAAGCAAGACCAATATGCGGCCACCTTTGGCGGTGTCAATTTTATGGAGTTTTATGCTGAAGACAAGGTAATTGTAAATCCTTTGCGCATTAGGCAAGAATATTTGTACGAATTGGAGAATAATTTGTTGTTGTTTTATACGGCTACCAGCCGCAACTCGGCAACTATTATTGAGGCGCAGAGCAAAAATGTGCAGGAGAAAAAATCTAATTCTATCGAAGCGATGCACCATTTAAAAGAGCAAGCGCAAATGATGAAGGAAGCTTTATTGCGCGGCAATATTAATGAAATAGGAAAGATATTGGACTTTGGCTTTCAGCATAAGAAGCAGATGGCGAGTGGCATTACCAATCCTTTGATAGATGACATTTACGAAACGGCTTTAGAAGCCGGCGCAACAGGCGGCAAAATAAGCGGTGCTGGTGGTGGCGGTTTTATGACCTTTTATTGTCCTGGTACTACAAGATACCAAGTTATTGACGCGCTAGAACGCTTCGGTGGTGCTTTTCACCCTTATCGATTTGTGGAACAGGGTTTATTTACCTGGAGTAGATAAATCTTCTATGTCGATACTTTTAAATAAAATGCGGTAGTCTACTTTTAGGCTACCGCATTTTGTTATTCCGGCTTTTGCGCATTGGGCTTACGCTCCAAATAATCTGTCTGCGCCAATGAGCCCAATCTAACCCTCAATGGAATTTTTGTAGCCTTCTCCAATTTGAATTCGGCTTTGCAAACCACGCCAAGGTTTTCGTAATAATTGTAACCTAAGTTGAATTTTTGTGGCGCAAATTTTGGCTGCTTTATTGCTATAGAGTCCGACTTGTAAATTCTGGAGGATGGAGTAAGCTTGATGTTTTGCGCTAGCGCATCACTGAAAGACATCACCATAAACCAGAAAATAAACAAAGACATCAGCAATTTCATAACACACAGTTTTATCCAAAGGTAAATCAATAATTAGAAACACTTAGTTAAAAGCCTTGCTTAGCAGCTACAACATAGGTTTTCTGTACTTATATAAATTTCTATTTCCCTCTGCGCTCCCTAAAAAAATCACTCATCAACTGCCCACATTCATCAGCTAAAACGCCAAAAGTCAATTGAGTTTTGGGATGGAAAACGTGCATCGCTTCCTGTATTTCATTTTGCTTTACGTATTTGCGGTATCCGTTCTTATCATCTCTTGCGCCATACACTATTCGGCCTATTTTGCTCCAATGTAAGGCGCCGCAGCACATTAGGCAAGGTTCTACGGTTACGTATAAAGTGCCTTCTGGCAGGTATTTGCTACCCAATTCGCCAAAGGCCGATGTGAGTGCTATCATCTCGGCATGTGCCGTGCAGTCGTTTAATAATTCTGTTTGGTTGTGTCCGCGCGCTATTACTTTTTCACCATATACTACTACTGCCCCTACAGGTACTTCACCCATATCGTAGGCTTTCCTGGCTTCGCGCAAGGCTAGGCTCATAAAGTGTTCATCGGTCATGTTTATCCTTGTTATCTTAAAATAAAAATGTAAAAATTAGCGATGGAACCTAAAGGTTACTTACTAATTTTCACATTTGAAATTGGGTGTCATTCTAAGGCAATGCTACTAATAATTCCCAATTATAAAAACTCTCCAGCCAGCCCAAAATTTCTGCTATAAAAAAGCACCATTGAACTTTGCAAATTTCGCTCGATTATTGTCAAACTCAATTAGCCTTTGTTTTTCTTTTTGTCAAGAAGCTTTATTCTTTTTCTAAATGTGCCAACTATGTCAAGTTTAAATTCTTGATATTTTTTCTTTTCAATTTCATTTCTTGTCACTTCAACTTGTGTAATCTGTCCTTTATTGTCAAGCACAATTTTATAATAATCCTTTCCACTCGTCCACCTACTTTCTGTTCTTTCTTTCAAAGTTCCATTTGTGTTATATAACTCTGTCCAACGGAATTCGTTACCATTTTTTTCAATTATGGTCTTATCGCAAAACCTTTTTATTTCAGTTGTATAAAAATTCACATCGCTGAATAAAACATCAAATAATGACGCGTTTCCTTCTGAATTCGTGTCTGAATAAAGGTCTTTAAACCTCTTTTCGCAAAAGTCTTTT
>Ga0256901_1000388_pt1 | contig 25364 bp, 15 predicted proteins | sample MC6MC0689MT_FD_190200 | JGI IMG/M metagenome (GOLD analysis project Ga0256901, IMG submission 190200) | Metatranscriptome of enriched soil aggregate microbial communities from Iowa State University, Ames, United States - MC6-MC0689-MT... | ecosystem: Environmental > Terrestrial > Soil >... | reverse complement strand
GTTTTCTTTAAATTGAACTTGAGTTTGACGGTGACAGTTAACACACCAGCCCATCGACAAATCGCTCGCCTGGTGTACTTCGTCCATTTCCTGGATAGCACCGTGACAGCTTTGACATTGTACTTTACCTACAGCTACGTGCTGAGAGTGGTTGAAGTAAACGTGGTCAGGAAGGTTATGGATTTTCACCCACTCAATTGGTGAAGCCATTATGTTTCCTTTTGCATCGCGTTTGTAATCTTTCTTAGCAGGATCCCATCCAGCATAAGCGTATAACTTTTGAATCTCTTCAGTACCGTTTACTTCTTTGCCTTCGTAGGTTACTAATTTTTCAGTACCTGTGTATTCGCTAACTTGTTTATGACAGTTCATACACACATTGGTAGAAGGTATCATAGCCTGGCGGCTTTTCTCTGCACCGGCGTGGCAATATAAACAGTTAATTTGATTGATACCAGCGTGTACTTTATGAGAATAGAATACGGGTTGCTTAGGCATGTAGTTCGTTTGACGACCCATGTTTACAGCACCGTTCACAATCCAATAACCTGCAAGTGATAACAATAAAATTCCAGTGATGGCAATAGTTACTTTACTTTTGAAAAGAGGTGTTTCTTTCTTAGAAGGCAAACCTTGTTTATCATTCGCAACCCTGTTCAATGTTTTATTAACACGCGTAAGGATGAAAATAAGTAAAGCTAAAATTAAAGTGATGATGGTGTACAACCAGGTGTTGTCTGTAGCTGGTTCAGCAGAACCGCCTGGAGTTGCAGCAGCTGCGGATGGAGCCTCTACACTGTTAGCGTAAGCAATAATGGCATCAATTTCCTCATCTTTAAGATTAGGGAAAGCCGTCATGGCTGTTTTGTTCCATTTAGTGTAGATTTCGTTAGCATACTTATCGCCGCTGGCAATAAGGGCCGCAGAATTCCTTACCCATTTGTGCAACCATTCCGCACTTGGCACGCGCTGGTCCACACCTTTCAGCGCAGGACCTGTCGCATCCTTCAAGGGATTGTGACAGCTCGCACAGTTGGCTTGGAACAAAGCCTTTCCGTCCTGAGCCGAAGCTGTAGAAACGGTCAATAGAGTAAAGATAACGCCAAGCATAAGAATGCTAAGCTGCTGGAATATGGATTTTGACCTTAGATATACAGACACGTGTAAACTATTTTTTATTTTACTGATACTTTTAGGCTAATGTGGGGGCAAAAGTACAACACGATGTTCAAAGTTTCTACACATTTGTTAAAAAAAATTTTTCAATACTGTAGCGGCTTTCAGCGGTTTTAATTGTCATTTAAAATATGTGTTTGTCATAACTCTGTCATTTTAAAGTCTGAAAATTGTCAGTTTACCGTCTGAAAACTGTCATTAATCGAATAATTATTGTGCTTAAAACATAATTATTTTTTATTCCCAGATAGGCTTAAACAACGCAAGGTGGACGGTTTTATCTTAAAACGTTCATCTGTTCGCATCCCCACCACCCAAGCTATTTTTTTGTCACTTTCCAATACCCAAATGTTGGCTTTTTCGTGCAGTGGAATCTTCTGCTCTATCAAAAATTTGCTCACTTTTTTCTTCTTTTTATTCATACCCAAAGGGTAAAAATAATCTCCTGTTTTCCAAGGCCTTAGTACTAATGGAAACTTTAATTGATGCACATCCAGCCAGACAGTTTCTTTGGGCGATGAAATGATGTTGTCCATCATACTTATTTCAAAGTCGTGTTCCTTTAATTTTATTTGCCACACATCATTGCTTACAATGCTATCATTTTGCGCAATCAAAATATGCGTACTGGCTTCTGTTTCGACTGGAGTAATGATTAAAAAATTTCGATTTTTGATTACTCGATATTGGCTGGACGCTACGTAGCGCCCGGTTTCAGCACTTAGCAAATGCAGCACCTCGTCCAATTGAGCAGAGCTAAAACCAAATGGTTTTATCAATTCCCAAAGCAAAGTGCTTACAGGCTTACAATTTTTCAGTTTCAGTGTCGGAATGTAAAAATCTTTATTGCGCTGCTCTATAAGTTTACTTCGGTATCGTTCTACATTCTCGTTATATAACAGTTCCACCTCTCTAAAGCGCTCTATATTCTTTAATAAATTATTGGTGGCATTGGGAAACATTTTTTCTGCCATAGGCAAAAAATGATGTCTTATTTCATTTCTTAGGTAGTCATCTTTTTGGTTGCTAGCATCTTCGCGCCAGGCAATATTTTGGCACACAGCATATTGCTTTATATCTTCCTTTTTAAAAGTAAGTAAGGGTCTTATTATTTTATTTTGCTGCGGCAAAATACCATGTAAGCCAGCAATACCAGTACCTTTAAAGAAATTCATGAGCATAGTTTCTACCGCATCTTGTGCATGATGTGCGGTGGCTATCAAATCAAAACCAAGCTGTAATCGCAATTGTTCAAACCAATTATAGCGTAAATCTCTCGCTGTTTCCTGGAGGTTACCGCCTTGTTCGTCCAAAATTTTCCGCGTCTCAAAGTGTTGAACATAGTATGGAATTTGGTGCTTTTCAGCCCAATCTTTTACCAATTGCTCGTCTGCATCAGCATCAGCACCGCGCAAGCCAAAATTACAATGTGCCACAACTATTTTTGCCCGCGCGTTGCGTAGCAATTCGGCCAATACCATACTATCTACACCGCCGCTTACAGCCACTATAATTTGCTTGTTGGTCCAGTGATACTCATCCAACACCAATTTTAATTTCTCTTGCATATTGCTAAAAATGAACTTGCCAAACCCTTTCGGGTTTGGCAAATGTAAAATCAAAATTAGGATTATAACTGATTTTAAAAACTATCGTATAAGGGTAACGTCACCTTTAAATACTTTTTGACTCGCATCTGGCATCGTAAGCCTAATTATATAATGGTAAACATCTACATCGGCTGGCGCACCATTTATAGTTCCATCCCAGCCTTTAGCAGGGTTTTGCGTTTCAAACACCACTTGTCCGTATTTATTGAACACTTTAAACTCCGTCATTCGTTCGAACTTGATATGCTCAATTTTAAACACGTCGTTCGTGCCGTCGCCATTTGGAGAGAACGCATTGGGGATATTAGCTACTGTTACGTGTTCTACTTTAACCAAAACATTTGCTGTATCTCTACAACCGTATTGATCTATGCCTATTACCTCATAATTTGTGGTTTCCAAAGGACGTGCAACAGGGTCTTTAGCTAGTGGATCACTCAAGTGCGTAATTGGTGACCATATCCAGCTCACAGCATCACTCTCGGTATTCAACCTTATGGTATCGCCATATTTAATTGTGGTATCGTTTGAAATAGATTGAAATTCAAACCCTGGCACTACATGAATTAAAATACTATCGGAGCTGGTACAATTAGCTACTGGTGTAGTAACAGTTATTACTTTTTTATAATCGCCTACAGGCGCTAAAAATTTATTATTAGAAGAAAAATCATCCCTCAAATATTCTGGCGGACTCCAGCTATAAATATAATTGGTACCTGCCGGACCTACCACCACATTGATGTCTAAAGAATCGGTACCGCAAATGGTAATTTCCTTTGGTTGAATCATTATTTGCGGCACGGGTTCTACAAATATTTCGTATGTTCTGCTTACTGGTGGGCAAGTAAGTGGCGCCCCTGGTTGTGTTACCGTTATTGTGTATTGCGATGTAGCATACGCCGTAGGGTTAATGGTAAGCGAGCCTTGATTAAATATGGCAGGTGTCCAAGTATAATTCAAAGTACTATCAATTTCTGCCTCAATGGTGAAAGGTGTATTGGGGCAAACGGTATCGTACGGTGTAAGTAGCCTTACATACAGCGAATCATAAATTCTTACTCTGGCTGTTTTAACTATGTTGTCGGTACCATCTTCGCAACCGCAGGGCGACAAAGCATCAATAATCAAATCTACATAGCCGTTGGGAGAAGAGCCTGCAATAAGTAACGGCTTAATCTCCAATGTAGCAGAGTCCTGATTTGCTGGGATAACTATACTGTCCGCTATCCATTGGTAATCTACACCATTTACAGCGTCTCCACTAATTATATAATGGATAGTCATTGCCGAATCGAGATCACCCAATCTGCTAAAATCTATAAAAGCCGACTTACAGCCTCGTACACTATGTGGAATGGTATCCATACCACCTTCGGTACTTTGCTCTTGAATATTGATATTAGTAGCTTCGAAATTAAATTTGAAGGTGATATTGTCATTCGTCGTACCATTCAGTTTTGTAGGTGCGTAAGCATTTGTGGAAACTGGCCATGCCGAACCAGACGTACCACTAGCACAAACGGAGTGATAGATTATACCTTCCGGATCCATTCTTGAAATTCCTGGATGATAGTGATCTGTGGTAGATGTTCCGCTTACACTTCCGTAATAACTACCAAAAAGCAAATCAGTGAAATTGGGTTGGAATGCAGCGAAATAAAATGCTCTTGGACTGGTTTCAAATGCATCAGCCGTTAAGGGCATATTTTGTTGCAAACTAGAAGAGGTAATAGTAGCTACAAGAATATTGCCACAAATATCCACCATCATAGAAGAAGGAACAATTGATGTAATCGCAGCTCCAGTACGCGTAGAGGCTAGCGATGTTGATAATCCCGGGTTTAGTTTATCTAAGAAAACAAAACCATTAGGTACGTGACCTTGGGTGGATGTAAGTGGATAATTTCCATTGGTTCTTCCAGCCACGTAATAGTTGCCCGCACAATCAAATGCCAATCTCATTGCGATATCATCGCCAATAGTACCTAAATAGGTGGAGGCTACAAGTTGATAATTGATATTGCTGAGTAAAATTGCGAAGCCATCAATTCCTCCCGGCTTTGTAGTTTTAAATGCTCCAGTTGTTGTAGGAAAAGTTGTACTTGCAGTGTACCCCACTACCCCAACCGTATTGTCCTTTTCATTATACTCCAAACCGATACCGCCATCCCAGCCATTGCCGCCAAAATAGGTACTGTATACCAATGTTGTCAAATCGGCCGACATTTTAAAAAGCACAACATCATTTCCACCAGCATTTGTAGCCTGGTAAGCATTAGCGGTAACAGGGAAATTGGTTGATGCACTGTTGGACGTAACCCATATATCGCCATTGTTATCAAAAGTTATATCAGCAGGATTAATAGCGTTTGTAGCAGCACCTAATGCGGTGTAGTTTGTTGTAGCGCCAATCATCAAACTTTCTAATCCGGAACCGCCTATGTAAGTAGATGCAAGCAATGCGCTTCCGTCATCAGAAAATCTAGCGACATAGATATCAGAAGTTCCGCTCATTGTTGTTTGATAAGCGCCTGTAGTAACGGGCATATTAGGATTAGTTACGTTACCCGCTAACACAAATTCGTCATTATCATTTACTCTAATTGTATTAGGTTGAATATTGTTGGACCCAGCCGTACCCGTTCCTCCAAAATAGGTAGAGAATACCAATGTGGTACCATCTACGCTGTATTTGTTTACCGCACTGGTGTAGGTTCCAGGATAAGCAATTTGGTAAGCCCCCACTGTTGCTGGCCAACCTGTACCATAGGCCAACGCGGCAGTATAGGTATTTCCAGCTTTGTCGTAGGCTGTAGAGTGGGCATAAAAAGCACTGGAAACTCCACCACTAAAGGTTGCAAAAATCAAGTCTGGATCTATCACCAAAGCATACTGACTATTATAACCGTTAGGAAATTCAAAAGTCAAAACTCCTTTATCTAATTTATATTTACTCGCCACTTTCACCTCTTTACCGTCTATTATTTGGTAGGTAACCGGTGCCTTCTCTAAAATCTCATTTACGGAAGTTTTAATCTTTAGGCTACCATCTTTGGTAATAGTTGGCAACACGCCTTCAAAAGACAAAGCTATTTGATTGGGGTTGGCTCCGGGAGCTACTACAAAATCGTATTTTAATGAAGTGCTATTACTGCTATATACTTTTACATCAATACCATTGTAAACATTTTTTTGTTCTACAACTCCGTACAGACCTACTTTCCCAGCCCATTTACTTTTGTCATTGTCGATAAAATAGTTATGGTATTCATCCTTTTTTTCTGAAGAAGAATACTGAATATCGGTATTAGCCCCAAGGAAATTAACCTTATAAGCATGATGGTGTACTATTTCCTTCGTTACGTCTACATTTTCCTTTGCATTACTACCGCAGGTAAGGTCGTGTATGCGTGCCATATCCTTTTGGCTCACAAAATTGTACACAAATCCTTTATCAGTAAGAAACATAGCTCCACCAGGTATTTCCGCTTTGAATTTTGCCTCTTGTATCCATTGTCCTTTATTTGCTATAAAGGATAAAGATTGTTTACTCTTATTGCCAGTTGATTGTTGAGTGTCGTGGCCATGCGCCAACGAATTATTGACGACGCAAAGGCTGGAAAAAGCAATGAAGAGTTTTGGAATTAATCGCATTCTTGTTCTTTTTATTATTAGTTATTGGGTTTGGATTAATGGTAATAACAATGCGGTTTCATTGTAGCAATCATTGTATAAGATAGCTAAATCGCGATTTAGGTTGGTAAATATAGCTTTCAAACCTAGAAATAGCAGTCAACTCGACTTGATTCTGATAAAAGTCAATATAAAGAAAATGGGTTGCTCGATGAGCAACCCATTTTTTCTTGAAATACTTCAGACAATTATCTAATCAATGTTACTGACTCTTTCTTCTCATATAATTTACCGTCAGAACAAGTGTACTTTATAAAATACATATAGGTATCAGACGGCGCTTCTGTGTTATTGTCGTATCTTCCATTCCAACCCAATTTTGGACTTTCACTGTTGTACACTAATTTACCCCAACGATCAAATATTTGCATGGTTAACAAGATTTGTCCTTGTTGCAACAATGGCTTGAAGAAGTCGTTACTTCCATCTCCATTAGGAGAGAATGCGTTAGGTGTAAATACTTCACAACATGGCTTGGTGTAAACAATTGCTGTTGCTGTATCATAACAACCAAATTGATTGTAAACAGTCAGTACAATTGGCGTAGTAGGGTCTAAGAATACACCTTTCACTTCTTGCCCTTCAGCTCCGGTTAAAATACGGAATGCTTTTTCTGGTGTCCATCTGTAATCGTAGCCAGCACCAGGCGTAGCTTTCAATGTCAAAGTATCAAAGGCGCAGATTATATCTCCAGTAATAGGTTCTATCCCAGCTACCGGATTAGGATTAACCCTTAATCTAAATGGTTCTGAAGTGGATTTACAACCTTTATTTGTGGTTGCCTCCACGGTATAAGTACCTGCTAATGTCACTACTAATTGAGCTCCCGTTTCGCCGGTCATAGGTAATCCGTCTTTGTACCATTGGAAAGTAGAAGTAGATTCTGGGTTTGCTAATGCTAAGATTGTACTTGACCCTTCACAAATTTCAACATTTGCTGACCCTTTGATTGCAACATTAGGTAATGGATTAACAGCAACCTGAAGCCTTAAGAAACTGTCACAACCTAAAGCAGAAACCAACAGCGTGTCATAGTTTCCTGCGGCAAATATATTTTTCCCAAACCAACTGTAGGTAGAACCAGCACAAATTTCAACTTGAGTAGTATCATAAGCTGTACCATAATTAATCCACACTGTGTCACTAAAAGAATAATTTAATGTACCTAAACATCCATTTTGTCCAGAGATAACGGCAACATAATAATTAATATTTGCAGTTGGAGTTACAGTAACACTCGGACCATTTCCGATTGGTAAGAAAGGATTTCCCTCTTCATACCAAACCAAATCAGATGAATCAACATTTGGAAGTATTACTTGAGGATTATAAGGAATGCTATCTATTGTATATAGACTCGCACCGTTTGGTGTAAAGCGTCTAGCATCATTTGTAGCTACCCATGGCACATTGGGAAGGTCTCTTCCCGGCACCAAAGTTTCCAAGGCGTTATATCTTAATCCCTGCACAGCAGTTCCACCATTCCATGGACAAGTTGGTTTTTCTCCAATATGCATTTCAATAATGTTGGTTCCTTCGTGTAAGATTAGCTGATCGGTAACAAACAATGAAGTACAACTAAACATCGGTACTCTGCAAAGCTCAATTACAAATCTTCTATTGGGAGCTTGTCCAAAAGTTTGGTAAGTTACACCACCTCCCCCTGTTCCTACCGGCAGCAAATCATGGAACGGGAACATTATTGCGTTGTTTAATTGACCTGAAGTTTTGGCACTTGTGTAAACCCAATTGCTATATTGCCCAGCAAGTGCTAAGTCAAACGAAATATAGTTATTAGCAGAATAAACACATTGAGTATAGGTTTGACCGTAATAAACAAAAGGGAAGCCAATGTTGATAATTTGCGTTCCAAATATATCATCAGAATTTGCATTACCCGCATCAATTGCAAATCCACCATGGAGTGTTATTGTTTGATTTGGGCAAATCAAGGTATCTGCAGGCGTAAGCTGAATAACTCCAGAATTCTGAGCATTTACAGCACCAGACACTAGAAGACTAAAAAAAACAAATAACAGATAATTAAATTTTTTCATATAAAAATTGTTAAAAAATAAGACATTGGCATTCAAATGAGCTGCCAATAAAAAATACATAAATGCTTTACAAAAAAGACAAAAATATAAAATGAATGGTTGGGTATTTTTAAAAATATTCTAACTATTCAACTCTTAAGCAATAAATTTCAAAAATGCACAAACAACTAAACGTCGCCTACAAATATAATAAGTAATCGATAATAAGTCACGATTGTCATAGCTAAACTAAAAAAACAAAATTCACTGTCTTAAAAGGCGATAATTTACCAATTAGATGTAGCTGAATTTGAATTGATGCAGATATTGTGATTGTTTGTTTAGTATGCTCTTGCAAATAGAACCCTTTCTTTTGAAGTTTTCCCTGTCAAAATGCAGACACCTTCTTCTTGTTTATTGTTTAGCGGAATACATCGAATGGTAGCTTTAGTTTTACCCTTAATCTGCTCTTCTGTTTCTGATGTGCCATCCCAATGTGCCGCTACAAAACCACCTTTGGTTTCCAAAACGCTCACAAATTCCTCCCAAGTATTCACTTCTGTAATTCTTTCGTCTCTAAAAGCTTTCGCTTTATTAAACATAGCCAATTGAATATCAACAAGCAAATTTGACACATATTCGTCTATACCGTCCAAAGATATAGTTGTTTTTTCTTTCGTATCTCTACGCGCAATTTCAGCTTGGTTGTTCTCAATATCACGCAACCCTAACGCCAAACGCAATGGTACACCTTGCAATTCGTATTGCGCAAATTTCCAACCTGGACGCGAGTTATCGTCATTATCATATTTTACAGATACACCTTTCGCTCTTAAAGCTGCAACTATAGTATTAGCTTTTTCATCAATTACTGCTTTAGATTCTTCGCCTTTGTAAATAGGCACAATTACTACTTGAATAGGAGCAATTTTTGGAGGCAAAATCAAACCATCATCATCACTATGCGCCATTATTAAAGCGCCAATCAACCTTGTACTCACACCCCAACTGGTAGCCCAAACGTACTCCAATTTATTCTCCTTGTCGGCAAATTTTACATCAAAAGCTTTTGCAAAATTTTGACCTAAAAAGTGGGATGTGCCCGCCTGCAATGCTTTACCATCTTGCATAAGGGCTTCAATACAATAGGTTTCTTCTGCTCCTGCAAAACGTTCATTAGCTGATTTCAATCCTTTTACAACCGGCATAGCCATGTACTCCTCAGCAAATTCCGCATAAACATCAAGCATCTTCTCCGTTTCTTCAATTGCTTCAGCCTTGGTGGCATGTGCAGTGTGCCCTTCTTGCCACAAAAATTCTGCTGTACGCAAAAACAATCTCGTACGCATTTCCCAACGCACCACATTGGCCCATTGATTTACCAAAATAGGCAAATCGCGATAAGATTGAATCCAACCCTTATAGGTATTCCAAATAATTGCCTCAGAGGTAGGGCGAACAATAAGCTCTTCCTCCAGTTTAGCTTCCGGGTCTACTATTAATTTACTTTTATTATTGGGGTCTGTTTTTAACCGATAATGCGTAACCACAGCACATTCCTTTGCAAAACCTTCAGCATTTTTCTCTTCAGCTTCAAACAAACTTTTGGGTACAAACAGAGGGAAATAAGCGTTCTGGTGACCCGTTTCCTTAAATCTTTTGTCCAAAACATCACGCATATTTTCCCAAAGTGCATAACCATAAGGTTTGATTACCATACATCCGCGCACGGCAGTATAATCTGCCAACTGACCCTTTAATACCAAATCGTTATACCACTGCGAATAATCTTTTGCTCTACTTGTAATTTCTTTGCTCATTAAATTAAACCTTATTGAATAGTTAATGTCTATGTTATTCTAAATGATGTTGAATAGCTAATTGACACAAAAGTAGTATTTTTGAATGCAAGAATACTAAATAGAATTTTGGTTAAAAAGATATTTTAGGTCAAAAGAAAAACAATATTCCAAACAGCAAAAATATTTTTATCATGAAACGGTTAATTTTCGCAAGCTTAGTATTAGCTCTTGTTTCAGGCAATTCTGCTTTCGCGCAGGACGATGACGTTTACTACAACGCGTCGCAAGCTGAAAGAGATGCTAAAGCTGAAGCTAAAAAGCAAAAAAAGCAGCAGCAAAGACAAGCTGACAATACTGAATATTATAATTCATCTGACTATGCCAACAATTACAATGATGGCTCATCCGGAGATTATTACGGCGAAGACGACTCTTATATCGACTACGATGACGACTCTTACACCACCCGTATGCGCAGATTTCACCATCCTATGAATGGTATGGGTTATTGGGGTAGCGTTTACAGCCCTTTTTGGAATAGTCCATTTTATGCCAACCCTTATTATGGTTGGGGTAATTGGTACACTCCTGGTATTAGCTTTGGATTTGGTATGGGAATGGGAATGGGTTACGGCTTTGGCGGTGGTCCATACTGGAACAATTGTTGGGGCATGAATACTTGGTACGGTTATGGTGGCTTTAATTCTTGGTATAACCCTTATGGCGGCTTTGGCGGCTGGGGTGGTTACGGGGGCGGTTATTGGAATGGCTATTACGCAGGAATGCATGATGCTGGCTACCGTAACAATCAATATGGAAGAGGTGCTGTGAACTATGGCCCCAGAGGTGCTAGGAACAGCAATCTATCTGTAGGTTCTTATGGCAACCGTTCTGGCCTCACTACTACTGGCAGAAACAATATGGTACAGCCCATGAGAGGAAACAGGCCAGCCGGCAACATGGATAGAGGAGGTTTACAAACTACGGAAAGCAATAGGAATAATGCTATACAAAGAAGCAATGGCAATAGAGGAGTACGTATGAATGACAACAATGTGCGTACAATGGATGTAAACCAAAATGCTACAGGTGTTGAACGCACTGAGCGCAGAGGCGGTTTCTTCAACAGGTCTAATTCTGGCAACAATTCAGAACGCAGTATTCAACGTTCTGAGCAACGTAGCCAACCTGTACGCAGTTTTTCTCCAGAGCGTAGCAGTCAACCTTCGCGTAGCTTCACACCTAGTCAGCAATCGGCTCCTAGTCGTAGCTTCAGCCCTTCTTCTGCACCAAGTCGCAGCAGTGGCGGATTTGGCGGCGGCGGCGGAATGAGGTCTGGTGGCGGTGGTCGCGGTCGTTAAAAAAACTAAATAGTATTAAATGCAAAACGCCCTACAAAATGTAGGGCGTTTTGCATTTAGCGGAAAATACTAGTTTTTTTATAAAAAAAATCAATCAAAAATTTATTCCATAAGAAAGCCAATGCAGGCAAGCCGATAAAATTTATCCACAGCATTGTGGATATAAAGTCGACTAGTTTTTACCCTCCTCAGCCTAACTTCGTAATCCGTTAAATTTCGATTTCTACTTATAAATTACAACTCATCATGAGTACTAATAAAACAAATAAAAAAGGTGCTGGCTTATCCTTCAAACGCCAATATACACAAGACAGTACGCCCGTTTTCGACCTTTTTGAATACGATTACAGAACCTCTGTAATTCGCAATCCTAATGGCGAAAAAGTGTTTGAAATGACTGATGTTGAGGTACCAAAACATTGGTCGCAAATAGCTACCGATATTTTAGCACAAAAATATTTCAGAAAAGCAGGCGTGCCGCAACCAGATGGCTCTTCAGGAAGAGAGACCTCCATAAAACAAGTAGCACATCGCCTAGCAGATTGTTGGAAAACCTGGGGTAAAAAATATGGTTATTTTGCTTCAGATAATGATGCACAAGTTTTTTACGATGAACTTGTCTTTAGTATTCTGCAACAAAGCTGCGCGCCCAATTCCCCACAATGGTTTAATACTGGCTTATACAACAGTTACGGCATTAATGGCAAGGCTCAAGGTCACTTTTATGTTGACCCAGAAACAGGCAAACTGGAGCGTTCGCAAAATGCGTACGAACGCCCACAACCCCATGCCTGCTTCATTTTAAGCGTAGATGATGATTTGGTGAATGAAGGCGGCATAATGGATTTATGGACACGCGAAGCTCGTATTTTTAAATATGGCAGCGGTGTAGGTACTAACTATTCCAATATACGTGCCGATGGCGAAAAACTGAGTGGTGGCGGCACTTCCAGCGGATTGATGAGTTTCCTGAAAATAGGTGATAGAGCTGCTGGTGCTATTAAAAGTGGTGGCACCACAAGAAGGGCTGCCAAAATGGTTTGCCTCGACCTAGACCATCCAGAAATTGTAGATTTCATAGATTGGAAAGTAGAAGAAGAGAAAAAAGTAGCGGCATTGATTGCTGCTGGCTATGCATCTGATTATGAAGGCGAAGCTTACAAAACAGTTTCGGGGCAAAACTCTAATAACTCTGTTCGCATACCGAATGCCTTTTTCCAAAGGTTGATTAATAATGAAGATTGGGCATTAACAGCAAGAACTGATGGCCGCACAATGCGCACCATTCCGGCTAGAGAAATGTGGGAGAAGATTGCCTACTCTGCATGGCGCTGCGCCGACCCTGGCACGCAATACAACACTACAATTAACGAATGGCATACCTGCCCCGAAGGCGGCGATATTCGTGCAAGTAATCCTTGCAGTGAGTATATGTTCTTAGATAATACGGCTTGTAATCTTGCGTCCTTAAACCTTCGTCGTTTCTTTAACGAAGAAAGTACAAGCTTTGATGTTGCTGGCTTTGAGTATATGGTACGCCTTTGGACAGTGGTGCTGGAGATCTCGGTTTTGATGGCACAATTTCCATCGCCAGAGGTAGCGCAACTAAGTCATGATTACAGAACACTTGGCTTGGGTTATGCCAACCTTGGCTCTATGCTCATGGTAAGTGGCATAGCTTACGACAGCGAGGAAGGTAGAGCCATAGCAGGCGCTATAACCGCTATTATGAATGGCGTTGCTTATAAAACATCGGCAGAAATGGCACAACATCTTGGCGCCTTTGCTGAATATGAAAAGAATAAAAAGCACATGATGCGCGTAATGCGCAACCACCGCGCAGCAGCTTATGATGCAACTGATGCTTATGAAGATTTAGAGATAAAACCTATTGGGATAAATGCTAAGTATTGCCCAGACTATTTGTTATCGGCAGCTACGCGCGCTTGGGATGATGCTGTACAAATGGGAGAGCAATATGGATATCGCAATGCACAAGCTACGGTAATAGCACCAACTGGCACCATTGGCTTGGTTATGGATTGCGATACTACGGGTGTAGAACCAGACTTTGCTTTGGTAAAATTCAAGAAACTTTCGGGTGGCGGTTATTTCAAAATAATAAATCAAAGTATACCCACTGCTTTAAAAAAGCTGGGTTATAAAAGCGAAGAAGCGGATGCCATTGTAAAATATGCCAAAGGTCATGGAACCTTTGCTGGCGCGCCTTTCATCAATCATCAAACACTTAGTGAAAAAGGATTTATTGCTGAAGAATTGAAGAAACTGGATACTGCGGTGGAGAGTGCATTCGAAATTGGATTTGTGTTTAATGCATATAACTTAGGTGAAGAATGTTTGCAACGCTTAGGTTTCACAGCGGCAGAATACTATGACATGAATTTCAATTTGCTAGAAGCACTTGGATTCACAGATAATGAGATTGATGCGGCAAACGATTATGTATGTGGCACTATGATGATAGAAGGCGCACCATATTTGAAAGAAGAACATCTTCCAGTATTCGATTGCGCAAATAAATGTGGCAAGAAAGGTGAGCGTTATATCCACGCCCATGGCCACATACGTATGATGGCAGCTACGCAACCATTCATTAGTGGCGCTATCTCTAAAACCATTAACCTACCTAATGAAGCTAGTATTGATGAAATTAAAGATTGTTATTTCTTGAGCTGGGAATTGGGCATCAAAGCTTGCGCATTATACCGCGACGGTTCAAAACTTAGCCAGCCGTTAAGTAATAAAAGTGATAAAAAGAAGAAGGAAGACACGCCGGCTGAGGTTGAAATTGTACAAGAAAACATTACCGTAGATTTAGCAAAGCTTACAGCAGAAGAGCTATTAGAAGAAGTAAACAAACGCGTACAAGCCAGTCCTGATACGCAATTGAAGCGTGCACTTAGTAGAATAGTAGAGCGCAAAACCTTGCCTGCAAAGCGTCGCGGCTATACCTATAAGGCCAAAGTAGGCGGACAGCCTTTATTCCTACGCACGGGCGAATATGGCGATGGTACTTTAGGCGAGATTTTTATAGACATGGCGAAAGAAGGCGCCACTATGCGTAGCTTGCTCAATAGCTTTGCTATAGCGGTTTCTGTGGGTATGCAATATGGCGTACCACTTGAGGAATATGTTGATAAATTTATCTTTACCCGTTTCGAGCCAAGCGGCATTGTAGAACATCCTAATATTAAAACAGCCACTTCAGTTCTAGATTTCGTGTTCCGTGCGTTGGCTTACGAGTATCTGGACAGAGAAGATTTGGTACACGTGGCGGATGAAGATAAAATGAAACAGAGTGATAGTGAGGCCCAAAATCATTTATCTCAATTGCGTATAACGATGCCTAAGCCAGTAGTACCCGCCAAAGCTAAGGTAAACAGTGCAAAACCAGCTACCGTAGATGCCGACACGCGCAAGCTGATGGGCACGAGTGCAGATGCACCGGCTTGCAGTAATTGTGGCAACATAACCTTGCGCAATGGCACTTGTTACATGTGTCCTAATTGTGGCACGACTACGGGCTGTAGCTAGGCTTTAACATGGGCTCGAATCATAAAAAAGAAATTCTATCGTTAAAGGTTTAATTTCGCAAAAGACAAACGCTACATAGCAAACAATTTGAAAGAGAAAATTCATACCGTAAATTTAATAAAACGCTACCGTGGCCGTACGGTGGTTAACAACAGTTCTATTGAAGTTTCGCAAGGCGAGATTGTTGGTTTGCTGGGGCCAAACGGCGCCGGCAAAACCACCTCTTTCTATATGGTGGTTGGCTTGGTGAAACCTGATGAAGGTGAAGTTTTTCTGAATGATGTAAACATTACCAAACTGCCCATGTACAAGCGTGCACAAATGGGTATCGGTTATCTACCTCAGGAAGCTTCTGTGTTTCGTAAATTATCGGTGGAAGATAATATTGCGGCGGTGCTGGAGATGACCAAACTTAATAGGACAGAGCAAAAAGAAAAATTAGAAAGTTTATTGTTAGAATTTCGCTTAGGTCATGTGCGCAAAAGTCCGGGTGATGTATTGAGTGGAGGTGAGCGTCGCCGAACAGAAATAGCAAGAGCTTTGGCAGTAAATCCTAAGTTCATTTTATTGGATGAGCCCTTTGCTGGTATTGACCCTATTGCAGTGGAAGATATTCAAGGCATTGTAGCCAGATTGAAATATAAAAATATAGGCATTTTAATAACCGACCATAATGTTACTGAAACGCTATCTATTACCGACCGAGCGTATTTGATGTTTGAAGGAAAATTGCTGAAAGCGGGCACAGCAGAGGAATTGGCAGAAGATGAGCAAGTAAGAAAATTATACTTAGGTCGCGACTTTGTGTTGAAACGGAAAGACTGGCTGCATGAAGAAGCACAAGAAGATGTGAGAGAACAGCCAAATTCCAATATTGATTTAACTAAATAAATATTTCATCTTAGCGCTACAAATTGCTTCTATTTTGAAGGTTATAAAGTCCTTAATACTATTTGTAATAATCTCTTGTTGTTATGCCCATAACAGCGTGGCGCAGCAATTGGTAAAAACTATTCTGGTAGAAAATGCGAGGATGATAACTACAGATGAGCTGGGCAATGTATACCTTGTAGGGCAAGACAATGGCCTGACGCGCTATGACCTAAATGGCGACAGTACTGGCAACTTCCGTAGTGTTACCAATGGCGATTTGCTTTGGGTAGATGCTACCAATCCGCTTAGGGTGTTATTGTATTATCCCAATTTTTCAAAAGTAATTTTGCTGGATAGAATGCTATCGGTAAAAAATGAGTTGGACTTAAAAAAATTAAGTCTCTTCAATCCGCCAGCAGTGGGCATGTCAGCCGATGGTAGAATATGGGTTTACGATTTCCAGACTGCTCGGTTAAAGAAAATAGACGACCAACTCAACATGACGCACATTGGCAATGATATGCGCATAGAATCGCAAACCGTGCCACGTCCTTCATCCCTTATCGAAAAGGAAAGCAAAGTGTACCTCTGCGACCCAAAGAATGGCCTATACACCTTCGATAGATTTGCTAGCTACATCAATACTATGGAAATCAAAAATGTGTCGCGGCTTCAGGCTTTTGGCTCTCAATTGATATACCGCAACAACGATAGTCTTATGGCTTACGACCTTAAAACGCTATCGCTCAAAACTATTCCCCTGCCTATTCAGAATGATTTCATCGACGTTCGTATTGAGCGCAGCAGATTGTATTTTTTATACAAAGAGAAATTAGAGATTTACAATGTGCCAGAGGAGTAACATTTGCACAAATGCTTATTGGCGTCAATTATATTTTCTATAGTCTACTATTCATAATTTTCTGACCTTTGCGCCTCAAAACAGAATTATGAATAAACATACCATAAACATCAATGTACATCTCGACAACGAGAAAATGCCTGACCATATTGACTGGAGCGCCACAGGTAGCAATGCAGAAGAAGCTCAGGCAGCAAAAGGTGTATTACTATCGCTTTGGGACGGCACAGAGAAAACAGCCTTGCGTATAGACCTTTGGACAAAAAAAATGATGGTAGACGAAATGAATGATTTCTTCTTTCAAACATTAATGACCATGGCCGATACCTACACGCGTGCCACACGAAACCAGGAACTTTCAGAAGAATTAAAAACATTTGCCCGCGACTTTAAAAAGAAAGCCGACGAAAAAATGATGGAAGACGAAAACAAGTAGTGCAAAGCTATATTTATAGAATCCTTTACAGTATTGTTTTTCAAAAATAACATCCTAGTAAATCGAAAATAAGATTTTTGATTTACTAGGATGTTTAGTATATTTGTTTCTGTGATACAAAGAAATTTACAAAAGCAAGTAACAGCCTTACTGAAAACAATTTCCGGCAGTAGCTATATTGGGAGCTAGGCAGGTAGGCAAAACTACGCTTGCTAAAGAAATTGCCGTAACGCAAAAAAGACCCAGTCTTTATCTCGACCTTGAGAACCCCATTGATGTACGTAAACTTAGCGACCCCTTTACTTTTCTTACCGATAATGGTGACAAATGTATCATCATTGACGAGGTACAAACCATCCCTTCCCTATTTTCTGTATTGCGTTCTGTTATTGACCAGGAGCGAAGTAACGGCAGATTTATTTTATTAGGAAGTGCATCGCCACAGTTGGTTAAAGGCGTATCAGAATCATTAGCTGGGCGTATTGCCTATCGCGAATTGGCGCCAATTTCATTAGGCGAATTGAGCACCAATATTTCCAGAGACAAACATTGGCTGAGAGGCGGCTTCCCACGTTCCTTATTGGCTCGTAGCGAGGCCGCATCTGCTGAATGGCTGGATAGTTTTATTCGCAGCTATATCGAACGAGATTTAGGTGAACTGTTTGGTGTGGCACTTACCAAAAGCATTATTAGCAGAATGCTGAGTATGCTGATGCATAACAACGGGGCTATTTGGAATGCAGAACAAATAGCTCGCTCTCTAGGGCTTACTGCACCCACTGTCAATCGTTATCTCGAATTTATGGAGGGCGCTTTTATTTTACAACGTTTACCTGCTTTTTATACCAATATTGGCAAGCGTCTTATAAAAGCACCCAAAATTTTCATTCGTGATTCAGGCTTGCTGCATCGCCTAGCTAATGTTAGGAATATGAACGCGCTGAAAGGAAATCCTATTGTGGGTGCATCTTGGGAGGGCTATGTGATAGAACAGATATTTCAACTAAAAAACCAGGGTATAGATTTGTATTACTATCGTACGCAAGGTGGGGCTGAATGTGATTTGGTTTTTGTGCAAGGCAATACACCCATAGCTTGCGCAGAGATAAAAATAAGCAATGCACCAACTTTATCCAAAGGTAATTATCAAAGCTTTGAAGATTTAAAAACAAAGAAAAATTTTGTAATTGTACCCGACGCAGAAGAGTATAGGTTGCACAAGCAAATTTTAGTATGTAATTTGAAAGACTTTATAGAAAAGCATTTGAGCAAAATAAAATAAAAATCATCCTAGTAAATCGAAAATGAAACTTTTGATTTACTAGGATGATAATAAAACGAATGGGTCATAATCTTTAGTGATTATGACCCATTGTACTTGCTTGAAAAAAATATTTATGCCATTGCACCACTCACTTGTGGTATCTCTTTAGGATAAGATTGCTTTTCTAATTTCTCCCTCACTGCAGAGAAAGCGTCCAATGTTTCTTGAATGTCTTCGTCGGTATGCACGGCGGTAGGTATTAAGCGCAAAATCAAATGCCCTTTAGGAATAACTGGGTACATAACCATAGAACAGAAAATGTGGTAGTTCTCTCTAAGGTCTACTACCAATTGTGTAGCGTCAGTCACACCGCTTTCCATATATACTGGCGTTACCGGTGTATTGGTAGTACCAATGTTAAAACCACGTTCGCGCAAACCGCTCTGTAACTTATTTACATTCTCCCAAAGCTTGGCTTTCAATTCAGGCTTGGTGCGTATTAATTCCATACGCTTCAAGCCGCCTACTACCATAGCCATAGGCAATGATTTAGCGAAAATTTGCGAACGCATGTTATAACGTAAGTAATAAATAAGGTCTTTGTCGCCACCAATAAAACCACCAATACCAGCCAATGATTTAGCGAAGGTAGAGAAGTATAAATCTATGCCTTCTGTACAATTTTGCTCTTCGCCAATACCAGCGCCCTTTTCACCCATCGTACCGAAGCCATGCGCATCATCTACAAACAAGCGGAATTCATATTTCTTCTTCAATTCAATAATATCAGCAATACGACCTTGGTTACCATTCATACCAAATACACCTTCGGTAATTACGAGTATCCCACCTGGCGTACCTTCTATCAATTTTTGTGCACGCTCTAGTTGTTTAGCGCAATCATCCACATCGTTGTGGTTAAATTTAAAACGCTTGCCCATGTGCATACGCAAGCCATCTATAATACAAGCGTGGCTTTCAGCATCATACACTACTACATCGTGGCGGCTCAATAATGAGTCAATTGCCGAACTCATACCTTGATAACCGTAGTTCAACAACATCACATCTTCCTTACCAATAAACTGTGCAAATTCGCGCTCTAATTGATTGTGGTTATCACTATTACCACTCATCATACGTGCGCCCATAGGATAAGCCATACCCCATTTAGCAGCGGCATCCGCATCTGCTTTTCTCACTTCAGGATGGTTGGCCAATCCCAAATAATTATTCAAACTCCAGACAATTTTCTCTTTCCCACGAAACATCATCCTGTTGCTAATTTCCCCCTCTAACTTAGGAAATGCAAAATATTCATGTGCTTGTTCTTTGTACTGACCAATAGGTCCACTATCCTTCTGAAACTTGGCGAAAATGTCCATTTTTTTATTGATATATAATTTTTGAAATGATTAGATAATATTGCACTGCGTGCAAAATTAATGAAATATTAAACGTAGCGTAATTTTTGAGCCATTTAAACCAAATTAGCTTTCGTTCAACAATTGTTGCTTAAAGACTTCAGGAATACTACATACTTTGCCAATACTGTAATCGTAAGCCACCATGCCCGATTTGGCTTGAGCAATCTCTATTTCCACATCGCGCACGGTAGTTAATTTGTACATAAAGTCGAAAGAACGAGAGGTGATTTCATCGGCAAAAATTTCAACTTTCAGCACATCTCCATAGTAGCCTTCACTTTTATAAGCAATCATCACATCGGCCATTATCATGCCACAACCGCCAATCTCTAACTCTGTATAACCTAATGAAGCAAGATATTGCATTCTGGCATCATGAATAATAGACAGCACTACATCATTACCTAAATGATTACCGTAATTCATATCTGTGATTCTCAAAGGAATTTGTGCGATGAAAATAGGTTTTTTGTCAGGAAAATTTAATTTTACACGAGCCATGCAATCAGGTACTTAAAAAAAAAGAAATGAAAATAATATGCGTTGGGCGAAATTACGCCGAACATGCGAAAGAATTAAATAATCCATTACCTAAGGAACCCGTTATTTTCTTAAAGCCTAAATCGGCATTGGCACGAACGGGTGTACCTATCAATTACCCAGAATTTACCGACAACCTACAGTACGAATGCGAAGTAGTTCTGCGTATTTGTAAAAATGGAAAAAAAATAAGCGAAAGGCACGCCCATCAATACTTTGACCAGTGGACTGTGGGTATAGATTTTACAGCGCGAGATGTACAGAACAAATTAAAAAACCAAGGCCTACCATGGGAAATAGCCAAGGCTTTTGATGACTCGGCGGTAGTTGGTCAGTTTGTTCCATTCCAGCGTGAGGAACTTTATTCTGCTAACTTTTCCTTGGACCTCAACAAAGAAAAAGTGCAGACTGGTACAACTGCAGACTTAATTTTTTCGTTTGAAAAATTAATCAGCTACATTTCCCAATACTTCACTTTGCAAATAGGCGACCTTATATTTACGGGTACGCCCAAAGGCGTAGGCCCGGTACTTCCTTACGATGTATTGGAAGGGTTTCTTAACAATGAAAAACTATTTGAAGTAGAGATAAGATAAATTGCTTCTAACGCAAATGGGGTGAGCAACAATAAGCAATTATTGTAGTACTTTGTATTGCCCAAATAATATTGATGACTATACGCGTTGCACAAATCACCCTATTAAAAAAGGAAATTAACATCGGCTGTATTATGCTGCTGGCAATGCTTTTGTCGACTGCATACACTTTTGGTCAAAAGTACAACTTCATCAATTTTAACGTTGAAAATGGCTTAGCGCAATCGCAAGCCACTGTTTTTTCGCAGAACCAAAACAACGAACTGCTCATCGGCACGTTTGGAGGCTTGTCAATTTTTGATGGTAGTGCATTTGTAAATTACAATAAAAGTAAAGGACTACCACAAAATGTAATCTACGCATTATCCTTCGATAAGCGGCACAATATTTGGGTGGGCAATGCCAACAGCGTTTCTCGCTTTGATGGCAAAAAATTCAAAACTTTCCCCCTGCATTCGGCTACTTCTATTAATCAGATAGATGATATAGAGGTCGACTTTCAGAACAATGTTTGGGTGGTAGCCAATTTCAAGCTGTTCAGGTTTGATGGTAAACAATTTATCGAAGACAAAACTATAGATACAGTAAAAGCCATAACCATAGATAAGTCGGGAAAATTATGGGCTGCAAATTATCCGGAAGGAATTTTTGTGTACGATGGCAAAAAGTGGCACAAGGAAATTGACAACAAAAACGACCGTAGTTTATTCGTTGGTAAAATGTCTTTCGGAAAATATACAGGCTCACTATATGGCCTCACTTCCAAAGGCTTGATGGTAATAGACAAAGGCAAATTCATTTCGCCAGAATGGCTTGCCACCCTACCTTTCAGCGGAGCGATTAACAGTATGCTGGAAGACAGTAAGGGCAATATATGGCTTGCCTTCAATGATGGTGGTGTGTGGTGTTACAGCCTTAACAAATGGACGCATTACACTTACCAAAATGGCTTTACAGATGACTATATCAATTCCTTTTTTGAAGACGCCGAAGGCAATATTTGGTTTGCTACCAATGGCTCTGGTATATTCCGTTTTACAGGAAGTCTATTTACCTATTACGATAGAGGAAGTGGTTTGCAGACACCCAGTATCATGAGCATTACGCAAACTAAAAAAGGTGAAATTTATCTGGGAAGCAACAGTTCTGGCTTGTATAAACTGATGAATGGAATTCCTAAAAAGGTGACCATGCCCCTACATGCTTCGAAGATAAATTCTATACTTGTAGACTCATTGGATAAAGTGTGGATTGGCACGAGCGATGCCGGCCTTTGGACTTATGATGGTAAAAAAACTAAAGAGCTAATCAATACCAACATTGGCGTCAATCATCTATACAGCGATAATAACACAATTTGGATATCAGCGCAAACTGGGCTGTACAGAATCCAGAACGACACTTTAAGAAGAGAAAAAAATGTCACTTCCCCATCTATTTTTGCCAGTATTTCCATTGGTGTAGATTCCTTACTTATAGGTACAATTAACGGTGCGTACATTTACAAAAGCGACACCAGAACATTAGTTTCAAAACCGCTATTGGCCAATACCACGACGCTTTGCTTCGGTGAAGACCACAAAAATATATACATAGGCACCGACGATAGAGGTGTAGAAGTTTGGAATAAAGCTACCGGAAAGTTTATTTCCATAAATCAGAAGAACGGTTTGAGTTGCAATTATGTCTACAGTTTACTACGTGACAGAAACGGCAACATTTGGGTTGGGACTGGCTGTGGCATTGACTGCATAACCCTTAACGGCAATAAGATTGAAGTTAAAAGCTTTGGCAAGTCGGATGGCTTGTTGGGTGTTGAAAGCAATGCCAATGCATCGTTTGAAGATAGAGAAGGGTTCTTATGGTTTGGTACTACCCGTGGTGTTTTTAGATACAATCCCTATGTAACTTCTGCTCTACAGCAAGCGCCCAAGGTATTATTACAGTCGGTCAAACTGTACTCTAAAGATTTGCCGGACAAGAAGTATGCTGATAGCACGATAGCCTTTACAGACTTGCCTTTCATGCCTGTGCTGCCTACTAATCAAAATCACTTAACCTTTACCTTTAAAGGCGTTTATTTATCTAACCCGGAAAAAATAAGATACCGCTATCAGCTTGTTGGTGCTGATAAAAGTTTCACGGAAACCGACCAAAACACGGTGGTCTACCCTAACCTACCGCCAGGAGAGTATTTGTTTAAAGTTTGGGCATCGGATGCTGATGGCAAGTGGTATCAAAATGCAGTATCTTACCCATTTACAATTAATGCGCCCTATTACACTACCTGGTATTTTAGACTTGGTTTAGGCTTGCTTTTAGTAGGTATATTTTTAGGTTCCGTTTATTATCGCAATAGACAAAAGGAACAGCGCAGGCGTTGGGAAGAGCGGCTTAAAGAAGAACAACAAGCAATAGTAAGACAAAAAACGGCTGAAGATTTTCATGATGAAATTGGTAATAAACTTACACGCATTAATTTGCTAGCTACAATAGCCGAAGGCAAATTGGCGCAGTCCGGTGCTGATGTGAAAAATATTTTACAGCAAATTCAAGTTAATGTAGCATCCTTGTATAATGGCTCCAAAGATATTATCTGGTCGCTACAGCCAGAGAGTGATTATCTGGATGAGATTGTGTTTAGGATACAGCAAAACTCGATGGAGCTTGTGCAGGATACCGATGTTGCGTTTGTTTTTGAACAGCATCCTGACATTAACACGCACATCAAACTACCGATAGACTACAGCCGCAACCTGATTATGATATTTAAGGAAGCGGTAAATAACATTCTAAAACACGCAAAAGCCAATGCCATCAAGTTTTCCATCACCGAAGATAAAGGTCAAATAGTATTTGAACTAAGGGATAATGGTATAGGATTTGACATGGATAAAACTGTAAAAGGCAATGGCATTGGCAACATTAGCAATAGGGCTGCGCGCATAAATGCTACAGTTGAATTCGACAGTGTAATGAGTAAAGGAACGATTATAAAGCTTCGTCTTAAAGCATTGAAATAAATAAATGAAATATTTGGAACATTAAATGGTTTTCAATTACATTTGCAATCCTCGCTAGAGGGCCAAAGATTTCCAAAAAAGGGGGATTAGCTCAGCTGGCTAGAGCGCTTGCATGGCATGCAAGAGGTCATCGGTTCGACTCCGTTATCCTCCACCACATTAAACCTGTTCATTTGAGCAGGTTTTTTTATTGGTATTAAGCCCATTGCGTATATTTTTATTTGTGATTGAATACGCAAATGTACTATTTTAAATTGGAAACGTCCGACTTTCCGTCCGACTTTTTTACGGACAAAAAAAAGACAATCTATTGATTATCATTTAGTTGTGTTTAATTCCTTTTCTTTTTAGTTTATCTTTACTTAGTATCTTAGCCCTATATCTTGCTATATCGTCCGACTTTTCGTCCTTGTTGATGTTTATATCCTTAGGTTTGGGTAGTAACAGCCTATGAAGTTCGCTAATCATTTGTTGCTGCTCCGTAATCAATCGCTCCATCACTACCAACCTATTTTGCATTTCAGTTATTTTATCTTCCATGCTCATTGTACGATGTTGGCGCCTGAATGTTTTGCATATAAGATAAACCAATACGATATTTTACTATATAAGGTATAATGATTATGATTGTTGGGGTGTATCAATAGATACATCCCTTTGCTGTTTGTATTGATAAAAGTCAATAAATTCAAAAATACCTAATCTTGAATCCAAACACGGAATATATACAGTAACAGCACAATTATAAAAATTAGACAAAATGAATGCAGTACACAATTACCGTAGATAAGCTACAATTAGGCTTTACTTACCAGCCCAACCGACCGAACGACCTAGTAGCCCTATTCCTTTCGCATGGTTTCGTATTGACCGATAAACCAAGCCCTCAGTATCGACACGCCTATATGATTACTGATGTTACAACTGATAGGCATATAGGCACATTGCACTACTCTTACAATCTGAATAGAGAATACAGCACTATGACAATTGCCAATACGTTATTCTATTCTACCAAGTTTCAGAGTGTAATCAATCGTGTTTTTAATATGGGTTTAGACTATTTAAAGGTGATGCATATAGAGATTGCTTTGGATACAAACAGCC